>Ga0153948_1000133_pt1 | contig 38825 bp, 42 predicted proteins | sample TSNJ032MetaG_FD_104696 | JGI IMG/M metagenome (GOLD analysis project Ga0153948, IMG submission 104696) | Attine ant fungus gardens microbial communities from New Jersey, USA - TSNJ032 MetaG | ecosystem: Host-associated > Fungi > Mycelium > Unclassified | place: USA: New Jersey, Wharton State... | reverse complement strand
CGCCACGACCATCACCGACTTCGACCGCAAGGACATCATTGTCCCGAACAAGACGTTCATCACCGGGCAACTGATCAACTGGTCGCTGACCGACACCATCACCCGCGTCACCTTGAAGCTGGGCGTGGATTACGGCTCCGATCTGGATCTGGTCAAGGAACTGCTGCTCAAGGCTGCCCGGGAAAACCCGCGCGTGCTCAAAGAGCCCGAGCCGCACGTGTACTTCCTCAACTTCGGCGAAAGCACCCTCGATCACGAACTGCGCATGCACGTGCGTGACCTCGGCGACCGTAACCCGGTGATCGACGAAGTGAACCGCTTCATCAACCGCGAGTTCAAGAAGCAGCACATCAACATCTCGTTCCGGCAGATGGAGGTGTACCTGAAGAACCTTCATGGCCAGGAATACAAGTTGGTGCCGATCGAGGACGAGAACAAAACCATCGTGCCGATCAGCGGTGAGCAAAAGCCGCTGCAAGAGCCGCCGCCGGCCAAACTCGACTAACTGGTGTGTTCCCAGCAGAATGCTCGGACATTCTGCTGGAGCCGGCCCGTGAAAGCCCTCGACGAACTGACCTTCGACAACCGCTTCGCCCGTCTGGGTGATGCGTTTTCCGCCCATGTGCTGCCCGAGCCGATCGACAACCCGCGTCTGGTCGTCGCCAGCCCGGCGGCCCTGGCCTTGCTCGATCTTGATCCGGCAACCGCTGAGACTCAGGAATTCGCTGAACTGTTCGGCGGCCACAAGTTGTGGGCCGATGCCGAGCCACGGGCGATGGTTTATTCCGGGCACCAGTTTGGCGGCTACACCCCGCAACTGGGCGATGGTCGCGGGTTGCTGCTCGGCGAGGTCTACAACAACGCCGGCGAACATTGGGACCTGCATCTGAAGGGCGCAGGGCAGACGCCGTTTTCGCGCATGGGCGATGGCCGCGCGGTGCTGCGTTCGTCGATCCGTGAATTCCTCGCTTCCGAGGCGCTGCACGCGCTGAACATCCCGTCTTCACGTGCCGCCTGCGTGATCGGCTCCGACACCCCGGTGTGGCGCGAAAAGCAGGAACGCGCGGCGATGGTCCTGCGTCTGGCGCCAAGCCATGTGCGCTTCGGCCACTTCGAATACTTCTACTACACCAAGCGTCCCGAGCAGCAGAAATTGCTCGGCGAACACGTATTGGCGATGCACTATCCCGAGTGCCTGGAGCAACCGGAACCTTATCTGGCGATGTTCCGCGAGATCGTCGAGCGCAATGCCGAACTGATCGCCAAGTGGCAGGCCTACGGCTTCTGTCACGGGGTGATGAACACCGACAACATGTCGATCCTCGGCATCACCTTCGACTTCGGCCCGTTCGCCTTCCTCGACGATTTCGACGCCAACTTCATCTGCAACCACTCGGATGATCAGGGCCGCTACTCGTTCAGCAACCAGGTGCCGATCGGCCAGTGGAACCTCAGCGCCCTGGCCCAGGCCCTGACGCCGTTCATCAGCGTCGAAGCCCTGCGCGAAACCCTCGGCCTGTACCTGCCGCTGTTCCAGGCGCACTACCTGGACCTGATGCGCCGCCGCCTCGGTTTCACCACCGCCGAAGACGACGATCAGAAACTGCTCGAAGACCTGCTGCAACTGATGCAGAACAGCGGCGTCGACTACACGCTGTTCTTCCGTCACCTGGGCCAAGAGACAGCCGAAAAAGCCGCCGCCCGTTTACGCGACGACTTCGTCGACATCAAAGGCTTCGATGCCTGGGGCGAGCGCTACGTGGCGCGGGTTGCCCGTGATGGCGACAGCGATCAGGCACAGCGCCGGGCGCGCATGCACGCGGTCAATCCGCTGTACATCCTGCGCAACTATCTGGCGCAAAAAGCCATCGACGCCGCCGAGCAAGGCGACTACTCCGAGGTACGCCGGCTGCATGCGGTGTTGAGCAAGCCGTTCGACGAACAGCCGGGGATGGAAGGTTACGCCGAGCGGCCACCGGAGTGGGGCAAACATCTGGAGATCAGTTGTTCGTCTTGAGGCTCCGGATTCAACCTTGATAAACGCCGCGTACGACTCCAGATCAGTCGTACGAGATATCAACTTAAACCGAGCCCGTCATGACCACTCCACTCCTCATCCCCTGCCCCGCCTGCAACGGCCTCAACCGCATCCCCGCCGAACGCCTCGCCGACCAGCCAAAATGCGGGCGCTGCAAATCCGCGGTGCTGTTGAGCAAGCCGTTCGAACTCAAGCAAGGCGATTACGCCAGCCAGATCAAGGGCGATCTGCCGCTATTGGTGGATGTGTGGGCGGACTGGTGTGGGCCGTGCAAGTCGTTTGCGCCAGTGTTCGAGCAGGCGGCAGCGCAGTTGGCGGGCAAGTGCCGGTTGGCCAAGCTCGACAGCGAAGCCAATCAGCAGTTGTCGGCGCAGTTGGGGATTCGCTCGATTCCGAGTTTGATTCTGTTCAAGAACGGTCGGGAAGTGGCGCGTCAGAGCGGGGCGTTTCCGTTGCCGCAGTTGATGGCGTGGCTGCGTAGCCAGGGCATCTGACACTTCAGGGAGCCTGCTCGCGAAAGCACCCGTTCAGTCAACAGAGATGTTGAACGTGCTGGCCTCTTCGCGAGCGGCTCGCTCCCACAGGAAAATCAGTGGTCTTCGAGCAGGTTGTGCAGCTCAACGAACTGCTGCGTCAGCTTGTGCCGAGGGTCGAGGTGGATCAGCGGGGTGCTGGCCTGGTGCGACTCACGCATGCGCACCGAGCTGTTCAGGTACACCGGCAGCACTGGCAAGCCCTCGGCAATCAGCTCATCGAGGATCTGCTGCGGCAGGCTGGCCCGGGCCTGGAACTGGTTGACCACGATGCCTTCGACTTCCAGACCTTCGTTGTGGTCCTCCTTCAACTCTCCGATCTCCGCCAGCAGCCCGTACAGCGCCTGGCGCGAGAAGCTGTCGCAATCGAAGGGAATCAGCACGCGATCGGCGGCGATCAGCGCCGACACCGCATAAAAATTCAGTGCCGGTGGGGTATCCAGATAAATCCGGTCGTATTCGCCGTCCAGCTCATCGAGCAATTTGCGCAGCTTGTTGATCTTGTGCTTGGCCTCAAGCTTGGGCTGCAGGTCGGCCAGCTCAGCGGTAGCGGTGATGATGTGCAGGTTGTCGAACGGGGTTTCGTAGATGTCGGCCTGGTTTTTCTTCGAGAACGGCCCTGATGACAAGGTTTGCTTGAAGAAGTCGGCAATGCCCATCGGTATGTCATCGCCGGTGAGCCCCGTCAGGTACTGAGTGGAGTTGGCCTGGGCATCGAGGTCGACCAACAGCGTGCGATAGCCCTCGCTGGCACTCACCGCTGCCAGATTGCAGGCAATGCTGGATTTGCCCACGCCACCTTTCTGATTGAACACCACGCGCCGCATGACAAAACCTCCGTGTATCAAAGAATGACCGAGTGTAGTTGCCTGTGCGTGCGCTTCGCTACCTTCAACGAAGCGGACTACAGAGTCAGGCGCAAAAATCAGCGGGCACCGCGGGTAAAAACCTCCCGAGTGCGCTGATATGCCCGACAGACAAATCCCGCACGATCCGGATAATGGCCAAATGACATTTTTTCCACGAACCACTCGGTACATTTCGTTGCGTAAAACGTAACCAACATTTGCTACACACTCGTCGCACCGGGATAATGCGCGCCACCCGGCGCCCAGCGCCACGTCAAGTCAGCCGCGGCTTTGGCGACTCAAAGCGTCATAAAAGCCCGCAGGGGCGGGATGAACATCCGTGATCAACTTCAACATCGCCCAATGGCGCGCGTGGGCCCCGGGGCTCGACAGCGTGGACGCGTGGCAGGCCTGGAGCCGACAACCGGTCGTGCTCCCGGACAGCGATGCCGCGCCCGATGTGTCGTTTCTGCCAGCCATGCAGCGCCGACGACTCAGCCGTCTGGCGCGGATGGCGTTCAGTGTCGGCTGGCCGCTGGCCGACGGACGGGAGCACCTGCCGCTGGTGTTTGTTTCACGACACGGCGAAACCCCGCGCACCTTCGAGATCCTCAGTGATCTGGCCAAGGACGAGCCGTTGTCGCCGACCCAGTTCAGCCTGTCGGTGCACAACGCGATCATCGGTCTGTGGTCGATCATGCGCGGCGAAACCAGCGAAATGACGGCCCTGGCGGCCGCAGGCGATGGCCTGGAACACGGCATCCTCGAAGCCGCCGCCCTGCTCGACGAAGGCGCGCCGGCGGTGTTGCTGATCATCACCGAAGAACAGCCGCCCGAGGCCTATTCGCAGTGGGTCGATGACGTGCCGTTCCCTTATGCGCTGGGTCTGCTGCTCACCCCCGGTACCGACTGGCGGCTGACCCTGAACAGCGGCCAAGAAGCAGTGTCCAAAGCGCACTGGCCCCACGCGCTGAATCTGTTGCGCGCCCTGCTCGGCCAGCAAACCCATTGCCAACATGCCTGGAAAAATCGTGTATGGACCTGGCAACGCAACCCGTGACCGAGAAGAACCGCGACGCCTATTACTGGCGCTTGCTGGCCACCGCCGCCAGTTTCACCCTGTTCGGCTTGGGCGGGTTGTGCCTGCGGCTGCTGGTATTTCCGCTGCTCGGCTGTCTGCCGGGTGACGCGCTCAGGCATCGTCAGCGCGCGCGGCAGACCGTCAGTCGGCTGTTCTGGTTTTTCGTGCGATTCATGGCCCGTACCGGCGTGCTGACTTACGACATTCAAGGGGCCGAACGCCTCGGGCGTCCAGGGCAGATGATCATCGCCAACCACCCGTCGCTGATCGACGTGGTGTTCCTGATCGGCCTGGTGCGCCAGGCCAATTGCGTGGTGAAGAAAAGCCTGTGGGAAAACCCCTTCACCCGCGGCCCGCTGCGCAGCACCGAATACATCAGCAACGACGGCAGCATGGACATGCTCGATGCCGCCGCCGAGTGCCTGCAAAACGGCCAGACCCTGATCATCTTCCCCGAGGGCACGCGCACTCAACCCGGTCAGGCGCCAGCCTTTCATCGGGGGGCTGCGGCGATTGCCCTGCGTGGTGCGAAAATCCTTACACCAGTGGTTATCAAGGTCAGTCCGACTACCCTGACCAAGGCCGAACCCTGGTATCGCATCCCCCGCCGTCGCGTGCACTTCAGTTTCCGTGTCGGGGCCGATATAGATCCACAGACTTTCGCCACGCAAGGCCCGGCACCGCAGGCCTCGCGCAAGCTCAATGATTATTTGCACTCTTACTACATCAAGGAGCTCGCCGAAGATGAGCGATCTGCACCGTGAAATAAAACTGCTGATCATCGACGCCCTGGGCCTCGAAGACATCAGCGTCGACGACATCGGCGATGAGCAGACGCTGTTTGGCGAAGGCCTGGGCCTGGACTCCGTCGACGCACTGGAGCTGGGTCTGGCGATCCAGAAAAAGTACGGCATCAAGATCGACGCCGACGCCAAAGACACCCGTAACCACTTCACCAATGTGGCGAGCCTTGCGGCGTTCGTCACGGCAAAACAGGCAGCTTGAGACCGGACCATGCAAACTCGTGACGACATTTTCAACACCCTGCGCGATGCCTTGGTCGAGCTGTTCGAACTGGATCCGGCGCGGATCAGCCTGGAGTCCAACCTGTATCAGGATCTGGAGATCGACAGCATCGACGCGGTCGACCTGATCGATCACATCAAACGCCAGACCGGCAAGAAAATCGCCGCCGAAGAATTCAAATCGGTGCGCACCGTCGGTGACGTGGTCGAGGCGGTTTACCGTCTGGTTCAACCGGCCGCATGAGCCGATTGATCGGCCTGGGCCTGCTGCTGGCGGGCCTGCTGTACCCCTTTGCGGTGTATTTCGGCATGGAGCACTTCGCCCCGTGGCAGTTCGGACTGCTGCTGGGCGGGCTGTGGCTGGCGCGCGCGCTGACCGGCGAGCGCAAACCCGGCAGCCGCTGGATGGCCTGCGTAGCGATCGTGTTCTGCCTGCTGCTGGCGCTGTTCGACAGTCCGCTGTTGCTGCGCTGGTATCCGGTGCTGATCAGCGGCTTCATGCTGGTGCTGTTCAGCCTGAGCCTGAAATACGGGCCGCCGATGGTCGAGCGCCTGGCGCGGCTGCGCGAGCCGCAATTGCCGCTCGAAGCGATCCGCTACACCCGTCAGGTCACCGTGGCCTGGAGCGTGTTTTTCTTCTGCAACGGTTTGTGCGCCGCGCTCCTGACCCTGTGGGCGCCGCTGCATTGGTGGATGTTGTACACCGGCCTGATTTCCTATGGATTGATCGGCCTGATGTTTGCCATTGAATGGCTGATACGACAACGGGTAAGAGGCCGTAAATGAACTGGATAAAACTTGAGCACCTGTTGCTCAAGGCCCTGCCGGAGCGGGCGATCAGCGCCGCCCCGGCGCTCGACCACACGCAACTGCGCGAGCAGGCGCTGAGCGTTGCCGCCGGCCTGCGCGCGCGCGGTGTGCAGCGCATGGCGGTGCATCTGGAAGATGCCGCCGACCTCGCCATCGCCCTGCTCGGTGCCTGGCGCGCCGGTGTCAGTGTGCTGTTGCCCTCGGACCTGCAAGCGCAGACCCGCCAGCGCTGGTCGAATGAAGTCGATCTATGGCTGACCGATCACAGCGCGGATGTTCACTTGAACGATCTGCTGCAGCCGGCCCTACCCAGCGCTGAACTGGATCTCGAGCAGTGCCGCCTGAGCCTGTGCACCTCCGGCTCCAGCGGCGAGCCCAAGCGTATCGACAAGACCCTGCGCCAACTGGCTAACGAGGTCGAAGCCCTGGAGCAACTGTGGGGCGCGGATCTGGGTGAGGCGTGGATCATCGGCAGCGTCGCCACCCAACACATCTACGGTTTGTTGTTCCGGGTGCTGTGGCCGCTGTGCGCCGGACGGCCGTTCGTGCGCAAGCAACTGGCGTTCCCCGAAGATCTGCAACGCGCCAGCCGCGAACATCCGGCCTTCGCCTGGGTCGGCAGCCCCGCCCTGCTCAAACGCATGGGCGACAACCTCGACTGGCCGGCCCTGAGCGCCGTGCGTCGGGTGTTTTCTTCCGGCGGCGCATTGCCGACAGATGCCGCGCAAAGCCTGCATGAGCGTTTGCAACAGTGGCCAACGGAAATCCTCGGCAGCTCGGAAACCGGCGGCATCGCTTGGCGTCAGGGCGCCAGCCTGTGGCAGCCCTTCGCTGGGGTTGAACTGAGTCAGGACCGCGACGGCGCCCTGCTGATCGCATCCCCCTATCTGCCGGCCGGGCATGTCGAACACACCGCCGACGCCGCACGCATCGCCGCCGACGGCCGCTTTGAATTGCTCGGGCGGCTGGACCGCATCGTCAAACTCGAAGAGAAGCGCATCTCACTGCCGATGCTGGAGCAGGCGCTGGTCGCCCACGCCTGGGTCACCGAGGCACGGTTGGGCGTGGTCCAGGAAAACCGCGCAATGCTCGGGGCGCTGCTGGTGCTCAGTGAGCAAGGTCTGTTCGCCTTGCGCGAACACGGCCGCCGCAGCCTGACCGAAGCGCTGCGCAAACATCTGAGCGAGCATTGCGAAGCCCTGGCCTTGCCTCGGCGCTGGCGTCTGGTGCGGCAACTGCCGCTGAACAGCCAGGGCAAGCTGCCGCAGGCCGACATCGAAGCCCTGCTGCTGGCGCCACGGCCGAAAGCCCCGGAAGTGCTGGAGCAAGTCGAAACCGACGGCGAGTGGAGCCTGCAATTGAGTGTTCCACCGGACTTGGCCTATTTCAGCGGCCACTTCCCCAAGGCCCCGGTGCTGCCCGGCGTGGTGCAGGTCGAATGGGCACTGAACCTTGGCCGACAACTGCTGAACCTGCCCGGCAAATTCGCCGGCATGGAAGTGCTGAAATTCCAGCAACTGGTGCGCCCCGGCGATGAAATCCAGCTGCACCTGCGTTTCGATCCCGAGCGCGGCAAGCTGTATTTCGCCTACCGCAACGATACCGCGACCTGCTCCAGCGGGCGAATCCTGCTAGGAGCCGCCGATGCATAACCTGTGGCGAGGGAGCTTGCTCCCGTTCGAGTGCGAAGCGCTCGCCAGCAATTTTATGTCGACTGGATTTGGGGCCGCTTCGCAGCCCAGCGGGAGCAAGCTCCCTCGCCACAATGGGTGCGTGAATCATGCATAACCCCTGCGCCGTAATTCCGGTCTACAACCATGAAACCGCGATCGGCACCGTGGTCGACGCGCTGCTCGCCCAAGGCCTGCCGTGCATTCTGGTGGATGACGCCAGCACCCCGTCCTGCGCGCGAGTGCTGGATGCGCTGGCCGAACGCGAAAGCGTGCATCTGGTGCGTCTGACCCTCAATCAGGGCAAGGGCGGCGCGGTGATGACCGGGCTGCGCGAAGCAGCGCGCCTGGGTTTCACCCATGCCCTGCAGGTTGACGCCGACGGCCAGCACGACCTGCACGACGTCGCCCGTTTCGTCGAGGAATCCCGCACCCACCCGGATGCGATGATCTGCGGTTATCCGCTGTTCGACGAGAGCGTGCCCAAGGGCCGCTTGTACGCACGTTATCTGACCCATGTGATGGTCTGGATCAACACGCTGTCGCTGCAGATCCGCGATTCGATGTGCGGTTTTCGCGTCTATCCGCTGGCCCCGACGCTGGCGGTGATCGACTCGGCGCGGGTCGGCAAGCGCATGGATTTCGACTCGGACATCCTCGTGCGTCTGGCGTGGCGCAACCAGCCGATGCGCTGGCTGCAGACCAGCGTGCATTACCCGCTGGACGGCGTCTCACACTTCCGCCTGTTCCACGACAACGCGCTGATTTCCAGCATGCACACCCGGTTGTTCTTCGGCATGCTGCTGCGCCTGCCCGTCATCCTCTGGCGCCGGTGGCGAGCATGAGCGTCGAGACCGACAAGAAGCACTGGGCCGACCGCGAAGAGCGCGGCAGCTTCCTGCTGATGAAATTCACCGCGTTCGCCGCCAAGGTGCTTGGCCGACGCCTGCTCAGTCCGCTGCTGTACGGCATCGTCCTGTACTTCTTCCTGTTCGGCCGCACCGCGCGCAACAGTGCCTGGCAATACCAGCAACGGCTGGCCGACTGGAGCAACCGCGCCGAATTGCGCCCAAGTTACTGGCGGGTGTTTCGCCAGTTCATGGCGTTCGCCGATTCGCTGCTCGACAAGCTCGACGTGTGGAACGGCAAGCTGCGCATCGAGCAGATCGAAATCATCGACCCGGCATTGCTGCGCAATCAGTTGCGCGGCAGTCGCGGGCAACTGCTGGTCGGCGCGCATCTGGGTAACCTCGAAGTGTGCCGGGCGCTGGCGGAGATCGGCGAAAAGGTCACCATGAACGTGTTGGTGCACACCAAGCACGCCGAGCAGTTCAACCGCTTGCTGGGCGAGGCCGGGGCGACCAATCTGCGCCTGATTCAGGTCAGCGAACTGGACCCGGTGATCATGTTGCAACTGCACGAACGCCTGGAGCGCGGCGAATGGCTGGCGATTGCCGGCGACCGCGTGCCGTTGCACGGCGGGCGCAGCGTCAGCGTGGACTTTCTCGGCCACCCGGCAGCGTTTCCGCAAGGCCCGTGGCTGCTGGCGGGTTTGCTCAAATGCCCGGTCAATCTGTTGATGTGCCTGAAACAGCCGGACGGCCACTATCGCCTGACTCTCGAACCGTTCGCCGACAGCGTGACGTGGACGCGCCGCGAGCGCGAGCAGGTCATTCATCAGTGGGCCACCCGCTACGCGCAGCGCCTGAGTCACTATTGCCTCGAAGCCCCGCACCAATGGTTCAACTTTTACCCTTTCTGGAAGACCGATGACGACGCCAACCCATGAGCCGGTAACCTTCGGCGAACGCCCTTTGCGCATCGAAGACGTGCTGGCCCTGGCCAACCGTCAGGCGCCCGTGCAGTTGCAGAGCGACGCCGCTTACCGCGAACGCATCGCCAAAGGCGCACGGTTTCTCGATTCGTTGCTCGACAAGGAAGGCGTGATCTATGGCGTGACCACCGGTTACGGCGACTCCTGCGTGGTCGCGGTGCCGCTGCATCACGTCGAGGCACTGCCGCGTCATCTCTACACCTTCCACGGTTGCGGCCTCGGCAAACTGCTCGACCCGCAAGCCACCCGCGCCGTGCTGGCAGCGCGTTTGCAGTCGCTGTGCCACGGCGTGTCCGGCGTGCGCATCGAACTGCTGGAGCGCCTGCACGCCTTCCTCGAACAGGACATCCTGCCGCTGATCCCAGAAGAGGGTTCGGTCGGCGCCAGCGGTGATCTGACGCCGCTGTCCTACGTCGCCGCGACCCTGTCCGGCGAGCGCGAAGTGCTGTTCCGTGGCGAGCGTCGCCAGGCTGCCGACGTGCATCGCGAACTGGGCTGGACGCCATTGGTGCTGCGCCCGAAAGAAGCGCTGGCCCTGATGAACGGCACCGCAGTGATGACCGGCCTCGCCTGCCTGGCCTTCGCCCGCGCCGACTATCTGCTGCAACTGGCCACGCGCATCACCGCGCTCAACGTGGTCGCGCTGCAAGGCAATCCGGAACACTTCGACGAGCGTCTTTTCGCTGCCAAGCCGCATCCGGGGCAGATGCAGGTCGCCGCGTGGCTGCGCAAGGATCTGGCGATCGACGCGCCGACCGCGCCGCTGCATCGCCTGCAGGATCGCTACTCGCTGCGCTGCGCACCGCACGTGCTCGGCGTATTGGCCGACAGCCTGAACTGGCTGCGTTCGTTCATCGAGACCGAACTGAACAGCGCCAACGACAACCCGATCATCGACGCCGAAGCCGAGCGCGTGCTGCACGGCGGGCACTTCTACGGCGGGCACATCGCGTTCGCCATGGACAGCCTGAAAAATCTGGTGGCCAACGTCGCCGACCTGCTCGACCGGCAGCTCGCGCTGCTGGTCGACGAGCGCTACAACCACGGTTTGCCGAGCAATCTTTCCGGCGCCCCGGCGGATCGCGCAATGATCAATCACGGCTTCAAGGCCGTGCAGATCGGCACCAGTGCCTGGACCGCCGAAGCGCTGAAAAATACCATGCCGGCCAGCGTGTTCTCGCGCTCCACCGAGTGCCACAACCAGGACAAGGTGAGCATGGGCACCATCGCCGCCCGTGACGCGATCCGCGTGCTGGAACTGACCGAGCAAGTCGCCGCCGCCACGTTGCTCGCAGCCAATCAGGGCGTCTGGTTGCGCGGTCGCGATGAAGACGCGCGTGCGCTGCCACCTTCGCTGGCCGCCATGCATGAAGAGCTGGGCAGGGACTTCCCGCCGGTCATCGAAGACCGCGCGCTGGAAGGCGAACTGCGCCTGTGTCTGCAACGCATCGCCGAGCAACACTGGAGGCTGCATGCGTAGCGCCGGAGTGCTGCACGCCGACACGGAAATCCTCGTGCCGTTTTTCGACGTCGACACCATGCACGTGGTCTGGCACGGGCATTACGTCAAATACCTGGAAGTGGCGCGCTGCGCGCTGCTCGACCAGATCGGCCACAACTACACGCAGATGTCCGAGTCCGGTTACGCGTGGCCGATCATCGACCTGCAACTGCGTTACGTGCGTGGCGCGGTGTTCGGCCAGCGTTTGAATGTGCGCGCCAGTCTGGTGGAATGGGAGAACCGCTTGAAGATCAATTACCTGATCACCGACCTGCAGACCGGCGAGCGCCTGACCCGTGCCAGCTCGGTGCAGGTGGCGGTCGAGATCAGCAGCCGCGAGATGCAACTGGCCTCACCCAGAGTGTTCACCGATGCGGTGGAAAGGATGCTGCGATGAACCTGTTCTGCAAATGCCTTGGCGCGATGGCGCTGCTCGCCGTGTCGACGCTGGCCAACGCCTTCGATCTGCAACAGCTCAGCGAACAACTGGCGAAACCGGAAGTGATCCACGGCCAGTTCATTCAGGAAAAACACCTGCGCGCGCTGCCCCAGCCGTTGATCAGCAAGGGCAACTTCGTCCTGGCGAAAAACCACGGCCTGCTCTGGCTGCTCAAGACCCCGCTGCAACAGGATTACCGCATCACCGCCAACGGCATCGCCCGTCGCGACGGCAACGCTTGGCAGTTGCTGCCGAACAAGAGCGCCGGTGCCGAACAGAACCGTTTGTTCCTCGCTGTGCTGCAAGGTGACAGCAGCGGTCTGCAACGGGATTTCGAACTGGCCCTGAGCGGCGATGCACAGCAGTGGAAACTGACCCTGACCCCGCGTTCGCTGCTGCTCAAGCAAGTGTTCAATCAGATCAATATCGACGGTGGTGAGTTGGTGCAGACCATCGAGTTGCTGGAAACCCAGGGCGACAGCACCGTGCTGCGGATGAAAGACAGCAGCGCCGGGCAACCATTGAGCGAAGCGGAGCAACATGACTTTGCCCAGTGAGCGCAGGCTGCCGTGGCTGTTCCTGATCCTGCTGCTGGCGGTCGTCGCGCTGGCCGGATGGCAGTGGCGCGACGGTGCGCCGCTGTCGGCCAACCTCATGGAACTGGTGCCCGGGACCAACCCTGACGCCCTCGAACTGCGCGCAGAACAGCGCATGCAGGAGCCGCTCAATCGGGAAATGCTGGTGCTGGTCGGCCACGCTGATCGCCAGCAAGCGGTGGCCATGGCGCAAACCCTCGGCGAGCAATGGCAGGCCAGCGGGCTGTTCGAAAAGGTCCAGTGGAACCTGCAGGCGGATCTGCCGGCGCTGCGCTCGCAATTGCTGCAAGGGCGACTGGCGATGCTCTCGGCGGACGATCGGCAACTGTTGACCGAACACCCTGACGCGTTCATTCAGCAACGGGTGCAGGCGCTGTTCGATCCGTTCAACGGCTTCACCCTGGTGCCGAGCCAGGACGACTGGCTGGGCCTGACCGGACGCATCCAGAACAGTCAGCCGAAACACGGCGCGGTGCAACTGGACATCGGCAGCGGCGCACTGGTCGCCGATGCCGACGGCAAGAGCTGGGTGCTGCTGCGCGCGCGCACTACCGGCAATGCCTTCGACATGAACCTGCCGCTGAAAGTCGCCGATCTGCTGCAGCACAGTCGCGAGCAAGCGGCGAAATCTGACGTGCAACTGCTGGCTGCCAGCGGTCTGCTGTACGCCGCCAACGGCCAGCAACAAGCCACCCGCGAAATGACCTGGGTCGGCGGCGGCGCCACCCTCGGGATTCTGTTGCTGCTGCTGTTGGCATTTCGCCGCTGGCGGGTGCTGCTGGCGTTCGTGCCGGTGTTGGTGGGCATGCTGTTCGGCGCGGTGGCCTGCGTGGCGCTGTTCGGCCACATGCACGTGATGACCCTGGTACTCGGCTCCAGCCTGATCGGCGTGGCGGTGGATTACCCGCTGCACTATCTGTCGAAAAGCTGGAGCCTCAAGCCGTGGCGCAGCTGGCCGGCGCTGCGCCTGACCCTCTCCGGATTGACGCTGAGCCTGATCACCAGCGCCATCGGTTATCTGGCGCTGGCCTGGACGCCCTTCCCGGCGCTGACACAAATCGCGGTGTTCTCTGCCGCCGGCTTGCTCGGTGCGTATCTGTCGGCGGTGTGCCTGCTGCCGGCCTTGCTGAAAAACGTGGAATTGCAGCCGGCGCAATGGCCGCTGCGCTTGGCCGAGCGTCTGGTAAAGCTGCGCGAAAACCTGCTCGAACACGTACGCACGCCGGTGCTGCTGGCGTTGTTGATCGCGTTCTGCGCCGGCGGTCTGGTGCAGTTGCAAAGCAAGAACGACATCCGCCAATGGGTCGGGGCACCGCAACGGCTGACCGATGAAGCGCAGACCATCGCGCGCATCACCGGCTACCAGCCGACCAGCCAGTTTTTCCTCGTGCGTGGCGCCAATCAGCAGGAGTTGCTGGAGCGTCAGGCCGCGCTGAGCGAGCGTCTGCAGCAACTGGTCAACCTCGACAAGCTGCAAGGCTATCTGGCCCTCGATCAACTGCTCAGCCCGCCGAGCCAGCAACAGCAAGTGCGCGAAGCGCTGAGCAAACTGCCGCAATACTGGCAGCCATTGCTCGACCTCGGCGTACCGCTCGCGGCGCTGCAAACCGAGTTGCAGCAATTGCAGAGCCTGCCCGCCGAAGACATCGACGCGGCACTGGCCGGGCCTTTGGGCGAGCCTTACCGCACATTGTGGCTTGGCCCGACCGCTGACGGCGTCGCGGCGATGACCAGCCTGCAAGGGCTGAACAATCCGTCACTGCTGCGGGTTCAGGCGCTGGACTTGCCGGGGGTGATGCTGGTGGATCGTCTCGGCGAATTGAACAATGTGTTCGCCGCGACCCAAATCAGCGCCGCCGAACTGAAACTCGCCTCCTGCGTGTTGATTGTGCTGGTGCTGACCGTGCCGTTCGGCTTCGGCGGCGCCTTGCGCATCGTCGCCCTGCCGCTGCTGGCGGCGCTGTGCAGCCTGGCCAGTCTCGGTTGGCTCGGTCAGCCGCTGACCCTGTTCAGCCTGTTCGGCCTGCTGCTGGTGACGGCGATCAGCGTCGATTACGCGATCCTCATGCGTGAGCAGGTCGGCGGTGCGGCTGTCAGCCTGCTGGGCACCTTGCTGGCGGCGCTGACGACCTGGCTATCGTTCGGTCTGCTGGCAGTGTCGAGCACGCCGGCGGTGAGCAATTTCGGCCTGGCGGTAAGCCTCGGGCTGGCCTTCAGCTTCATTCTGGCGCCGTGGGCCGGACGTCACGTCCACCGCGCCGCCGTCGTGGAGCCGGCAGCGTGACGGTCGTCAGCTTCTGGCTGATGGCCCTGGCGCTGTTCGCTGTGGCGACCCGTATCGGTCGGCATTTCGGCCTGATCCCGATCGTCAGCCAGTTGCTGCTGGCCAGCTTCGGTTTGCCGCTGCTGATGTATTTCTGGATCGAACCGAGCTGGCAGCTCAGCGGTGCTCAACTGATTGCGCCGGTGTGGCTGAAAGACCTCTACAGCCTGAGTTTCGCGCTGTTGCTTGGGCACATTCTCAGCGATGTGATCGACCTGCGGCTGGATCGTCAGAGCGTGAAAATCGCCGTGCCGAGTTTTGCCGTGCCATTTGCCTGCGGACTGGCCGTCGCCTGCTGGCTGCTGCCGGCGCAGCCGTGGCTGAACTCGCTGGCCATTGGGCTGGTGTTCGCGATCACGGCGATTCCGGTTTTGTACCTGTACCTACGCCATATCGACTATCCGCCCGCCGCCACCCGACGTCTGGTGCAGACTGCAATCCTGATCGACCTGACCTGCTGGACGCTGTTCGGTCTCGCTCAGGGCAGTCTGCATCTGAGCAGTCTGTTGCTGCCGCTGGGACTGGCCTGCGTGCCGCTGCTGTTGCACCTGTTGCGCGTGCGTCGACCGTTGACCTACAGCCTCGGTTTTTTCGCGCTGCTGGTGCTGGCCGAACATTACAAACTCAACGCGCTGATTTTCGGCATCGGTTATCTGCTGTGCATGGCCTTGCTGAAAGTGCCGTTGGTGCTGCCATTGCCGGCGCGATGGATGAGCCGTTTGCAGACGTGGATCGCGATCCCGCTGATCCTCACCTTCGGCATCGTGCAGATCGATGTGCACAGCGCCCTCGCCAGCCTCGGCGCGGCACAATGGGCGGCGCTGCTGCTGTTGCCGATTGCCAGTAAACTGCTCGGCAACTGGCTGGGGCTGGGCTGGGCCGGTGCGTCGTTCGAAGGCGCCAGCCGCTGGCGTGAAAGCGTGCTGCTGAACATTCGCGGGCTGAGTGAAATCGTCTTTCTCAACCTGTTGCTGCAACAACAGCTGATCAGCCCGGCGCTGTACTTCGCGCTGATGCTGATGGGCCTGATCGCGACGCTGTTGCCGGCCCTGATCGGCCTGCACCGCGCGCCCATGAAAACCACCGCCACCGCGCCCGGGAGTTCACGTGCCAACCGTTGAAATGCAACGTCGTCAGGTAGTGATCATCGGTGCCGGCCCGTCCGGCGCCATCGCCGCTGCGCTACTCACGCGCAAGGGCCACGATGTGCTGGTGCTCGAGCGCCAGCACTTTCCGCGTTTTTCCATCGGTGAAAGCCTGCTCAGCCATTGCCTGGACTTCGTCGAAGAAGCCGGCATGCTCGAAGCCGTCAACGCCGCCGGCTTCCAGCGCAAGACCGGTGCCGCGTTCGCCTGGGGCGAGCGCTACAGCGCCTTCGATTTCGGCGACACCTTCACCGCAGGCAAACCGACCACGTTCCAGGTGCAGCGCGCCGATTTCGACAAGCTGCTGGCCGATCAGGCTGAATTGCAGGGTGCCGAAATCCGTTACGGCGATGCCATCGTCCGCGTCGATTTCGAGCGGGCCAGACCGCAGCTCGACGTGCTGCGCGAAGACGGCAGCGAGTACCGCGTCGAAGCGGATTTCGTGCTCGACGCCAGCGGCTACGGGCGCGTGCTGTCGCGTTTGCTCGAGCTGGAAGCGCCATCGAATTTCCCGGTGCGCCAGGCGGTGTTCACCCACGTTGAAGATCACATCGACAACCCGGCCTTCGACCGCGAGAAAATCCTCGTCACCACCCATCCCGAGCACCGCGACATCTGGTTCTGGACGATCCCGTTCAGCAACGGGCGCTGCTCGGTCGGCGTGGTGGCTGCCGCCGAACACTTCAAGGGTCGCGACAGCGATCTGGACGCCTGCCTGCGCGGCTTCATCGGCGAAACCCCGAGCCTCGCCGGCGTGCTGAACAACGCGGTGTGGGACACCCCGGCGCGCACCCTCGGCGGTTATGCGGCCAATGTGAAAACCCTGCATGGACCCGGCTTCGCCCTGCTTGGCAACGCCGCAGAATTTCTCGACCCGGTGTTCTCCTCGGGCGTGACCATCGCCATGCGTTCGGCGAGCATGGCCGCCGCCGTCCTGCACCGGCAGTTGCAGGGCGAGACCGTCGATTGGCAGCGCGAATTCGCCGACCCGCTCAAGCGTGGCGTCGATACCTTCCGCTGCTACGTCGAGGGCTGGTACGCCGGCACCTTTCAGGACGTGATTTTTTATCAAGACAGTCAGGCGGAGATTCGCCGGATGATCTGCTCGATCCTCGCCGGTTACGCCTGGGATGAACGCAATCCGTTCGTCAGCGAAGCGCGCCGCCGGTTGAAGATGATTTCCGAACTCTGTGCAAAGGACGCCCCATGAATTACTTGAGCGACAGCTACGTCGAGGAAACCCGCTTCGGTTTCTGGTTCCTGCGCAGCCACACCTGGCAGCACCATGTGCTGCGCGTGGCGATCAACGATTTGCGCGGGCTGTTCAGCGAGTCGCTGCCGGTCGATCCGGTGCTGTTGGATGCCGGCTGTGGTCAGGGCAAGTCGTTCCGGCATTTGCGCCAGACCTTCGCCCCGCAGCGCTTGATCGGTGTCGATGCCGATCCGCACAGCCTGCAACTGAGCGCCGAAGAAGCGGCGCGGCAGGGCTTCGATGTGGAGCTGATCGGCAGCGATTGCGCGACGCTCAACGTGGCGGACGCCAGTGTCGACCTGCTGTTCTGCCACCAGACCTTTCATCATCTGGTCGAACAGGAAAAAGCCCTCGCCGAGTTCTATCGCGTGCTCAAACCGGGCGGTTATCTGCTGTTCGCCGAGTCCACCGAGGCTTACATTGATACCTGGGTGATCCGTTGGCTGTTCCGTCATCCGATGCATGTGCAGAAGAGCGCCGCGCAGTACCTGGAGATGATTCGCCAGCAGGGTTTCGAGTTCGACGAACGCAACGTCTCGTACCCGTATCTGTGGTGGAGCCGCTCGCAGGATTTTGGCCTGCTGGAACGGTTCGGGTTGCGCCGGCCGAAGCCGTTTGGCGAGCGTGAGGAAACGTTAGTCAACGTTGTTGCCCGCAAGCCATTCGCAGAGGTTTCCTGATGTTGCACATAACCTGTGGGAGCGAGCTTGCTCGCGAAAGCGGTGTATCAAGCACCGGAAGTGCTGAATGTGAGACTGCATTCGCGAGCAAGCTCGCTCCCACAGTGTCTGCGATATGGCGTCTTTTTGTGTTCGGTTTTGTCCTGCTGTTGAGTGCCTGCGCCAGCCAGGCCCCGCTGCCCGAGAACAACCCGACGCTGCCGCTACCGCTGCAACTGCACATCGAACGCCAACAGGCCGATCAGCGTCAGGACTGGCTGCTGGTGATCCAGCGCGAAGGCCCCGGCATCCGCTGGTCGATGATGGACCCGCTGGGCATTCCCCAGGCGCGTCAGCAACTGATCGACGGTCGCTGGCAGGCCGACGGGCTATTGCCGCCCAACCCGGAAGCCCGGGAGCTGTTTGCCGCGTTGCTGTTCGCCCTGACCCCGTCCGGCGAACTGGCGCGCAATTACCCCGCCGCGCAGCAGCAGGGCAAGCAACGCACGCTGCCGCCGCGCTGGACGATCCGTTATGCACAACCGTTGAGTTTCCAATTGAACCTGCCCCAAGGCCCGCACTATCGGGTTTCTCCCCTCGGTGAACCGACGCCATGACTGCCTACCTCAATGCCCTCGGCGTGATCTGCGCGCTGGGCCGCGACAAGCACCAGGTCGCGCACAACCTGTTTGCCGGTGACTGCTCGGGCATGCGCCGCGAGTCCGGCTGGGTGGCCGGGCGTGAGTTGCCGGTAGCGGCGGTGCACGGTGAACTGGCGGCGATTCCGGCGGAACTGGCCGAGCAGAGCAGCCGCAACAATCAACTGCTGCTGGAAGCCGCGCTGCAGATTCGCGAGGACATCGACCGGGCGATCCAGACCTATGGTCGCGAGCGTATCGGCGTGGTGCTCGGCACCAGCACTTCGGGGATCGACGAAGCCAGTCGCGGGTTGGCGCATTACCTTCGCGAGCAGCAGTTCCCTGGCGAGTACGACTATCGGCAACAGGAACTCGGCGCCCCGGCGAATTTTCTCGCCGACTGGCTGCAACTCAGCGGCCCGGCCTACGTGATTTCCACCGCCTGCACGTCCAGTGCGCGGGCGTTGATGAGCGCCCAGCGTCTGCTCGAACTGGGCCTGTGCGATGCGGTGCTGTGCGGCGGGGTCGACAGCCTGTGCAAACTGACGCTCAACGGTTTCACCTCACTGGAGGCGGTGTCCGACGAGCGCTGCAATCCTTTCTCGGCCAACCGCAACGGCATCAACATTGGCGAAGCGGCGGTGCTGTTTCTGATGAGCAAACAGCGCAGCGACGGCCAGGCAATCGCCCTGCTCGGCAGCGGCGCCAGCTCCGACGCGCACCACATTTCCGCGCCGGAACCGAGCGGTCGTGGCGCCCTGCAAGCGATGCAGAAAGCCCTGAACCGCGCACAGCTGCAACCCGAACAAATCAGTTATCTGAACCTGCACGGCACCGCGACCCAGCACAACGATGCGATGGAAAGTCTGGCGGTCGCCACGCTGTTCCCTGAAGGCGTGGCCTGCTCGTCGACCAAGCCGATGACCGGCCACACCCTCGGCGCTGCCGGTGCGCTGGAAGCCGCGTTCTGCTGGCTGAGCCTGAGCGCCGACAATCCGCAGCAAGCCTTGCCGCCGCACGTCTGGGACGCCCGGCCCGACCCCGACTTGCCGGCGCTGAAGTGGGTGACCGCGAGCGAACGCCTGTCGTCCATTGCACCGCGCTACCTGATGAGCAACTCGTTTGCCTTCGGCGGCAACAACGTCAGCCTGATTATCGGAGACGCCCCATGAACGACTGGCCGCTCGCCGAACTGCTGCCCCACGCTGGCGACATGATTCTGATCGACCGCATCCTCAGCTTCGACGAGGAACAGATCCACACCCGCCTCACGGTCAAGCCCGACGGCTTGTTCAACCTGCCCGACGGCAGCCTGCCGGCGTGGGTCGGTGTCGAGCTGATGGCGCAAAGCGTTGCCGCGTTCGCCGGTTGCCATGCGCGGCAGAAGGGCAATCCGGTGGAGCTGGGTTTCCTCCTCGGCACGCGCAAATTCGAGTGCAACGTCGAGGCGTTTGCGGCCGGCAGCGAACTGACCATCCACGGCATCCGCTCGCTGGAAGACGACAACGGCATGGGCGTGTTCGAATGCCACATCCACGGGCCCGGCATCGAGGCCAGCGCACGCTTGAACGTGTTCCGTCCGCCGCAGCCCAGCCAATACCTTGAACAAAACCGGGAGTCGAACGATGACTGAATCCGTACTGGTCACCGGCTCCAGCCGTGGCATCGGCCGCGCCATTGCCTTGCGTCTGGCGCAGGCCGGGCATGACATCGTCCTGCACTGCCGCAGCGGCATGGCTGAAGCCCAAGCGGTGAAAGCCGAAGTCGAAGCGCTGGGCCGCAACGCGCGCATCCTGCAATTCGACGTCGCCGACCGCGAAGCCTGCAAAACCATCCTCGAAGCCGACGTGGAAACCCACGGCGCCTATTACGGCGTGGTACTCAACGCCGGGCTGACCCGCGACGGCGCCTTCCCCGCGCTGAGCGATGACGATTGGGACGTGGTGCTGCGCACCAATCTCGACGGTTTCTACAACGTCCTGCACCCGGTGATGATGGCGATGATCCGCCGTCGCGCCGCCGGTCGGATCGTCTGCATCACTTCGGTGTCGGGTTTGATCGGCAACCGTGGCCAGGTCAATTACAGCGCCTCCAAGGCCGGGGTGATCGGTGCGGCGAAAGCGTTGGCGATTGAACTGGGCAAGCGCAAAATCACGGTTAATTGCGTCGCGCCGGGCCTGATCGACACGGCGATGCTCGACGAAAACGTGCCGGTGGAAGAGCTGATGAAAATGATCCCCGCACAACGCATGGGCACCCCGGAAGAGGTCGCTGCTGCGGTGAATTTCCTGATGTCGGCGGAAGCCTCGTACATCACCCGCCAGGTCCTGGCGGTCAACGGAGGCCTGTGCTGATGAAGCGCGTCGTCGTCACCGGCATGGCCGGCATCACCTCGCTGGGCAGCGACTGGCAGACCATCGCCGGCAACTTCGCGGCCAACCGCAGCGGCATCCGCCGCATGGACGAGTGGGACCGCTTCAGCGAACTCAACACCCGCCTGGCCGGGCCGATCGATGACTTTGTCGTCCCGCCGCACTGGACCCGCAAACAACTGCGCAGCATGGGCCGGGTCTCCCGGCTGGCGGTGGGCGCGGCGGAACAGGCGCTGGCTGACGCCGGCCTGCTCGGTGACGAATCGATCAAGAATGGGCGCATGGGTGTGGCGTGTGGTTCGTCCACCGGCAGCACCGACGAGATCAAGGCGTTCGGCAACATGCTGCTCAACTCGGTGGCCGAGGGCCTCAATGCCAACTCCTACGTGCGGATGATGCCGCACACCACCGCGGCCAACATCAGCATTTTTTTCGGCCTCACCGGACGCCTGATCCCGACGTCCAGCGCCTGCACCAGTGGTAGTCAGGGCATCGGCTACGCGTATGAAGCGATCAAGTTCGGGCGTCTGCCGCTGATGCTCGCCGGCGGTGCCGAAGAGCTGTGCCCGACCGAAGCCATGGTGTTCGACGCGCTGTACGCCACCAGCCTGAAAAACGACGCGCCACAGACCAGCCCACGTCCGTATGACAAGGGCCGCGACGGTCTGGTGATCGGCGAAGGCGGCGGCATGCTGGTACTCGAAGAGCTGGAGCATGCGCTGGCGCGCGGTGCGCGGATCCATGCGGAGATTGTCGGCTTCGGCAGCAACGCCGACGGCCAGCACACCACCCGCCCGGAACAAGTCACCATGCGCCGCGCCATGGAACTGGCGCTGGAAGACGCCGGGCTGACGCCGGATGCCATCGGTTACGTCAATGGACACGGCACGGCTACAGAACAGGGCGACATTGCCGAAACACTGGCGACCAGCAGTCTGTTCGGCGAACACATGCCGATCAGCTCGCAGAAGAGTTTCCTCGGCCACACGCTGGGGGCCTGCGGCGCGCTGGAGTCGTGGTTCAGCATCGAAATGCTCAATCGCGATCTGTACGTGCACACGCTCAACCTCGACGAGGTCGATCCGCACTGCGGCAAGCTCGATTACCTGCGCGGCGAATTCCGCCAGATGCATCACGAGTACGTGATGAACAACAATTTCGCTTTTGGTGGCGTCAACACCTCGTTGATTTTCCGCCGCTGGCACTGACCGCAACACGTTTGGAGTGAAGGGAATGACTCAGTTTCACCGCATCGCCGCCCTGCTGGCCCTGGCCTTTGTGCTCGGCGGTTGCACCAGCAAACCGGTTTACAACGCCAAGGAAGAGTTCTCGCCCAACCTCGGCTTCACCCAGCAACAGATGAGCCGCGCCATCGTCACCGCACTCAATGATCGCCAGTGGGTGGTGCAGTCGGTGCGTCCGGGCATGATCAAAGCGGCGATTACCGTACGCGGCCGTCACCACGCCGAAGTCGACATCCCGTTCAGCCCGACCTCGTTTGAAATCGACTACCGCAGCAGCTACGGCCTCGACGCCAAGGACGGCAAGATCCACGGCAACTACAACCGCTGGGTCAACCGCCTGCGCGATAACGTACTCAAGGAGCTGTCGATCAACCCGGACATCGAATTCGTCAACGACCTGGGCATCGTCAAGCAAGGCGCCGACGAACCGACCTACCTGAGTTTTCGCGAGGGCGTCAAACGCGCCACCGACGCCGGCCTGCTGGACGGCAGCGTGAAGTTCTACCTGGCCGGCGAAACCCTGCCCAAGCAGGTGCGCAAACTCGACACCGTGAGCAGCAGCCGCAAGACCAACGGCTCGAACAAATCCGACACCGACGCCTGCTTCTGGGCCCTGCAATCGGCCCTCGCGACCCTGCAGAACGCCGCGAAAAAAGCCGACGCCAACGCCGTGATCAACATCGCCAGCGTCGACCAGCGCGACCTGTACAAAGACACCGAAAAATTCCAGTGCCGTGCGGGCCTGGTGGTGTCAAGCGTGGCGTTGCGTGGGGATTTGGCGCACGTTGATTGATTGACTGTAGAAACGACAAAGGGCGCCTTTCGGCGCCCTTTGCTATTCAGTTCAGCTCAAGTGCTGGCATGTAACTTCAAGCCCAACGCCTTCACCACTTTCAGAATCGTTCCAAACTCAGGATTTCCTTCACCTGACAGTGCACGGTAGAGACTTTCTCGAGACAGTCCGGCGTCACGTGCGACTTGGGTCATGCCTCGCGCTCTCGCAATGGTGCCCAGTGCCTTGGCGATAAAGGCAGGATCATCTCCAGCCTCCTCCATGCAGGCATCCAGATAATTGGCCATGTCCTCTTCTGTCTTGAGGTACTCGGCTGAGTCCCAACGAGTGAATTGTTCGGTCATGGGTTCTGCTCCTGCCACGACTCCGCGATTAGCCTGGCTTGTTTGATATCTCGGGGTTGGCTGCTCTTGTCTCCACCACAGAGGAGGATGACCACTTGCCGACCTTGTTGCATGAAATAGACTCGATATCCGGGGCCATAGTCAATTCTGACTTCGCTGAGCCCCTCACCGACGGCTTTGACATCACCAAAATTCCCATCGGCCATACGATCAATGCGCACCTGAATACGCATCCTGGCGCGGCTGTCAGCCAGCTTTAAAAGCCAGCCGGAGAATGTTGAACTTCGAATAATCTCGGGCATGCACGGAAGTGTAGCCCTTGAGCTACACATGTTCCAGATGGTTTTTTCTGCACCGACGTACGGTGTCTACACTCGTTAAATCGTTGAATGCGGACTCGCCAAGTCAAGGAGATGACCATGCAAGTGAAAGCCCTGATCGCCGCCACGCTCCTCGGGTTATTGCCCAGCGCCAGCCACGCCACCAATCTGATGTACATGCCGTTCGAAACTGTGCTCTCGGATGCGATTCGCGCCGGGCGGCTGGATGGCAGTGTGAAGTTCTATCTGATCGGCAACGGGCCGCAGGGCACGCAGCGCTTGTTGCGCCGCGATGTGGTCAGTGATCTGAAGACCAACGGCTTCAACAAGAGCGATCACGACTCCTGCGAGTGGGTGCTGCAGTCGAACCTGATCAAGTTGCAGGCCGACGCCAAACGGGTCGGGGCGAATGCGGTGGTCAACATCGTAAGTTATTACGACCAGCATGTGCGCAAGGATTTGAATACTTATGAGTGCCGGGCCGGGGTATTTGTGACGCGGGTGGCGTTGAAGGGGGATCTGGTGCGGTTGCCCTGACGGCAAGATCAAAAGATCGCAGTCTGCGGCAGCTCCTACATTGGAATGCTTACCTGTAGGAGCTGCCGCAGGCTGCGATCTTTTAAGCGGACTCAACCTTGCGCGTCAGCAGTTCGACAAAGGCCTTGGCCATCGGCGATTTCTGATCCTTGCGCTGTACCAGCCACACCGCCGATACCGCCTCCGGATCGAGCAGCGGTCGATAGACCACACCGTCGATGCGCATCCGCTGATACGACGCCGGCAACACCGAAACTCCCAGCCCCGCTGCGACCAGTCCGATGATGGTCATCGCCTCTCCAGCCTCCTGAGCAAAGTGCGGGCTGAACCCGGCATCGCGCGCCAGGCTGAGCAGTTGCGCATACAGCCCGCTGCCGTAGCTGCGCGGAAAAAACACGAACGGCTCCAGCGCCAGCGCCGAGAGGAACAACCCTTCCTCGCTGCCCTGGGCCAACGGATGTTTGGAGCCGAGCACCGCCACCAACGGCTCACGCATCAGCTCCACCACACTGAGCGAATCCGGCAAACCCAGCGGACGCATGATGCCGACTTCGATCGACTCATCCACCAGCGCGTCCGCGACCATGGTGCTGCTCATCTCCCGCAGGTTGAGGTGCACTGCCGGGAAACGCTGACGAAAAGAAAAAATCGCCTGGGGAATGGTCGAGTTGAACGGCGCCGACGAGGTGAAGCCAATTTTCAATTCGCCGAGTTCACCGAGTTGCGCACGCCGGGCGACGTCCGCCGCTTTGTCGACCTGCGCCAGCACCAGCCGCGCCTCTTCCAGAAACAATCGGCCGGCCTCGCTCAGCTCGACCCGACGATTGGTGCGCTCGAACAACCGCGCGCCGACCTCCTGCTCCAGCGCCTGGATCTGCTGGCTCAGCGGTGGCTGGGAGATGCCCAGCACCTGTGCAGCTCGGCCGAAATGCAGTTCTTCGGCGACCGCGATGAAGTAGCGCAGATGACGCAATTCCATGGACACCCCATTAGGTCGTTAAAGCTATCAAACAGGTCGAACAATATATTGGATAGAAACATTAGCCAGCTATATGATTTTTTCATTGCCTGCCTGGCCGTGCCCTCCGAGGTCTGATGTGAAAACCGCCGCCCCTCTTGCCCATGAAGTTCCGCCTGCCGCGGCGGACGATGTCATCGCCGAGCTGCAGGAGATCTACATCGAAAAAGGCACGCCGATGTTCATGCGCACAGTGCTGGCGCTGTTCAGCGGCGGCTTCGCGACCTTCGCCCTGCTGTATTGCGTGCAGCCGATGATGCCGCTGCTGTCCCACGAATATTCGATCAACGCCGCGCAGAGCAGCCTGATTCTGTCGGTGGCGACCGGCATGCTGGCCTTCGGGCTTTTGATCACCGGGCCGATTTCCGACCGGGTCGGGCGCAAACCGGTGATGGTCGCCGCGCTGTTCGCTGCCGCACTGTGCACCATCGCCAGTTCGATGATGCCGAGCTGGCACGGCGTGCTGATCATGCGCGCGTTGATCGGGCTGTCGCTGAGCGGCCTGGCGGCGGTGGCGATGACGTATCTGAGCGAGGAAATCCATCCACAGCACATCGGTCTGGCGATGGGCCTGTACATCGGCGGCAACGCGATTGGCGGGATGAGTGGGCGGTTGATCACCGGGGTGTTGATCGATTTTGTCAGCTGGCACACGGCGATGCTGGTGATCGGCGGCCTGGCGCTGGTCGCGGCAGCGGTGTTCTGGAAAATCCTTCCCGAGTCGCGCAATTTCCGCTCGCGCTCGCTGCATCCGCGCAGCCTGCTCGACGGCTTCACCATGCACTTTCGCGATGCCGGCCTGCCACTGCTGTTTCTGGAAGCATTCGTGCTGATGGGCGCCTTCGTCACCCTGTTCAACTACATCGGCTATCGCCTGCTGGCCGCGCCGTACAACCTCGATCAGGTGTTCGTCGGCTTGCTGTCGGTGGTGTACCTGTCGGGCATCTACAGCTCGGCGAAGATCGGTTCGCTGGCGGACAAACTGGGGCGGCGCAAAGTGCTATGGGCGACGATTGCGCTGATGTTCGCCGGCCTCGCGCTCACCATGTTCACGCCGCTGTTGCTGGTGATTGTCGGCATGCTGATCTTCACCTTCGGCTTCTTCGGCGCGCACTCGGTGGCGAGCAGCTGGATCGGCCGGCGCGCGACCAAGGCCAAGGGCCAGGCGTCGTCGTTGTACCTGTTCAGCTATTACGCCGGCTCCAGCATTGCCGGAACGGCAGGCGGGGTGTTCTGGCATCTGGGCGGCTGGAACGGGATTGGCCTGTTCATTGGTGCGCTGTTGCTGGTGGCGCTGCTGGTGGCGTTGAAACTGGCTAAGTTGCCACCTCTGACCGGCGCGACTATCTGAACTGCAGCTGCGCCTCAATCAGCGTGTCGCGCGGCTCCAGCGTCAGTGACTGCAACAAGACGTCGTCCCGCTCAAGCCTGTCCAGCCAGCGCAGCAGTGGCTCGGGCTGGCCGCTGAGGGTCAGGCGAATCTGCTCGTTATCGCTGTCCATCTGCTGCACCTCAAGCCCTGCCGTAACGAGGCTCTCGCTGATCCGCAAGGACAACGGCTGACTGGCATCGGACAACGACCGGGTCGGCGGTTGAGCGCGCTCCAGCTGCACGGCGAAATGCTGTTGCTGGCGATACCGATGCTCGGCCGCGTCCAGCCGTTGCATCGCCGGTTGCCAGAGGCAAAAAAATAGCGCGCCGCCGAGCAGTCCGGCCATCATCAGCACAAGCAGGCCACGCTCACGCTGCGAAAGGCGTCGCCACCGCTTGATGTGAACGTCGGTGTTCATACGTCATCCTCCCAGGTCAGCGTTGCCGTCACCCGGTCGAGCATCTTGCTGGCGCCATCGATCCTGATCGTCAAACCTTGCTGGCGACCGCGCTCACGCAAGCGCTCAAGCTCGGCAAAACTGTTTGCCGTCAATTGCACTTTCCAGCCATTGGCTTGCTCATATTCAATGCGCCTGACCTCAACCTGACTGGCGCCAATCACTTTTTCAACCAACCTGACCAGCGCTGCAATGCGGGTTTCGCGCGACTGTGCAGGCACACTCTGAATCGCCTCGATCTGCGCGGTCAGGCCAACGATTTGCGCGTGTTGTGGATACAGCGTCCTGAAGCGCTGGTCATTGACCTGCGCCAGACGCCGTGTTTCGCCATCGAGGAAACGTATCCGCGTTTCACTGGCGCCCGCGCCCAGCAAAAACAGGATCAGCACCACCGCCGATAAGGTACGCCACGGCAGCGGTGAGTTTCGGGGAGCAAATTCGCCATGTCGCAGGTTGATCGCCTGACGAAAACCCTCCGTCAGCCATGCCTGTTCATCCGGCTCATTACGCCAGAGCATGTCCTCGGGCAACACACTCTTCAGTGCCAGCAAATCTTCATCCGTCAACGCGAGCCGGGCCGGCAACGCTCCACCCAATAACCACCGCCCGAACCATCGGGTAGCGATCGGCTGATCCGTGGGCAACAAATCGGCATCAACGAACACCGAGCGCACGTGCAGGCCATTTTCGGTGAGCAGCGACAACACTGCCGCCAAGCGCTCACGAGCGATGACGATCAGCGGATAACGTCGCTCGGCATCCGCTCGACCGACGCTCAAGTGCACCCTGTCCAGCGCTTCGCCAAGCTGCTCTTCCACCGCAAACGCGAGGGCCTGCGCGGCGGGCGCACGGCGGCCGGGCCAGGGTTCACTGCGCAACCAACTGCAGGATTCGATGGGCAGTAACAAGTCGATTTTTTGCTCGTGCAGCACTTGGGCCGCTTGATGCAGCGGCATTGTTAACCGCTCGCTGGTGTGCGACCAGAGACAACAAGGCCAGTCGGACGACAGGTCCGCAAGCCCTTCGGCGGTCAGGTAAAGCCAGTTTTTCATTGCGTTATCTCGTTGCCGCGGGAGGGAAGTAAACGGCGTTGCAGGACTGTCAGTCGGGCTGTTTTCACGATGTACTCGACGTCGGTGCTCAGCGTCAGCACCTGCTGGTCTTGCACGACGCGCACAGTCAGGCGGTGCCAGCGGCTGTCGACACCGAGGCCATGTGTGTTGACCCCGGCATCGGCAATCAGTGGATCGGTGCTGAATGCTTGAACAGCGAGCCAAGGCTGCGCCGAGCGCTGGCGAACCAGCGCATCGGCGGTGGCGGACTCGATTTCCAGCACGCGCAGCAACAGCGCCGGTGCGGTGTTGATATTCAGCGGCGCATCCGTGGGCAGCAGCGCTACCCACGGTTCCAGGCGGCGCAGCGTGGTCGCATCAAAACCCGGCAGTAGACGCAACTGGCTCACTTCGGACAAGGCGCCGACCTGACTCGGTTGCAGCGCGGGCAGCTCCAGCAATTCGAGCAACCTCGCCCAGCGCTCCAGCGTCACCACCTCGATCTGGCCCTGGCGCAGCAATGCGTTGAGATTGAACCGCGCCGACAGGTCCTCGATTTGCACCTCGACCTGCGCCTGATCGTTATCGAGTCCGGGCATGATTCGGGGCCAGTCGCGAAGCATCTCGGCGTGGCTTTGCTGATTCACCACAGCCCGATGCAAACGTCGCAGCGCCCAGGCTTCTCCGGCCTCTGCCAACTGGCGCAGGTGCAAGGTCTGCAGCTGTTGCACGCTGCTCTGCAAGGACAGTCGGTGGCTGCGCAACAGGCCACTGGTGATCAGCAAGGCCAGGCTCAACACCAACATCACGCTGATCAGCGCCAGCCCTTGTTGCCGGCGCTTCATGACAAGGCTCCCGGCAACAACCACACCCGGCGAATCGCCTCATAGCGCCGAGTCGACACCTGCAACTCCAGCGCCAACGGTGTACCCGCAGAGGCCTCGATCATTCGCCATCGCAGATCAATCACCTCATCCAGCAGTTTTTGCCGCTGGACAGTCAGCGCCCCCTCAGCGCGGCTTTCGCGCCACAGCACGCCGTCGAGCAGGCGATAGGTCAGTTCCTGGCGTTCGCTACGCGGTTGATCCAGCGGATTGCGCCAGTTGCTGCGTTGCACACGCAGTTGCCCGGCATTCAAGACCAGGGGCTGCCCGGTGACCTGCAACAGGTCACGCTCGATCACTGCTACCGCGCGTTGCAGACTCCTGAATTCGCGTTCGTGGTCGGCCGTCGCTTGCTGCACGCGCAGCACGCTGTCTAACAGCCCCCAACTGGCAAGACCAAGTACGGCGAAAATCGCCAGCGCGAGGATCAGTTCCAGCAAGGTAAAACCACGCTGGTCACTCATGACGACTGTGCAACCGAGCCATTGTTCGATAGAGCGGCTGATCGCTGTCGGCCAGACTGACTTCCAGCTCCACCGAAAACTGCCCCGCTGTATCGACTTCGCGCAAGTGCTGGCGCAGGCGCCAGTCACGACGATCCATGCGCACGATCTGCTGCTGTTGCCCGCTGACCCAAGCGCTTTGCAGGCGCAGTTCGCTGAGCCGGTTATCCGCCAGCCATGCTGCAAACAGCCGCTGCTCAGCCGCACCGCTCTGCTGCACCACGTAACGGCTTGCCGATAACAGGGACGCCGCCAGCACCGCAAAAATGGCCAGCGCCACCATGACTTCCAGCAACGTGAAACCTTGCATCGGCCTGACCATCGCTCGCTTATTCATCGAGCGTTACCTCACTCAAGCCATCCGACGCCAGACCGGCCCACACCCGCTCGCGACTTGCCAGCAACAAGCTGAATGCACTGATTTCATCACTGCTGAGCATCAATAATTGCGGGGCCGGTGCGCTGTTCAGCAAACGCACCGGCAGACCATCCAGCACAAGCTGCGCATGCAGATCCGCCGGCCATTGCTGCAGGGCCGTCAACGGCTGCCAGCCTTGCGCGTCGAGCTGCAGAATGCGATAGCCCTCGAGGCTGAAACCCACGCCAAATTCCCGCCCTTCAAGCACCGCGCGTTCGCGAAACTGCTCGATCATCCGTGCAATCCGGCTCGCTTCCTGCCGCGCCACTTGCGCCGGATTGTTCCCGCCGACCAGGCTGAGCATGCCCAGCAGCATGCCGATCAGCACCATGACCACCATCAATTCCAGCAAGGTGAAACCCCGGCAATGCTGGCGCATCAGTCGACGGTCCAGTTGCCGATGTCGGCGGCGTGACCTTCCCCGCCACTGACGCCATCGGAGCCCAGCGAATACAAGTCGTAAGCGCCGCCCACCGAGCGCGTGCCGGGGTTGAGGTATTGATACGGCGTGCCCCACGGATCACGCGCCAGACTTTTCAGATAACCGGCGGGGTTCCAGTTGCGCGCCGCCGGTGTGCCGGTCGGGCGTTTGACCAAGGCTTCAAGGCCCTGCTGCGTGGTGGGGTAACGCGCGTTGTCCAGCCGATACATCTCCAGCGCCGTGGCAATTGCCTGAATGTCGATCTTCGCCGCAGTGGTCTTCGCCTGATCCGGCCTGCTCATGAATTGCGGCACGACAATGGCGCCGAGAATGCCGATGATGACCACCACGACCATGATTTCGATCAGGGTGAAACCGCGCTGCGCGGCCGCTGTGTTTCTGTGCAGAAGAACCATGGATCAATTCACCAATTGGTTGAGACTGAGGATCGGAAGGAGGATGGCCAGGACGATCAGCAACACCACGGTGCCCATCACCAGCAGCATCGCCGGCTCGAACAGACTCACCATCAACGCGATGCGCGCGGCGAGGCTGGCTTCCTGTTGTTCGGCGGCACGGGCGAGCATCGCGTCGAGTTCACCGGCGCGCTCACCGCTGGCAATCATGTGCAGCATCATCGGCGGAATATCGCCGCTACGTTCCAGGCTGCGGGTCAGGGTCGAGCCTTCGCGCACCGAGCGAGCGACCGTGCTCATGCGCGCACGAATGGTCCGGTTACCGATGACGGCAGCGGCGATTTCCAGCGCATCGACCAAGGGCACCGCGCTCTTGCCAAGAATCGCCAACGTGCTGGCAAACCGCGCCGCTTCCATGGCACGCAGCAACGCGCCGATCAGCGGAATGTTCAACACCAGCGCATGCCAGCGCAGCCGCCAGATCGGCTGACGCAAACTCCAGCGCCAGCTGCCGAGCAGCGCCAGACCAGCGCCCACAAACAGCAGACCAGACTGACGTACGCCGTCGCTCAGGCTGATCAGTGCGCGGGTCAGCCATGGCAGCGGCTGGCCGCTGTCGATAAAAATCTTCACCACGTCCGGCACCACGTAGCCCAGCAGAAAAGCGACGATGACCAGGCTCGCGAACATCAGAATCGCCGGATAGATCAGTGCCATCTGGATCCTTTGCCGCGATGCCTGCCGCGCCTGGGTGTAAGCGGCCAGTTGTTCAAGCACATGCCCGAGATGGCCGGAGCGTTCACCCGCCGCCACAGTAGCCCGGTACAGCTCGGGAAAAGCCGCCGGGAAGCGGCCTAACGCGACGGCCAGCGCATGCCCTTCCATGATTCGCCCGCGCACTGCCCACAGCAATCCGGCCACGCGGCGCCTGGTGGTTTGACGGGCGACCACTTCCAGCGCTTCCTCCAGCGGCAGACCGGCCTGCACCAGCGTCGACAATTGCAGCGTCAGCAGTGCCAGATCGCCAGCGCTCAGGCGGCCGGCGCGCCATGTTCCGTGGCCGTCGCCATGGCTGCGCAGTTCCTTGAGCTGTAATGGCCACAGCCCGCGCTCGCGCAACAGCTGTCGCGCATGCCGGGAATTCTCCGCTTCGAGTTGGCCTCGGCAGCGATGACCCTGAGCGTTGTCGGCGCGGTAATCGAAGGTCGGCACCGGCTAGTCCTCCTGCGTCACGCGCAGCCACTCATCGACGCTGGTTACGCCGTCGAGCACCCGTTGCCGAGCGGCCTGAAACAGACTTCGCGACTCCTGGCGCGTGGCGTCGGTCAGCTCGCGCTCACTGGCCCCCTGATGAATCAGCGCGGCAACCGCATCGGTGATGCTGATCAATTCGTAAATACCGATGCGTCCCCGATAGCCATGCTGACAATGCTCACAGCCCTGCGCACGAAACAGCAGCGGCGCCGCCAGGGGCTCAAGCCCCAACCGCTGGCAGGTCGCCGCATCGGCGAAATACGCTGTCTTGCAGTGCACACACAGCGTGCGCAACAAGCGTTGCGCGAGTACACCGACCAGCGACGAGGCCAGCAAATACGCATCCACGCCCATGTCGACCAGACGCGTGACCGCGCCGACGGCGTGATTGGTGTGCAATGTCGACAACACCAGATGCCCGGTCAACGAAGCCTGCACGGCGATCTGCGCCGTCTCGCGATCACGGATTTCACCGACCATCACCACGTCCGGATCCTGACGCAGAATGGCGCGCAGACCGCGTGCGAAGGTCATCTCGACTTTCGGATTGACCGGCATCTGGCCGATCCCCGGCAGGTGATATTCAATCGGGTCCTCGACCGTGAGAATGTTGCGCGACGGATCATTCAGGCTGCTCAATGCGGCATACAGGCTGGTGGTTTTGCCGGAGCCGGTCGGCCCGGTGACCAACAAAATGCCATGAGGTCTGGCGAGCAGTCGTTGCAGGGTGGCGAGGGTGTCATCCGGCATGCCCAGACTTTGCAGTTCCAGGCGTCCGACCTGCTTGTCGAGCAGGCGCAGCACCACGCGTTCACCGTGCGCCGACGGCAGCGTCGAGACCCGCACATCGACTTCGTGGCCGGCCAGCCGCAGGGCAATCCGGCCATCCTGCGGCACACGTTTTTCCGCGATGTCCAGGCGCGCCATGACCTTGATCCGCGACACCAGCAACGTCGCCAGTTCACGCCTTGGCCTGAGCATTTCGCGCAACTGGCCGTCGACGCGCATGCGCACCGAAAGGTATTGCTCGAAGGTTTCCAGATGCACGTCCGAGGCCTGCGCGCGCACCGCTTCGCTGAGCAGTGCATTGATCAGGCGAATCACCGGTGCATCACCTTGCTGCTCCAGCAGGTCTGCGGTCTGCGGCACTTGCTCGGCGAGGCTGAGCAGATCCAGTTCATCGTCCAGCCCTTGCGCGACCTGTTGCGCGGCGCTCTGGCCGTCGCGATAGGTCGCGGCCAGTCGCTCAGCGAACAGCTCCGGCGCAAGCACCTCGATCGACAATTCGCGGGCGCACAACCGGCGCACTTCGGCGAGCGCTGTCAGCGACGTGTCGCCGCGAATGAGCAGACGGGCCTGCGTGCCCGTGCCGTGCAGCAGCACGCCAAACCGCCGGGCGAAGCCGAACGGCAGGACTTCCAGCGCGGCACTCATGGCGCCACCGTTGCCGGCTCAAACAAATGTCGCGCCTCGGCCGGTAGCAACAGCGAGTTGCTCTCCCCGGCTTTGGGCTGGCTCAGATCACGCAAGGTGTCGTAACGCTGCTGGCTGATGCCGGAGAGATCCTCGCGACTGCGCACGATGGTCGGACGCAGAAACACCATCAGATTGCTTTTGGTCTGGGTGTCGCGGCTCCAGCGAAACAACGCGCCGAGATAGGGAATGTCGCGCAGCAACGGCACACCGCTTTTCTGCGTGCGCACGCTGTCGCGGATCAGCCCACCGATCACAATGATCTCGCCGTCGTCCGCAAGAATCGTGCTTTTCAGGGCACGTTTGTTGGTGATCAGATCCGAAGAATCAATCCCCGACACCGAGGGCGCGATGTCCGAGACTTCCTGCTCGACTTCCAGGCGCAGGGTCGAGCCTTCGTTGATGTAGGGTTTGATCTTCAGGCTGATGCCGACATCCTTGCGCTCGACCGTGGTGAACGGATTCTCTGCACCGCTGCTGTTGGTGGAGTAGGAGCCGGTCTTGAACGGCACGTTCTGCCCTACGATGATTTCCGCTTGCTGATTGTCCAGGGTCAGCAGGCTCGGCGTGGACAGCAGATTGCTCCGCGTATTGCTCGCCAGGGCCGAAATCAAAGCGCCGAAACGGTCGCTGCCCAATTGCAGAATCGCGCCGTCGGGCGCCGATATTTTCTCGTCGAACGTCAGCCCGCCGACGATGGGAATGTCGGTACCGGGAAAGTTGATAAAGCCCTTGGCATCACCGGTGCTCAAGCCCCACTGCACGCCCACGGCGTCAGCGATATCGCCGGAAATTTCCACGATGGCGGCGTGGATCAGCACTTGCGCGCGAGGCTGATCCAGCTCGCGAACGATATTTTCAATGGTTCTGACCTGAGCCGGATCGGCAATCAGCACCAACGCATTCTGGCTCTCGTCGGCCTTGAGCATGAACGGCGTCGCCACGGCCGCGTCCTTGCCGCTGCCGAGGGCCACTGGCTGCTTGCGATTCTGGCCCATGCTCTCCAGCACTTCTGCCAATTGCCTGGCATCGCTGTGGCGCAAACGAATCACCCGCGCAGTGTCGAGACTGGCGGTGGCCGGAACATCGAGCTGGCGAATCAGCTCGGTCAGACGCTGACGTACGACAACGGGGCCAATGACAATCAGTCGATTGGTTCTGACATCGGCCAGCACCTGAATCGGCGAGTCGGCATTGCGCTTGCCCAGCGAAGACTCGATGACGGTGGCGACATCACTGGCCTGGGCAAAGCGCAGCGGTACCACGGCGTGCTGATCTTGCTGCCCGGCGTCGAGTTGGCGCACCACGCGGGCGATGCGCTCAACGTTGGCCTGGGTGTCGGTGATCACCAGGGCGTTGGCCGACACTGACGGGCCGAAGTAGCCGTTGGCAGACACCAATGGCCGGAGCAGCGCGGCCAGATCGGCAGCGCTGCTGGTGTTCAGTTCAATGACCCGGGTAATGAATTGCGCCGGAGTCGCTTGCGTATCGGCAGATTGGCTGGCGCGGGTTTTCACGTCGGCCACCGGGGTGATCAGGATGCGGTCGCCCTCATCGATCACGGTGAAGTTGTGCGCGTCCAGCACCGAGTAGAACAAGCGCCGTACGCCTTCGCGATCCAGCGCCTGACGGGACATGACGGTGACGCGGCCCGACACGCGCGGATCGAGCACCACAGTGGTGCCGAGGATCGTCGAGATTTCTTCGACGATGTCGCGCAACTCGGCCTGATTCATCGCCAACTGCCAGCGCTGTTCCACGGCGTGCACCGGGTATCCGAGAAGCGGCGTCGCCAGCACGGCGCAAGCCAACACGACGCGCAGGGCCTGCGCGCCAATCAAACTGTTCATCAATGTAGTCACTCTGACTGCCCGGCGAGCGGGCGTAGAAAACGTGCGGAAATCTCAGCGGGTTTTGCCTCGGCGGGCGCTGACAAGTGCGTGAGGAAGGCGCTGGCAGGGGGTGCGAGAGGTAATAATTCTTCCCGGCCCTTGTTCCATAACACCACGTGCTGCGCCTCAACCCGACGCAACACGCTGCCGCTCGGCAAGTCTTCGCCAACCCGATACAACCGCGCCTCTTGAGCGGTGCTGATCAACGCTTTCGACAGGCCACTGTCGGCGACAAACGTCGCTTGCAGGGTCAGCGACTCGGCACTTGGCTGAAGTGCGGTGTGCGTTGCGAGGCCGAATACCGTCGCCACCGCCGTGGTGTTCAACGGCCCGGGCACGGGCGCAGCCGGCAGCGGCACGGCGACCGGCAGCGGCAGGCGTTGCGCGTGGCGAAATGCCCACTCCTGCCATGCAAGAAACACGGCACATGCGACCGGCAGCGCCCACAGGCTCAATGATGAAAAGATCCTCACCGGTTGTTCATCCCGAACGCCCGCACGCCTGACGAATGCGCGAACGCCACGACATGCGCCGCAACACGCGATAACCCCGCAGCTCGTGGAGGATCACCGCACCGATATGCATGGCAACCAATACGGCCAGGCCGGTGCAGGCCCAGATGTGCAGCACGAAAAAGCCATCCGTCAGCGCCACATCGTTCAGCGGTTGAGGGAACTCGAGCAGGCCGAATACAGGGATCGGCCGATCCATCATCAACACGCCACTCAGAAGCACCACCACCACCAGCAGATAGATCAGCCGATGGACAAACATGGCGAGCATTTTGCCCGGGGATACCTGCGCCATGCGCTCATGTCGCAGATGGCGGACAAACAACACCAGACGCCAGCAAAACACTGGAATGAACAGCGTGGTCAGCGAGACATTGACCCCGGCCACCCACTGTTTGATGTCATTGGCGACGTTAATGTTGGCCACATAGAAGCCGGTGACCAATGTCCACAGGATCACCGCTGCCGACACCCAGTGCAGCAGCATTTGTTGCTTGGAATAAACCGGAAGCATCATTCTAATCGCCCCTGAAAAACACCAGCGGTCAGACGTGCCCATCAGGCCGCCTGACGCCATTACGCAGAACGGGCCTTAGAGCTTGTTCCACGCCACATCCGAGTGCTCGCCAACGCCCGGTTCAAAGGCATTCGCCTCAGGCGTGTACTGCTTGCAATAGCCGGATGCCGGGAACGGTTTGCACTCGAACACCTCATCGGTTTTCGCTTGCAGTACCTTGGTGCCGGCGGTGTATTCGCTCAGTCCTTCAGGGAACAGGAAGTCGTAATCGGCACCCGCGCCTTCACCCGTAACGTTTACCGGCTGGGTGTCCTGACGGGTGGTGCGGCCATCCAGCGTGGTACCCACCAGGGTCAAGGTGTGCGGGCCGGGGTTACTGCGAATGTCCATGGCCAGCGAGGTCACACCGCTGTCGGCTTGAGCAGTGGTGGTGCCGACCAGTTTGTTCTGGTCGTTGAACAGGTTGGCTTCAACGTTCATTTTGCGGTTGGACATCATGCTGAAATCGACTTTGGTTCGGCCTTTGTCGAGCACGTATTCCGGTTGTTGCGAAGTCACCGCCATGCGCGCGTCGGTGTCCTCTTTCATCAGCAGTTGCACTTCGTAGCGTACGACGCCGCTGTCTTTTTGCGCGTACAGCGTGTTGGTGCCACGAATCGCTTCGACGTCGCCGTTTTCATCGCGAACACCCGCGCGGATCAGGGTCTGCGACTGGTTGATCTGCTGGGCGAGCTTGAACGACCAGTTTTGCGGCTCGGCGTCTTCAGCGTTGTCGATCGAGATTTCGACGCTGTAAGCCGCGCTTTCACCCGCTGCGGTGAAGGCGCGCGCCTTGACCTTGTCACCGGTCAGCAGCGGCGTGGCAGCAGCAATGGTGCCAACGGCAGACCAACCACCCGGCAGTACGGCTTCTGCGAGGATGTTCACGTCCGCGACGCTGTGGAACGCCGCCGCGGTATCACCGACGCTCCAGATTGCGAGGATCACATGGTGACCGTTTTTGTCCTCGGGGATGCTGCAGTGGTGCTTGGTGCCGGGTACCGGGAGCTGGAAATCACCCTCGACCTGGCAAAAAGGCGTGCTCTCGAACGAAGCGCGTTTGAGCGATTCATTCGGGTTCCAGCCATTACGGGTGATGAAATATTGGTGTTTTTCTACAGGGTGCGGAGCTTTGTAATGCCACTGGAAATCCAGAGTGCGCTCTTTGAGCTCGGTGAGCTGCCAACGGGTGGCGGACTGCACGTCCATGGGAGAAAACAGCTCGTGGCCGCCGCTGGCGATTTTGCCGTCAATCGGGCCTTGCCCGGGTGCGCCGCCGACGCCTGCCGGAAAGCCCTTGAAGGTTTCACCGACACTTTGCGGCTCATACTGAGCTTGACCACAAGCGGTGTTCACCCCCTTCTGACAGAGAAAAGCGCGCGATGGCGGAAACTCCACATAACCGTGGGCCGCTGCGCCCGAAGAACCCAACAGGGCCGATAACAACATCAACGAAGAAGCACATGTTGTCGACGCACTTCTTTTAAAAGTAGGTTTTTTCATTGTTATTCCAGGCAAATCTTAATAAGCGAGCCCGGCCCGACGCCAGGCTCTATTACAGCACTCAGCGCCATGCCGAGCACATGCCTGAAACCTTACGTGGATAGAGAAAAGTTCTATGTAGGAGTAATCGTCGGGTGCAGCAGGAATAGTCTCCGCAATAATTAATCCGACAACTAAGGAAAGAATTCTTACAACAGGAAATGATTAATTAAAATTTGAAGCAGCATAAAAAAAACCTGTCCCGCATAACACGGGACAGGCTTATTTATGCAGATGTTGCGAAGTTATTCGTGGTACTGCGCCGACAACTCATGCACCGCACGCAGGAACGCGCCCGCATGCTCCGGGTCGACCTCAGGGGTGATGCCGTGACCCAGGTTGAACACGTGACCACTGCCCTTGCCGTAACTAGCCAGAATGCGGCCCACTTCTGTGCGGATCGCTTCCGGTTTGGCGTAGAGCACGGTCGGGTCCATGTTGCCTTGCAGCGCGACCTTGTCACCGACACGGGCGCGGGCGTTGCCGATGTCGCAGGTCCAGTCCAGGCCCAGTGCGTCGGCGCCGGCCTCGGCGATGCTTTCCAGCCACAGGCCACCGTTCTTGGTGAACAGGATCACCGGCACCTTGCGCCCGTCGTGCTCGCGGATCAGACCACTGACGATTTTCTTCATGTAGGCCAGGGAGAATTCCTGATACGCCGCCGCCGACAGGTTGCCGCCCCAGGTATCGAAGATCTGCACCGCTTGCGCGCCGGCCTGGATCTGGCCGTTGAGGTACGAGGTCACCGACTGCGCCAGTTTATCCAGCAACAGGTGCATAGCCTGCGGATTGTCGTAGAGCATCGCCTTGATCTTGCGGAAGTCTTTCGACGAGCCGCCTTCGACCATGTAAGTGGCGAGGGTCCAAGGGCTGCCGGAGAAGCCGATCAGCGGCACACGGCCGTTCAGCTCGCGGCGAATGGTGCTGACCGCGTCCATCACGTAGCCGAGGTCTTTGTGTGGATCAGGGATCGGCAAGGCTTCGATGTCGGCCAGAGTGCTGACGACTTTCTTGAAGCGCGGACCTTCACCGGTCTCGAAGTACAGGCCCTGG
>Ga0153948_1000132_pt1 | contig 38829 bp, 33 predicted proteins | sample TSNJ032MetaG_FD_104696 | JGI IMG/M metagenome (GOLD analysis project Ga0153948, IMG submission 104696) | Attine ant fungus gardens microbial communities from New Jersey, USA - TSNJ032 MetaG | ecosystem: Host-associated > Fungi > Mycelium > Unclassified | place: USA: New Jersey, Wharton State... | reverse complement strand
TGGTTTTCTGCCGTCAGACAAAGTGCTTGAGCGCGATCTTGTGAAGGCCGGTCTGGTGTTAACCGATACCGAGCATTTCGGTCATTCTTATGCGCTGACACTTGCCGAATGGCGTCAGCGTTTCATCGCCAATTGGCCGGAAATCGAAGAGCTTGGCTTTGACGATAAATTCCGACGGCTTTGGGAATACTACCTTTGCTATTGCGAAGGTGGGTTTGAGGAAGGTGCGATCAATGTTGGGCTCTATACGATTGAACATGCTTAGGCTCCATACCCGCTGACGGAGGAAGCGTCGATGAAATGGATACTGACGATCGGCATAATGACGGTGTCGTTTCCCTTCGCGGCGCAGGCGGCTGAGATCGATGGCAACTGGGCGCGCGGGGATGGGAATGCGCCGGTGAAAATTGCCGAATGTGGCAAGGATATCTGCGCCACCAACACCTGGATCAAGCCCGGAACACCAAAAGAGAAAACCGGCGACCGGCTGGTGATGAGCATCAAAGAAACTGCGAACGGGCAATATTCAGGCACAGCTTTCAATCCGCAACGTAACCTCACCTACAAGATCAGCGTGAAAGTTGACGGCGATACGATGACGAGCAATGGCTGCGTTCTGGCTGGCCTCCTGTGTCGCAATGTGGGCTGGACCCGCATCAAGTAAGAGAGGGAGCTATCGATGAAAGATTATTTCATAGCCTATGTGGTGACAGCGGTCGCATTTCTGGCAATCGACTCCGTGTGGCTATCCAACATGGCGAACGTGTTTTACCGCCCTGTCATGGGCGACATGCTTGCGCCGGGCTTTCGTCTCGCACCTGCTATCGTTTTCTATGTGATCTTTGTGTTCGGAATGGTTTTCTTCGCGGTACGGCCCGGACTTGTTGCTGGTAGTGGCACAGTCACATTCGTTCACGGGGCGCTTCTGGGGTTCGTCGCTTATGCGACTTATGATCTGACCAATCAGGCCACTTTGAAAAACTGGTCATGGACCCTGACAGTCGCAGACGTGGTCTGGGGCACTGTCCTGTCTGCCGCGTCAGCCTATATTGGCTATTGGGTTACGTCGCGGATCAGCGGCTAGGTTGGAGTAAGCATATGCAAAAATGGGGCCTTCTGGTCGTCTTTGTCTTCGTCATCATTGTTGTAGGAATGGCAATCGGTATCGGTTTCCCGCCGGGCGAATGGTATGCAGCGCTTCAAAAGCCATGGTTTACCCCGCCAAACGCAGCCTTTGGTCCCATCTGGACGATACTTTATATCTTCATTGCCATCGCGGGCTGGCGCACATGGATAAGTGATAGCGGGTGGCAGCGGCGCGGACCGTGGTTTGGCCAGATGGTATTGAACTTCATCTGGACGCCTATTTTCTTTGGTGCTCATTTGACCGTGTTGGGACTCGTCGTAATTATCGGCGTCTGGCTTTGCGTGCTTCTGTTTATCATTCGCGCATGGAGACCAGATCGCATCTCGGCGATGCTATTCGTGCCCTATCTCATATGGCTATCGCTGGCGACAGCGTTGAACGCAGCAATCGTCGTGTTGAACTAATGAAAAAGGCGGCAAATATGCCGCCTTTTCTTTAGATGCCGATCAATGGCTGTACGAGTCGCATAAGCCAGCTCTGGAACTTGAGCGGCGCGTCAGTCACCGCAAGACAGATGCAATCGCCATCCGGTGAGGCAACCGGCTGATGCACGAGATCAGCATCCGCTTCCTCAATATCACCGCGCGCAAAGAGCCCGGTTCCATCATTGAAACTGCCGCTCAACACCAATGTCAGTTCGCGACCGCCATGCCCATGTTCTGGCACCGGCTTCCCCGCTGGAATTCGCAAAAGGCGAACCTGCGTTTCGCTGTCTCGGGTTTCAATTGGCACCTGATAGGCGCCCCGGCCAAGCGATTTCCATTTCAGATCCGGCAAATCGCCACCGACATAGGATCGCAGCGGTTCCGGTATCACGGCAGGCTGCTTTATCTCGACGCGCGGTGCCAAATATTCCATTGACTGCGGTGTTGTTTGCAACCTGTCTTTGAAACTATCCCATGCGGATGCTTCGAGTTTCTGCGGTTCAACCGCGTCAAGAAGCTGCCCGCCAATCTGTTCAAACTGCTTGAGCCTTGAACGGCAGGCCGGGCAGAGCGCAAGATGGGTGGCGACAGCGATGCTCCAACCTTCTGCCAGTGTGCCAGCAGCATAGCTTGAAAGAAGTTCGTCGCTCAGATGATGTTTGATATCCATCAGTGCGCTCCCGAATTATCGAGCGCTGCGCGCAATTTGTTGAATGCCAGCCGCAGCCGGGATTTTACCGTGCCGAGCGGCAAGTTAAGCTTCTTCGCGATAGCGCTATGCGTGCTTTCCTCGAAATAAGCGAGTTCAAGCAGGGCGGATTGCTCCTTCGGCAAGTCGGCCATCGCCGCGCGCAACTTGTTGGCGGATTGCCGCTCGGCAATCCTCAAGTCGGCTGGTTGCTCCTCATCCGGCACAAAGGCCGGATCGGTTGAGTCAAACTCCGGGCGCCGGGCGCGTCGCACCGCGTCAATGCGCTGGTTTCGTGCGATGGTGAAAATCCAGGTGGACAAGGCTCCTTTGGCAACATCGAACTGATCTGCCTTGTTCCAGACTGCAATCATGGTCTCCTGCATTAATTCTTCCGCTGTTTGCGTATCCGCAGACAGTTTGGCCATATAGGTCTTCACCCGGGGTGCGAAATGCTTGAAAATCACCTCGAAAGCGTCCACGTCGCGTCGGGAACTGACCGCCAGCATCAATTCCTCCATGGAGGGCTGATCTTCAGGTGCAGTCTGTTCATTCATCCGTATTAAACCCCATCCGCTCAGATGTAGCGAAGCCAGAACCTGTAAATTATGCTGAGCTTTCATGTGCCACTGTTGCGAGAGGAACGAAACTTTTGTGTTCATCAGCATTATACGCAAACAGATTTAGTCTGGATCACATGAGATTTCAAATAGCTCGCATCATCGGCGGCGGCCCTCTAAAGCTCTGCTTTCTAGCAATAATTCATGCATCGCCTGAGTGCGCGAATAGCAGCTCAACATGCTCCAGTGTTGCTCGCGATCTCAGGAGTCACCAAATGCTCTCTCGTAATTGATCTCAAACGTACGAAAGCTGTAAATCGCAGCCTCTGTGCACCGCTCTTCGTCCCTTTTATTGAATGGCATAGATTCAAGCAAAGAAACAGTCTTCTTCCAACCGGTCCGGTTTCCGACCTGCTTTGCCAGATGCCGCGCACCATACTCGGCGTCAAGACCGAGCAATCCCGCCTTCTGAATGAGGAATGTTGCGCCCAAGGCGGAACCTTGAAGCACATATAGCGTACCAATCGCTGAAGGCAGATCAACAGGCGCCCCTCCATCGAATTGTAACTTCGGCTTCTTCAGTTCTTCGCCGTCCGACAGGTCCGCATAATCCATTTGAAGTTCAGATTGAATTTTATGATTGTCCCAATCTGAGAACACTCGTCTCAGGTCACTGACATCCAGCAGCGTTTCCAGAGCCAATCTGCTGCGCCAGGTGGCTTCCAGATATTTGCTGTAGGCGTCCAGCGAATTGAACATGCCATATAACGAACCAAGCCTGTCAATCCGTTCGTGATAGGGTGCGGTAGCCGCCTTCAGATCCCAACGACGGTGCAGGACGGTGCGTTGATTCATTGGCAAAACTTTCTATTGTTTGATACACGAGCCAAGACTACGTACTATCGTTATGAATAGATTCCGTGCATTACAGTGTCGTAATGCTCTTCGATTTCCTGTGTGCACTTGCACGATTTGCGCTTCAAAGCGCTCTTGTCTTTGATGATGAATAGCCCGCGCCTGGTCGCAATAATATCCTCATTGCGCAGTTGACCGACAATGCGGGTTACAAATGTCCGGCCCACTCCAAGCATTTCCGACAACTGATCGTGCGTCATTTCAAACTGATCTGTGCCAGTTCGTTCTGCCGCTGATAGCAGCCATTTGGCCGTTCGCTGTGTGATCGTATGTGTCGCGTTACACGCGGCTGTTTGAAATACCTGTGCCATCAGGCAATCGGAATAACGCGCAAACCAGTGCCGAAGCGAAATGGAATCCAGCTTCAACTGTTCGAGCGCAGCCGTTTTGATCCTGACAAAGCTTCCGGAGTTGCGAACCATGGCGGTGGCGTAGGCGGGTAAACTCCCGTTCGACACAATACCTCCCACGGCCCCTTCCCTTCCGATCAGCGCAATTTCGACGGCGCTGTTGTCTTCGTCGACCCAGCGCTGAAAACTCGCCAGCGCAGAGCCGCACGGAAACCAGGTGTGAATAACATCGTCTCCGGCCTTCTGCAACACAGCCTCCGCCTCAAGTTCGTAGAAGACCGTATGTGGCAGCAGTTTTTGTCGATCTTCCTCGTTGAGCATCATCAAAAGCAAATTGCCCGACATCTCTTGCGTCGATGTTAAGTTCATACCGTCGATTTCCTCTTTTCGCGGGCGTTGTGTCCAATAGTGGACGGACGATCCTTCCGGTCTATGTTACTTTTAGACGCAAATAACGTAACCCATTGAAAAGACGGGTTTGTTTGCGTGCTTTATCGTTGATATCACAATCTCAACAGATATTTTCGTTTGTCAGCGGTCGCTTCGTCTTGCCGTTTTCAGCTCTCAGATAGTTTGGCAATCCTGCAGAAGGTGCGCTCACGAACGGTTAAGTCCGGGAAAGTTCTGCCGCAATGAATGTGCCCGAACCTGTCAATCTCACCAATTGTGACCGCGAACCAATCCACATCCCAGGTTCAATCCAACCGCACGGCGCTATGCTTGTTATGGACCCGTCTGGCCAGAAACTCCTTTTTGCTTCAGCTAATATTCCATGCATAACGGGCTATGGAGGGGATTTGATCCCTGGTACCGCCATTTCTTTGATTGTTGGCGAGAAAAATGCTCATGATTTCCGCAACGCAGCTGCCAAGGCAAGAGAGCCGGGCTTGTCATCCGTAATACTTGGGCTGCGCTTTCCCGGCAAATCCTTGCTCTATGATGCTGTAGTCCACACCCACCTGGAAAGGACTTTCGTTGAAATAGAGCCCTGCGCAGATCGGGGACAAAGTGCTCGTGAGGCACTTGATCTCACGCGTAGCCTCATTCATCGCATTGGTCGCGAGGAAACTGTTGAGAGGGTCGCTAAGACGGGCGTGCGCCTTGTCAGAGCCATGCTGGGTTACGATCGAGTGATGATTTATCAGTTTCTCCACAATGGAGCAGGTCGCGTCATCGCGGAGGCGAAGTCGCCCACGCTTGGCAGCTTCATGGGACAGCATTTTCCTGCATCGGATATCCCCCTGCAGGCCCGACACCTTTATCTTGTTAATACAATCAGAATGATCTCCGACACATCCTATCAATCCATTGCACTTTGTCCTTCACTTGAGTCAGACGAACCTGCTATCGACATGTCCTTTGCGCAGTTGCGCAGTGTTTCCCCGATTCATTGCCAATACCTGCAGAATATGGGCGTCTCCGCATCTCTGTCGATTTCGATTGTCGTTGATGATGAACTATGGGGTTTGATTGCCTGTCATCACGACAGCCCGAAAGTCGCCCCTCTTCCCCTGCGCATAGGAGCTGAACTGTTCGGGCAATATTTTTCACTACATATTGCCGATTGTGAGAGACGCACAACATTGCAGGTCACCGCTGATGCGCGAACCAAGCTCGACGCTATTGTATCGCAACTGAGTATCAGTGACGAAATTCGCGATAGTCTGGGGAAACAACTCAGCCGGCTTTCCGAACTGGTCGCCGGCAATGGAGCTGCATTGTGGATGAACGGGCAGTGGCTGCAAAGTGGCGATACACTCGACGAACATCAAACGCGCCAATTGCTCAAAGTCGCAGGCCGTGACTCTCCCCGTGAGCTGTGGGCAAGCCAGGAAATTAGGGGGCACCTGACCGACTATACAGGAAGCGTTGCAGGCATGCTCGCAATTCCACTTTCCATGGCGTTCAGTGATTATCTTGTTCTGTTCCGTAACGAAGAGGCCCATGCTATCGAATGGGCGGGCGAACCGGTGAAGACGACTGCCGAAACACCTTTCGGTGCCCGATTAACACCCAGAGGTAGCTTCGACACCTGGCGGGAAGAAGTTCGCGGGCGTTCAACGCCCTGGACCGCTAGCGACCTATCCGTAGCGCAGTCAATTGGCACTTATTTACGCGACGTCATCCTTCGGCAAAATGAATTGTCTGAACAGGAAAGAGCGAAGACCGAACAGCGACGCCGGGTGTTGAACGCCGAACTCAATCATCGCGTTAAGAACATTCTGTCTCTGGTGAAGTCAATTGCGCTTCAGACAGGAGCTAACGCTGCAAATATTGCCGACTACGCTCAAACGCTTGAGGGGCGATTGCGCGCACTTGCATCAGCACATGACCAATCTTTGGACGGCAAAGACGGCGGTTCGCTAGCAGGTTTGCTCGAAACCGAGGTCAATCTCTATAGTGACACACCCGGTCGCATAACTCTGGAAGGTCCGCCGGTTCATCTCGATCAAAGAGCATTTAGTGTTATCGCCATGGTCTTTCACGAGATGATGACAAATGCTGCGAAGTATGGCGCGCTTTCGGTTCCAGAGGGACGCCTGAAAATCAGGTGGAAACTGGAAGCCTCCGGTGATTGCGAAATGTTCTGGAATGAGACCAACGGACCATCCGTAACCTGGCCGTCACGAACAGGGTTCGGTAGCAAGCTGATTAAAAATTCTCTCGAGTACGACCTCCGAGGGAAAACCAGAATCGAATACCATCGGGATGGGCTTCAGGCACAGTTTTCTGTTCCATCTGTGTATGTGACACAATCATACGATGGGTTGATAACGCCAGACATTCAAATAGAGGCTGTCGGGAAAACCCACATAGATGGAATGAAGATTTTGGTTGTTGAAGACCAGAGCCTGATCGCCCTTGATATGGAAAACACCTTACGAAAATTGGGCGCCGAACATATTAATCTTGCCTCCAATGCGCCAGAGGCACTTGAGATGATTGAAATATCCAAACCCAATCTAGCGATTCTCGATTTCAACCTTGGAGACAACACTTCGGAGAATATCGCAGAATTGCTTCTAAAGCTGAAAATCCTTTTTCTTTTTACGACAGGCTATAGCGACAGGACGCTCATCCCCGAGAAGCTTCGCGACATAACCATAGTGCGTAAGCCCATAAGCGATTCTGCAATCGCAGCGGCCATCAACTCCGTTCTCGGCTAGAGGTATTCCACCGGTTTGATGAGGTCGAGAGAGTTGGAAGGTGGTTATCGCTGACTGCCTGTCCAGCGACTAAATTGCCGGTCAATTTCATCAACCTGCGATAACGGCAAGTCCTTTGCAAGACCGCACAATGTGACGCTGCTTCGAGTTCGCCGCCCAACGTTGATACTCCAAAAGTCAGACAACTTGGGCCGACACCGCTGCACCATTGTCGGAAAAAATGTGCATGTCCTTCGTCGAAGCTGTAAATGATGACCTATCGGATAACCTGAAATCCGCTTCTTCAGGCGTCTTGATCAAATATTTGGTGTCGGAACCGGCCATATCGATATAAAGGATCTGCGCCTCGCCCAGATGTTCTACAAGATCCACGGTTCCCGAAAAGACAGGTCCGTCAGTTTGCCCGCGGGCAATCCTGGTATTCTCGGGTCGAATTCCAACGCTAATTCTATCATTGAGCGCGAAAGTTCCATCACTAGCTTCAATGGCGAGTTTCGTTCCACAGTCGAGATGACAGGTATAAATGCGCCCCGAGGCTTCGGATATGGTGCCCGCGAGTATGTTCATGGCTGGGGACCCAATAAACTGGGCAACGAAAAGATTGGCTGGCTTTTTGTAGAGCTCCACTGGCGTTCCAATCTGCTCGATATTACCATCTTTGAACACAACGATCCGATCCGCCAACGTCATCGCTTCCACTTGATCGTGTGTCACATAGATCATCGTAACATCGGGCATGCTTAGCTTGAGTTTTGCGAGCTCGATGCGTGTGGCCACCCGCAGGGCTGCATCAAGATTGGACAAGGGTTCGTCAAACAGGAAAACACGCGGGTTTCTAACAATTGCACGTCCAATCGCAACACGTTGTCTCTGTCCACCCGAAAGAGCCTTTGGCAAGCGTTGTAGATAGGCAGTAAGCTGGAGAATTTCGCCCGCTTTCTTGACCCGTTTGTCTATCTCTGCCTTTGCCACACCGGCGATACGCAGACCGAAAGCCATATTCTCATAAACTGTCATATGAGGATAAAGCGCATATGACTGGAAGACCATTGAAATACCCCGTTTCGACGGAGCGACATTGTTCATCCGCTCCCCAGCGATGACGAGATCACCCGACGTTATCGTCTCAAGGCCTGCAATTGACCGCAACAGAGTTGACTTTCCACAACCGGATGGCCCGACGAAAACAATGAATTCACCCGATGTGATATCAAGGTCAATGCCATGGAGTACTTCCAGATTGGCGTAGGATTTACGTATGTTCTTCAGCGACAGGTCGGACATCGTTCCCGTTCCTTATATTCCTATTTCGCGTGGGTGGCTTTTCTCACGGAGCCAGACTTGCCAGAAACCTTGTTATGGGGCCCGGGGCACGGTTGAGGATTTCGGTGTCGTTCTTTCTTCGAATAGCCCTGCGGACGATTTTAGCGCCCAGATAACGCACAGGTTCGGGCGGAAGCTTGGTGCGATTTTTGATCCCCACCAAACTACAACTACTCCATTTATCCACGTGTCCGAGGATCAGGCTTGCAAGGATCCGACCTGCGACAGGTGTCTGTGCAATGCCGGTCCCATTAAAACCCAGAGCATAGAAAATATTCGGATGATGCCTTAGATGATCGAACACCGGCAGATGCTGCGCCGTACAGTCGATAGGACCGCTCCAGTCATGCAGGATGGGCACGTCCTTTAGCTGTGGATATACGCGGTGCAGTTCACGTATGTTGTCTGCACCCCCATCGCCGCTGCGATTAAAACGCGCGTCGATCCGATCATCATAGGCAATTCCACCTGTTCCCCGTCCGAATACGACCTGATCCGATGTCGTACGCTGATAATAGAGCACGTGATGCTGTGCATCGCAGATCGAAGCACCATCAGTCCATCCGATACGCTTGAGTATATCTCCAGCAGGGGCTGTCGCGATGAGCTGACTGCTTACCACATAAAGATAGGGATGAAGTTCTGGGATTGCAGAAGCCCAGGCATTAACCGTTAAAGCGACTTTGGTGGCAGTCAAAGTCCCGTCCGGTGTTTTAAGTTCGGGCCGCTCACCTGGAACGATCTCCAAAACAGGGCTTTTTTCATGAATAACAATCCCCTTGGAAAGCGCAAGCTTGCGAAGGCCAAGAGCAAGCTTGGCGGGTTGGACAGTCCCTGCCCGCTCTTCGACAATACCGACATATGACGCGCTGGAGCCAGTGCGCCGTTCAATATCGTGCGCATTCAGTGTCCCGAACGGGTTAAACCCTGATTTCTGGCAGATATCCAGTGCATTCGCCCATGCACCTTCCTGTGCGACAGAACTTGCGGTCCACAGCCAGCCATCAAGACGCAGATCCATGTCGATGGTTCCGCAATCTTGCAGCGCTTTCAGCTCATCAATCGCATCCCAGGTTGCCTGACAAAGCATGCGGGCATCTTCGTCACCGACAAGGTCGCGCAGCATATCGATTTCGGCATACCAGCTGTGGACTTGCCCGCCATTACGCCCTGATGCGCCCGAACCGCAAAAATCAGCCTCCAGGATTGTGATACGCGCCTTTGGTTCTTGTTCTCGTATCCGCAGTGCCGTCCAAAGTCCGGCATATCCGCCGCCAACGATTGCAATATCGCATTGCTGCTGCCCCATTAAAGGTGCGGTAACCGGATCGGCGTCAATGCTTTGCAGCCAAAAGGAACGATCCTCTTTCGCCGCGACAACAGGTGGTCTCATTTTGATAGAGCTCATAGTCACACCTTCTGTGCTGTTGCAATCACATCATGGTATTTGTCGAGCAACCATTGTGGGATTGACTGCAAGGGCTGGGGAAAACCGCCCGGATGCGCGCAGGTCTCAGACGCACTGACAGCTGCCTTTTGCAGTGCCTCTTCTTCAGAACAACCGTCGAAGAAAAGCGCCACCAGAAATGAGGCGATAAAGCTATCACCAGCTCCACAAGTGTCGACCACATTCACGGGTACGGAACCTGCGGAATACAATTGGCTTCCATTGTCATAGAATGAACCGCGTTTGCCGCAGGTAATAACAACCTGTTGAGCCCCAGCCCGTTTGAATTGTGTAATCAATGGCTGAACCGGTTCGTCCGGGTCGTCTGGTCCTGATGCAAAGACCAGTGGGACGCCCTCGAGAGCCAGGTCAAAATGCCGGGTGGAGACATCCACACTGAACCTGACACTGTCCTTTACAAGCTGACGCACCAGTTTTTCACTGGAATTGGTCCCGAGATGGGTCCAATCGGATGAGAGCAACGCCTGATATCGCTGCTGGTCTGGAATGTAGTTTTCGCCAACACCCAGAGATTCAAACAGAAAATGTCGTTCACCGTCATTATCGGTCAAAAGCGTGACAGCTGAATTTCCCTGAATAGTTTCAATATCGCTTGGAGCAAGTCCGACATCTTCGATCACACCCAGCATGATCTCTGCTTCCCTGTCGGGTGCCAGTGCACCCATATAACGGGCACCGATCCCAAGTCGTTTCCACTGCACAGCAACATTGAGGGCATTTCCACCAACCGTGACGACCCCCTTGTTCAGATAAGCATCAAGGCAGTTGTCACCCACAGCAACAAGTTTAAGATTCGCGTTCTTCATCGTCATTCCGCAGCATCAAAATGGGGGGAAATCGCATCAAGGCAGCGCCGCCAAACTGCAACCGGATCCAGTGCATATGAGCCGTTGCCAAATGGCTCGAAGGTCAATGTACCCCGGAATGAATGATCGGCGATTTCAGCAAGGTAGCCGTCAAGAGGCAAATTTCCGTCCCCCCACGCCAAATGTCCCGCCGGTGTTCCATCGACGACATGAACATGGGCAAGACGTTTGCCAAATCTCGAAAAATAATCACCAACCTTATCTCCGGCCGCGGCCATGGCAACCAGATCAAGTACCAGGTCGACATTTTTCGCATTCAGATCCTGCCAGAGACGTTCAAGATCGGCGGCATTATTGACGATGTTGCTTTCAGTGCGCTGCAAGGGTTCAAGCAGACATCGAAGCCCCAGATTGGCCGCATGTGTCGCAATTCTCTCCAACGACCGAAGAGAATGGCTCCAGGCGCTTTCGCGACTCTTACACTCAAACCCCCGTCCGGGTGTCAAGAAGAGGTAGCTCGCACCAAGTTCGGCACTTAAATCGGCTGCTCGCAGGAAGCATTCAACACTCTTTGCACGATAAGCATCATCGCCTGAAGCTATGTTTACCGGATAAAGAACCTGTTCCGGGGTGAAGCAATGCACGCTGATCCCGTTATCATTCAGAATGGACCGGACATCTGAAAGCCGTGTCCGGTCGGAATGAAACAGATCTAGATGGGGAGCTATTCCCCACAGTTCCATACGTTGAAAGCCCATCAGCCGAAGCTTTTCTACAACCCATTGAAAGGGATAGTGCTGGAACGAAAAGTTGGCACCGATCAACTGTTCACGTTGTAACATTTTCCACCACACTATTTGCCGATGCCTTCCGCCAGCCCGCGAATGAAGAAACGCTGTGCGGCGAAAAAGACGATCAGGATCGGAAGAGCCGAAAGTGTCATTGCAGCAAAGACAACGGCGTAATTGGTTCCATGTTTTGCCATGATCGATGTAAGGCCGACGGGCAAGGTCTGCACATCGGCACCGCTGGTGAAGATCATGGCGAAGAGATATTCATTCCAGGCAAAGAGAACGTGCAAGATTACACACGAGACCAGTATCGGCTTGCAAAGAGGTAAGGTCACACGCCAGAAAATCTGACCTTCACTTGCCCCGTCCATGACGGCGGCTTCGTCCAGATCGCGCGGAAGACCGAGCATATAGGCGCGAATAAGAAACGTGGTGAACGGGATGCGAAACGCGGTGTAGAGAATGATAAGCGCCCAATAGGTGTTGTAGAGACCAAGCTTTTGCATGATCCGCACCAGCGGAATGACCGCAACCGTTGGGCTCAACATCAATCCACCAAGCACCAGACCGACAAAGAACGGCTTGCCCGGCAGTTTGGATCGCGTCAGGCCATAAGCAGTCCAGGCGCTCACCAGTACCGTACAGACAGCCGAAACCAGCGTGACGATGATGCTCGTTGCAATATAGTTCCTGATGCCCTGGTTCCACGCCGATATATAGTTGTCGAGCGTGAAGCCTGTTGGCAGCGCAAAGGGCTCACCAAATATCTCGGAGTTAGTCTTGAAACCATTCAGGGCCATCCACACCAGCGGATAGATTACAACGATACCAAGACTAATGAGGAAAGTAACTAGACAGACACGCACAAGCGTCTGCACAAAATCCGTGGGTTGCAGCTCGCGCGACTGATAGGAGGCGTTGCTCATAGTTCCACCCTCCGCTTTCTGGTATACCAGAGCTGTCCAAAGCCGGTCAGCAGCGTGATGATAAAAATCACCGTTGCGATAGCAGCGCCATAACCGAAGTCATTTTCAATAAAGCCCTGTTGATAGAGCCATGTTCCCAGCACCTGACTGCTGTTGTTGGGGCCACCGCCTGTCATAACCATGACTTCGTTGAAGACCTGAAACGCTCCGGTAATCGTAACGATCACCATAAGACCGGTCATTTCGCGTGTCAGCGGAAAGGTTATGTTCCACAGCCGACGCCACATACCCGCACCATCCATCGTCGCCGCATCATAAAGTTCGCGCGGTATCTTCTGGATCGCTATCGCAAATAGAAGGGTTGAATAGCCAAAGCCTTGCCACTGGCTCATGGCAATGATCGAGTAGATCGCGGTCTGCTCTTCTCCCAGCCATGCCCGTGACAAGGCGCCAAGTCCAAGATGGTTAAACGCGGAATCCAGCAAGCCGATATCAGGCTGATAGATAAAGTAGAACAGCAGCCCCGTCACCGTGATCGAAATTGCTGATGGTATGAAATAGACAGCGCGCCAGAATCTGCGCCAGGTCTCATGCTGCAAACCTTCAATGATCGCAGCAAGCACGAATGCGCCAAACACCTGGAATACGACCGAAATGACAGCATAAAGCGTGTTGTTTAAGATTGCCGTCCAGATCACCGGATCGTCTTGCAGACGCCGATAATTATCCAGACCGACAAAGGCAGTCTCACCAGTAAAAATATCCTGATTTGTCGTGCTGACGATAAAATTGTCGATGATGGGATAGTAGACAAACCATAAGATCAAAACGAACGCGATCAGAACCCAGCGGAACGACAGCAACTTCGCCAGCAAACCGGACTTGTCGAATGACGACCCGTCCGGCAGGGGGGAGCCGTTTTTGGCCGCCTCCCCTCTATATTCACGCTTCATGACAGTCATCGGCCAATAACATCCTTATCGGGAAGAGGCTGCAGCCTTTTTTACCTTTTCCATGACCTGTTCCGGTGTCATGGATCCACCAATCAGAGCTTGGAGGCCTGAAAGCCAGACAGATGCAACGCGCGGTGGATTAGCCGTATCAAGCCACGGCATCAGATAAGACGAACCCGCGATAACCTTTAGACCTTCAACGACGGACGGGTTCATACTTTCGGCCGAATATCCGCCAACAGTCGCGCTTGGCTGCCCATAAGGCGGGGCTGACAAAACCTTTCCGTTTTCGGGTGAGGTGATAAACTTCATGAAGTCCACAGCCAGCGGAATATTCTTCGACGCTGAATTGATCATGTAACCTTCAGGTGCACCTTCTATTGATTTGACATCACCTTTTGCGTCTTTTGTTGCCGGCAGTTTGAAAAAGCCAAAGTCTTCCTTCTTCAGTGCGCCATCTGCCGTGCTTTGATCAAATTCGATAATTTCTTGGTAGTACATTGCGGATTTGGCGTTGCTAAACTGCTGCAATGCCGATGCGTAAGATGAGCCGTTTGTACCTGCGCCGTCCGAACAATCGTCGATGAGTTTTTTCAGCTGCGTCAGGCTTTCAACATAGCCTGCATCCGAATATTCGGCCGTCTTCGGGTTGAAATCCTTTTCAAGCGTCGCCTGTGGAACGTTATAGGCCAGCAACTGTCCCGCAAAATGCACGGCCGGCCAGCCTTCCTTGTTCCCGAACGAAATCGGCGTCACACCCGACTTGCGCAGAGCCGCACAGGCACTGATCAGTTCATCGAAACTCTTCGGTTCCGCCACACCGGCCTTGTCAAAAAGGGCTTTGTTATAGCCCATGAACTTTGCGTCTAGATAAAGCGGAATTCCGTATAATTTGCCATTATACTGGAATGCGCTGACGGCGGCATGGGCGAGCTGTTTTCCCCATGGCGTGTCGGGACCAATAATCTTGGTCAGGTCGACAGCACGATTGCCTCGTACAAAGTTTTCGCCCCAGCTCCCAGTCCAGGTGAAGTAAATATCTGGCAGCGAGTTAGACGCAACCAGGGCCTTGGTTTTCCCCTTCACGCTATCGTCGCTTTCTTGAATAAGCTCGACTTTTACGCCCGGGTGAAGCTTCTCATATTCCTTGGCGGCGTTCACGAAATAGGGCGAAAGCTGCTGAAGGCCAAACTTCGTCAAAATGCTCAACGTGCCAGAATATTCGACGGGAGCATCAGGTTCCGCAACCACAGCGTCACTGGCGAGAGCTGCATTCATGTTGCCAGCCAACAATCCAAACATCAGGAGTGAAGCAAGGCTCGTTGTGCTCAAAAACGTTTTGCATTTCATCTCGAAGTTCCTCTCTTTTAGCTATTGTTTCTTTACGTCGCCAGAATGCAGGAACCCGATCCGGTAGAACCGGATCGGGAAAGGCTTTTAGTACTCGACACGTTTGTAATAGCGCCGCGTGGTCAACGGGTGGTCGCGCAGCACTTCCAGATGAGCACTCAAACGTTCCAACATGGTTGCCAGGATGATTGGGGAGATCAGGCTGCGAGTCTTTTGGGAAATGCCCGGGAGGCTGGCTGAAGCAGCGTCCAGAATACGAACCTTATCCGTGTAACGCTTTGCGAAACTCTCGACGCGCTCCGTCAATGGACGGCATGCATCCTCGCCCTTGAATATGAACAGGCTGACGCCTGGTTCAACTAGTTCGAGCGTGCCGTGGAAGAAATCGGACGCATGAACTGGACGGGTGCGGATCCATTGCATTTCTTCAAGAATACACATTCCGTAATAGTGGGCCTCTGGCCACGCAGCACCAGCGCCGGTAAAGATGTGATATTTCTCGTCCTTGATTTCCTGCGCGAGCGCGGCTGCGCCTTCTTCAAATTTTTCCTTCACCGAAACCAGCAGTTCGGGCAGGCGCTTCAACTCGGAGACGGTTTCATCGTATTCTGGAAATTCGCCGCGCTCAGCCAACAGTGCCAGCACGATCAAGAGGGTCTGCAGGTAAAACGATTCCGAAGAAGTGTCGTCTTCTGCAAAATTGGTGAAGTTGTAATCGGCATCAAGGCCCAGCGGTGTATCCTTGTGACCAGTGAGCGATAACGTTTTCACGCCCTTCTTCTTCAAGAATGCCAGTAGCTGCACGCTTTCCTTGGTCGTCCCGGACAGCGATGGAAGGATCACAAGAGCCTTTTCGTCCAACCCGGCGGGCGCCTCTAGAACAACCTGAGCGGAAAATGCCGATGACACCGGGAAAACGGTTGCATTACGGGCAATCTCGATTGCGGGCTGGGTCAAAAACTGCACACCGCCCGTCCCCATGAAGAAAATGCGTTCCAGACCATCATCGAGCAGCCTGCGCATCAGAGAGCGCACATCCTCTGCAATTGCGACCGCGCCGCCCTGTATTTTCACAAAGCGATCTTTATCGAAGTTGAGCATTACTACCTTCCCGTTTGCGCAGTTGAAACCTCGAGAAAAGCCCGAACCGGTTTTGCGCCTGAAACTCGTTGAGACAATGTGAGATCGATCTCACATATATTTAGCACACAAGATTTTTCTTGTGGCAAGTGGGTTTCAGAAATTTTTTTGCAGGCAGAAAATCAAGCTTCGTCGGATCATCGACGGCTGACCGAACCTCGGACTATCAGCTTGGTTTCAAAGCTTATTTTCTCCGGCGGTCTCTTTTCCCCTGCTATTTTTTCAAGCAAAAGTCGGGCAGCAGCACGACCTATTTCCGACACCGGCTGGGCAACGACCGTGATCTGTGGATCGGTAAAAGTCGCCAGATTAAAATCATCAAAACCGATCAGAGAGACATCGTGGGGAATCGATATTCCCATCGATCGGAATGCTAAAAGCGCTCCCTGCGTCATCAAACTGTCGACAGTAAAAAGTGCCGTTGGAGGTTTTTTTTGACTGAACAAGCGGATGGTTGCATCCACGGCATACTCAACCGTCGACTGTGCGACGCAGATCAATTTTTCACTGGGTTCGATGCCATGTGCAAGCAACGCAGCCTTATAGCCGTTGAAACGCTCGCGTGATGTGAAGATGCGTGCATCATCCTGCAAAAGCGCAATATCGCGATGCCCCATTTCGATCAGATATTCAATGGCTTTGCGTGCGCCACCTTCATTGTCGACCACAACACTATCGCACTCGACACCCTGCGCTGCGCGATCGATGAGGACCAGGGGTACGTTTTCGGCTATCAGACGTTGCAGATGTGAACTGTCTTCAGCTGATGTCGGTGCCACGATGAAACCGCGAATGCTCAACGACTGAAGGCTGGCCAGCAGTGATTTTTCCTGATCCAGTTGTTCTTCACTGCTCGCAATGATGAGATTGTGCCCCTCTTCGCGCGCCAGCACTTCGACATCATGGGCAATTTTAGCAAAAAACGGATTTTGTATGTCACCAAGAACGCAGCCGATAATCGGCAACTGCCCGCTGCGCAGAGCCTGGGCCAGTCGATTGCCTCTGTATCCCAGTTTCTCCGCAGCAGCCTGAACCTTCTGGGCCGTTTCATCACCAACATAGCCGTAACTGTTGAGTGCGCGGGCAGCAGTGGCGCGCGATACATTCGCTAACGCAGCCACATCCTTAAGGGTCGCCGATTTCAGAGCCATACCATTTTCACAACTGATGAACCTTGATCGTTGTTATCATTCGCAGGGGCGCAATAGTAGTACTGTTTATCAAATGGTTTGCATGATGATCGATCAAAAAAAATTCGGTGTTGATCTATTGGGTCGTGAGCTGGATTTCGCCTCTAAAATCATTCTAGACCGGACTAATCGTCGGTATTTTCGTAACAACGCTACAGGCTGCTATATCAATGGCAGTCGCGGTTTAGAGCTAACCATTTATACTCCGGAACATGAACGATAGAACCTGGCATCATATAGCGTTTTCAATTCGAACAGGCCATCAAGATGGAGAGGCCACCAGGCATTAACTTCGAACCACCCGTCCTTTCAATCAGAATGTTTACTCTGATGGCGACTGCGCTCGAGTGTTAGTTCGGCAGTGGTCTGGCCGAGCCGTTTTGCCAATTCCCGCATGATCGTGACGGCCATTTCCGGGTAGTCGCTGAGAATTTTCGTGAAGTGTTCCTTGCTGATGCGCAAGGTTTCCAGCGGTGTCGCCGCCCTCACCGTGGCGGTGCGCCCCATATCACAAAGAATACCTATTTCACCGACGATTGAATTCGGCTGGGCTTCGGCAACCTTGATCGGTCCACCGGGTGAATCGACCAGAATATCCGCGCTGCCCAAGAGGATCACATAGGCAGCATCGGATATGTCGCCCTGATGGAACAGTGTCTCTCCGGGCTTAAAGGTCATGCGATCAGAGGTGAAGGCGAGAAGCTTCAGCTTCGACGGCTCTATACCGGCAAAGAACGGCATGCGCCGCAGCATTTCGACCTCATCCTTCAACAACATCGATTTCCCCTTTCATCACGCTTTACGACAGCAACTCCTTGAGCGGCCCATCTTCCTGTATCAGTGCCTCATAGGTGCCATCCTGCACCACGCGTCCATGATCAAACACGATAACGCGGTCGAAGTCGCTGGCGAGTGGAAAATTGCTCAGCGCCCATATTATCGCGGGTTTATGACCTTCTTTATGCAACGTATGCATGATGTTTCCCGCGATCTGGATCTGGATACGCTGATCCAGCGACGGCAACGGCCGGTTGAACACCACATAATCGGCATGTTTCAGCAAAGCCCGCGCCATATTGATCTTCTGACGCTGCACGCTGGTCAACCGCTTGCCGCCCGAACCAACATCAAAATCGAGGCCGATGATCATGATTGTACGCTGCTGACCTGTTTCCTCAAAAAGATCGATAAGGGTCGATCGAATCTTCTCCGACGCGTTCACCTTCCCGTAGCTTATCTTGCCGAACAGAAGATTATCGAGAAGCGTGGCGTGCTTGATGAAACGATCCGGCTCGTAGGGCTCGATAACGGCACGTAAATCCTTCGGCGTATCTCGCAGAAAGCGGGTTCGCGCCTTTACGATCTTGGCCTTCAACGCTTCAGTCAGAAGGCCGAAGCGATGCCGTGGCTCAATATAGGCGAAGCTTAGACGCACAATGCTGACGCGATCATCATCCGTCACGGCATCAACACTGAGCCCCTTCACCCGTTGCAAAAGCGTCTCGTAATCGGGAATGTCTTCAGGACGCATGAAGGTCAGTTGCTGGAAGAAGGGATGATCCGGCGGCAGATCTCGGAAAAGCTCAATTGCATTTTCCGCGATTTCGAGACTCATCGCGTAGAGATCGGCGAGAAGATCGTTCTCGCCGATAACATCCCGGAAAAACGGATGCGCCGCCAATTGCCGGATAGTCATGGAGGAGCGGTCGAGCACACCGAACAGGAGATTTTCACCCACCGTCGCCTGCGCGTTATAGACATCCGGCTCGAAAGGAATGACGAGTTCGGCCATATCGCTGCCATCAAGCCGCTGGCGCAACGCCTGCCTGAGTTCAACGATGCGCCCGATGAATTCGGGATGAGCAACCGTATCGACCTTTGACAGAAGCGCTATGTCGAAAATGTCATGGGTCACCATCACCGCATCGAGGACAGGGCGCACAATGGCGTAAAGCTCGTCCCGCCCCTTAATTCCCATCGCCGCGTAATCGACCCAGTCGCTGTTGAGGTCGAAATCAGGGTTTCGTGCGCGGCGCGCTTCTGCGATTTCCCAGCGCCGTTTTTCTGCGTCATCGCCCTCATAGGCGACCTTGGTCAGCGGCGCATGTTTCAGCCCATAGAGCAGATTATCGCGTAAGGAACCGCTGAAGAAATAGCCATCGCCCGACGCATAGGCAATGCGCCGCCCTGTAACCGATTCAGGCAACTCGAGAAGATCGTGACTGTCGATTGAGACCCGTCCCGTCGAGGGCCAGACGAGCCGACCGAGCAGTTCGGCAAAAACGTCGCTGCCGCTGCCAGCAGGCCCGATCAGTGCTACAGTCTCGGTCGGCTTCAACTCGATGCTGAGATGTTCCAGAAGCGACGCGCCGCTGTCGTCCTGCACCGTGACATTGGTGACGACAAGTGGCTGATCAAGCGGGGAAACTGTATCGTAGTGGACGGACTGTACCTTCGGGTTGATGAGATTATCGACGCTGAACTGCTCGACGACCTGAGCATATTTGACCTGCACATCCTGCCGGTTCTGGTCCCAGTCGATCAGTTCCTTGAGCGGACCAGGCAGATCCTTGTAGGCGTTGATGACGGCGACGAGCTGGCCAATGTCGAGCCGGCCCTGAAGCGCCAGAAAGCCGCCGATCATGTAGAACAGGAATGGCGTGACCTGCGCCAGGAAATTATTGATGAACTTGACCAGAAATTTCCACTGATAGAGATTATAGCGGATGGTGAAGATGTGGCCCAGTCGATTGGCGATATCGGCGCGCTCGAAATTCGACGTGTCGTTGCTGTGGATGGCGCTGATGCCCTCGACGATTTCGCCCACGCGGCCCGAAAGCTCACGCGCTGACAGCTGGCGCTGACGCCCAAGTTCCAGAAGCCGCTTGCGCATCCGGGGAATGATAATGCCCTGCGCGGCAACAATGATCGCAGCAATCATGCCGAGCCAGAAATTCTGCATCAGAATGAAGGCGAGCGCCGTAACAGCCTGCCCCCCAAGGAGGGCCGGCTGTACAAAGGCGTCGCCGGTAAAGCCTCCGAGCGGCTCCACTTCATCCTTGATCATGGTCGCGATTTCCGCAGAGCGCACCCGCTTGAAATGGAATGGTGGAAAACGCAGCACACGGTCCACGAGATCAAAGCGGATGCGGCGCAGCATGCGCTCGCCGAGCCTGCCCTTATAGGTATTGATGTAGAGCTTGAAGAGACCGTTGATCACCACCAGCAGCAGGAACACCATGCTGAGGCCGACGAGCATCTGGACGCGGTTAAGTTGCAGACCGCCGAAGAAGACCACCTCGCCCACAATCGGGAAATCATAGGTGATGCGCATGAAAGTCTGCGTAGCGCCCGGCTTCTCAAAACCTATGCCCTGAATGGGGCCGTTGATGATCTGTTTGGGCAGATCAAATGACAGGAAATAGGGGATCATCGAAACGGCGACGACAAAAAGAATCCAGGCTTGCTGGGCGCGCGTCGTGGACCAGATATAGCGGGCTAGGTTCTTTTCCATGAAGTCCCATTTGAAATCGATGGCCCGCCGGGCCGTGCTGCTATGGTGCCAATACGGTTGATCGCTCTAGCTATACCGATGCATGTTGCGAAACCTCCTCCGCTCTTGCCAGTATATTTCTAGTGCGTTTGCAACAAAATGGAAGTATCCCGTGTCATATAAAGGCGGGATAAAAAGTTTTAAGCTGAGGGCTGCACTTTGCCAATGAGGCTAACGACGACGATATAGAAAATAGCGCTTCGCCGGGATATTCTGCGGTACTGGTATCGGTGTCAATTCCGGGTGTTCTAGCGGCAGACCGCTGGCCGCGATACCACCCTGTGTCAACAAGCGGGCTGCCGCATCGGGCAGCCATGTCAGCGTCATGGCGTCCAGGTCGTCATGACCGGTGCCAATATCGGCATGCACAAATGCTGCCTCAATGCCAAAATAATCACGGATCGTGTCCTTGATTTCGCCCAGTACCAGATTGTCGCTGTCAGGCGTCGAGCTTTCGAAGGACTGCATCACACGATCAAATGCAATGATACGACGATCGGGAAAAAGCTCCCGGATATGATCATATGTGCGACCGTTACCAAGGCCAAGCTCCATGATGGTGCCCGGGGTTGCGCGTACATCATCCGTAATGCAGTTCAGGATATCACGCTGGGCACAGAGACGGCGGATGAAACTGTCAAGACGGCTCATGGTTTATTCTTCCTGCATGATGGAACGCTGCGGCATTCTTCAACAATGTGCCGAGCTATGCCTTGACGATATTGTCGCCGCTAATGCCACGGCGTCCGAACGCATTGCGGGTGTCGATGACCAAGGGCGCCCAGTTGACCAGCGCCTGATAGTCGATCGGATCATGGTCGGTGGCAACGAGCACAGCGTCAAAGCTTCTGACTACCTCTTCGGTCAGTTCGACCGAACTGCGGCCACGCAGTTCGATATATTCGCGTGTCGTTGGAATCGTCGCGACAAAGGGATCGTGATAGCTGGTCGATCCGCCACGAGCTTCAATCAGCTCGATAAGTTTCAACGATGGACTTTCGCGAATGTCAGGCACATTTTTCTTATAGGCAAGCCCGATGACTAGGACACGCGAACGGCTCACGGCCTTGCCGTGGCGGCGGTCAAGCGCCTCAGCCAACCGGTCGACTACATGGCGCGGCATGGCCGAATTGATCTCACCAGCAAGCTCGATGAAGCGCGTGGGCAGTTCGTATTCGCGCGACTTCCAGGTCAGGTAAAACGGATCGATGGGAATGCAGTGCCCGCCCAGCCCCGGACCCGGATAGAACGGCATATAGCCGAATGGTTTGGTCTTGGCGGCCTCGATCACTTCCCAAATATCGATGCCCATGGCCTCGTAAACGACCTTCAACTCATTGACGAGCGCGATATTGACCGCTCTGAAGATGTTTTCCGTCAGCTTTACCGCCTCGGCGGTGGCGTTGGACGAGACCGGAACAACAGTTTTGACGGCGGCTCCATAGAAGGCCGTCATGAGTTGGGACGCCTCTGGTCCATCGCCAGCCACGATCTTCGGGATGCTCGCGGTCTCGAAATCGCGATTGCCGGGATCCTCGCGTTCTGGCGAAAAGCCAAGGAAGAAATCCGTGCCGGAACGCAGTCCGGTCTCTTCCAGGATCGGTCGCACCACCTCATTCGTGGTGCCGGGATAGGTAGTGGATTCCAGCACGATCAGTTGGCCGGGCTTCAACGTTCGGGCGATCGCCTCGGAGGTCTTGACGACGAATGACAGGTCAGGGTCCCGCTGTTTGGTCAGCGGCGTCGGAACGCAGATGATGATGATATCGCAGTCGCCAAGGCACGCAAAATCAGTTGTCGCGCGGAAACGACCTTCGCCGACATGACACCCCAAAAGCGTATCGGATACGGACTCTATGTAGGATTTGCCATCGTCAATCATGACAATCTTGCCGGGGTCGATATCGAAGCCAATAACGCTAAAACCGCTATTTGCGACGGTCATCGCCAGTGGCAGTCCGACATAGCCAAGGCCGATGACGCCCACTCGCGCCGAACGATCTGCAATAGCGGTAAACAGGTTTCCGTGAAGCGGAACAGAATCGGTCAAGATCATGGATCTCCGGCAGTTGATGCCTTTCAGTGGCGGATTTGCAGGCTCCATGTCAAGCACGCGGCTTAATGGCAACTGCACGTAGAGCGAAAATCCTTTCTATTTTACTTTGGTGAAACTGGCTTTGCGGCTATTACACGCTATATTGGTCAGCGTGATTTGCTGATGACACGCCATGAAACGGCTGATGGCTGGAAAGAACAAAAAGCGATGGATGTCCCCCGGATTACGATTTCCGAAACATTGCTCAGTCCAGTTTTATACTGGCTACAACAGTCCGCGCTGAACGGCGCAAGCCTCGAAACTCTGGCCGAAGGATTTTGCGATCAACTCGCAGCGGCCGGTGTGCCGCTGATGCGTGTTCATTTGAGCTTTTCGATGTTGCATCCGCTCTACGATGCGCTCGGCTTCACGTGGATACGCGGCAAAGGCATGGAAATCGAAGGGTTTCGCGCCTCGGCCAGCGAGAAGGATACGGAGCGCTTTCTCAACAGCCCCTATTTCTATCTTCTCAGCAACAACCTGCCGCATCTGCATCGTGAGATCGACCCGTCCATACCTTCGGAATTCGCGGTTTTCGATGAATTGAAGGAAATCGGCGCCACCGACTATCTCGCCTTCGTACACTCCTTCGGCGAGGGTGACAGCCAGGGTATGGTGGGCTCCTGGACGACGGATGTCCCGGGCGGCTTCGGCGACGACGTCGTCGAGACACTCCTGAAAATTCAGGACAACCTTGCTATCGCGGCGAAGATGGCAGTGCTGGGCAAGCTCGCGGACAACGTGGTCACCACTTATCTCGGCAGCAATGCCGGCAAGCGCGTGTTGTCAGGCCAGATACGTCGCGGGGATGGGGAGACCATTCGCGCGGTACTCGTGATGGGCGACATGCGACAATCGACCAACCTAGCCGACCAGTATGGCAGGCAGGTTTATATCGACACCCTTAACGAATTTTTCGATGCAATCGCTGCGCCATTCAACAAGAATGGCGGCGAGATTCTGAGTTTCATCGGAGACGGTTTCCTTGCCGCTTACCCGTGCGGACGTCACCGGGAGCCTTCCGAGATTGCAGCCCGCGCGGCAATGGAAGCAGTGCGGAAAGCCGCCGCCGCCGTGACAGACATGAACGATGAGCGAAAGAAGAAGGGGTTAGATGAAATCCGCTACGGGATGGGGCTGCATGTCGGCAACGTCATGTTCGGAAATGTCGGGCTTAAGGACCGGCTGACATTCTCCACTTTTGGCAGCGCGGTCAATGAAGTGGCCCGGCTGCAGGGACTGACCAGACTCTATCCCGACCACCCAATCATCGCCAGCGAGGCGTTCGCCACCTATTGCGGCGGCGACTGGTTGATGCTCGGCGCGAAGAAACTGCGCGGTGTTCAGGAAAAGGTAACGATACTGGCGCCAGGTGCAGAGAACATGAAGTTGGGCAACGTCGAGGCAACCGGCCAAAACAAATCGGATGCGGGCTCGGAGGCCGAGCAGGTGATGCTGCTTTACCGCAATTCCCGCGATCAGAAGAAGCCCCGGAAACTTGAGGGAAACTTCATGCAATGATGAAGACATGGGCTGTTGCGTTACTTATACTCACATTCTTTGTCAGAGTCCCAGCGGTTGCCGATCCATTGAACACACCCCTTTTCGACACTTTCGACGGTGAAGATTTTTCACCCACAGGCGGGCTATATTACCGCAACAATGATGAACAGAAAGCAGGATCAGTCGAGTTCCAGAGTGCGGTCACCCGCACCGGAACCGGCGCTCTGAAACTGAGTGTGCGGCCCGGCTGCAAAGCAACAACAGAAAACTGCAGCGAACGGGCGGAAATCTGGGAAAAAACCGCGCTCCGTGTCCCGTATGACGAAGCTGTCTGGTATGGCTTTGCCGTTAAATTCGCCGACCCCATCCCACAGGACGACCACCGTTATGTCATTGCGCAATGGAAACGCGAGATCGGCCCCGGGACAAAAGGCGACTTCAGCCCGTTTCTGGCGGTGCGGCTCAATAAGGGCAAACTCTTCATGACGGTGGAAACGAATTATCACGCGCCCGTTTCCACCGGGACCAAGGGCATAGCCGCAACATGCACCAAAGGCTCGACACCGGTTTGGTTGCGCCCGGAAACCAACCAGATGCGGGCGCTTGTTGCGACCGACAACAATTGGGTTGCCGAAGATGGCAATCTCTTCACGGGATGCACGGATAAAATCACTGTCACGCTGCGCGGTAACAACCTTCCCGCTCCGGATTCCGGATGGATCGACTTTGCGATCATGACGAAACCCGGACCTGACGGAACCGGCCATATCGAGATTTTCGCCAACGATCTCTGGGTCGCGACAGTCAAGGGCTTTATCGGCCATAACGACCCAGGTTTGGGCAAGAACCAGTATTTCAAATTTGGGCCATATCGTGCGGCTGGAACCGGCGAATGGTCGCTGTTCTATGATGATTTCCGGAGATCGGCCAACTGCAAGGACGTCCTGCGCGACAGCAACGCTTGCAGCCTCATAAAGTAACCCTTCCGGACGAGAAGAAATTCCCGCCGCATATCCTTCAATTGCCGTATGGCGACTACTGGGAGGTAGGAATCTAGTCATAGACTCGACAGCATTCGTGCGCTAGCGTTCACATCGGGGTATCCGCACCGGAAACACGCAACTGTGAAGGCCCACAAGCATGATCTCTGGTACGGATCTCTTGAGGATTGAAAATCTGAGCATTTCCTTCAGCCTGATGGGCGGGGAAATCATGGCCGTGAAGAAGGCGGATCTCCGAGTCCTGCCAGGGAAAGTCACAGCCCTTGTCGGGGAATCCGGTTCCGGAAAATCCGTTATAAGCCAGTCCGTTATGGGAATCCTGCCGCGCACTGCGTCCGCAAGTGGAAGGATACTCTTCCAAGATCCTGCTGCACCGGGCCAGCCGCCGATCGACATTCTCAGCCTTCCAACCGATGGCCCGGAGATTCGCGCCTTGCGCGGCAGCCGTATAGGCAAGATTTTCCAGGAGCCGTTGACCTCCCTATCACCGCTCCACACGATCGGCAACCAGATTTCCGAAGTGCTGTCGATCCATACGAAAGACACCAAAGCCGAACGGCGCGAGCAGACCGAGCAGATGCTTGGACTTGTGGGCTTTCAGAACCCGGCTCGCGCCTATGACAAATATCCATTCGAGCTGTCCGGTGGTATGCGTCAGCGCGCCATGATTGCAATGGCGCTTATATGCAAGCCATCACTGCTGATCGCTGACGAACCCACCACGGCGCTTGATGTTACCATTCAGGCACAAATTCTTGAGCTGCTAGGCGAGCTGCGCACCAAGCTTAACATGGCAATGCTGCTCATCACGCATGATCTGGGCGTTGTTGCGAATGTCGCGGACGAAGTCGTCGTTATCTATCACGGCGAAATCATGGAATCCGGTCCCGTCGAAACGATTTTCCGCAAACCAGCCCACTCCTATCTCAAGGGGCTGATGGCCGCCGTGCCGCATTTCGACATGAGGCCGGGCGAACGGTTGAAATCCTTGCGCGATGTGCCCGTCGATGTCACCAAGTTGATGGGTAAGACAAAGGCGGCTAATGAGGATCGCAGCAATGTGCTGCTCTCCGTGCGCAACGTCTCCAAGACCTTCGCCGCCCGCAAGACCCTCTTTTCAAAAGATGACGGACCGCCGACACGCGCAGTCAACGATGTCAGTTTCGATGTATTGCGCGGCGAATGTTTCGGTCTGGTCGGCGAGAGCGGTTGCGGCAAGACTACACTGAGTAAGATTCTGATGCGCGCCATCACGCCAGATGCCGGCTCAGTGACATTCAACGGCAGTACAGGCCCGATAGATGTCCTCGACGCCAGCGGGAGCGAGCTGCAAGCGCTGCGCACTAAAATCCAGATGGTGTTTCAGGATCCGGTATCGTCGCTATCGCCGCGCATGACGATCCAGAATATTCTCAGCGAACCGCTGGAAATCCACGGGCGCGGAAACGCCAAATCCCGGATGGACAAGGTGTCTGACCTGATGGATGTCGTCGGCCTCAACCGGCGCTATCTTAAACGCTATCCACATGGTCTCTCCGGCGGCCAGCGCCAGCGCGTCGGCATCGCGCGCTCCCTGGCGCTTGGCCCGGAACTGATCCTGTGCGATGAACCGGTATCGGCGCTTGATGTGTCTGTACAGGCGCAGATTCTCAATCTTCTCAAGGATTTGCAGAAGGAGCTCGGGCTCACTTACATCTTCATTTCACACAATCTGGCGGTAGTGGACTATATGGCCGACCGGATCGCCGTGATGTGTGCCGGACGGATCGTCGAAATAGCTCCGCGCAGTACCTTGATGCGGTCGCCCGTCCATCCCTATACGAAGTCGCTGCTTGCGGCGGTTCCATTTCCCGATCTTGATCGTCCGCTTGACTTTGGCAAGCTCCGGGCCAGCGGCGCATCCGACAAGCGCAACTGGGGGATCCAGTTCCGCAACGACGGTCCGGAAGATATGTTGACACCAACGGATCTGGGCAATGGGCATCTTGTGCTTGCACGCAGAACGGCAGATGTGCGGGAGTTGAGACCTTGATCAACCGCCGTACTGCTTTGGCTATGCTTGCTTCCTGCGTTCTGCCTGGCGTTGCGCGGGCGAGATCGTTTGACTGGAACTATTCAATGCCGCCGCGGGGACCTTCAGGGCTGCCCAGCATAACCGACCGTCTCCCCAAAACTCCAAGGGTCATCAACATGGCAGCCCTTGGTCGAAAGCCCGGCGTCAATGGTGGTGTCATCCGGACCTTGATCGGCAACCAGAAAGACATCCGGCTGATGACACTTTATGGCTATTCCCGCCTGGTCGGCTACGATGAAAAGCTCAACATGCATGCGGATATTCTCCAAAGCTTCGAAGTGATCGAGGACAGGGCCTTTACCTTCAAGATACGCCCCGGACACCGCTGGTCGGATGGTTCTCTTCTGACATCAGAGGATTTCCGCTATTGCTGGGAAGACGTGATGCTCAATACGGAGCTGAAGCGCGGTGGACCGCCGCGAGTGCTGCTCGTTGATGGAAGACCACCACGTTTCGAAGTCATCGACGAGTTGACCGTCCGATATAGCTGGGATGCTCCCAATCCGGATTTTCTGCCGCAGCTAGCTGCACCACAGGCGCTGACGATTGTTCTGCCGTCGCAATATATGAAGCAGTTTCACAAGAAATATCAGGACAACTTCCGGCTTTCCGCGCTGATGAAGCAATATCGCGTCAAGAAATGGGTTGATCTTCACTTCAATATGGCCCGCAGCTATCGTCCCGAAAACCCCGAGCTGCCGACGCTCGATCCGTGGCGCAACACGACCGCTTCACCGGCTGAACAGTTCGTTTTTGAGCGCAATCCGTATTTCCACCGTGTCGATGAAAACGGCCTGCAATTGCCCTATGTCGATAAAGTGGTTCTGAACATCAGTTCCCCTGCAATCATAGCAGCCAAAACCGGCGCAGGAGAAAGCGACCTGCAGGCACATGGTCTCGATTTTGCCGACTACGCTTTCCTGAAGGATTCAGAGAAGCGATTTCCGATCAAGGTCAGTTTATGGAAACGGACGGAAGGCTCGCGAGTGAGCTTGCTGCCCAATCTCAACTGTACCGACGCGACCTGGCGGTCGCTTTTCTGGGATGTACGGGTGCGCCGCGCGTTGTCGCTTGCGATCGACCGAACTGAGATCAACAAGGCGGTGTTCTACGGCCTTGCCGTTGACAGTGCCAATACCATCCTGCCCGAAAGCCCGCTGTTCAAACCCGGATACCGAACTGCGTGGAGTGCACACGATCCAGCGCAAGCGAACGCCCTGCTGGACGCCGCAGGTCTGCAAAAGCGTGACGAGAATGGCATACGCTTGCTACCCGACGGTCGTCCGGCAAAAATCGTGGTCGAAACCGCTGGCGAAAGTACGCTGGAGACAGATATCCTTGAGCTGATCACAGATCACTGGCTGGATATCGGCATTGCGCTGTTCATCCGGACATCTCAGCGTGACGTTTTCCGCAGCCGGGCCATGGGGGGCGAAATCATGATGGCAATGTGGTCGGGGCTCGACAATGGCATCCCTACTGCCGACATGAACCCGGGCGAACTCGCGCCAACCTCCGATGACCAATTGCAATGGCCGGTCTGGGGCATGTATTACATGTCGAACGGGATGAAAGGCCATCCCCCGGAAATTCCCGAGGTCAAGCAACTTATCGAGCTTCTTGACCAATGGCGGGATTCCAGCGACATGACCGAAAGAGCCGCCATTTGGACGCAGATGCTCGATATCTATTCGCAACAGGTATTTTCTATCGGCATCGTCAACAGCACGCCACAACCCGTCTTGCGAGCAGACAGTCTCCGGAACGTGCCAGACAAGGGACTTTACGGCTTCGACCCGACGGGTTTTCTCGGAGTATTTATGCCGGATGCGTTCTGGTATGGTAAGGATGCCTGACCATGCTGCGATACATCCTTTGGCGCATCGCAGCGATGATCCCCACACTGGTAATCATTTCAGCTCTGGTCTTCACCATCATCGAATTGCCGCCCGGCGACTACTTTGAAAGCTACGTGTCCGAACTTCGTGCCCAGGGTGAAGCGGTCGACATGCAGGAAATCGAAGAGCTGCGTGTCCAGTATGGCTTCGATAAGCCGCCAGTGCTTCGCTATTTCCACTGGGTCGCCGGCATGCTGCAAGGTGATTTCGGCTATTCATTCGAATATCAGCTTCCTGTCAGTGATGTGGTCGGCGACAGATTGTGGCTGACAGTGATGGTGTCGTTCTTCACGATCATCTTCACCTGGCTGATCGCCTTCCCCATCGGTATTTATTCGGCAACGCATCAATATAGCTGGGCGGATTACGGGCTGACACTCATCGGCCTGCTTGGCATTGCGATCCCGAACTTCATGTTCGCGCTCATCCTGATGTATTTCGCCAATATCTGGTTCGGGACGTCAATTGGGCATCTCATGGACCAGAAATACCTTGCCGAACCAATGAGCTGGGCCAAGGCATCCTCGATCCTCTCCCATCTCTGGATCCCGGTGCTGATCGTCGGCACCGCTGGCACTGCGGGCATGATCCGGCGTCTGCGCGCCAATCTTCTGGACGAATTGCAGAAACAATATGTGGTGACGGCACGCGCCAAGGGTATGCACCCTTTCCGTGCCTTGGTGAAATACCCCCTGCGTATGGCGCTTAACTTTTTCATCTCGGATATAGGCTCGATCCTGCCCGCGATCATTTCCGGTGCTGAAATCACAGCAATCGTCCTTTCGCTGGAGACGACGGGACCTATGCTCATCAAGGCATTGCAAAGCCAGGACATGTATCTCGCGGGTTCGTTCCTGATGTTTCTAGCAACATTGACGGTGATTGGCGTGTTGATCTCCGATATCGCGCTCGCCTTTCTCGATCCGCGCATCAGACTGCAAGGCGGAAGCACAAAATGACATCACCGCTTCCCGAACCCGGCGCACCCCTTCCTCACTTTGTCTCGACGAAGCCCTTCGATCCGCATTCGGTTGATGTCATGACCGAGGAGCAGAACCGCCTCTATCGGGCATCGCAGATGCAGCTGATGTGGTGGAAGTTCAAAAAGCACAAGCTGGCTCTTGCCTCTGCGATTTTCCTCGCCGCGCTCTATCTGATGATCGCATTCGTCGAATTTCTGGCGCCTTACAATCTCCACACACGCAACGTCGACTTCATCTATAGCCCCCCGCAAGCCGTTCGCCTTTTTCACAACGGCGATTTCATCGGACCGTTCGTCTACGGCCGCAAGATGACGCTCGATATGGATACGCTGCGGCGGGTCTATGTGGACCAAAAAGATCAGGTTGAGCCCTTACGGTTTTTCTGCTCGGGCGACCCATACAAATTCTGGGGCGTGGTCGCGACGGATTTCCACCTTGTCTGCCCCGCGAAGGGCGGGCAGCTGTTTCTGCTTGGCACTGATCGCCTCGGGCGCGACGTGCTGTCGCGCATTCTCTATGGCGCTCGCATTTCGCTTACAATCGGCGTAATCGGCATCGTTATCAGCTTCACTCTGGGAATTGTTATCGGCGGCCTTGCCGGTTACCATGGTGGAGTTTTCGACCTAATTGTCCAACGAATCATCGAAGTACTTCAGTCTATTCCAAGTATACCCCTGTGGATGGCCCTCGCCGCTATTATGCCGATTACATGGAGCCCCATGCTGATTTACCTCGGGATCACCGCCATCCTCGGACTGCTCGACTGGACGGGGTTGGCGCGCGCCGTGCGTTCCAAGCTGCTTTCACTTCGTGAAGAGGACTATGTGCTCGCGGCCCAGTTGATGGGTGCAAATAGTCGCCGCATCATAGGACGACATCTCATTCCCGGTTTCATGTCACACCTGATCGCAACTGCAACCATGTCTATTCCGGGCATGATCCTCGGTGAAACCGCGCTGAGCTTTCTCGGGCTTGGATTACGGCCACCCATAACAAGCTGGGGCATCCTTCTAACCGAAGCCCGAAGTGTAAGCGTCATCGTCTTCTACCCATGGCTATTGTTCCCCATCATTCCGGTCATTCTGGTGGTTCTGGCCTTCAATTTTCTTGGTGACGGTCTCCGCGACGTTGCTGATCCGTATAGTTGAGGTGGATGCTCATATGTTGAAAAATTTCCCATATCACGGGTTGCGTCACCACATTGCCGCGAGGTTCGCATCATGACACGCCGCCTGGAGGACGTCCGTATCCTGATGTATAGCCACGACACGTTCGGGCTCGGCCATTTGCGACGCTGCCGGACGATTGCCCATTCGCTGGTCGAGGACTATCGCGGTCTGAATATCATGATCATATCCGGCGCCACGATCGCCGGTGCTTTCGACTATCGCGCGCGTGTCGATTTCGTCAAAATCCCAAGCGTGATCAAGCTGCGCAATGGTGAATATGAGTCAATGGAGCGGCACACCGATCTTCATGACACACTGAAAATGCGCCAATCGATCATCCGCCACACGGCCGAAACGTTCCAGCCCGACATTTTCATCGTCGACAAAGAACCGATGGGCATGAAAGGCGAAGTCGAGGAAACCCTCACCTATCTCAAGACCCGTGGAGCGATGCTGATCCTCGGCCTGCGTGAAGTCATGGACGCCCCGCATTTGCTCGATGCCGAGTGGAAGCGCAAGAATGTGATGGACAAGATTGACAAGCTTTATGACGCGGTGTGGGTCTATGGTCCGCCGGATTTCTACGATCCGCTGGTTGGGCTCGACGTGCCCAAGAGCGTCCGCGATAAAATGAGTTTCGTCGGTTTCCTGCAGCGTAGCGTCTCCACCCATGAACTCCCGGACCATCGTCCAAAGGGCGACTACATTCTCGTTACCACGGGTGGAGGCGGTGACGGTGCCGATCTCGTCAACGACGTCATACGGGCCTACCAGCACGATCACACACTCCAGCACAAGTCACTCGTCGTTCTCGGACCGTATATGCCCGCGAAGAAGCGCCGCAAGATGATAAGCAAGAGCAGGGCGATCCCTCATATCGAGGTCATCGAATTCGATAACAGGATGGAAGAGCTGGTGGCGGGCGCCAAGGCCGTCGTTGCGATGGGCGGATACAATACCTATTGCGAGATCCTGTCCTTCGACAAGCCAGCGCTGATTGTTCCGCGCGTCCTTCCGCGCGAAGAACAGTTAATTCGCGCCAGACGCGCCGCAGAGCTTGGACTGATCGACATGCTGCTTCCCAGCGAATCCGAGGACCCGGTTCGCATGGCTGGCGCGCTCAAAGCCCTGCCCAGCAGACCTGCACCTTCCAAGAGTGCACTCAAGGGTTTCAGACTGGAAGGCTTGCCGCATATTTCTCAAATTGTCGGGGACCTAATGGATCGACGTCAACCGAACCACCTGTCACTCGTCAAGGGATAATCGCGTGTCATATCGTCGAAAAACGGTCGTGGTGTTAAAGGGATATCCGCGCCTGTCTGAAACATTTATCGCCCAGGAATTGCTTGGGTTGGAACAGTCGGGCTTCGAACTGGTCCTCGTGGCTCTGCGTCGACCAACGGATAAGAAGACCCATCCAGTGCACGACGAAATTCGTGCACCAGTACACTACCTACCGGAATATCTCCGTGATGAACCCCGCCGTGTTCTGTCGGCACTGATCGCCTGTATGCCGCGCCCGGGTTTCTGGCGCGGTTTGACGACAGCGCTCAAGGACTTTCGGAAGGACCCGACGCGCAATCGTATCAGGCGCTTCGGACAGGCCGCAGTTCTTGCCGCGGAATGGCCGGATGGAGCAGAATGGATTCACGCGCATTTTATCCACACCCCTGCATCCGTCGCAGCCTATGCCAGCCAGATCACCGGCATTGGATGGACATGCTCCGCTCATGCCAAGGACATCTGGACTTCGCCGGATTGGGAGTTGCAAGGTAAACTTACCAGCACACGGTGGACGGTGACTTGCACGCAGTCGGGCTTCAACCATCTGCGTCAGCTAGGAGGCCCCAAGTCCAATGTGCATCTGAGCTACCACGGCCTCGATCTTGCCCGGTTTGGGCCTTTCGAGGGGAGTCGCTCGCTGCGCGACGGGAGTGAAGCCGACGATCCTGTAAGAATCCTGAGTGTCGGTCGCGCCGTTGAGAAGAAGGGTTATGACATTGTGCTGAAAGCGCTCAGCCTGCTGCCCGACGACCTTCACTGGCGGTTCGAGCATATCGGCGATGGAGACAAGATCGCCAGCCTGAAAGCGCTCGCAAGCGAGCTGGTGATTGCAGACAAAATCCAATGGAAGGGCGCGCTTGACCAGAAGGACGTCCTCGCTGGCTATCAAGCCGCCGATATTTTCGTACTTGCCTGCCGGATCACGACGGATGGTGACAGGGATGGTCTGCCGAATGTGTTGGTGGAAGCGTCAAGTCAGGGGTTGATCTCGGTCTCCACCAACATATCCGGCGTGCCCGAACTACTGGTGGACGGGGAGAATGGCCTGCTTGTTGCGCCTGAAGATCCCCAAGCATTGGCTAGCGCCATGGAAACAGCGATCCGCGATGCGAATTTCCGCCATCGTCTGGGGCGTGCCGCCGAAAAGCGGGTGCGAACGGAATTCAACTTCCACAATAGCATCCGTCAATTAAAATCCTTGTTCGAAACCGAATGGCAGCCAAACAAATGAGGCAATCGACGGCAAGACCGCGCGTTTTGTTCTATGTTCAGCATCTGCTCGGCATCGGCCATCTCGCGCGCGCCAGTCGTATCGCCCGCGCACTGACGCAAGATGGTTTCGACGTCACCATGGTCACCGGCGGCATGCCTGTTCCGGGATTTCCGGGACCTGAAGTAAACCATGTGGCACTACCGGCGATTGCTTCGGGTGATGCTGGGTTTTCAGGTCTTGCCGATGCCTTCGGTAACCCGCTGACCGATGAGTTCAAGGCGGCCCGCCGTGAGATCCTGCTTGTAACATTTCGGGATATCAGGCCCGATATCGTCATCATCGAGGCATTTCCTTTTGGACGTCGGCAGGTTCGCTTCGAACTTATCCCTCTGCTGGATGAGATCAGCGGAATGACGCCGAAACCACTCGTGCTGACCTCGTTGCGCGACATCCTGCAGGAGCGCGCCAAGCCCGGTCGCGATGAGGAAAGTGTTGCGCTGGTGCAGCGCTATTTCGATCGCGTGCTGGTTCACGGCGATCCGCAGTTTGCACGTCTGGAGGATAGTTTTCCGCTGCATTCAGATATTGCCGACAAGGTTATCTATACCGGCCTTGTCGCCGCGCCACCGCCCTCATCGCCTTCGGAGACTTTTGATATCGTCGTCTCGGCGGGTGGCGGTGCCGTGGGCGCCTTGCTCATCCGTGCAGCTCTGGAGGCCGCAAAGCGCCAGTCGCCCGACCTTTCCTGGTGCATTGTGACTGGCCCTAATCTGCAGCAGACAGTTTTCGACGACATCTCAGCGGGGGCCCCGGACAATGTTCGTATCTTCCGCTTCCGGCAGGACTTTCCAAGCCTGTTATTGGGTGCTCGCCTGTCAGTCTCTCAGGCCGGATACAACACCGTGTGCGATATCCTTCGTGCGGGCTGCAGTTCCTTGCTCATCCCGTTCACAGCGGGTGGAGAAACCGAGCAGACTGCACGCGCACGCCATTTGGAAAAGCTCGGCCTCGCATCGGTTCTGACTGAAGACGAGCTATCGGCGGATAGCATGACCGACGCCATAGGCAAGGCGCTTGCCACACCTCGTTTGCCCGCTCACAATCTTGATCTCGATGGCGCGCATCGCACTGCAGAAATCCTGCATGATCTTCTGACAGTACGCTAGACGGTACCGATCAGCATAAATCTGGTATATTTCTTCATGGGCAGTGCGCCGGCAAACGCAATCGTTTCCAACGACGCTTGAGCTATGAACGCATCCAGCGAAGCGACGCAGTTCACATGGGTCGGCTCGCTGAAATAATCATTCGACTGCAGAAGAACGCGGGTTCCTTTGGGCAAAAGCGATAGCCAGGCAGGCAGATCAGCAATATGCTCGCAGCTGGTGTTGATCACCAGATCGGCTCCAAGGTCCGGATAGGCAAGATCATACATATCGGCGGTCAATGCCCGGAACCGATCATTCCACGCGCTGTTCAGGGTTTCCGCGACAGCGCCAACATCAGGATCAATATCAAAACTGTCGATCGCCTCGATCTCAAAGCGCGGATCATCGAAAAACATCGCGGCCAAAATGCCGTACCAGCCGCCAAGTATAACCACACGGCTGAATTTTCCGCCGAGAGTTTCAAACAGCGATTGCCGCGCCCATAGTTTGCAAGCCACTTGTTTGTGGTTGAAGGCATTTCCAAGATCAGCTTCGGGGTGGCGGGCAACGACCCGCGACAAACCCTTGATCAGCGGGCTTGATGTGTAGGCGGCAGTACCACGCAGAATGTCGAATGCGCTTTCATGCCAGTCAATGGTAGTCGCGTTTGCGTCGAATGTGTCCATCATGGGTAAGTTGTAGGCCAGACATTTATTGCTGGTCAATTCCTATGGCCGATCTTCAAACAGAAATGCGCTGGTTAGCTGGGATGTATCTTGCCGGTTGTCAGATCAATAGCAAAGTTTCGTGACGGCAAACCGGACATGAAGCGGTCGAACATCTGAAAAATTTTGCCAAAGGCTTCTTGCATTGATCCCGTTTCCATTACCTCTATACGACGGGCATAGAGGTCCGACACCCATTTATAGGCTGCAAGGTGTGGCCCAGATATCGCATCAAGCCCCAGATCGCTGCCCATCCGCACACGATACCAGTCACGGAGAAACGTCATTGCCTCAGTTCGCGACAGAAAATCCATATCAAGTCCGTATTCAACGGCAGATATAGTTAGCCGGCGCTGGATCTCTCCATCCGCAAGTACCGCCTTAAGATCGGGAAGCGCGCCGCAACTGACAGGAGGTTCGACCAGCGCGATGGCGGCCAAATCCAGAAGTCCAAGATTTTTCATTGCTTCTGCAAGGTCCTGCGGCCATTCCCGGCGCAAAAAACGCCGGCCGATGAGATGCGCGAGGTGGCTCGACAGGAATTCCCCATAATTGGCAGCGTTAAGCAGATTGCCGGGATTGATCTTGTTCTTCTCCGCTTCGTCTGCATATAGAGAGAGGATATCAGCGTCGAGCGTCATATCACCGATGCTGACCGTCTCGATATCCAGCGAATTGGGCTGGATGTGCAAAATCTTGTAAGCGCCGGGAAAAGCGACCAGCGAGGGCACGGACACATTGAACAGAAAGCCATTGGAATTGCGATAGCAAGCGGTATCGTTGATATGAAGATGACCGCTGAAATGCACGCGAACACCAGCATCAATCAAGGCGTCACCGACATCCACTTCCGGGATGCGTCCCAAGAGGCTTGTTTGCCCGAGAACTGAAAGTTCGTCATTCCGCGTGCCATCCAGTGGATCAAGCGCCGGATAATGAGAAAATGCGACGACTGTTTTGCCAAGTTTCCGCGCACGGTCCGTGACCGACTGTATCCAATCCAGAATGAAACGCTTGTGGATCAGCATAGCGTTCCAACCGGCATCGGTGCTGTCCGTGATAGCCTCCTCCGCATCGCCGGTGTGTCCCGTCACCGGCACGAACACGTTGGCGTCGATCATCAGCATCCATAGATCTTCAAAAGGCTCAACAAGATAGGACCCATCCATGAGCGTGCGCACCGTCAGTCCGTCAGGCGAGCGAATTTCGAATTGTCTAGCAGATGGATGATCTGCAACTCCGAAAGGGGTTTCCCAATGCAGATATTGCGGCTTTCGGAAAAAGCCGACATCACCTGGCGACTGAAGGCCGAGCGGATAGCCTGCGCAACGTAGATTTTCATTGACGATCAAGGCATCGTCGTCTGGCGAAGCCTCGCGCGCCGGATTGCTGGTTACCAGATCGTGGCCGCCGCGAGCATTCAGAAAACGTTTCGATCGATGCCTCCCGCCGGGACCAAAAATGTCGTGATTGCCGGGCACCGCATAGAACTGCATTCCATGGCGTCTGGTATAATCGTTCAGAAGGGCCCGCAAGCCTGTCATGGTCGCCGTCTGACCGTCATCCGAGTAGTCACCCAGAAGGACAACGTGGCGGATTCCTTGCCCAGCTATATCCTCCAGCGCGTATCGCAATGCGGCAAAGCTCTCGTTGAACACACGCGTCGAACGCACCGTGTTGGCAAATGGACGCAATGCCATGGCCCGGTTGTTCACAGTGACCCCGGCAGTGCCATAGTCACCGAAAATGTCATGGAAATGCGCGTCAGCAATCACGGCAATGGGCGGGAATTCAGATGTCATCCCTGGGAGATTTCCTTTTCAACATCTCGCGCTTCATACGACTGACAAGAGTGCTACATATTTAGTAGCAGGCTAGATTCGGTGCTCGCATATGCTTCACCGTCTGGCTAACATGCCATGATTGCGACAAAACCGGAAACGGTCGGACAAACGTTGATTTTCTTGCCGAAGAGCCAGCAGTCTCATGTAGCGGCGGCCTTCGGGATTGCGCGACGGCAGAAAGAGAGAGCGACACAGTGTTTCGGGTGCGTTTTTGGGGAGTGCGGGGCAGTTTGCCGGTATCAGGACCGGATTTCCGGCAGTATGGCGGCAATACTGTCTGCATAGAGATGCAATGCGGTGAGCACAGATTATTGTTCGATGCGGGTTCAGGCCTGCTGCCCGCAGGCAGATCGTTGCTCGCCGAAGGTATTTCCGACTTCAAACTGTTCTTCTCACACTGCCACTACGATCACATTATAGGTCTGCCCTATTTTGCGCCACTCTTTGATGCCCGCTCAACGGTGGAACTCTGGTCGGGGCATATGTACGGAAAGATGAGCACGAGCGAAATTGTCGCAGAGTTTATCCATCCCCCGTGGTTTCCCATTGAAATAAATGTCTGTCCCGCACGAATGATCTGCAGGGACTTTAAATCTGGCGAGGTTCTGAAACCCTATCCGGGTGTTGAGATTATGACCGGAAGCCTCAATCATCCCGGCGGCGCAATTGGCTATCGCGTGCAATGGGGTGGACGTTCCATAGCGCTGATCACCGATACCGAGCATGAACCTGGCATCCTTGACCCAGCGGTGCTGGACCTGATCGAAGATGTGGACCTCTTTCTCTACGACACCACCTATACCGACGATGAAATGCCCAAGCATGTCGGCTATGGTCACTCATCGTGGCAGCACGCTATCCGGCTTGCCAAGGCAGCCCGTGCGAAGAATGTTGCCTTCATCCATCATTCGCCGCTACGCACAGACGCAGAAATCGAAGCAATCGATCGCCAAGCCGCGAGCCAGTTTGCTGGCGCCTTTTCAGCCCGGGAAGGACAGGTGTTCGACGTCTGAACCACTAGGTCACATACCCATAAAATAGTTTTCGGTTTGAATGGTTTGTGATTCACTGTCTCCATCGATTTGGAGGCAGTGATGTCGCGTTTTGATTTAACAGATTTCGAATGGTCGGTGATTGAAC
>Ga0153948_1000131_pt1 | contig 38889 bp, 34 predicted proteins | sample TSNJ032MetaG_FD_104696 | JGI IMG/M metagenome (GOLD analysis project Ga0153948, IMG submission 104696) | Attine ant fungus gardens microbial communities from New Jersey, USA - TSNJ032 MetaG | ecosystem: Host-associated > Fungi > Mycelium > Unclassified | place: USA: New Jersey, Wharton State... | reverse complement strand
TCAGATCGTCGTCAAGGAAGGCTATGTCCTGTCCATGCCGGACAATCTGCCGCTCAATGCTTCGGCACCGCTGCTTTGCGCCGGCATCACGCTTTATTCGCCGCTCCGCCATTGGAATGCCGGTCCCGGCAAGCGTGTTGCCATCGTCGGCATGGGCGGGCTTGGCCATATGGGCGTGAAGCTTGCCAATGCGATGGGCGCGCATGTCACGGTGCTCAGCCAGTCGCTGTCGAAGAAGGATGACGGCCTCAAGCTTGGTGCGAAAGAATACTACGCCACCAGCGATGCCGCGACCTTCGAGAAGCTTGCAGGCAGCTTTGATCTGATCATCTGCACGGTTGGCGTCGCCATTGACTGGAACGCCTATCTTGGCCTGCTCAAGGTCAATGGAACCATGGTCGTTGTCGGCGTGCCGGAAGATATGGTGCCGCTCCATGCCTTCTCGCTCATCCCCGGCCGCAAGAGCCTTTCCGGTTCGATGATCGGCTCGATCAAGGAAACCCAGGAAATGCTGGATTTCTGCGGCGAGCACAACATCGTCTCCGAAATCGAGATGATCAATATTCAGGATATCAACGAAGCCTACGAGCGCGTTCTGAAAAGCGACGTGCGCTATCGCTTCGTGATCGATATCGCCTCGCTGGCAGCCTGATAAAACAAAAGGCGGGACTGTTCAGTCCCGCCTTTTTCATAAGGCCGCAGCTTTAGAACTGGAGCACCTGGCTGAGCACAATAATCGTGCCGACCGCACATGAGCAGGCAAAGAGCGTCAGTTCCGATGCCGTAAGCCGGTCGATCCAGATTGGTCGCTTCAATTGTCCGTTCGTTCTTGTCGATGTGTGGGCGGGCGATTCCGCTTTTGCCCCGCTATCCCTCTTCATTGAACTGCTGCGCATTTTTCATTTTCTCCCCCATCCAACGCTAACTGCGTTGGGTCGCCGCGAGATCGGCGCAATTAACTGAACATTAACCAATCTTTAGGTGTTGGGAAACAGTAAAAACGGACGAACCGACAAGCCGGTTTGACGAATGAACATCTTGATCCGCATGCGCGACGGGTCTGCCTGCATGGTTGCAATCCTAGCCGGGTTCTGGTCAAAGCCTGCAAGGCTTTACAGAGATGTGAGAAGCAGGCCCGAGACGGACCAGATACAGGATTGTTGAACCATGCCCGATAATGGCGCATCTGCACCATTCATTGCTGTCGACGGCGTCGGTTACGCGATCGCCGGGCGACCGATCCTGCATGGTGTCTCGCTCCATTCCACAGCGCGCAGAATGGGCATTGTCGGCAGAAACGGTTCCGGCAAGAGCACGCTGGCGCGGCTTCTGGCGGGTCTGCTGAAACCCTCGGAAGGAGCGATCCGCATTGCAGGTCAGGACCTTTACGAAGACCGCGAGGCGGCGCTTTCAACGGTCGGTATCCTGTTTCAAAACCCCGAACACCAGATCATCTTTCCAACTGTCATTGAGGAAATTGCTTTCGGCCTGCGCCAGCAGGGCGCAACCAAAGCCGATGCGCGGACGATGGCGACAAAGGTGCTGGCCGATTTTGGCAAGGAACATTGGGCCGATGCCGCCATCCAGTCTTTGTCGCAAGGGCAGAAGCATCTCGTCTGCATGATGTCCGTGGTTGCGATGCGCCCGGCGCTGATCATCCTCGACGAGCCTTTTGCCGGTCTCGATATTCCGACGCGGCATCAGCTGTCGCGCTATCTGAATGCCGGTGAGGCGCGTCTTCTCCACATTTCCCACCATCCGGAAGATTTGAACGGCTACGACGAAGTGTTCTGGATCGATCAGGGCCGGATCAGAGAAACCGGGGATGCGCAAACTGTTCTGACCCGCTATGTTGAAGAAATGATCCTTCAGGGCAAGAGCGATGATCTCTCTCACCTCTCCCGTTAAAACCCGCGCCCATCAATGGCCGGTGGCGGCCAAGGTCGCAGCGCTTTGCATTGCGACCACGACGCTTTTCATGGTCAAGTCGGTCTGGTTCCAGCTCGGCGCTTTTGTGTTTTGCCTCGTGCTTTATGCCCTTCCGGGGCGCGTTTTCTTTCGCGCGGGCTTGCAGGCCATGCGTCCGGTTCTGCCGTTTGCTGCGGTGATTTTTCTCTGGCATCTGGCTTTCTACACCGCCCTTGAAGGGGTGGAGATCACGGTACGGGTGGTCACGATGATTGCCTTGGCCAATCTGGTAACGATGACCACGCCGCTTGAAGATTTCGTGCATCTGCTGCGGTTTCTGAACGCGCCTCTCCGTCGCCTCGGCCTGCCGACAAAAATTCTCGAAACGGCCATCCCGCTGGTGATACGCTTTTCACCAGTGCTGATTGCCAAGGCCAGACAGCTCGTTGAAGCATGGCGCGCCCGGTCGCGCAGGCGTCCGGGCTGGCAACTGGTATTGCCGCTATCGCTGGCGGCACTCGACGATGCCGATCATGTTGCCGAAGCATTGCGTGCTCGCGGCGGAACTCTCAAGTAAAGGCTCCCCGAATGGAAAGAAATGTCGCCCATGTGGCCCTGTTTGCAGCGCTGATCTGCGCATTGGGATTTTTGCCGGCTGTCACGCTCGGCTTCGGCGTGCCGATAACTGCGCAGAATCTTGGCGTCATGCTTGCCGGGGCTGTTCTGGGGCCGAAACGCGGTGTCGCTGCTGTGGCGCTGGTCATTCTTCTGGTCGCAATCGGATTACCTGTTCTGGCGGTCGGACGCGGCGGGCTCGGCGTTTTCTCCGGCCCGACGGTTGGCTTTCTGCTCGGCTGGATACCGGCAGTTTACGTCACGGGCCTTTTCATCGAGCGCGCGCCTATCGCCAATCTCGGCGTATCGACCTTTATCGGCGCGGTGCTGGGCTGCATCGTGGTGCTTTATCTGTTCGGCGCAATCGGTATGTCGCTGATCCTCGCGAAGCCTTTCCTTGAAGCGGTCAAGCTGCTGGCCATCTTCATTCCGGGCGATGTGGTGAAGGCTGTTATCACCGGCGTTCTGGTGTCCGCACTTGCCAAAATCCGACCGCAGGACATTCATCGCGGTCAAAGCATAGGCTGAAAAGCTGTGCGTTCACGGTAACTTGTATCGCGCCGAGCGGCGGATCGGTATTCCTGATGCTTTCTCCAATCGGAGAGATTACGGTAATTCTTCATAGCGAATCGATGTCCAGATTGGGAGACATTGCATGGCAGCAGAGACCGGTGCGGCGCGTACCATTCGGACCATTGTCGAAACCATTCGACCGCAGTTGAATGTCAAACTGTGGGACGGCACCCAGATTGGCGCTTTTGACGGGCCAACGCTCGCGATCAAGGACCCATCGGTCGTGCGTCAGGTGGTGCTGAAGCCGAATTACGATACGCTCATCAGTCTCTGGACGTCCGGCGCGGTCGACATCGAAAACGGAACCATCTTCGATGTTGCCGAAACGAAGCTCGACGGTCACCTTAAGGAACGGATCAAGGCGCTGCCGAAATGGCAGTTGCTGAAAGGCATTCCATCGCTGCTCTTTGCTGGCAAGGCGAAGGAGCAGGCGAATATCGACGGAAAGTCGCCCTTCGTCAGCGGTTCGAACAAGGAAGCGATCACCCATCACTACGATGTGTCGAATGAGTTCTATCAGCTGTTTCTCGATGAACGCATGGTCTACACCTGCGCCTATTTCACCGACTGGCAGAACAGTCTGGATCAGGCACAGCACGACAAGCTGGATCTGATTTGCCGCAAGCTGCGTCTGAAGCCGGGCGACCGCTTTCTGGATATCGGCTGCGGTTGGGGCGCGCTTTTGATCCATGCCGTGCAGAATTACGGCGTGACTGGAACCGGCGTTTCGCTGTCTGAAGCGCAGACGGCGCTGGCCCGACAAAGGATCAAGGCTGCCGGGCTGGAAGACAAGATCACCATCCACATCAAGTCCTATACGGAGCTTGATCAGGAGTTCGACAAGATCTCTTCCATCGGCATGTTCGAACATGTCGGCATTGCCAATTACGACACCTATTTCAAATCGGTGCGGCGGTTGCTGCGGCCCGGCGGCCTTTATATGCATCACGCCATTACCCGGCGCATGAAGAAGAACAAGAAGAGTTTCAACCGCAAAAGCGCCGAGCATCTGGCGCTGGTGAAATATATTTTCCCGGGCGGTGAACTGGACCATCTGGGCATGACCGTCGAGAATCTCGAAGGCCATGGCTTTGAGGTACATGACGTGGAAAATCTCCGCGAGCACTATGGGCGCACCTGCCGCATGTGGGCGGACCGGCTTCATGCCAATTTCGACAAGGCCGTTGCCGAGGTCGGTTATCCGCGGGCGCGCCTCTGGATATTGTATCTCGCAGGATGTGCATTGGCATTTGAACGCGGAACGGTTCAGATCAACCAGACGCTTGCCTCGAAGCGCAAACGCGGCATTTCGGCTGTTCCGCAAACACGCGCTGATATTTATCAGAGCTAAGCAGGCGAAGCGCGAGCTTCCGCCTGCCGTTTGTATGATGCCTATCTGACTTCGCGGTCGATATCGCGCCGCAGCACGAAAGCGGTGGTGATGTCGTCGACGATATCATGGGCGGCAACGAGGTCGCGCACGCGGTTCAGATCGTCGATGGTTGCCGCTTCCAGCTCGACAACCAGATCAAGCTGCCCGCTGACCGACGAGACCCGGCGGACTTCCGCATGCTGCGCCAAAATGTCGAGAAGCGCCAGCGCGGGCGTGCGCTTCAGGCTTACGAGCAAAATAGCGCGGATAAAATTGGTATCGATCTCGCCTATATCCGCACGATAGCCGCGAATAACGCCGCTGCGTTCCAGATTCGTGACGCGTTCGCTGGTCGCGCTGCGGGACAAGCCGATACGACCGGCCAGTGTCTTCAGCGCGATGCGCGCTTCCTTGGACAGAATTGCCAGTATTTCGCGATCTTTCGCATCAAGTTCCCGCATCGTTACCCTATACGCATGACCGGACATATGCCGGTCTATTCCGACAAAGTGCCGGTTCTTCCGACAGGATACTTGATGCCCGAAAACGCATTGCGTGCCAAGCTTCTGATAAGAAATGTAAACTGGAAACGCACCGTCTATGACCGATCTCTCCCATCCGAACCCGCAGTTTTCCGCAGCCGATGCCGAGAAACTAGCCATTGAAGTCTTTGGCGTCACAGCGACGGCATCGCCGCTCGACAGCGAACGAGATCGCAATTTTCGTCTGGAAACCGGAACGGATGCCGACTGGATTTTGAAGATCGTCAATGCCAGCGAGCCGCAGGTTGAAAGTGAATTCCAGACCGCACTTCTGCACCATCTTGCCAATGCGGATGCGAAACTTGCCGTTCCGCATCTGAAACCAAGCCTTTCGGGCGATGTGCTTGCATCGGCTGTTGCTACCGGCGGCGAGCGCCATGCCATGCGACTGGTGGGCTGGCTTCCGGGCGTTCCGCTCGCGGAAGTCAAGCGCACATTCGAACTGATGCGCAATCTGGGTCGCTCGCTTGGCGAACTGGATCATGCATTACAGGGCTTCATCCACCCGGGCGCCGTGCGCGAACTCGATTGGGATCTGCGCCACGCGGGGCGGGCGCGGACGCGCCTGCATTTCGTCGGCGATGCCGACAGGCGTGCGCTGCTCGAGCGCTTCATCGTGCGTTTTGAAAACCATGTCGCGCCGAAATTGTCCCGTTTGCGTGCGCAAGTCATCCACAATGATGCGAATGACTGGAATGTGCTGGTCAGCAAGAGCGACAACGAACAGATTGCTGGTCTGATCGATTTTGGCGATGCGGTGCACACCGTTCTGATCGCCGAAGTCGCCATTGCCTGTGCCTATTCCATCCTCGATATGGAAGACCCAATCGGCGCGGCGGCAGCACTGGCTGCCGGGTTCCATGAAAAATACCCGCTCAAGGCCGAAGAAATCGACTTGCTGTTCGATCTCATCGCCATGCGTCTCGTCACCAGCGTCACTTTCTCGGCTTCGCGCCACGACAAGACGGATGACAATCCATATCTCGCGATCAGCGAGGCACCGGCCTGGCGTCTTCTTGAAAAGATGGATGCGATGAACCCGCGCTTTGCCACCGCTATTCTGCGCAAGGCCTGCGGCTTCGACGCCATTGAGGGCGCGGGTGCTGTCCGCAAATGGATTGCCGATAACAGCAAGACATTCGCGCCGATCGTGCATCCGGCACCGGCAACCATGACCAAGGCTCTGGTGCCTTATGGCGATGCAACGCATTTCATGACGGTTGCTTCCGCCGAACAGCGCGCCGGGCAAGCGACGGAATGGTGGGATAATTTCTGCGCAGAGAACAACGTCCAGCTTGGTATCGGACCTTGGGGCGAAAAGCGCACCGTCTATACCGACACAGCGTTCGAATCGCGCTTCATCGAAGGGCAGCGCCGCATCCATCATCTGGGCGTCGATCTGTTCATGCCTGCCGGAACGCCGCTGTACACGCCGCTGGCCGCAACCGTCGTCAGTGTCGAAATCGAACGCGAGCCGCTCGGCTATGGCGGTCTTGTCAAGCTTGAGCATCGTCCGGAAGGCTGCCCGCCCTTCGTAACCCTTTGGGGACACATGGCGCATGAGGCGCTTGGTCGTCTCAAGCCGGGTCAGAAGTTACAGGCTGGCGACCTCGTCGGCCATATGGGTGACATTCATGAAAATGGCGGATGGACCCCGCATCTGCATTTCGAAATGACGACGGATATCAATCTGACGGCAACCGAAATTCTGGGTGTCGGCGAAGCCGCCTATCTCGACGTTTGGGCCGATGTTTTTCCGGATGTGGCTGGGCTGGCGGGCATTCCGCCGGAGACCTTCCATCAGGATGGACGTACCCGCGCCGAGATCATCGTGAAGCGCAAGGAAATTCTGCTGCCGAACCTGTCGATTTCCTATTCGGAGCCGATCAAGTTTGTGCGCGGCGATGGTACGTGGCTGATCGACAACTATGGTCGCGCCTATCTCGATTGCTTCAACAATGTCTGCCATCTGGGCCATGCCCATCCGGAAGTGGTGGAAGCCATCGCCCGTCAGGCGGCGCTGCTCAATACCAATACGCGCTATCTGCACGACAATATCGTCGCCTATGCCGAACGGTTGACGGCGACCTTGCCGGAAGGGCTGACGGTTGCGTCATTTGCCTGCTCGGGCAGTGAAGCAAACAGCCTGATGCTGCGCATGGCGCGCAATCATACGGGACGCAAGGAAGCCATCGTTCTCGACTGGGCCTATCATGGCACCACGCAGGAGCTGATTGATCTCAGCCCCTACAAATACAAGCGGAAGGGCGGCAAGGGACGACCGGATCACGTCTATGAGGCAGTCATTCCTGACAGCTATCACGCCCCGGAAGACTGGCCGCTGGAGGAGCATGGCAAGCGCTTTGCCGAGAGCATTGCCGAACAGATCGACACCATGCGCAAGCAGGGTCGTGCGCCGGCTTTCTTCTTTGCGGAATCCATTCCGAGTGTCGCTGGTCAGGTGTTCCTGCCGGAAGGTTACCTCAAGGAAGTTTACGCCATGGTTCGCGCGGAAGGCGGACTGTGCGTTGCCGACGAAGTACAGGTCGGTTTTGGCCGCGTCGGCAGCCATTGGTGGGCGTTTGAAATGCAGGACGTGGTGCCGGATATCGTCACCATGGGCAAGCCGATTGGCAATGGCCACCCCATGTCGGCTGTTGTGACCACGCGTGAAGTCGCAGACAGCTTCAACAACGGCATGGAATATTTCAACACCTTTGGCGGCAATCCGGTGTCCTGTGCTGCGGGTCTTGCGGTCATTGATGTGATCGAACGGGACAAGCTGCGCGAGAATGCGCTGAATGTCGGTAACTATCTCATCGACGGTTTCCGCAAGATGCAGCAGCGCTTCGATATTATCGGCGATGTTCGCGGTCAGGGACTGTTCCTGGGCATCGAGCTTGTCACGGATCGCAAGACCAAGGCCCCGGCAACAGCGCTGGCTCGCAAGATCAATGACGGCGCGCGCGAACGCGGTATCCTGATGGGGACCGAGGGGCCGCACGACAACGTGTTGAAGATGCGCCCGTCCATGGTGTTCAACCGCGCCAATGCCGATCATCTGCTCAGCGTTCTCGCTGACAGTTTCGAGGCTGCGTTGAAGTAAAGTCTTCGACATCAGGGCTGATTTTTGAGGTCGCATTCCCATTCGGATCATCGGATGGGAGTGCGGCCTTTTTCGCGCTGGGGGTTCAAAGTGTGGCGCTTGTTCTGTCGGGGAGGGGCAGGACAAAACTTCGGCACGCAGTAATGGCGTTTTGTCGGAAAAAGCATCTCTTCCGCCGACAATATGCCGGTCAATTCCGGCAATGTGTCGGGTCCGCAGTCATATTGCAGGATGCTTGAAAACAACGCCTGTGCGAAGCTCTGCCGATGAAGGTTGATGGCAAACCATAAGCCTAACAATAAGACCATTCCAGAGGAAAACACAAAGCCATGAATATGAAACTCAAGACCCTGTTTGCGGCCGGCGCCGTTGCGATTGCAGCCGCTTTTTCAGCCATGCCTGCGCATGCTGACGAGCTGGAAAAGCTGAAGGAAAGCGGTGAGTTACGCGTTGCCATGAGCGGCGCCTATCCTCCATTCAGCTTCACGAATGCCGATAACCAGGTGGTCGGCTTCGATGCCTCCATCGGAACTGAAATCGCCAATCGTCTGGGCGTAAAGGTCAAGCTCGTGACCACGCCGTTTGACGGTATCATTGCAGGTCTTCTGGCGAAGAAGTATGACGCCGTCGTCGCCTCCATGACCATCACGCCAGAGCGCGAAAAAGCCGTCGACTTTGTGGGACCCTACTACCATGCGGGCCGCACGGTTGTGGTCAAGGAAGACGCCCTCATCCAGAAACTTGAAGATCTCAACGGCAAGACCGTTGGCGTGACCATGGGCGATGCCCATGAGAAGTGGGCCAAGGCGCAGGGCGACCTCAATGTACGCACCTATAAGGGTCTGCCGGAAATGTTGATCGATCTCGATGCGGGCCGCATCGACGCGCTTATCATGGACAGCATTCCAGTAAAGATCGCCGTCAAGGAAACCGGCCAGAAGGTCCGCATCCTCGATACGCCGAATATTGAAGGCGGTCGCGAGGCGCTCGGCATTGCCATTCGCAAGAACAATCCGGAACTCAAGGCAGCCATGCAGAAGGCGCTCGACGACATGCTCGCCGATGGCGGCTACGAGAAAATCTCGATGCAATGGATCGGTAGCGATATTCGCTAAGCCAGCTTTCAATCCGGCCCGGTTTGTCCGGGCCGGCACATGCGATCTTCCGGAGTAATTCTATGGATCTTGCGTTAATGCGGCACGTCCTCCCGTTTTTTCTGGAGGCGGCATGGGTAACTGTGCAGATTTCCGTGCTTGCTCTCGTGTTGGGATTCGTCATTGCGGGCATTCTGGTCGCCGGACGCCTTTCAAACAGTACTATTCTGCGTTTTCTATCCGGCGCTTATGTCAGTATCTTTCGGGGAACGCCCTGCCTCGTGCAGCTTTTCGTTCTGTATTTCGGCGGCCCGCAGATCGGTCTGGAACTGGAGCCCTATGCGGCTGGTGTGATTGGTCTGGGGCTCAATATCGGCGCCTATATGGCCGAGTCCATTCGCGGTGCGATTGCGAGTGTTGACCGGGGGCAGGACGAAGCGGCCCGTTCAATCGGCTTTGGACGCGGACAGACCCTGCGCCTCATCATTCTGCCGCAGGCCGCGCGCCTGATGATCCGCCCGCTCGGTGTGAATGCCGTTGCTCTGGTCAAGGGTTCGGCGCTGGTGTCGACTATTTCCGTGGTTGAACTCACCTATACGGCGCAACGTTTCATTAGCTCGACTTACAAGCCGTTCGAGATTTTCGCGGTCGCTGCGGTCATTTACATGGTCATCGTCTATGTGGTGGCGTCGATTGTCGATCTGCTCGACAAACGCTTCGCTGCACGCTGAGGGAGGACGCTATGCCAGCTCTCGATTTCAGTATCGTCGCTCCCTATACGGATCTGCTTCTGACCGGATTGTGGTGGACTTTCATTCTTGCGGTCGCTTCCAGCGCGCTGAGCTTTATCCTCGGCATCGCATTTGCGCTGGTCGTGCTTTACGCACCGGCCCTGCTCGCCTATCCGGTCCGCTTCTTCATGTGGCTCTTCATGGGCACGCCACTGCTTTTGCAGCTCTATCTCATCTATTACGGTCTGGTGCAGATCGGCATTGATATTCCAGCACTGTTTGCCGGCATTCTTGGCCTCAGCCTGCATTTCGCTGTCTATAATGCGGATGTGTTCCGGGCGGGTATCGTTTCGGTCGATCCCGGCCAGACCGAAGGCGCGCGATCCATCGGTCTCAGCCGTGGACAGGCTCTGCGCTATGTCATCATCCCGCAGGCCATTCGCAACACCATCCCGCCCATCGGCAACAACATGATCGTGCTGCTGAAAGATACGTCGCTCGTGTCGATCATCGGCATTGCCGAACTGGTTCACAGCGCACAGATCGCCATCAGTGAAACCTATAGTCCGTTTGAGTTCTATCTGACTGCCGCCGCACTTTATTATGTGGTCAATCTCGTCATGGAAGCGGGCCTGCGGCATATCGAAAGAAAAGTGGAGGTTACGCGATGAGCGCCTTGAAGCCTATGGTTGAAGTTAAGGGCGCCCGCAAAGCCTATGGTGCGCTGGAGGTCCTGAAAGGGATCGATCTTTCGGTATCGCGCGGCCAGATCATTGCGATCATCGGCCCGAGCGGCTCGGGCAAGAGCACATTGCTGCGCTCCATCAATCATCTGGAGACGCTGAATGGTGGCGAGGTCTGGCTGGATGGGCTGCAGGTCAACCAGCCGCTCAGCGGGCAGGCTTTTGAAAAGCACATCAACTCCGTGCGTCAGCAGATGGGCATGGTGTTTCAGCACTTCAATCTGTTCCCGCATCTCACCGTGCTGGAAAACATCACGCTGGGACCGACAAAGCTGAAGGGTATGTCCAAATCGGCGGCCCGTGAACTCGCGCTGGAACTGCTCAATAAGGTGGGTCTTGCCAGCAAGGTCGATACCTATCCGTTGCGCCTGTCCGGCGGCCAGAAGCAGCGCGTCGCCATTGCCCGCGCCTTGGCCATGCAGCCGAAGGTAATGCTTTTCGACGAGGCGACCTCGGCGCTTGATCCGGAACTGGTCGATGAAGTGAATGCGGTCATGAAGCAGCTTGCCGCTGAACACATGACGATGCTGATCGTGACGCATGAAATGCGTTTTGCCGGTGAGGTTGCCGACAGGATCGTCTTTATGGATGGCGGCGTTGTGGTTGAAGAAGGTGCGCCCGCAGACGTGCTGCGCAACCCGCAGCAGGACCGGACACGCGCCTTCCTGAAAAACTATATCGCAGCCTGATCCTCTGCCCGAAATGAAAAGCCCCCGGACTTGGAGAAGTCCGGGGCTTTGTCTTTAGAGCATTTCCAGCAAAAGTGCGTAGCGGTTTTGCGTAGGATAATGCGCAAAACAAATAGATAGAGCGGTTCCACGATTCCGTTTTAACCGGAACCGCTCTGGGAAAGAGAGCTTTCAATCAGCTTTCCTTATGCTGTTGCGCGGCCAGCTCTTCGACGCTCATATCCGGCTCGTTGCGGGTCTTGTACAGCGAGTAGAGAACACCGCTTGCGAGAATACCGAGCGTTACCACCAGCGACAGCAGCGTGTTGATGTGGACACCCAGCGGCACCAGGAAAATCTTGATACCGATCAGCACCAGAATGATCGCCAGCGATACCTGAAGATAACGGAAACGGTTCATGGCGGCGGCAAGTGCGAAATAGAGCGCACGCAGGCCAAGGACGGCAAAGATGTTCGAGGTATAGACGATAAACGTATCCTGCGTGACGGCAAAGACGGCGGGCACAGAGTCGACGGCAAAGATCAGATCGACGGTTTCAACCATGATCAGGGCGACCGCAAGCGGCGTCAGCCACGTGACCAGCTTGCCGGTTTTCGGATCGGGCTTCTTGACGGTGAAATTGCGGCCATGCACTTCGCTCGTGATATTGAAGCGCTTGCGCAGGAACTTGAAAACCGCATTCTGCTCGATATCGGGCGTTTCATCCTGATGGCGGAACATCTTGAAGCCGGTGAAGACCAGGAAGGCGCCGAACAGGAACAGGATCCAGTTGAACTCATGCACCAGTGCTGCGCCCAGTCCGATGAGAACCGCGCGGAAGGCGATGACGCCCAGAATACCCCAGAAAAGCACGCGGTGCTGATAAAGACGGGGGATAGCGAGGAAGCCGAAGATGGTTGCGATGACGAACATATTGTCCATCGCAAGGCTCTGCTCGATCAGATAGCCGGTGTAGAATTCAAGGCCTGCCTGCGAGCCGCGTTCCCACCAGACCCAGCCGCCGAATGCCAGCGCAATCAGAACATAGAAACCATAAAGGAGCAGGCTTTCCTTGGCTCCGATTTCATGTTCGTCGCGATGCAAAATACCAAGATCGAAAACCAGCAAACCCACGACGATCGTGATGAATGCCGCCCAGAAATATACAGGTGTGCCGAGAAAATCGCCCGAAAGGGCTACAATAAGCGAATCCATCGCCGGACCATCTCCATTTGAACAAGTGGAGCAGCCCCGACATCGCCATAGCGGAAAACCATGACCAGAGGGGCCCGGCGCTGCCTTCTTCAAATGTGTATGTTTTTGTCCCGTTCAAGACCCGGGTGTAAAATTTTTGTGATGAGCCATTCCAGTCTGGAGCGAAGCCCGCTCCAGACTGATTTCGTTTGGCAGATCAATGCTGTGGCGCTGCGGACTCTTCCGCGTCCGGTTCCTTGATGCGGAACCAGGCCACGTAAAGCGCTGGCAGGAACAGGAGGGTGATTGCCGTACCGGCGATAATGCCGCCCATCATGGCATAGGCCATCGGCCCCCAGAACACTTCACGCGCGATGGGGATAAGCGCAAGGCTTGCCGCCGCCGCCGTCAGCGCAATGGGGCGCATACGATGCTGGCTGGCAATCATCACCGCATCCCACGGTTTCATGCCTTCAGTGATGTGTTCCTCAATCTGCACGATCAGGATGACCGAGTTTCGGATGAGAATGCCAATCAGCGCCAGCACGCCCAGAATAGCGACGAAACCAAGCGGCTTGCCGCTCGGCAGCAGTGCTGCGACGACGCCGATCAATCCAAGCGGCGCAACCGCCACAACAAGGAACAGACGCTGGAAACTTTGCAATTGCAGCATCAGCACGGTCGCCATCACGAACAGCATCAGCGGAACAACGGCTGCAATCGGTCCCTGGCTCTTGCCGCTTTCCTCAACCGTGCCTGCAGTCTGGATATAATAGCCAGCCGGTAGCTTGTCGGCGAAAGCCTTGATGACAGGACCCAGATCTTTCACGATTGTATCCGGCATCGTCTTGTCGATGATGCCCGCCGCCACCGTGATGGTCGGGATGCGCGACCGCCGGTAGATGACGGGTTGCTCAAGCTCGTAACGGAAATTGGCGATAGATGCGAGCGGCACCGAGGTGCCGTTGCCGGTCGCAATTTGCAGGCTCTGCAAAGTGTCGATGGAATCGCGTTCGTGCTTTTGCGCGCGCACGATGACGTCGATCAGATAGATCGAATCCCGCACCTGCGTAACGGTAATGCCGCCGACGACACCGTTGAGAGTCGTGGCAATATCCTTGGACGAAATGCCAAGCTTGCGCGCCTTGTCCTGCATGACATCGACGCGGATCACGCGACCGGGTTCATTCCAGTTGTAGTTCACCACGCCCAGCCGTTGATCGGCACTCAGAATACCGGCAAAATCCTGCGCTATGCCGCGCAGTTTCTGAATATCAGGGCCGGAAATGCGGTATTGCACGGGGCGTCCAACCGGCGGTCCAAGCTCCAGAAATTTCACATAAACGTCGGTGCCGACATAATCCTTGCGGAAGACCTCATCGAATTTGGCCTTCAAGCGATCACGCGCTTCGACATCCTTGGCGACGACGACCATCTGGCCGAAATAAGGATTGTTCGGCTGCACGTCGAAGGAAAGAATGAAACGGATCGCGCTTTGCCCGACATAGGTGCTCCAATGCTCGATATCGGGATTATCCTTCAGCATCGTTTGTTCGAAGCGCTCCATCTGCGCCCGGGTTTCGGCGATGGAACTGTTTTGCGGCAAGGTCCAGTCGAGAACGAGTTCGGGGCGATCCGATTGCGGGAAGAACTGCTGTTCGATGAAGCGCATCCCGAAAACTGAAAGTGCAAACAGGAGGATCGTGGTGACGATGGTCACCCAACGATAGCGCATCGCCATCAACAGCGCCTTGGAAAAGGCTTCAAAGAAGCGACTGCGCTTTTCCGCATGAGGCTTCATTTTCTTGGGCAGGAAGGTGACGCCGAGCAGCGGCGCAAACAGCACCGCGACAATCCATGAAACCACCAGTGAAACCGCGATCACCACAAAGAGCGTGAAGGTATATTCGCCAGCCTGACTGGAGTTCAGGCCGATTGGAATGAAGCCTGCAATGGTCACAAGCGTGCCGGTCAGCATCGGGAAAGCCGTATGCGAATAGACGTAAGTTGCGGCCTTGTTGATCGGATCGCCGAATTCCAGTCGCGCCACCATCATTTCGACCGCAATCATGGCATCATCGACCAGAAGGCCGAGTGCGATAATGAGCGCGCCGAGCGACACACGCTGGAGCGAAATATCCAGAAGCGACATCGACAGGAAGGTGATTGCAAGCACAAGCGGGATCGAGAGCGACACCACGAAACCGGCGCGCAAGCCAAGGCTGACAAAGCTGACTGCAAGCACGATGACCACGGCTTCGAACAGCGCGCTGGTGAAACCGGACACGGCTTCCTTCACGACATGCGGCTGGTCGGCCACCTTGAACACCTTGACGCCGACGGGGAGTTCCGCCGTCACCTGCTGCATCATTTTGTCGAGTGCTGCGCCAAATTCGAGCAGATTGCCGTTCGGCTTCATGCCGATGCCAAGGCCGATGGAATCCGCGCCATTGACGCGGAAGATGGATGTTGGCGGATCGACATAGCCGCGCGTGATGGTCGCGACATCGGAAAGGCGGAAGAACCGGTCATTGACGCGCAGATTGACCGCGCGCAGATCGGCTTCGGAATTGAACTGGCCGCTGACGCGGACACTGATCCGTTCCGGCCCGGCCTGTACGACGCCCGATGGCGTGATTGCGTTCTGGTCCTGCAAGGCTTGCAGCACGGCCTGCTGGTCGAGACCGAGCGCCGCCACCTGCCGCGTCGAGAATTCGAGATAGATCGCTTCGTCTTGCGCACCGATCAGCTCGACCTTACCGGCATTGGGCAGCGTCAAAATCTTGGCACGCACATCTTCGGCATAGTCGCGCAGCTGCCGCATCGACAGGCCGTCCGCGGTGAAGGCAAAAATATTGCCGAATACATCGCCGAATTTGTCGTTGTAATAAGGCCCGTAGACGCCGCTCGGCAGGTCCGGCTTGATGTCGTCCAGCATATGGCGGACTTCGTTCCAGGCGTCGGTGACCTGTCGTTTGCGTACCGTGTCCTTGAGGAAGACGAAGACGACCGACTGGCCCGCAGTGGTGACGCTGCGCGTATAATCCAGCGTATCGAGTTCCTCGAGCTTCTTCTCGATGCGGTCGGTCACCTGATTGAGCGTTTCTTCAACAGAAGCACCCGGCCAGTTGGCCTGCACCACCATCGTCTTGACGGTGAATTCCGGGTCTTCTTCGCGACCGAGATCGATATAGGATACGAAGCCCGCGACCAGAAATACGAGCATGAAATACCAGACCAGCGATCTGTGGTTCAAAGCCCAGTCGGACAGATTGAATCCCTTTTTCACAGGCCAGTTCCTTTCTGGTCCAGACGGACTTTCTGTCCTTCTTTCAACTCATGTACGCCGGCAATCGCCACATAGCTTCCGACATCGACGCCACCGGCGACGAAATTGCTGCCCTGCCGTTCGATGACCTGAACATCGTGCAGCGAAACGGTCTGCTTGTCGGGATCGATGATCCAGATGCTTGTCTTGCCGCTATCCTCACGCAAAGCCTGGATCGGCAGTCGCACCAGATTTTTTTCCGGCGTTGCCAGAGCCGCCCGAATGGTCGCGCCCAGGCGGAAACCGTCAGGCGGATTATCGAGCGCAATTCTGACCCGGCGACTGCGCGTTTGTGCATCGGCCTGCGGGGCCACTTCCCGCACAGTGCCTGCACCGGTCACGGACGGGTCGGCCTGAAGCTGCACATTGAAGGCAGCGCCGGGCGCAAAATACTGGGTCATGCTGTCGGGAATATCGACCACGGCTTCGCGAATATCCGGGCGCGCGACCGTCATCACGGCCTGTCCCGCGGACACGACCTGTCCAACCTCGGCATTGGTTGCCGAAATCACCCCGTCATAGTCGGGGCGCAACACGGCATAGCTGCGCTGGTCCTGTGCCTTTTTCAGCCCGGCGCGGGCCTTTTCCAGATTGGCGCTGGCGCTGTCGCGTGCCTGTCTGGCGGCATCGTAATCGGCTTGGGAAACATTGTTGCCTTGCAGCAAAATACGCTGCCGTTCCTCACTGGCCGAGGCATTGGCAAATTGCGCCTCGGCGCTTGCGAGATCGGCCTTTGCCGACTGGATCGCCAGATCAAGTGTCGATGGATCGAGCGTTGCGACCGTCTCGCCCTTCTGCACCAGATCGCCCACCTGTACCGGGCGGGTGATAATGCGCCCGAGCACGCGGAAGGCGAGGTCGGTCGAATAGCGCGGCTCGATCGTACCGGCAAAACCGGCCTGCGTGGCGGGCCTTGGTTCGACAACCATGTAGAGAACCGGGCGGACGGGTTCAGCCTTGGCGTCGCTTTCATCGCTCTTGCCGCAAGCTGCAAGCGCAATGGTGGCCATCAGGACGGCAACGCGCATCAGGGGCAGGGCAACTGGCTTTCGGATTTCTGGCGTCATTGCGCAACCGCCCCTTCCTGCGTCTGCATGATTTCGGTCGGTTCGCCCGAACGCAGCATCTGTGCGCCTTTCGTGACGATCAGTTCACCGTCGTTCAGGCCGCTATCAACGATCACCCGTTCCTTTTCATAGGAAAGCACGGTGATCGGCACCAGCGTTGCGACATTCGTATCTCCAGCTACCCGCCACACGGCGGCGCGCCCGGCGTCGGAGGTCATGGCGCTCCATGGCAGGACGATGACCTGACGGTTCTCCATATGCACTGTGCCGGTTACAGTCGCGCCCAGCGCCATCTGTGGCGGGGTGTGAGCGATGCCGACCTTGACCCTGACCGTGCCCGTCTGCGCATCGACGACGGGAGAAATTTCGCGGATTTGACCTTCGGAAACCACTGAGGCATCTGACAGAAGCGCGATTGTCACACCCATGCCGTCCTTGGCATGGTTCACCAGCGTTTCCTGCACGTCGAAGACAGCATCGCGGGGGCCATCTTCAGCAATGGAAAATGCCGTCTGTGCGGCCTGTATCACCTGACCCGCCTCGATGTTGCGCGCCGTCACAACGCCGGAAACCGGAGCGCGCAGTTCGGTATAGGACAGCTGATCGCGCGCGTCGCTCAGCTGGCTCTCGGCGCTCGCCAGCGTGCTTTGCGCGGTTTGCAGGGTCTGGTTTGCCTGATCATAGGTGCTGCGGGTTGTGAAACCTTGAGCCAGCAGCGCCTTCTGGCGTTTGAAATTGGCATCCGCCTGAACGAGTTGCGCTTGCGCCGCATCCTTCGATGCCTGAGCGACCCTCAGATTGGCCTGCTGTTCGGCATCATCGATGCGGGCGATCAGCTCGCCCTTTTCGACATGCTGGCCGATCTCTGTCTTGCGCTCCACAACCTGCCCGCCAAGCCGGAACGATGTGTTGACCAGCGAACGGGCTTCGATCGCACCGGACAGCGTCAATTTAGGCTGATAATCGCTTGCCGCGACTTTCATCACCGCAACCGCAACCACATTGCGGGAATCAGCATGGGCTGGAACGACAAATGTCATTGCCGACATGCTGAATGCAAAAGCAGCCGTGGTTCCGAATATGACGCTTCGTCCGGAGCGGAGGAAACGGAAGGAAGGTTTTGCAATCATTGAACGATCCCGGTGGTTCGCATGTCCGGGAGAATGCAATCAAACGGGTTTCAACGAAAGCTTATTTTTTTACGTTTGCGTCAAATTAATTCGGTGAAGCCCTTCGCTCAGGCAGGGCTATGGGCAAGGGGGCGCTCTCCATTGACGAGTCTTTGTTCAATTGCCTCGATAACCGGAAGAAGATCGGCAACCGTATCGATGATGTAGTCGGGCCGGTGCCGGGAAAGAACGGCAGATGCCTTTTCGCGAAGCGCGTTTTTTTCGGCTTCGCTCATTTTGGCCAGTTCGTCCGGCGTGACGCCCGCTTCGTTGCCGCTCAGCGATACGCCCACTGTCCAGCATCCGGCTTCCCGTCCTTCGTCTATCCCGACGCCGGTATCGTCAACCTTGACCACAGCATGCGCTGGCCAAACATCGAGATCGAGAAAACACTGATACATGTTCATCGGGGTTGGGCGGCCGTGCGGCAAATCTCCGGCGCAGACCAGATTGTCGGTTTCATACCCTTGCGCCTTGGCAAGCGGCAGGACGCGCTCCATGATCGAGCGGGTGTAACCGGTCGTGGAGCCGATCTTGAGACCGCATTCGCGCAATGCGCGGGCCGTTTCTACTGCACCCGGCACCAGATCGGCATATTGATCGACAACCTGTTCGTTCAGCGGGACAAACACATTGTAGACAGCCTGAATGTCGGCCTGTGTCGGTGCGTGGCCGTGGTGTGCTTCCCATGCAGCATGGATGCGCGGCTGTGCCAGCATGGCTTCAATGTGATCCCATTTCGGGCGGCCCATGGGTTCACGCGCCTCGGCAATCGAAACCTCAATGCCGAATTGCGCGAATGCTTCCACAAACACACCCATTGGCGCGAAGGAACCGAAGTCGATGACCGTGCCCGCCCAATCAAACACGACTGCTTTGAGATGTCCCATAACTGCTCCGTTGTTATGCGTAGAGTGAATTGACGACCTGCTCACCGAGCGCGAAGCCTGTCGAAGCGCCGGTTCCACCCGTGACCATGACAAGGCGGATATTGTCGGCGGGTTCATCGATCATGACCACGCGGTCGCTGGCCGAAGCATAGGTTCCGCACCAACGCCCGATGACCTCGCGGCCGGGCAGATCGAATATCTGGTCGAAAGCTTCCATGATCAGCGTATCGAAGCGTTCCTGTGCAAAAGGTTCCGGGGCATTGCCATAGACATGACTGTCTCCCACGACCAGCGAACCATCGGCAGATTGCACCGCGATCAGATGAATGCCACCGCGGCGCATTTCGCCAAGTTCGGCATCCAGCCGGTCGCAGAGCGCCTTGGCTTCCGGCAGATCGGCAAAGCCCTCATAGCGGCCAAAGCTCAAGTCAGACATGACGGCGGCATCGAAATGCGCTGCTTGGGCGGGCATGACGCGCAGCATCTGCAACGTGCAGATGCGCAGATCATAGGCGGCGATGCGTTCCGGATACAGAGTTGAAAAGTCGTCACCGGGGCACACAACTGTGGCTTCCGCTTCGATAACGCCGCGACTGGTGGTAATTTTGGTGCCTTCAATGGCAGTGACGGCGGTGTTCCAATGGAAGGTGACGCCGTGGCGGCGTTCCAGCCACGCGGCAATTTTCGGGATGGCGTCGCGCGATTCGACGCGCAGTTCATGCGGGCTAAAGAGCGCGCTGCGCATTCCATCGGCGCGGATCGATGGCACATGTTCCAGCGCTTCGCTGGGTGTCAGCCTTCGGCAGTCTTCACCCATCGGCGTTTTCAGAAAAGCATCCAGCACGGTTTCCGCTTCCTCACGGTAAGCAGGCATGACCAATCCGCGATGGATGATTTCGATACCGGCATCGTCGGCGATCTCGGCCCAGATGTCGCGGGCGCGCCGCGCCCGTGCCCAGTGATCGCCAGCCTTCTGGCCGGATATGGTGACGAAGCCAAAATTGCGGATCGATGCGCCGACAGCCTTGGCATTGCGCTCGACGACAACGACCTTTTTGCCTTTTCGGGCTGCGGCAAGCGCGGTGGAAAGGCCGACAATGCCCGCGCCGACAACCAAAAGATCGTATGTATTCTTCATCTGGGTTCTGTCCTCACCGAAACACATATCCTGCCATGGCTGATAGATATTTCAGTTTGATGACGGTCGACATGTGATGAGGCGGACGACAGAAAGTCTTGGGGGAAAGTAAGAAGGGGTGTGACTGACGAAATTACGTCACGAAACCGTCATGAGGGGCTTCTAGTATTCTGTGCAATCGTGCGGAGCCGCTGCGGTTTCGGGGATAATCTTCAGCTTATGGTGTGAACATGTTCGAGAACAGCCATCTGGACCGTATCAAGGCGGAAATCGCCGACAGTTTTGATGAAGAGCTGGAAATGCAGATCGAGGAAGAGCGTCTGGACGCGATGGTCGCCGAGGGCATGTCCGGCCCTGCCGAGCAGACGCTGGAACGCCGCCTGTATTTTCGCGAGTTGTTTCGCCTTCAGCATGAGCTGGTCAAGCTTCAGGACTGGGTGCAGCACAAGAAGCTCAAGGTCGTAGTGCTGTTCGAAGGCCGTGATTCTGCTGGCAAGGGCGGCGCGATCAAGCGCGTGACCCAGCGCCTCAACCCACGTGTCTGCCGCGTTGTCGCGCTGCCTGCACCGACCGAGCGCGAGCGCAATCAGTGGTATTTCCAGCGTTATGTGCCGCATCTGCCGACCGCTGGCGAAATGGTTCTGTTCGACCGCTCCTGGTATAATCGCGCCGGGGTCGAGCGGGTCATGGGTTTTTGCACCAAGGACGAACTGGAAGAGTTTTTCCGCTCCGTTCCCGAGTTCGAACGCATGCTCGTGCGCTCCGGGATCATTCTCATCAAATACTGGTTCTCGATCACCGATGAGGAGCAGGAATTCCGCTTCAACATGCGTATCCACGATCCGCTGAAGCAGTGGAAGCTTTCTCCGATGGACCTTGAAAGCCGCGTGCATTGGGAAGACTACACCAAGGCTAAGGAAGAGATGCTGCATCGCACTCATATTGAGGAAGCACCATGGTGGGTTGTCGAGGCCGTCGACAAGAAGAAGGCGCGCCTCAACTGCATTGCGCATCTTCTGACGCAGATACCGTATGAGGATGTGCCGAAATCTGCCATTCATCTGCCGGAACGCGTGCGTCATGACGATTATGTGCGTCACCAGACCCCGTCCGAAATGTATGTTCCGGAAGTCTATTGAACATTACGTGCGAGGCCGCTTTGCGCCGAGCATCGGTATACGACATTGAACATCATTCGCGGTTCCAACATGGAACATTGTCCCGGTCTGGTGGGCGCTTTTCACAAGCGCCCCAACCAGCCGGTGGTTGAACTGAAAGCCGATGAGGTGGGTGCTGCACTGGCCGCGCAGGACGGCTGGGTCTGGCTGCATGTCGATCTGGTCGATCAGCGTGCGCAAGGATGGCTTTCTGAACGTTGCGCCTTGCCCGCCTCGGCGCGGGCGATACTGGAGGGGCACGACGACAGTCTGGTGCTCAGCCACGAAGCCGGGACGATCCATGGCGTCATCGCCGATATGCATCAGGACATGGAGCGCATGTCCACGACCATCGGTCGCCTGCATTTTGCGGTAACGAGCGGACTTCTTGTTACCGGCAGACGGCATCCGCTGGAAGCCATAGACCGGGTGCGTCATTCATTCGCGAGCGGCTTTTGCCCGACAACGGCCTATGAACTGTTCGAGGCTGTGGTGACGGGTTTCTGCAAGAACACGGCGAAACGGCTCAACGAAGCGAGCAAAATGCTCGATTCCGTGGAAGACAGGCTGGTGACAGAGCGGTTGAACGACGAACGTCGGGACCTCAAGGAAGTGCGCCGTCTGGCCGTTTCCCTGCACCGCCCGGTGGCCGGTATGGTGGCTCTGTTCGAAGAAGAAGACCGTCTGGACTGGACCTTGCCAGAGATGGGCCATGCGGTTTTGAAACGGCTTTCCATGCGGCTTGAGCGGCTCGACCGTGAAATCGTCATGGTCAATGATCGTGCGCGGCTGCTTCAGGAAGAGATCGCGGCGGAACTCGCCGATGATTCAAACCGCAGCCTCAAAGTGATGGCGGTGATGAGCGCCCTGCTGCTGCCGGGCACGCTGATTGCCGGGATTTTCGGGATGAACACCGCCGGACTGCCCTTCACCGGCGACGGGTCCGGTTTTGGCTGGGCGATGCTGCTGGGGGTAGGCGCGACAGCGCTGTTCTATTGGCTTCTCCGCAAGGCCGGTATCAGCCTGCGGTTTTGATTAGCGTCTGGGGTTCCCCGTGTCCCAAACAGGAGGCACCGTTTCACACGACGCCTCCCATTGGAAGTATATTTATTTCTGGGTGGGTGCCGTAGTCTCTGCGCTCGCCGTTGTTTGCGGCTTTTCCATTTTGGTAGAAGATTGCGCACTATGGTAAGTGCAGTCTGCCATCGCAGCCGTAACCGACAGAGCGAGGACAGCGGTCGTCACAAATACGACTTTCATGCCTGTCTCCATTCAATGTTAGTTTCGTGGGGCATTACATTGGGAACTGTAGCAAATGCTGCAAGCCTTGTCTCATCACTTCATATTCTAGTCTCTGGGCAGTTGCCGTGCGCCCCATTCGCTTTCGGGAATAGCGTGACCTATGGCATAGCTGAAGGACTGGATCGACATCGCCTCGGCATCGACCTGACATTTGAAGTCCACACCATACCATTGGGCGCGGCTGCGAAACGCGCCATTGCTGACCGTCAGCCCGGTGTTGGAAACCGAACCTCCGGCGCGCGCCAGCATGTCGGGGAAAGCGCCCGGTTGCTGACGGCGGATCTGTTCAAGCGCTTCGATACTGCAAATCTGGATGACGCGATCCGTTGGCGAGAGCTTGCCCAGCGCCTGTTTTACACGCGGATCGGACAGGGCATCCTTCGAATAAAGCCTGCGCGCCTGTTTGAAGTTTTCAGCCTTTTGCTCCGAAACGGCCTTGGCCGCTGGTTTTTCCTGTTCTGGCTTTGGCTGCGGAACGGGCGGGTTCTCGACAGCAGGGGCCGCGGCTCCGTTGGTGTCATCGACATTTGAAGATTGAGCGCTGAGCTCCGCCGCTTCCTGCTTCTCTTCCTGCGGCTGTTCGTTCTTGGCCTCGGCAGTTGCAGGCGGAACTTCGTCGGGCTTTTCGTTTGCTTCCGGTGCCGCTGGTGGAACGTCCGGCTGCTCCGGCGTCTCATCCTTGGGGTCGTTGGAAGCGGATTCAAAGGCGAGCTTCTGGGCTTGCGCCTGCGGCGGTGCAGGAGCGGGCTTGTCCTGGTCCTGCTTGGGTTTTTCTTCGGCGGGCGGTGGTGGCGGAACAAGCTCTACATTGACGCTTTGTTCCTGAGCCGTCGGCAATTCCGGCAAACGGACGAGCAGGACAAAGGCCAGCAGCAGATGCAGGACGATCGAGCTTGGAATACCCCAGCCGATTTCTCCAAACATTTTTCTGGCCAATTGCTGCATCGTTCAGACGATCATGGATATCCAACTACACGCGCACTGTTACATGCCGTTGGTGATATCACATTGCAGCGTCAACAACAGGCCCAACAGCATGTGTTGGGCCGATTTGAGCATTTCCAGCAAAAGTGCGAAGCGGTTTTGCGCAGGATAATGCGTGAAGAAAAAGATAGAGCGGTTCCATTGATTCCACAGGTGTAGGAACCGCTCGATCTTCTGAGCCGGGATGCTAGGCATCCCGGCAAAGTCTTATGCGGCTTCCAATGCCTGCTCGCATCGCAGCAGCATGCCGTACAGATCGCGCGGCTCATCGGGGTCTGCAAGCATGTCCAGTTCAGCATAGAGACCGGTTTCTTCCAGCTTGCTGCGGACATAGCGAAGGGCGGAAAAGTCTTCGGTTGCAAAGCCGACGCTGTCAAACAGCGTGATCGCGCGATCCGATGTTCTGCCCGGCAGTTTACCGGTGATCACTTCCCACAATTCCTTGACCGGATAATCTTCCGGCAATTGCTGGATCTCGCCTTCGATGCGGGTCTGCGGCGGGTATTCGACAAAAATATCCGAGCGCAGGAGAATTTCCTTGTTCAGCTCGGTCTTGCCGGGGCAATCGCCGCCAACGGCATTGATGTGAACGCCGGGTCCAACCATGTTGTCGCTCAAAATGGTGGCATATTGCTTGTCGGCGGTGACGGTCGTGATGATATCCGCACCCTCGACGGCTTCCTGCGACGAACCGCAAATAGTGACTACAAAGCCCTTGTCGGCCAGATTGGCGGCGCAACGTTCGCTTGCCGAGCGGTCGATATCGAACAGGCGCAGATTGTCGATGCCAAGCAGCGCCTTGAAGGCCAGCGCCTGAAACTCGCTCTGCGCGCCATTGCCGATGATCGTCAGCGTCTTGGAATCCGGGCGCGCCAGATGCTTTGCGGCTACCGCCGAGGTGGCGGCGGTGCGCAAGGCGGTGAGAATGGTCATCTCGGTTAGGAGCAGCGGATAGCCGCTGTCCACATCGGAGAGAACGCCGAAGGCGGTCACGGTCTGACGGCCCGCGCGGGTGTTCTTCGGATGGCCATTCACATATTTAAAGCCATAGAGTGTGCCGTCGCTGGTCGGCATCAGTTCGATAACGCCTTCCTTGGAATGGGAGGCGACACGAGGAGTTTTGTCAAACTGCTCCCAGCGGCGGAAGTCTTCTTCGACAACTACGGCCAGTTCCTTGAGGAAGGTTTCGACACCCACCGTCAGAACCAGCTTCATCATGTGATCGACGCTGACGAAGGGGACGATATTCAGTTTTTCATTGGTCATTTGAATGAACCTTTTTGCACAGGGCGCGAGCGCCCGATCAGCGGGCGCCGTTTCCAGTCTTCGCCGCGAGGAATTTTTCAGCGATCATCGAAACGATCTGCGGCAGAACCTCGAAGGCATAGGGCGCGTGGACACGCTCAAGCTTCTGGTGGAACTCGCGACCCCATGGGCCGATATTGACCACAGGGAACCGCAGCGCATTGGCGGCTGGATGATCGACGAGGCGCGACACCGGCGTGTTCTGCGATACGATATCCTGTCCAAGCGTTGCCTGACCGAGAAAGCTCATATCGGAAATGCCCTGGAAATGCGGCTTCCAGACAAGGCTCTGATCGGGGTAAGCGGCAAAGACCTTGATGGTCTCGTCAATGGCTTGCTGAAACAGGCGGTCGTTGGTTTTCGTGTTATCGAGATGGCTCGCGGGATAGTGCAGCCCGGCAAAGCCGACAACAATCGCCGGTCCGGCGAGATGGGCCACACCCACAAGCCATTCGGTCAGCTGGCGGCTGACGGCCAGCGGATTGTCGATGCCGGAAAGGCCTTGTTCCTGCTCATCATAGAGGCGTTCGAAGTCGTCGCCTGCAATGTCTGCCGCCATGGCGCGCAGCTGCGTGAAGGTTACCAGCTTCGGTTCAGGCGGGGTCGCTCCGGCGCGCTTGCCGACCAGCTTGCCATAGGCTTCGGCCTGTGCGGCGAAGCGTGCAACTGCATCGACCGCGCCGGTGCGCACTTCGTCCTGAAAGCGCTTGAACAGTTCTTCGGCAGTCATGCCGTGATAGAGCCAGTTGAGCGCGATCCAGAAGCGTTCCGGCGTCGTCACTTCATAGCCGTCGCGCAGGTCCTTTGCCTCAAGGCAGATGGGCGGCGGCGAAATGTCTTTTTCGTCGCGGTCGGCAAGATCGGCGTTGCCTTCAAAGCGGGTGAGAATGCCTGCGGCCATCGCCTGTGCACTGACGCCTTCATAAGGGTAGCTGGCATGGGAGCTGCAACCGATGACGAGCGCAAAAGGCAAAAGCTTGCCGATGGTTCCGGCATAGACGGCGCGGCCTTCGCTACCGTCGCCCTGATCGGAGGTCACGTCGAGATTGATGGCAGCCGAAATATCGAGATCGAAGTCGTGGGCAATGTCCGGCAGCGCATTGCGCATGGACCGCATGCCGCGGCTTTCGCGTTCTTCATCCGGTGTGACGATCAGGACCAGATTGCCGCTGCGGTCGGGATCGGCGGCAAAGCGTTCAAGGCAGGCAATACCGGCGGCGATGCCGCTCTTCATATCGAGCAGGCCACGACCGGGGAGGAAGTCACCGCTGAGGAGGTCTTCCAGCGCGCGTTCTTCCTGCTGCGAGCGCGCGCGCTTGCCAAGGTCCTTGATCAACGCCTCTTTCAGATTGGCGCTATCGCAGGAGAGCGATTTCAACTCGTGATAATTGTCGGTCGCGACCGTGTCGAAGTGGCCGGCAAGCGCCACCGTCTCGCGACCCTTGCCACGAACGAGCGCCACTACATTGTGGGTCAGCGGATCGCCATGGCTGGCAACCGTGCGGATATTTGCCGGGTTCTGCTGGAAATAGGGTATTTCCTTGAGCAGTTCGACAAAACGGCCGGAGAATTCCGCTTCGCCGGGCGTACCGGTTTCGCTGCGCCAGCTGACCATGCGAAGAGCCAGCTCTTCGACATGTTTCGCATCGATTTGGTTATGCGCCGTCGTTACGGCGCCTTGCAGGCCGTTTGAACCATTCGCAGTCATTGATCTCGTCTCCGTGGACTAGAGCGCATCCCGAAAAGTCTAAACTGTTTTCGGAAAAGGATGCGCTTCAAAACAAAATTCAGGAGCGCTGTGCGCTCTAGTGCGAAAGATGCTTTCGCAGGAAAGCGCGGGTCCGTTCCTCTTTCGGATTGGACAGCATCTGGTCGGGCGATCCCTGTTCGACCACCACGCCGCCATCCATGAACATCACATGGTCGGATACTTCAGCGGCAAAGCGCATTTCATGGGTCACGATCAGCATGGTCATGTGCTCGCTGGCGAGCTGCTTCATCACCTGATTGACTTCTTCAACCAGCTCCGGATCGAGCGCGGACGTGGCCTCATCGAAGAGCATGACCTTCGGCTGCATGGCGAGGGCGCGCGCAATCGCAACGCGCTGCTTCTGGCCGCCCGACAGGCGGGCCGGATAGGCGTCGCCCTTGTCAACAAGCCCGACCTTTGCCAGCAGAGCGTTGGCGCGATCCAGCGCTTCGGCGCGCGGCAGATGCTTCAGCCGCATTGGTCCGATCATGATGTTTTGCAGCACAGTCAGATGCGGGAACAGGTTAAACTGTTGGAAAACCATCCCCATTTCCTGACGGATATGGTTGATGTGCTTTTCGAAGGCATGGCCTTTGAGCGGCTTGTTGACCTGATTGCCGTCGAGCCAGATTTCTCCGCCCGAGGTTTCTTCCAGCATGTTGATCGACCGCAGAAGCGTACTTTTTCCCGACCCGCTGGGCCCGATGATGGATACGATCTTGCCCCGCGCAACGGTCAGGTCGATGCCCTTGAGAACTTCATGGTCGCCATAGGATTTCCTGATCTGGCGCAATTCGATCATGGGTGTCTGTTTGTTCATCGGATAGCTTCCGCTTTCTTGGCCGCTTTGCTCAATGCCCACTCCATCAGAAGATTGACGGCGTAATAGAGCACGGCGGCGACGAAATAGAATTCGAATGGACGGTAGGTTTCGCTGATGGCGCGCTGCGCATTCAAAACCAGTTCCGTGATGCCGAGGACGGAGAGCACAGCAGTATCCTTGAGCAGGATGATGCTGTTATTGCCTACCTGCGGCAGCGCGGTCAGGATCGCCTGCGGAATGATGAAATAGCGCAGCGACATGCCCCGGCTGAAGCCCAGCGAACGGGCCGCTTCCATCTGGCCATTGTCCACGGCCTGCAGGGAAGCGCGGAAAATATCGGCATTATAGGCGGCATAATGCATGCCAAGGCCGAAGACGCCGGTCCAGAAGGCCGGAACCATGATGCCGATCTGCGACAGGCCATAATAGAGAAGATAGAGCTGAAGCAGCAGCGGCGTTCCCATGAACAGGAACACGATGCCGCGCACCGGCAGGCTGACAATTTTTGGCGCATGCAGTGTCACCAGTGCGATGACGACCCCCAGCACCACGCTGATGACACCGGCGAGGATCGTGATCAGCACCGTCCAGAGCAGGCCGATGAAGAGCAGTTCCAGATAGGAAGGAACGACCGTGAAATCGAGGCTCATGCTTCGGCCCTCCTGTCAGCGTTGAAGAAGGTTTCAAGGCCGCGAACCATCATCGAAATGATCGCAATGATGACGATGTAGGCGATGCCGGCGATCGTGAAGACTTCAAAGGGCTTGTATGTCGACGTTACGAAACGCTGTGCGGAATAGGTCAGTTCAACCACCCCGATTGTCGAGACAAGCGCGGTGCTCTTGGTCAGGATGATCGTGTTGACGCCGAGCGAGCGGATCATCAGGGGTGCTGCCTGCGGCAGAATGAAAAGCCGCATCGTGTTGAAACGTCCAAAGCCGATGCTGCGGGCGGCTTCGTTCTGTCCCTTGTCCACGGCGAGAATGGCACCGCGTATGCCTTCCGACATATAGGCTCCGATGTTGAAGCCCATGGTGATCACACCGGCCATGAACGGGCTGAATTCCAGACCGAATTGCGGGCCGCCGAAGAAGACCAGAAAAAGCTGCACCAAAAGCGGCGTGCCACGCATGATGCTGACATAGCCTGTGGCGAACCAGCGGAACGGCTTGAAGCGCGAAAAGCGGGCAATGACCAGAACGGTTGCGACGACCAGACCGATCAAAAGCGATACGACGGTCAGCTGGACGGTGACCCAGGCAGACTGAACAATGAAGGGAAAAATCCGCTCGATAAGTGCGATATCCATCCTTCAACCTTTCTTCCCCACGGTGCTCATGGACGTGGTCCACGGAATGGCCAGAGGAACTGTGACGCTTGATCGAGCCGCCTTTCGGCGGTCAGGAAGCGGGCAGTACCAAGGCGTTTTCGGGGATCAAATTCGAAGATGGGTTGTGCGTAACAACCCATCTTCTGGAGAGGGATATTAGCGGATATCCGCGCCGATCCACTTTTCTGAGATAGTTTTGTAGGTGCCGTCGGCCATCATGTCGTCCAGAGCCTTCTGCATGGCGGCGGCAAGTTCCGGATTGTTCTTGCGCACGGCAATGCCGATGTCGTAGCGCGGCAGCTGGTCATCCTTGACCTGCTTGATCGGCGCGTTGCTCTTGGAAATGGCAACCAGAACCGGCACGTCGTCGGCGACAACTGCATCGATACGGCCCGAACCGAGGTCAAGCAGCATTTCCGGCAGGCCCTTATAGGTGCGCACGTCGTATTTGCCTTGCTCGCGGACCCACTTTTCAGAGGTTTCGCCAAGCGTCACGCCGATGGTCTTGCCTTCAAATTCCTTGAGCGAGGTGGCAGCGTCGTCCTTGCGGACGAAAAGCGCCAGACCCGAACGGTAGTAAGGGCCGACAAAGGCAATGGCCTTCTTGCGCTCTTCGGTGATGCCCATCGAGCCGACGATGGTGTCGTAGCGGCCGGTGACCAGACCGGCGATAATGCCATCCCATGCGGTGGTGACGATTTCCGGCTCGACCTTCAGGCGGTGCGCGATTTCAGAGCCGACATCGACGTCGAAACCGACGACCTTGTTGGATTCATCCACAAAGCTGAAGGGAGGGAAAACGCCGGACAGGGCAATGGTCATCTTGCCGGCCTTCTGGATTTTATCCAGATCGTCGGCCTTGGCCGCGGTCATGGAAAAGCTGAGGCCGAGCGCCAGAAGCGCTGTCGAGAAAAATTTCGCGGTATTCATGTAGGTCAGTTCCCCAGTGATAGCCCCGGATATCGGGACCGTGAAATCGCCGTTTGCATGCGCTTGTTTTCGTGACCTTGTGACCGGTCCAAGCAAAATTTGGCTCGGGATTGTCCGTGTGTTTCCATCGCGTTCGACGTCTGGAAACCACCTGGGCAATCCCCTCGGCGAAAATCAATATCTGCAATCAGATTGACAAAAAAGAACATAAAGTGATTATTTTTATAAATTACTGCCGATATAGGTAGTCTTACTTACTAAAAAGAAAGAGGGAACATGGACGACCTCGACAAGAGATTGATCACGGAACTGCGTATCAATGGCCGCGCATCGGTGCCTCAGCTGGCGGAGCTTCTGGGGGTGGCGCGTGCAACGGCCCAGAAGCGTCTCGACCGCATGGTGGCCAATGGCGACATCAAGGGTTTCACGGTCCGCGTGCGCGACGATATCGGCAAGGACCAAATCCGGGCTTTCATGCTGATCGAGATGTCAGGCTCATCGCTCAAATCGACGATCAGTGCGATCAAGCGTGTGCCGGGTCTGACGGGTCTGTTCAACACCAATGGCATGTGGGATGTGATTGCCGAACTGGAAGTGGCGACGATGTCGGAACTCAATGAGGTGATCTCGACGATCCGTTCGCTTCAGGGCGTCAGCAAAAGCGAGACCAACATCATGCTTGGCCCCGCCTGAGTCTGCTCATTCGCTTTCTGCCAGATCGGAGACCTGATCGGCATAGACCAGATAGCGAAGCGGTCCGGGTGTGACTGCGTCGAACGGGTAGCAGGTCGCCAGTACGAGATGCTTTCCCGTCGCCTGCGGGTCGATCGGTGCTTCGTCCCAGCGGGCTACGGCCATATGCGTCGTGCGATAGGTGACAACCTTCCCGTCGCGGCGCGTGATGCGGATCAGGTCGTTCGGCTCGACATTTTTCAGGAAGGCGAAATGGGTGTCGCGATGCGCGGCATAGACTGCGGTGCCCTGATTTCCAGCCTCGGGCGTATTGTCGAGGTGTCCCGGGCCGAAAGCAAGCGCCTGACCGCTCGCGCCCTTGAGCGCAATCGCGGAAGTTTCCAGTCGCGGAACTTCGATCCGCGCCACCGGCCATGTATCAGCCCAGCTCCACGGCTTGATCGGAGCGCCGGTCGCGACACTCTGTGTGAAAGCGCGTTCCAGAAGGAACTGGGCGACATAAGCCTTGGCGTGGATCCACACACCCTGACCGGCGAGGACCAGACCGCCTGCGATCAGAAGGCAGGCGAGGAGTGTCGAGAGGGAGCGCGCAAGCGCGCCCCCGTTGATGATGGACTGTCGATTATTCATGGCTGCCTGCCTTTTCACGACGCGTGAACCAGAAGAGAAGTGCACCGACCAGCACAGCCAGCAATCCCTGAAGCATCAGCAGGGTTGCAGGTGTCGCCGTTTGCGGCAGCGGAAGGCTCGGAGAAACCGGCGACGGAGCGGCCTGCGGCCCGGCCTGACGGTTGACGCCGCTCCACTCGGCGGTTTCGTTCTCCGTTGACTGTCCGGCATTCGCATCGCGGGTTGCACTGATGCCGAGCAATGTGCGGTAGTTCCAGCCAGCGGGCAGATGCAGCGGAATATCGGCCTTGGTCAGCGGTATATTGGGCGCGCGTGACGGCGATACATCCACGGCAACAAGACTGGTCAGGCGTGTCACCAGATGATGATCGAGCGCAAGCCGCAGGATACGGGCGTCAGCAGCGTCCTGGCTGATCGAACCGAGCGTAGCTTCAACCTCTGCATCGTCAATCTTGCGGCGCGCCCAGATCTTGGAAATGCCTTCTGCGTTGCTGGCCTGATCGAGCGGCAGTGTCACGGTCCACGGGTGGTCGCCGATCATGCCGTTGATGGTCACTTCGCCAGTCGCCTTGCCCATGCGGGCAGCGATGACAAGCGGTTCGCCGCGATAAAGGTCGGGCAGCAATGTCGGCGTGAGACTGACATTCTTTTCGGAGAAAGTGGCCCGGATATCGGTGACGGCTGGATTTTCCAGCTTGTCGAACAGGGCGCGCATGCGTTCGTCGACTTCAGCGGTCGAACCGATATGGGTGAAGCTGCCGCGACCAAGTTCGGCGGCGCGGTTCATCAGATAGCTGTTCGGGGCTGAACCGATGCCAACCATGAAGATGCGCGAGCGTCCACGCCGGGCGGCGATTGTATCGAGAAGCTGCTGTTCGTTGCTCACTTCGCCATCGGTCAGAAACACGATCTGGCGCAGGCCCTTGCTCTGGTGGCTGTCATCAAGAGCGGCGTGCAGCGGCGGCAGCATTTCCGTGCCGCCGGAGGCTTCCAGCTGGCCGACAAAGCTGCGCGCGGCGGTGACGTTCTCGCCGGTTGCGGCAACGCTGTCCGGGAAGAACTTGGTCAAAGTGTCGTCGAAGCGGATGACGTTGAAATGGTCGTTCGGTTCAAGTCGCGACAGGGCATAGTCGAGGCTGGCTTTCGCCTGCGCCATGGAGGTGCCGCCCATTGAACCCGAATTGTCGATCACGAAGACGATCTCGCGACCGGTCTTTTTGGGCGAAGCCAGAACCGGCGGTGTGACATAGGCAAGCACATAGTCATCCTTGCCGACCTGCTCGCGAAACAGACCGACAGTTGGCGTGTTGCTTGCAGCGGCGCTCCATTCGAGCACGAAGTCGCGGTCGGCAATGGCATCGCCCTGCAATGTGATCTGGCGTGCCTCGCCATTCAGCCGGTCGATCTTGACGGGGTGATAGAGGCTCTTCAGATCATCGACCGGGAAACCGGCATCCAGCTTAATTGCAAGCGTAACCGGATTGGTCCGCGTGCTGTCCGGTCCGGTCAGTGACGTATGGATCGGCGCATCATCGGTGGTCTGCGCCGTGCTGGTGGTGGACTGTCCCCAGCCGTCCTTCAGCTCTGCGCGCTGGTCAATGGCTGCCTTGTCCTGCGGATTGTAGCGCGGCGCAACGACCAGCGGCACGCGCAGCGAAAAGCGGTTATCGGCCAGACGAACGGCCTGCTGATATTCGATCTGCACGACGACCTTTTCATGCGGGCCGATATTGGCAACGGCATTTGTGAAGACGTTAGGCCGCTGCTGCTCAACCAATGCGGCTTTTTTGCCCTCGCTGCGGGCCTGCTCGTAAATGGCGCGTGCGGCCTGTTTTTCCTTGATGTCGGCCACGACAACGCGATTGCCGATAATCATTTTCAACGAGTAAACCGCGCTATCTTCGGGCAGTGGAAACACATAGAGCGCTTCAACCCAACCATTGGTGGGGTTTTCGAAAGCCTGGGTAAGACGCGCCCGCGCCGTAGGGCCGCTGATAGTGATGTCCACATCGGTGGCAAGGCGCGGGGCCTCGACATATTGTCCGGCCTGTTCGGTCTGCATCAGCAGGCTACCCGATTCCATCTCATTCGGCGTCACGAAAGCGGTTGTTTCCGCGCGGGCCTGCAACGGATGAAACAGGGCGAAGATCACGGCCAGTGCGGGGAGCAGGATAGCGTTCCCGAACCATAGAAGCTGGCAGAAGCGGACGAGAAAATTTCGCCGATCCCTTTGATGTGAAACAGTGATTGCGGTGTGCATGACAGGCTCCCTTCCTCGATGGAGTTACTGGAGCGATTGTCTGCAAGGCGCTGTTTCCTCGCCAGCGTCAGCTTTGACCTCTTTCGTCCGCATCTTTCCGCAAACCGTCTTGCCGCTGGCGGACATGTGTGGAATTGTGAAAGAAAGTACGCAATCAGGAAATTGGCGCATGGTCCACGGGGACCCTTATCTGTCGGAAAATCAAAGCAGTAGCGTTGCGGCGCGGGTTCGCGAGGAAATCGCGCGGCGACGTATTTCGCGCCAGCGACTCGCGGATGATGCGCGGATCAGCCTTTCAACACTGGAAAAAGCGCTGTCGGGGCATCGCCCATTCACGCTTGCCACCATCATCAGGCTTGAACAGGCGATGGGCGTAGCCCTTCGCGAGCCGGGCGCAGCACAGGCGCCGAAGGCTGGCGACACCATCGAGCGCGCTGTCGCAAACGGCTACGGAAGCGGCCATGCGCCCGAGGAACTGGGGGCCTATTCGCGACCTGCTGTTTTGTGGCTGGAGGGAACCTATCTGACCCTGCGCCCGTCCTTCGGCGATCCCGATGCGATCTTCGCCTATTGCACGGAAATCGTCTGGGACGATGAAGACACGCGGCTGCGGTTTCGCGAGCGTGAGCGCACCGACGCCTCCTTTTCGCAGCACGGCTCAATATCCGTTCCGCATTTGTCAGGGCACATCTATCTCGTCACCAATACATCCGGGCAATATCGGATGGTGGTATTGTCGCGACCCAGCATCACGGGCGAGATGTTCGGCCTGCTGACCACATTACGCGCAGGGCAGGGCGCGCAGCTGACGCCGGTTTCGACGCCGCTGGTGCTTTTGCCGCTATCGACCTTTACGGAGCCGACTTTCGGACGTGTCGTCAGAGGTGGCGATCATTACAGTGCTTATTCGGCCATATTGGGCAAAGTGCTGGGTGATAATTACGCTGCCTTTGTCAGCCAAAGCTGACAACACTCTATTCGCTTGAACGCCTCCCCGTCTTGTGCCAGCATTCAGTCGGAGGAGGATGGTCATGGTGTCGACACTGTCGCACATCAAGGAGATTGAGCGCGTCGCCATGGGCGGGGCCTCGGATCGCGATCGCCCTGTTATTCAATCCTGGCTGCGCTGCCTCAATGATTATCGGCTTAATCCTGCCCAGACGCAGGAAGCCTATATTGTGCCCGACACATTGCTGCGGGAGCATCGCGAGCAGTCGGAAGAACTCATCCGCATCGGGCGCACCGGTCTTGAAGCGCTTTTCAGGCAAGTCGCCGATCAAAGCTATGTCCTGCTGCTGTCGGATGCGCGCGGCGTCACTGTGGAATTCATGGGCGACCCCACATTCGACAATCAGCTGCGCAAGGCGGGCCTCTATCTCGGATCGGAATGGTCGGAAGATCGCGCGGGAACCTGCGCCGTCGGGGCCTGCATGGTTTCCGGCAAGCCTGTCATCATCCATCAGGACGATCACTTCGACGCCTGTCATATCGGTTTGACCTGCACGGCAGCGCCCATCTTCGATACGTTCGGCGATCTGTCGGCTGTGCTCGATATTTCGCAACTGCGCTCACCGACCGCGAAAGCCAGCCAGCAGCTAGCGCTGCATCTGGTGGCTTCGACTGCGCGGCGGATCGAGCTTGCCAATCTGATGACGAGGGCCCGCGAGGATTGGGTTCTGCGTCTGGCGCGACTGCCAGATTTTCTTGATGTCGATCCCGATGCCGCAATGACGATTGACGGTAACGGCATGATCACCGGCATGACACATGGCGGTTTTGGTGCTGTCGCGCGTGGCATGAATTTGAGCACGATCTCGACCAGGGACTTTATCGGGAAACCCATTTCCAGCGTCTTCGATATCGATATTGATCAGCTTCCGGCCCTGATGCGCGGACGGCCCAATGGTGAGCGTCTGCTCCGCGCGCGCAATGGTCTGGCGCTGTTTGCAAGCGCCATTGCGCCTGTCAGCAGTTTCCGTGCGCCTGCAACCAGCGTTTCCGTGCGATTGCCTGCGGCCTTGCGCCAGTTGAGCTTTGGCGACCCGGCCATGGAGGCGCTTCAGGCCCGTGCCGCCAAACTGGCGGACCGTCATATCCCCATTCTTATCAAGGGTGAAACCGGCAGCGGCAAGGAATATCTGGCGCGCGCCATTCACGACAACAACGCCAAACCCGGCCCCTTCATCGCGGTCAATTGTGCGGCAATACCGGAACAGTTGATCGAATCCGAATTGTTCGGCTATGTGCCCGGCGCGTTTACCGGTGCGATGCAGAAGGGAAAGACGGGGCTTATCGAGGCGGCCAATGGCGGCACACTGTTTTTGGACGAAATCGGCGACATGCCGCTTGCGCTCCAAAGCCGCCTGCTTCGGGTTCTATCGGAAAGCGAAATCCAGCCTGTCGGCGCTTTGAAACCGAAGCCGGTCAAGTTTCGGCTTTTGTCGGCATCGCATCGCGATCTGGCTGCGCTCGCTGCCGAAGGGCGTTTTCGCGAAGATCTGCTCTATCGGCTCAATGCCGCCACGCTGACCCTGCCGTCGCTGCGACAGAGGCAGGATTTCGACAATCTTATTGATCACCTTTTGCACCGTATCGGCGAAGATGAGGGCGAGACGATCACGCTTGATCGCGCCGCGAGAAAGGTACTGGCGGGCTATGGCTGGCCGGGAAATCTGCGCGAACTCGACAATACGTTGCGTGTTGCAGCCGCAATTGTAACAGATGCAACAATCACCATCGACTGCCTGCCCGAACATTTTCAGGCCGAAGCGGCGGCGGGAAATGGCCGCACGGACCGGCAAGCCTTGCGCCGCGAGCTTGATGCATGCGGCAACAATATTTCCGCGCTGGCGCGAAAACTCGGCGTTAATCGGTCGACGATCCATCGCCGTTTGAAGCAGACGCACTGACGACGCAACAGTTGCAACAGCTGTTGCATCAACCCTGTTGCGTCGGTTCCTTCCACAAATTTATCTTTAAATAAAATGACGACGAAACAATGGCTTAGAACATAAGCCGCAACTGGCACGCGGCTTGCTCTTTCCTCCAGTGACGCAATTGGAGGAGAAATATATGCGTGCGTTGCGCTTTTATGCTGCCAAGGATCTGCGCGTTGAAGACGTGCCGGCGCCAGCCGATCTTTGCGCAGATCAGGTTCTGATTGAAAACCGCTTTTGCGGCATCTGCGGGACCGATCTGCACGAATATGCCTATGGTCCGATTTTCATTCCGACTGAACCGCATCCCTTCACCAAGGCAAGTGGGCCTCAGATTTTGGGCCATGAATTTGGCGGCTTGGTCAAAGCCGTGGGGGCCGATGTTCACCACGTGAAGGTGGGCGACCGCGTGTCCGTGCAGCCGCTCATCATGCCACGGGCTGGCGACTATTTTGCTGATCGCGGGCTTTATCACCTGAGCACCAGTCTGGCGCTTGCTGGCTTGTCTTGGCATTCGGGCGGTATGGCCCAACAGGCCTTGCTCAACAGCTATAATGTCCAGCCCATTCCCGACGATCTCAGCGATGAAGAAGCGGCGCTGATCGAACCGACGGCAGTTGCGGTTTACGCCTGCGACCGTGGCGGCGTGACGGCTGGCAACAGCGTGCTTGTCACCGGCGCTGGTCCCATTGGCATTCTGGTGGCGATGGCTGCGCGGGCTGCGGGCGCTTCGCAGATATTCCTGTCGGATCTCAACGAGACGCGCTTGCAGCTCGCACGCGAAAAGCTGGGTGACATTCGTACGATCAATCCGAAGTCGGAAAATGTTGGCGATGTGGTCCGGGCCGAAACGGAAGGCAATGTCGGCTGCGACGTGGCAATTGAATGCGTTGGCAATGAACATGCTCTGAAGAACTGCACCGATGCCGTTCGCAAGCAGGGCGTGGTGGTGCAGACCGGCCTTCACCCGCATGAAAACCCGCTCAACTGGTTCGATGTCACGTTCAAGGATATCGATATTCGCGGCTCCTGGGCCTATCCCACCCATTACTGGCCGCGTGTTGCAAGGCTGATTGCGAGCGGCCAAATCCCGGCGAAAAAGATCGTTACCAGGACAATCGCGTTGGAGGACGCTGTTGCCGAAGGTTTTGACCGCTTGCTCGACCCGGCGGGTACTCAGCTCAAAATTCTGATCGATCTCAAAAGGTAACGCATTTCACTGCCGGGCTTGGGAGAGCCCGGCGTCAACATCTATGGGAGGAAATTGCAATGCTTGAGAAAACACCAAATGTCCGTGTGCAGGCCTTTCTCGACAAGTTCGGCGCAGCACTTGAAGCGGGCCGGATCGACGAAGCGGTTTCGATGTTTGCCGATGATTGTTACTGGCGCGATCTGGTCGCCTTCACCTGGAACATCAAGACTGTGGAGGGTCATGATCAGGTGCGCGACATGCTGCAATCGCAATTGCAGCTGGTTAAGCCGACCAAATGGCTCGTCGCAGCGGGGGAAACGGCGACAGAAGCCGATGGCGTCACCGAAAGCTGGATCTCGTTCGAGACCGAAGTCGCGCGCGGTTACGGTCTCATTCGGCTGAAGGGCGGCAAGATATGGACCCTTCTCACCGTCATGTCGGAACTGAAAGGTCACGAGGAAAAGTCCGGCTTTACCCGCCCGCTAGGGGCGAAGCATGGTCAGGACCTTGGCGCCAAGACATGGAAGGAAGAGCGCGAGGAGGAAGCCCGCACACTCGGCTATGACAAGCAGCCCTATGTGCTGGTGATTGGCGGCGGGCAGGGCGGTATTGCGCTCGGCGCACGCCTGCGCCAGCTTGGCGTGCCAACGATCATCGTCGAGCGCAATGAACGTCCGGGTGATTCATGGCGCAAGCGCTACAAGTCGCTCTGCCTGCACGATCCGGTCTGGTATGATCATCTGCCCTATATCGACTTCCCGAAAAACTGGCCGGTCTTTGCGCCGAAGGACAAGATTGGCGACTGGCTGGAATTCTATACCAAGGTGATGGAGCTGAATTACTGGACGCGCTCCACGGTGAAGTCTGCGCAATGGAACGAGGAGAAGAAGGAATGGTCTGTGGTCGTGGATAGGGACGGCGAGGAAGTCGTTCTGCGTCCAAAGCAACTGGTCTTCGCAACCGGCATGTCGGGCAAGGCGAATATTCCGAGCGTCAAAGGACAGGACCGCTTCAAGGGCGAGCAGCAGCATTCGTCCCGCCATCCCGGGCCGGACGGTTACAAGGGCAAGAAGGTCGTTGTCATCGGGTCGAACAATTCGGCGCATGATATTTGCGCAGCGCTGTGCGAAGCGGGCGTGGATGTGACGATGGTGCAGCGTTCGTCGACCCATATTGTTCGCTCCGAACCGCTGATGAAGCATGGGCTTGGCGCGCTTTACTCGGAAGAGGCTTTGCAAAACGGCGTCACCACCGCCAAGGCCGATCTGATCTTCGCGTCACTGCCTTATCGCATCATGCACGAGTTCCAAAAGCCCATCTATGACAAGATCCGCGAGATCGATGCCGATTTCTATGCAGCGCTTGAAAAGGCCGGCTTCCAGCTGGATTTCGGCTCGGACGGTTCGGGCCTGTTTCTCAAATATCTGCGGCGCGGCTCCGGCTATTATATCGATATCG
>Ga0153948_1000129_pt1 | contig 39304 bp, 53 predicted proteins | sample TSNJ032MetaG_FD_104696 | JGI IMG/M metagenome (GOLD analysis project Ga0153948, IMG submission 104696) | Attine ant fungus gardens microbial communities from New Jersey, USA - TSNJ032 MetaG | ecosystem: Host-associated > Fungi > Mycelium > Unclassified | place: USA: New Jersey, Wharton State... | reverse complement strand
TCAACACACTTTGACCGATTGGACGCTCAATAGATCTCCCCCTTTCGGTATTTCATCGTCTCCAAAAATCATGCCACCAAAAACAATGGCCAGGTTTTTGGCGTCCATTTTATTTTTGTCAGAGTGACTAACAACACGTGCTAGGTGCTCGATTAGTGCCTTAAGGGTTGCTTGATGAACTTGGGGTAAACGACGCATCTTGGATCGTAGAAGGACGAAATTTTGGTTCTGATGTTCAGCTGGGCATACAATTAGTATCCTATAGTGATAATGACAAGACTTGGCCATGTACCTAAATTCTCAGAGTGATGTATACGGTCCTGCAAGGGAAACCTGAACAGAGGCTCAGGCAACTCCCGCAGGTATGACTGAAGGAGTCTAGTCAAAATCCACGGTACATCAGGACAACTATTCTGCGCACCTTGAGGAGTGACGAGACGGCATACATGTCATCCTTCAACGTGAACTCGAATGAAGCCTCGTCCTTCTCAATCTCATGCTGCAGCTGCGCGCCTGATAAGTCAAAAAAGATCAAGCGCAGCAGGCGCCAATACGCACTGACTGTACAATTGCGTGGCGTCCGGAAATCTATACGCAAGGTTAAGTTGAAGCGAAGAGCTTTGACAGGTTGTTGAAGCTACCCTGTATATGCCCTCTATTTCAAGCCCGCGTTTATCTATTTCTTCGATGCATATCCTGACAATCTTTGGAATTTCACCTTCATGAAGACACTTGGCAGTAGCATAATCTCCCAAGCTGAATCCGAAGATGAGATCATTGCAGGAACCCACGAGGCCATGCTCGTAGAGAATGGGATCGGGAATTGCCGAAGCTAGAGACCGAGGCGTATAAGCAACTAGTCTTGCTACGTCTTTATCAGGAGAGATTTTGTCAACATTCTTTCTTGCATGTATAGACAGCTGCATTTGTGTGGCATTCGTGGCACTGCACAAAAGGTAAGGCATAAACAAGGCATAGAAATCACAAAAGCTCACGTCATGTTATCAGTGTATTTCTCTAACGTCTTTTTGAGAGTGGTGGCGGATTCGCCAACAAGCATTTCCAGACTCTAACAAAAAGATGAAAACTTGAATATGTCAGAAATCTACAGATACGCACAGCGTAGCCACTCTCCAGAATTTTCGTTCTTCTCAGACGAAGTGTTTCCAGCCAATGGACGCCCTTCCGATATTCCTTATCTTCGAGTCATCAGATAATATCCCAAAACGATTTTCTGATTACACACCTGCTTCTTCTGCCTCGCGTTTTGTCCGGACAGCTCGTAGCGCTTGATTTTCTCTGCTACCTCCCAAGCTATCTTTGACGGCATTGCCCTTGTCGAGTAGACCTTTCAGTTGATTGAATTGCCTTATTCCTGAAATTAGATCTTCAGTTATGTATCAAGTAGTCTGGATAGAATCACACCTTGGTGGGCAAGGTCAGAAAAAGGCCCCGCCGATGAGGAGGGCGAACGATTGCGAGCAGGGATCGGACCAGAGGATGGACGGCGATCCAGAGCACGGAGTGGTTGAGGCGAGGTGACTGTCGGGCGCCCAAGGTTTAATCCATAGCTTTTAGAGTTACCCCCTTGTTGCTCTGGGACAGACTGGATGGACTGGAGCGGAACGAAAGAAATTGCAGCTTTCCTTTGATCCTGCATAGCATGTAAGCAGTTTGTCGGTGGGCCAGTGCGATGTTAATGGGTACCTCAACTTCGGTAAACTTCTTCAGATATCGCCCCTTGAGTTTTGGTAGTATGACCTCTGCGTATTCGTTGTATGCGCTCGTTGAATCTTTCAAGTCTTCCTTGATACGCTTGCGGGTACGTTCTTGGGTTTCCTGGAAGATATCGTAACCAGGCCGGCCGATGTACAAAGGATACTGCACCTTGAGATTGGTGAACTCACCAAGGATATCTGTTGTCAGGGTTGCACAAAAGGCTTGCCTTGCTTGAGTTTCTGCGGAAATTATTCGGTCTCGTGCAAGGTAGCAGGATGGATGATACTTACCTCTCTCAAGGTTGTCCCGGATCTCGGCCCAGGCGCTTCTAGTTGTGCTGAGCTCTCCTCTTTCATTAAGATATGCATCAGTGGTCTTAGCCTTTCGATGCAGCTTTTTAAGGGAGTCTATGCTGATTGGAAGTACAGCTAAATAACCAACAAACCATCGGACGGGAAAAGCTCACTAGACTTCTTCTATGCGTCTCCTAGATCACGATGAGTCGAATCCAGTTCATTTGTTGCGCCACTCACCGTTCTTGGAAGAAACTGATGTACGAGTCGGTCAAAAAGCGAAGGTGTAGGTCGAATATAGGTACGGGACCCTGTGTTGCGATAGCGGAATTGGATACCGAGGCGCGCCCAGAAACGGAGTTTTGCTGGTCCATCAGGACTGGCTTATTTGTGGGATCTAACAGCGAGAGAAAACATGCTCGGTCACAACATGTTACTGAGTCACCAGTTCCGGGAACGGATATTTTGCGCACTGAAATGCTGTTCATCTCAGCAATGTCATTTTTTGTATTCTTATGTTGTCCACTTGGGTTCACGCGACATGATGTGGAGCATTCTGTTTCTGTCCATCGTTGATGTGATATCAGCTCTCTGTGGCCTTGCCATATGACATTTGAGCCATTTGCTCCGCTTGTTGTTCAGCATCATATGCCCTTCTTTCCTCATCCAACTATTGTGGGTGATGACATCGTAGCTGTACAATTGTTCTCGCCAACGAATATTCCATATATCACTTTGCCTGCTCACGCTCTTAGTTCATAGCTACCTTTCCCAGAGGGTCTTTACATGTGCCATCGCTTTGTATCAAGGTCGTGCTTCTTTTCTCCACTGGCATGAAGATTCTATTTCGGCACCTCACCGCATTCTCTGGTGTTCGCAATCATATCATCTGGGTCTCATGAAGGTATCTATCTCTCCTTGAGTGTGTGATCCTTCAGTTTTGTGATCTGCCTCTGTTCTATCGGAAAAATATTCCTAGAATGATGATATCAGACAACACCAGGTCAACAATGATTTCAGGTGTTATCTGGAATTCTTTCCGGTGTCATGCGCATACTCAGCCTTCGCATGCTGGAATTCAATCAATTGTACCGCTTACATTTGCAATCGGTAGGTTTCTTATGCACAACGACGGTCATGAAGTTTATATGACTGACACAAACCGAGGCATGATACAATATTTGTTATAGATACAAGTCGTAAAGATACAGTAGTTCGATACATCAACCAAGAATGACTCTCAGTGCCAAAATGACCAGACGGCGGAAGAGTCTAGAATACGGCTTTACAAGTCGAATTTGACAACCGGCCACCTTGTTCAAGATCGGAAACAGCTTCTTGCGACCCCTGTTTGATGTACTGGGTGATATACAACATCGGTGCAAGATGGCAGAGGGCAAACATAGCATTGACTCTCAGTAGTAGCAAGTATTAGGTAGAAACTGTTCAATCCAGTAACTAGTCAATAGGTTGGACAGGACGGAAATGAACAAGAGATCATTAGACTCCAATCGCATAGTCGAAGGAAATCAAGACAAGGGATCAAGAGCGACCAAATTTAGATCGACGCAGAATCAGTTAGCAGAGCAAAGATGCATGCAAGACCAAGTTGGATCCAAGGCACCCGCGCTGGCTGAAGCAGAACCCCGGCTCAGATCTAAGATCGTCTGTAACCCCCAGCAGATTCTGGATGATCACGGCCATTGCGTGGATGGGTGTAGTCTCTAGAATTTCCACGAAATGAAGGAGGCAAAGAAGGAGGTCCAGAACTCGGGCCAGGACCAGCACCACCATAACCATTTGGAGGATATTCGTATGCAGCAGAACGGGGACTCTCAGAGCGGCGCCTGTGTTCAACTTAGTGTTAAGCCTCATCTTATCTCAGATTGCATACTTACCTGAATCTTGTCTGGTTTTCGGGCGGCCGATGGAAATCAGGATAACGCTGTGGAGATGGAGGTCGGCCACGATAGTCAACATAGTCCCTAGACTAGATTTAGCTTCCCGTGAGAGCGGCCGCGTAGCCAGCAACTTGCCTCAGAGGCAGCCTATCAAAGTCATCCCGGCCACGAGGCGAAGAGCGAGCCCTGGGTGGCGGAGGCGGCGGAAGGTAGTTTCCATAACGATCACCTCTTCGGTTGTCATACCTGTCATAGGGTGCTGACGGAAGCGGATGCGGGGCACCACTATAACCACCACGATAGCTAGAGTCATGAGCAGGAAAGCGACCTCTATACTCTTGCGGCGGTGGCGGCGGCGGCGGAGGCTGCGGGGGGTACCTGTCTCTGTCCAAAGGCGGAGGACCACGTCTGTAGTCATCAAAATCTCGAGGACGAGGCAGTGGAGGACCATAATCCCTATAATCTCTAAGTGGAGAAACCCTTCTGGGAGGAGGAGGGTAGTCATAACGCGAGTCCCTGGAGGGCGGTTGTGGGTAACGAGAGTAGTCATCCCGAGGCGGAGGCCCACGAGTATTATAATTGTCCCTCTGAATACGATCGATTAAAGGAGGATCATGGGGTCCACGCCTATGGTAAGGCCTAGGAAAGTTGTAGAAAAACGATTAATTCGACGTTGAGAAAAACAGGACGACCAAAAACTCACATTGCATGGCTTGAGGGACATTCCCTAGTACGAGTGTCAAAGATCGGATAGAGGGGTGCGATCGTTCCACGCACCTCGCCCAATGTCCTTGTTGACCGCATCTGAAGCAGGCACCAGGTTCGGCATTGAATTTTGCAGCCCGCCCACCACCATGTGCAAGCTCCACTTTAATTTTATTTCCCATGAAATGGCCTTCGTTATACTTTGCTACACTCTCTTCGGCAGCCTCCCGGGTATCAAATTCCTGTCAATAGGACTGATACATATTGGTAAGAGCATTTGAACAGATTAACGTACCACAAAGCCATAACCGACCCTTGAAACAAGATAAGCATCCTGCAAAAAAATGCAGATGGAGATACATACTTTAGTTCAATATTGGCGATTGCACCAATCTTGCCAAAGCAATTTTGCAGATCTGCTTCCCGAGTTTGTTCAGGCAGGCCACCAATGTAGACCTTGTTCGGCTGCGAGCACAATAACAAGTGTGAACACCAAGTTTCTTTTCCAGAAGCACAGAGGACAGAAGTAAACATGAGGAGGCACATGTTGAGTTAAAAAGCCATCCGGAGGTGAAGGCTGAGATACAACACCCCATAAGAGCCAGTGGACGACAGAGAATCAAAGACAGTGCAGTATATGGGCAGCGCATGGAGTCAAGTAAAAAGGAGAAGGGAGACAGGCGCACGAGAGGGACAGAAGGAGAACAAGAATAGGAGGAAAAGACCTGATAAGCACCTTGGCTTGCTTATGACTACTATCTCGGAAAGAGTCGCTTTTTGAGCCAGATACACTTATGTCGCCAGCACTGGAGCCGCGATGGTAGCCTGGGGGGTTTTCTGACTCCTGGTTAGCATGTGGTTCATCGATAGAGGGATGCTGCGCGGAGGGCTGGGACTGGGGGCCAGTAGAAAGATTCTGATCCTCCTGGGATGTCCAGTTCGGAGTCTTCATTCGAATATCGTCAGGTGCCATCGCTGCCATGACAGTTAACTTTTAGAACGAAAAACCAACAACCTCCTCCGCTCAACATCTTTAGAACTTATCCGTGCGAAAATCATGTCTTTCTTTTAAACTCCGACGGTCCGTGCACATGGTTTATAGACATAGAAATCAGGCGGAGTTAGGGTGAAGTTGTTGTCAGGTTTCAATCAGCTGATCCCATTTTCTACCATTAGTTTTTGTTACACACAGACACACAGATACAGGTGATGAGAAATTATGAAACTCTGTTTCTGGTACCGTAAGACTACGGACTGCGAGCAAATTGTTGAATTTTTTTAAAAAAAAGTCCCAGTAGATCCAGCATACTTCTAAGTACAGCTGCATTTGTCTGCAGCTCTAATAATTTAAAATCACTTCAAATGAGGGTTACGACCTATCATTACGATAGTGGCCTGTACACAAATAGGTTTTCAGTGTCCACCAGAGACCTAATTTTCTAGTGTCACGGAAAATACAAATCCATAAGTTTAGAAAAAGAGTGAACATATACCACCCAAGATACTGATCACGGCCATGATGACAACACCAACAAGAGGCTTGATATCGACTAATGCAGCACCATTATTCACTCGTCCACCATCGCTCCCGCTGGATGAGCTGCCACTAGAGCTGGATGCTCCACCATTGGAGCTGCCCGTAGGAGCTGTTGGAGTGGGTGTAGCTTCCGGGTTCGAAATACAGGAGCTTGCAGCAGAGGTAGCAGTAGAAGCAGCGCTAGATGGATTAGAATTGACGGTGCCATTGCCAGCGAAACTGCATGCTTGAGGGTTCCGGCTGTTGCGCTCATAGTACTCGCTCATCACGTAGGACAATTTTATGGCTATTGACAGGGAAAGTCAGTCACTAACCTGAAGCAGTCGATCAAAGATTTACTAGGGTCACAGCCTGAGACAAGGCCATATATACCACTTTGTCCATCAGCACCGATGTCGTCACAAGATCCACCGCTCTGACCGAGCAAGCTGCATGCAACGTCGAGTAGACTACCAATGAAAGCAGTGTAATTACTTGTCGCAGGAGTGAATTGACAGCTCAAAGCGTTTCCTAAACAATCGCAAGCTTGGAGATTTGGCGTGGGAGGTAGGGTATCGGACGCGAGCCAGGTGTCATTGGAAGTGGGGCAACCAGGGTAACTTGAAACACCAGCAGAAGTCCGAGCAGGACTGTTGGGCAGGGAAATAGCAGTATATTGTGCCTTTAGGCGGTTGAAATCGTCGTTGACTGTGACAATATTTTGGTCATCGGAAATGGTGACCATTCCGAATTGACCTTGGACGCTGGAAGCCGGAAAGTACGAGAACGCGATACCACCAGAGAAAACGTCAGACATATTCGTGCTGAACAGGGCAGCAGCTTCTGTCCATAGTCGTGGCGGGCTAGTGATGCAACCGTATTCACTAAAGTACGCAATCACGTTATATGAGGAATAATCGGACGTGGTATGAGCGTATGAGTCCTGGAAGTTGGAGTCTCCACACCATTCACTAAGAGATGTCAGGTTGAGAACACGATAGAAACGTGACGCTCATACTAGTCATTGAGACCATAAATGTCAATGGCAGTTGCGTCCGAATTGCTGCTACTCGGGTCGCAAGATAGGTAATTGGCAAGGGGCAGCTTGAAATTGTCAGCACCATTGATGGCAGCATAACCGACAAGAGCATTCGAATTTTTTGATTTTAAGTAGGCCTTGATATCACGAGCAGCAGCCTTGACGAATGGTGCCGCTTGTGTACCATTGCTCACAACAACTTCGTTACCAACGTTGAAAGCGAGGACGTTGTCGTATTTGGAGAAGGCGTCAATGGTTTCGATATACTGGTCAAGGAGGTTTGTTGTCCAAGAAGGATTAGACCGGTCAATCGATCCATTGAGAGGTAATGCAAGATCAATGCTGAGATAGGTATCAGAGTGCTTTGATGATGGTCAGCCACAAGAACTCACATGGTGTAGATACCAGCATTGCTAAGTGTGCTCATGCATTGATCATGATTAAGGGAAGAGTTTACACTATACACACGGATCGTGTTGACCGCAAGTTGTTGAAGGAATGGTAAATCACGTTGACAAGCCTCTGGGAGGGAGAGGGGGTCTATGAAGCTGGAAGGTTCCCCGAAAGGATTATCGGCGCTTGCCACAACAGCTCCTACAACCATAGGTAAGATGAGAGCTCCCCATTTGACCATAGACACACACCCTGCTCTTGATATGCTATACCTTTGATGTAGAAACGGCTTCCATCTTCGTTGTAGAGATATCGCCCATTTCTGGTTACCTGACCTATGGCATGCACACCGGAAGAAAAGAAAGCGAGAACAGCAGTGAACGCTGAAGTTCTGAACAAAGCACCCATTACAAATGAGTGGGAAGAAGAGTAAAGGTTACAAAGAGACAGGCGATTGACCCACAGCGGAGATCAAACTTGCGCACACAACTTAGCCCCGTATAGAGGATGTTCGATGATTACGTTTCCGCGCCAAGTGCAAAGACAAACCGCCCTGATCGGTCACCGCCGGCAATCAGCCAAGTTCTAGTTAGATATACAAAGGATTCTGGTAAGTATATGGTCAAGAGTCCAAACCTCCGTCAAGATCATGAAAATATCTAGAGATGTGCGTTTTCGTTCCAAAGACCAGCCTCGGGGTTTGGGTCGTCAGCGATAAGTACAGCAACTGTGTGACGGCATGAGATTACCGTGCCCTGTGAAAAAAATGACAAACCTAATCATATATGGAATCACGGATACCACGAGACAAGCAAATGCAGCCCAAGTTAAAAAAAGCCCCGGGCCCACTGAAACGATGATGCCGAGCGGCATAGTCTGGCTGCCGTTTGCAGATTCTACCACAAGGTCATTTATAGCAGCTGATCGCTGGACTATCACGGTCCAGATGCTAGCGCCGATTAGTAGGAGGAGACTGCCAGCAATGGCAAATAAGGTAGAAACCAAAAAGGTCATGTTGTGTTTGGCCACTCCTCTGTGCTGCGGATTAGAAGCAGGGTGGAAGCATGGCGAGCTGAACATACGTGATGAAAGCAGCGGCTGTGCAGAGAGTCCCGAGGAGGAGCATCCAGTACGCAGCCTTGGAATTGTGTCCAAGAAAACCAGAGTTTTGAAACGTGGTCGTGTCTGGGATGAAAGACTGAGAGAAAATGGACCAATTTGAAGGCATGTCAGATATGAGGACATTATAGGGCTTGAACTGCTCTCCAACGGTTTCGTTCCCACATCGTCCTGCAGTATCATTGACGTACGCGCAGTGAGAGTAGAGTCCAAACTTGTAGAGCTGACGAAGGCCTGCTTGCTGCTGTAATGGTGCAGAAGCATTGTTGGTATATAGGTTGTACACAGTGTCGATTATGGCAAAGTGGACGGCATCGCTTGGGTAGGGCTATCAGCTGTCAGACCCATGAGCAACCACCGAAGAACAGACCCGTATGCAGAGACGTTAACTTTGGCCTGGGCGGTGAATCAGTGTTAATCAGCGATAACGACAAAGCAACGAAACAGACCATGAAGATATTACGGGAGACATGCGAGGTATTAATCTGGCCTACCTACCGTCACATAACAATGTGGGCTCGAGGGAGGGTCAAACGACGCACATGCACGAAGATCATGAGAAGAATAGCGACAAAGCTACAACATAAATGAAAATAAAATCGGCAGCCTAGGCCTCAGGACGACGCACGAGAGGAGCGAGCCAAAGCCGACGCAGACTTCACCCCGCATAGCTGGGTACCAGGCGCCGCGACTAAACGCGACCGAAGCGTGGTGGTGGTGTTGACTAAGCAGTGTGTTACAATGGTGTTACAATGGTGTTAATACACCTTACGTCAGCCTGCTACTCTCCACAGCCCAGCCATGTCTATCTCCTGCTCCCATTCCAGTGGGCACGGTGAACCTGCAACCCCCCGTCAAGCCAGGCGTTTGTCTAGCGCTATTGAGAAGACAGTTGACAAGCTCAGCAGGAGCATATCTGCCAAGTCTCGGCCTTCACCTCCTGCTCATCGTCGCATATTCAGTCTCAACAAATCAAGTGACAGCCCTCAACAGTCTGAAAGCAACACTGGTGTGTTTCTTGACTTTGTTAAACTCATTTTTAGCTCACTTGCAATACAAGCGTCATCATCTGCCACTCTCAATGCCTCTCGATTGCTTTCCCTCCAAGCCCTATCCTCTGCACCCACAATCACTCCAAATGACGATTGTCCTTTCGTCAGACCCCCCTCTCCCCCATTTAGACCTTCCTTGACTTCATTCCGGGGCGAGGGCTCTGTATGTATTCCGATCTCAATATGACATACCCAATTTACACCTTTTCACCTCCAGATGCGCATGGGGACACAAACTCTCATCCAGGCCCTGCAAGTTCTCCCCTGGATAGACTCTGACAATGATGACGAAGTTTCAAACCAGGAACAGAATGCAGTGGAATCGGAGAACGAAGACGAAGCTAGCCACAGAGGTACTCATGATTTGCATCACATTATTCCGAGCTTACATTTCCCCTAGTTGGCCCTCTTGCATCATCAATACATGCCATTCATAGACCACTTGCTCGCTCACGTAGACATGACATCTCCAGATCCAAACATCATAATCAAACTGTGACTGAGGAACATGAACCTTACTTTTCGGACGATGTAGAACAGGATTTCGAAGAGCCAAAGCCATGTCCGCCCTTTACGCAGCAGTCCCAGCTTCCTCCTCCTGTAAACCTCGCTTCTCCCGCAGCAAATTCCTATATATATTCCAATGTTCAGACAGACAGTATGGCCACCATCCGCCTAAACAGGCGCGCCCGCCTAGCCGAAAAACTGAGAGATATCTTTGAACTTGAGGGTATTGACCAGGTTTTGGCTGGTGGGCATCTACTTTGACTTCAAGCAGAGTTCATATCCTGATCAAATTCCAGAAATGCCTTGTTGGCTTTTGCGCTCTGTCCGTGAGTCCCAGCATCAGCCTAGTTTCAGCTCAACTGAGTTTCGTAGTGCTGCAAGGATACATGTATCTCACAAATAGTTATATGTGTTTCTTTGCCCATATGCCCTCTCGTGAGGTCAGTTCTTTCTTCATCAATTCATTCAGTGGTTTTGACCACCAGTCAAAAGGACCAAATCCTTAAGTCCGGCTCACTCAACAAGCGAGCACAGCGAACGAAACGATGGATAAAACACTGGTTCATTCTGAAAAATGATGCTCTCTCGTGGTACCAATCCTCATCGGTAAGGTCCTCCAGTTTGCCCACTGATACAACCTGATTTTGGATTCAAAGGATCCATATTTTCCACATGGTATCATTGACCTTCGCTATGCAATCTCTTGTGAGCCTACAGGCGATAAGGATTTTCGTTTGCGAACTAGCCAGAAGACGGTGGCATTATCTGCGGATTCCATTCCCAGTCGAGAGGAATGGGTTAAAGCTATCCGAAAAGTTATTTTCAAAGCCCAAAACATGGGCGATACTGTTAAAGTATTTAATCTTTTGTTTCATGCACGCGTTCTCCTTTCTAACGAATTTCCAGATTGCTATCCCTTATTCTACTATTTTGGAGGTTGAGAGATCATCTGCCATGGACTTCAGTGAAACAATAGAAGTGAAGGTTCTCGAAAAAGAGGGGAACTATTCTGTTGATTCCTATTTCTTTGCTTATTTCCGTGATCTATCCGCAGCTCTTGAACAGATCCGTGATGCTGTCCGCAATGTCCGAAATATCGCAGATCAAAAACATACACAGGTTCTCGACACGACAGTTGCACGATCCTCAATAGTTGCCCCTGTTCCAGAGCATCCCAACACTACACAAGATGCTGGACCCTCCAAATCATCGCCATTTTCCCGCCTAAGTTCTTTTCTTCGGCCCTTTTCCGAAACGGGATTTTTGGCCATATCTAGTGGAACAGCCCCCGCTTCTGAACCGCACGAAGGTTTCACGCATGTCACACGCCGATCGAATAGCTTTGTACCTGTTACAGAATCACCGAAACCAATTGAATTTCCACTCACATCCTCACCAACGTCAGATGGACATCAAGAAACTCCCAGATTACAACCGCAGGCGCAGCCCGCTAATCACACGTATCCACCATCTACTTTCAGTCAATCCATAGTACCTGATCTTCCTTCGTTCCGTAGCAGTTCTTGGGTTGGTGTCCCTTCTTGGCTGAAAGCACGTAGTAAATACTTTACTTCTGTGATCCCACCTTTGCCGACTGTTCCCTCGGATGTTGGTGTGAAAGAGGTATATTCGCCAACAGCATCCTCACCATCGAGTCCCACGAGCAAGGCTGGAGGATGGGGAGATATGACTTTCAGCATACTTGAGACCCCACATGTAGCGGTGGATCCCGATATGACGGACAAGTTTAGAACTGCTTTTGCATATGATGAGAGGGAGGTGTTGCTTGGATGTAGGTGACGCCTAGATTTTCTCCTAATACTTGCTTATTTCAGGTAGATTTTCCCGGATATATATTCAGACTTTTACCAGTTTTCGGGAGGCTTTATATATCAACTAATTATTTCTGCTTCAAGTCTAGTGGCCCCCTTACTGCGAGAACGAAGGTAAGCTCCTTTCTCTTTACTTTGTCACTCTCTTTAATTCAATTTCAGATGACGCTCCCTATTCGCGATATTTTTGCAGTCCAAAAATCTAGAGCCACTCGTTTTGGTCATCATGGCCTCGTAGTCATCGTCAAAGGTCATGAGGAGCTCTTTTTCGAATTTGGGGCCGAAGACAAACGCGACTCCTTCATCCTACTTCTTGAGCGCCAACTTGAAGATGTCCGTAGACGTCTTGCAACAGGCGAAGACACTGCCCTCACTTCCCCAGGAAAACGCGATGCACTCATCTTGGAAGAATTTGAGAGACCCAGTTCAAGTACGGAACTTGCAGCGCCTTCTGGGCCTGAAAACATGACAGATTCGTTACCCGCTGTCATGTTTACATCTGCGTCATCGACCTTCTTGACATTCAAACCGAGCAAGCCATTGCATTTCACATTTTTGACGATCGGATCGAGAGGGGATGTCCAGCCGTATATTGCACTCGCGAAGGGATTGATCGCGGATGGACACAAGTGTCGGATAGCGACTCACAAGGAGTTTAAGGAATGGATTGAGTCGGTGAGCCAATCCACTCAGCTTTTTGGCGAGACTATGCTTATGGTGGATTCTCTATATAGCATGGTATTGAGTTTGGATGTGTTGGCGGCGATCCCGCTGAATTGATGCGCATTTGTGTCGAAAATGGCATGTTCACCGTTTCATTTCTAAAGGAGGGTCTTCAAAAGGTTAGTTATCTAAATCAATCCAGAATTCAATCACTGATTGATTTCATAGTTCCGAGGGTGGGTGGACGATTTACTGAAGACTTCATGGGAAGTGTGCCAAGGGACAGATGTTTTAGTCGAAAGCCCAAGTGCTATGGGCGGGTATCATATTGCTGAAGCCCTGGCAATTCCATATTTCCGAGCTTTTACAATGACATGGACAAGGACTCGGTATGCCCTTAAGCTATTAAAATTCCCGACGTGATGCTGATATTCACATCACAGCGCATACCCACATGCATTTGCAGTTCCTGAACACAAGGTTTGTTTTCAACAGTGATGCTATTTTGTATACTTATTACGTGATAGATGGGTGGAAGCTACAACTATATGGTGAGTCCTCCTTTCGAGTTCATTGAAATTGCTCACGCCTATCCAAGTCCTATGTCATGTTTGACCAAGTCTTTTGGCGAGCCACATCCGGTCAGATCAATAGATGGCGCCGCAATATTCTTCATCTTCCCCCGACGAGCCTGGATAAGATGGAACCTCACAAGATTCCTTTCCTTTACAATTTTAGCCCCCACATTGTTCCTCCCCCTCTAGACTGGCCGGAATGGATCCGAGTCACAGGTATTTTGGTCTTATTAAAAATAAATCTCGTGTAGTTAATCTCATTTTTCAGGCTACTGGTTCCTTGAAGAAGCTGATGTTAGTGCGAAACGATGGACGCCTCCAGAGGACCTTGTACAGTTCATTGATAATGCACATCGGGACGGCAAAAAGGTTGTCTACATTGGATTTGGTAGTATTGTTGTATCTGACCCCAAGGCCATGACAAAATGTGTCATTGAGGCTGTGGTCCAGAGCGGAGTCTGTGCTATTCTTTCCAAAGGATGGTCGGATCGACTCCATGTCAAAGCTGGAGATACAGATGAGCTGGAGGAACCTCTACCTCCCCAAATTTATTCTATACAATCAGTCCCGCATGATTGGTTATTTCAGCGTATTGATGCAGCATGTCACCACGGAGGCGCTGGGACCACTGGTGCTAGTTTGCGAGGTAGGTCTTCTGATTTTGCTTCGGAGATGTCCGGAAACTAATATAAGCATAATGTAAGCCGGTATCCCGACCATCATAAGACCGTTCTTTGGCGATCAATTTTTTTGGGCTGACAGAGTCGAAGCTCTCGGAGTTGGCTCTGGCGTTAGGAAGCTTACAGCCGCCTCACTAACTGAGGCTTTAGTTACAGCCACTCATGATCAGAAACAGGTAGATAGGGCCCGTCTTATTGGTGAACAGATTCGATCGGTTAGCTAAGCCTTCATATCCTGTCTCTTGGACTAACTTGACACGCTATATAGGAGGATGGAGTTGCTACCGCTATCGAGTCCATTTACCGGGACTTGGAATATGCCCGATCTCTGATTAAACACACTCCTGTTGAAGACTCCAGGGATGATGCTGACAATGAGCATTCTACCATACGCGACCCTGATCTATTTCCTATTGCATCCTCACCTCCCTCATATCCTGAGTATAATTCTGGTGATTCCGTGAGGCGCCCACCAAGTGAAGACTGGAGTGTGATATCTGATATGGAAGGTCAAAATAAAGAGCGACGGTCTTCTGTGGGTTCCCAGCTCAGCGAGGGTAAGGGAATCAGGGACAGTCCATCAAAACAAAAGAGTATTACGGCTGCCGTGCTTTCGGTATTGCCAAGCTCGCTAACATCTGCTTCTCGACCACGCACACATTCTGGCTTTTCGCGTCATTGATTTAATTTTTGTCTTCATCAATACTCATGCTCTCCACTTCTTGTTATATCTTGCACTCATAGAGTTAGTCAGCTTCATCATGGCATTCAAGTTGTAGACTCATTCCAGGTTTTCTTGGTCAATAATGTACATTAGTTTTATCACATTGATTCAATACCATAATGTTCATTGAATATCTCTTTGCTAAATTGACCAAACGTTTTGGTTGGCGATAGGAGTTGATCAGTGTTGGGTTGCATGAATAGTGCAAACGTTTGACGAGAGATATTTACAGCGTCTGTTCCAGCAGTGCCGACTCGAACGCAATGAGGCGTTGCCCGCAATTTACCACCTGTGGCCACCTCAAGTGCTTCTCCTGTTTGAAAGGCGAGGCAATCAGCGGGAATTGAGACCTTGCTCAAATCGCCCCCTCTAGTGCGAATATATAAACCTGAGGACGGAGATGGAGATGAAACTACGATAGTTTTTCCTTCAGGTTCCCTTCGCAAGAACATGGCCTTAATATGAATGAGCCTCGGACTGTGGATATGATCTAGTATGAGTAACTCACGGAACATAAGCCTGTCAGCAAAGAGTGATCCAAGTGGAAACCACACCAACTGTCAATTGGCTCGTCTTCCTCGGATGGAGATATACCAGGAGGTGGGGGAAAGTAATGTAATAAGCGAGCCTTGGTCGTCTGGGAACTACTGATAAGCTCGGAGAGAGACATGGATGAGTCTGACAAATGAGGAAGAGCTGAGATTCATCAGAGAAATTGAAGCTCGCTATCTCGATGGATGACACACCGAATGGTTGGCACGCGGCAGCTAGATGACAGCCAATCTTGAAGACAAAACTAGACATAGGGAGAGATAGAATTCAAACCTTCCAGCCTCAAGTATCGTGTGAGTGGTATTCACCGTCCTAGGTCCTTGAAAGCGCTTTCGAACCCCTCGATCATGCTCTCGTCTCTCTTGGGCCCTGTTCAACGCGCTAATTATTCCATAATGCGGAAGTGACATGAAAATATATCCTTACATATATTTTGTCCGTAATATTCAGGGTATTTCTCCTGCTCACTTTGAGATACACTCGGTTTATCAACAACAGGGTTAGCGTAATATGATCCTTTCAGGATATCTATCAATGGGGGGGGAAAAGATGAAAAAGATGGTCGACATTGAACAACAGATTGTTTGACCTGGCTTCCCATTCATGATCTCCTTTATGATTGCAAGCTGTATTACAGTGAAGTGAGGGCACAATGATACCTCCATACCTTGCCATGCGACCAGCCAAAGCTACCACAGAAGAGTTAAACCAAAGTCCAAAAGGTGAACGATCAACAACGTACTTGTATCTGCTTGCCGAATGTACATATTTCTCTTGAACATCCTCAGGCAACTGTGCGAATTGATATGCCAGTTTCAATAGTCTTTCTCTGTATACAGAGTATTCTGAGGGCAGATCCCGCACGATGATGATCCCCAAAGACTTTGGATGGGAACCGAATGCTTCGTCTATAACCATAGTCAAGGTCAGGCCTGTATAATCTGGAGTACATACCAATAGCATCGCCCACGGAAAGAGGCAAAGAGACCAACGACGGATACGATATGACCACTGCACCTTCGGGAGTACGAGAGATGGGCTGCTGCATTCGTCTTGTCAAGGTCGTCATAGTACGAGAGAGCAGCCGTCGCATCATTCTGTTATTGAGGTGTTGAACATAAAAAAGGAGAAGGTGCAGAGATCATTTAGAAGAAACAGTTATCAGATTGAAATCAGAACAGAAAATCTCACGAAGATCTTACAAAAAAATCATTCCTGAAACACCACATTCAAGACGTATACTCGTATACTGCTCCCCAATCGAAGGGCTCCTGAATCTGCATAACATGCCACGCCGCCATTTCACGCTCTAGTAAAACTAAAAACAAGACGGAAAACACAGATATTGAGATTTGAGAACTAGAAATACATCCATCAAACTTCATTCATTAGCTTTAAATCAACTTGTGATAAAGCATTTCGAAGTGCTGCCCCAGTCTCATCTATTGAATGTAGGAAGCGCAGTAATTGACGACACAAATGCCATTCTTGCTGCTCCCCAGCGGCCTTGAGAAGTCGTACGGTATCGTGGTTGTTTTCATCCAACTGTTCAAGATTATGAAGTACCAAAAGATAAGATCCAGCCGTCCTCAGGCGTCCCGAGGATAGGCAAGTCTGAGAAGGGCCAAATGTCAAGAAAATTTTGTTGATGGCCTTATGTGCAGCGACAAACCTCAAATAGGTGCTTGGGATTCCCAACGGCATCAAATAGACGGCGCCATCTGGTCATCTCTGTTTTCCTTGCACAGCCAACGACGACATCAAGAGAGACGTCAAAGTGGTCTAGGAACTCGATTGTTGTCGGGAGAATCATGTCGCCATCGCTCCTGCCCGAGTTGCCCGAGCTATCATTAGGAGTCTCAGACTCGACGACGGTATGTAGCAAGATTTCCAAAGCATGTGCAAAGAATACAAGTTCTTTATACTGCGAGGCGAAGGCCACAGCCTCTTTGACTTGGTTTGCGCTCAATTGATACAGAAGGATATGCTGTAAGAAGAGATGGGACTAGATCCCTAGTCAGTGATATGTAGCTCAATATCAATCAGCGCTCAACCTACACTAGTGGCATGTCTAAATATCACGAAGGGCAAGTTTGACCTTGTCGCAAGCTCATTCTCTGCACCTATGATAATCCCTTTATCCATCAACACAGCTGGGGGTCTTTCTGAGTTTCTGAGAAAACATAGAGGTAAAGGAACTCACATAGGGGATAAAAAGCGAGCGGAATCGTCACACTTTCTTTTACATCTTCGCTCATTTCCGTGGATTGCTGTTCGATGGCAAGAGCATTCAGCCATATGCGGATACCATGAGCATCATAGGCCCATAGGGAATTCTCCAGGGCGGAGATGCCTCGTAAATGAATCCAACAAAATTCAATACGGTCTGCGAAGATTTGCATGTCGTATTTGACCTCCTGTTCTGCTGACTGATTATGATGTTAGAAATGACATACGAAATGTATACAAGACCATACCTTCCGAGGCTTCAATAAAATCAATTGTCCTCCAACAACCATCAGTACGGTCGCTACAGCCAAGTCGTCTACCGGATCGCCTAGTTCTATTGAAATACACGAGCTCAGCGTATGTTAGGTCATGAAGATACCGAGACCACTCACGTTTTTGAGCAGTGGGGATCAACCAACTAAGCATACGTACAGCGCTTGGAGTGGCGATGATTCCAGTGAAAGCAATACTTCCACATAAGTGTAATTTGATTGTATCTGTTGTTGGTATTACCAGATAATGATAGAGGGTATTGTCCGATGTGTACACAAGAAGGGAATTGTCCACTAAGGAGAGGATGACAACTGGTGAAGGCAGCATCTCCCGATGAAGTACATTGATGTTGCTGAGTTCGAGGTCTCTAGAATAAAGCCGTAGCTATGACAAATCAGTCTTCGCAAACACGTCTGGGAAGAATGGAATGTACTTGATAAGAATGTGTCACCTCGACGGCAGCAATCAGTACATGATGGAACCACAGAAGCCCGCCTCGGACTACAAATGCCTGCTCTTGCTTCCGATCCGAAAAGGTCTTCCAGCGCCCCGATGTAGAACTGTAGTGTATTAATCCTCTCCTGCCGGCAACTGCAATCAGCCGACCATCTGCACTTATCGACGAGTAGAAGATGGGCCAATTTGTTGCGAGATAGTGCTGGGGAATCTTGATACGCATATTTAGTCTGGTGTGAGATAGGATGTTCTGATGAACCTGACCTTGATGTGCTGCCAAACATCAGATTCCGGATTGATCACACTCATATCTGGTTGATCAGCCCCCCTGTATACTAAAGCTCGGTCATCCATTTGTAGGAACGCATAACGGGTGTTGTCCTATACCGATCATCACTCTTCAACTTCATACACCATTGTCTGTCAAGTACAAACTTACAGGTGAATGTTGGCCTGTAGTGGCGCTTTTTGCGAATGGTATAGAAAATAGCTGATTGTCATTCCCTGAAGAGGACTTATATTCAGTATCTTGACAGGCAATGTGGCAGCCTCGCACTTCGAGGAAATTGTCGAGCTAGCATGAAAAGCTCGAAATTACCAAGACCCCAAAACTGAAAAGGCATAAGATCTGGAATCGGTGACATATTCATAGACTTACGAGCTGATTTACCCCTCCCATGAATATGTCTTGGAATCTAAAGGCGAAATTCAACATCCTGATTTGACTGACCCGGTGAAGAGCTACTTCGAACTATCAAGAGTATCTTCCGTCTCGAAACCGGATGCTAAACACCTGCCACTAACGCTGAAAACACCCCATCCGTTGATCCAGCCAACGGCCAAGACATAGCCGTCAGAACTCCACTCGAGTGCGGTGACCTGGCCTGTAGGACGATTGAAAGGGTTGGCAACTTCGATCAATTGAGACTTTGGCATTACACCCTCCTGAGATGGAAAATTCTTGAACTCTAGGTCACCACTGTTCTCTCGTCAATGGCATGCGTTGATGATAAATACGGCTAAATACCCATATGTGCCAATAGCCAGCATAGAAAATCTCGTATTTATTGCTACGGCTGTAGCTCGTCGAGGTTCTTGATAGATTTGGGAGGTTGAATCTTCCACAGGGTCCAGGCAACGTTGCTTTTGCACCCATTTGGGAGTCAAAAAGCCATGTATACATGTGCCCTGCCACCCAAACCGTTGATGAGGTTTAGAAACTATACTAGTAGCCACCTTGAAATTGTTAGCTTGAATCGACCGCTGACAAGTGAGCACCTCACTGGCTCCAAGTCAGGATCTCGAGGTTCGACATCCGGCTCGTAGTCGATGATGTCTTCTTCGTGTAACTGCACAAAGTAAACGCGGCCATCCGTTGTAATCCAGACTTCTCCCAGCAATGGCCTCGCGCAAATTATCTTGGCAACACCACCTAGTGGATAGAAATTGATATATCGACGATTCTGGACCGCAGGATCGACTTACCCTCAGGTTCCTCTAACCAGGAAAAATCGTCCTCGTTCAGAATCCAAGTGTCATATGTGTATGACTTGGAGTCATCGTCATCTTGAGGCCAAGGCATTCGTTGGACTGTTGGGGGATTGTGTGTGGTAAACATCAGATGCGTTCTCCTTGGTGAGACACTAGAGACAACTAGTGCTCAACAACTAGATCGAGAAAGCAACGTATATTCTTACCCCAATAACGTTCCTTCAACGCGAACTACACCTTCGAAATGCAAACCAATGGACTTAAGTGGAAGACCTTCACCAGGACCGGCCAGGAAGGTCCTTGTAGTTTGGGAGGACAACGATGGCGATTGATAGACTTCCTCGTCTTCTTCGTAATCTAAGGAGATCAGGACGAGAAAGGACGCTGACGTCTATGCAAACGACGCCCCCATCGGCTTCAGCAACTCGATCTTGAGACAGATAACATGAACTCACCCGGATGACAATACGCATGCCATCAGGCGACCACCATGCCTCTACATTTTCTCCATGGTCAATTATCGATTTTGGTGTTCGAGAAAGGAAAGATAATACGGCAGAGGGCTTGGAACAGTGTCAAGAGACCTCTGAGTTAAATTAGGGAAACTTACTCGAACAGCCCAGACGACAACGCCACTCCGAGTAATGGAACAGAAAAAGGACCTGCGAGGGCTAGGACATATGGAGAGGGCGGGCTCAGAAGGAACGTTGGGCAGAGCGGGGACAGATGATAATACATGTGCAGCGGAAGTCGGAAAGTACATTGTAGATGTGTTTTGATGAGCCACTGTCAAATGGACTCCTACAAATCACATGAACCGAAGCATAAGGATTGGTGTTGAGGGTCAGAATTTGCTTGTTAATTTACTATACACTACAATACGAAAGGAAATAATTAGGACAGGGGAGAACGAAGAGACCAAAGAATCAAAACTAGCAAATACAAGTACATTTCCTATTTTAATGTCTATGGACGAGGATGAAACCAGGACTTGAGTTTCCCCCAGGTACCGACAGAAGATCGAGGTGACGGACCAGCTTCCGAGCCTCTCTCCTGGAAATTTTGCAGGTGGAGCATGGGAGATTCGGAACTGCCACCAAGTGTTATCGGCTGAAGGCGGGACTGACGAAGCAGACTGAGAATAAGGAATACGCCTTCCCGGGACTGGTCATACATCAGAAAAGACGAGGCACTCGTCAAGATGGAACCCACCCGCTGCAAATTTGCCTTGAAACGCAACAGTCCGTGATTTTCAATCCTTTTCGTCAATCCCCACCCAAAGCCGGAGAAAATTCGAGCCTCCGTGTGTTGAAGCGTTTTCCTATCAATCTACGGTAAGTTGAATTTGTTCAATGGAAACCAATTCTGTGTCTTGTACCCTTCAGGAGATTGGCGAAACTCAACAGACTCCTCCACCCGCATGATTTTTATGTGATCAAGGTTGCGGGTCCTACACCGAACGACCTTGCCAAAAGGATCAACCTCGCTCTCCTCGATCACCCAAGACTCTGCCCTCGACATCATACCTTGTGGAAACCATCGAGGGAGGTTTCCTCGCTTCAGAATGAGCCGGGTGGTGACAAGTGTACCAATCGACGTTTGATGACGTGAAACAACGTCGCAGGAAATGACATGGGCAGCATATGGATTTGGATAACGGAGGAAGTAGGCCAGCGAGACAATTGGCCAGGGATCGCTACGGCGGGTGTGAATAAACTCCTCTTACAAGACAAGTTTCAGACTTACTCGTACAAGAAGGATTGAGAGAAGAACTTCATGGGCAACGATCCCTTCGCTGAACTTGATTATGGGCACAGATGACTGGAAGACAGTTTGTCGTTTGCGCTGCTATGTTGTTATTGGGGCTACGAGAAAGGGGTAACGGAGCGCAAAATGTGACGTTGCAGGCAGACGCCAATCACACGCATTTCCATATTTGGAATATATACACAAGATTATCTAGGTAGACTGGTAACTCTCATCGCGTACAATGCCATCTTCGCTGACGAAAAGCCTGAGTCCATCATGAGCTGGCCTGACCCAGAATTGCTGGCCGCACGGAACGAGCTCTATCCCACTTCGTTCCGACTCGGTCAAGGTTCGAGTGTCCTTTAGAATCCCTCCAACAGCTTCCGTAATGGTCACGTATTCTTCGTGTGCCACATCATGACTGAACCCAGTCAAGTAGGTCTTTGTCGCCCCGATTTGTCGTGCAACCCTAATCGACTCCGCAATTCCGAGATGTGATTGATGAGATCTAAGGCGTAAGCAATCCAAAACAAGAGCTGGAAGAGGTGCAAATACACCGCCGCGATTGCTTCTTAGTATGCCCCAAACATGATCTGGTATATGCGATACATCGGAGATGTAGGCCAGCTGCTCTTGGATCTTGAATCCAAGGCACAGCAACGGACGGATGACTCGTTCTTCTTCAGCTTTGTTTTCGGTGGGTGTTGATGGTAGCGTAGCTGTCGGTGTCACGACAGGCGGCGGTACTTGAGAGAAGATACGACCATGATGAACTGTCACAAGAGTCAACATTTATCAACATGACGAATAGACACTCACCAGCAAACGGTGTGATCTGGACTCCAGTACCCTTAATCTCAAATGGTTCTTGATCATGAATGATGTGGTATTTAAATTCAGGAACCTTTGTGGGCACGTCAGAAGGCTATCCTCCAAAAATTCGAATCGGGGCATACATCACCGCCTCCAGACGCAAACTCTTTGAAAACAAGGTACGGAAAAGACCTCTGCACTTCGGTGAAGGTGTCTTGCGTTAAATACACATCAATATACGGTTGGATGGCACCATTCAGGGTCCAGCCTAAGAAAGGTGTAATCGAGATTCAGCAACAGAGAATACGAAAAATACCTCTGAGATCATCCAAACCGTTCATAGCTTTACAGATGTTAGTGTCAGCACAATTCCTCTCAACGCGCCCGGCTTCTTACCATCCGCATGGGCATGAGTTATCAATAAAGCATCAATCTTCCTCAAACCAAATTTTGGGAACCACTCGACCGCTGCGGCTTGGAATGTCTTTCCGGCATCGATAACAATAGTTCTATCATACAACATGGTGCATTCAATCAAATGTCAATTTATGATGTTCTTGACGGGCCGTATGGGCTTCGGTAACCCAATGCAAAAGTGATGCAAAAGTGAGCTCACATACACTGTTCGACCATCCTTGGCCTTGATTCGCAACACGGCACCAGTATTTCGGCGCACATTCTTCTTGCCTTCAGGCCTTGTAGTAGAGAGGCAGGTTTTGCAAGGGGTATGAATCGCAGGGTCATAGGTGAGACAATCCACATGGGGTATACTAGAGGATGTCCCAGTGCCCAAAAAAATGAGCTCGGTTGCGGTAGGGTCGGTACGTGGTCGAAACATAGGAGGTGTAAAACAACAGTTGTTTCGAATTTAAGAATGTCAGGACGTCTCAGTTTTATATGTACTCTGGAGATATTCACTAGACTAGCCTTAAGTGGTAGATGACAGATTTCCAGGTATGGTGGTGTATGCATACAGACATAGGCTATCCAAAAAATATACTGCATCTCTGATTCTTCTGGCGTTTGTACTTTTTCTACTCACGTGATCATATAAGCCCCCTCTATCTGCCAAGCAGACAGATTTGAACGACTAACGGACTATATCCGAGATCTTGAATCTGTATATCATGCTATAGCTATGAATAAACTTCCAGTGCAATTCGAAGCCAAACAGATACTAGCTACTTCGTGAAAACTGTGATGGAACATAAATAATCGATTGAGATTGTCGGAAGCAACTTACTTGAAACTACATCTTCATCAGCCACTTGATGTGCGAGACTGACTTTCTGTGCATGAGGTGCAAATTTACTAGATTTCCCCTACATAAAGCCATAATGAAGACATAAATCTGACAAGGATTCAACACCTTACCCTGTTGGAATGAGGATAGTCAACTCCGAGAAAGTAAAGGTAGAACGAAACATACCATACAAGGGCATAACGGAAGTTGACCGCAAGTGAACGGTGAATACCGTTACAGACATCCTAATAAAACTATGATATCAGTGTTGTTGTAATACCTACCATTGTACGAAACGATATGACCTCGATAGTCGCCCCCTTCCTCAGACAGATTGGGACCGTCAAGTCAGGGTGGGCACCACGCTTCTTGGTATATACCTTTACAAGCTGCAAATCATCCCACATTCGATCAACGAGATAGTCTAGACTAGGATCTTTCGGTCAAATCAACTGTCAGACATTGCAGCTAGGACTTACTTGAGATTCATTTCACAACTGATGACAACTGTGTTGGATTGACCAGCCAGCCTGTCCAATTGCTCCAGGGTTACCGCATCAATCTTGTTATAAACATCTAGAAGTCAAGTCAGCCTTCGGGTTCTACTAATGTATACGAATTCCGCACAGAGGCATGGGATATATTTTCGCGTGCCTGATCATTGTCAGTAAATAGCCAGGAAGTAGGCAAAGCAGAATGGCTGGCCTATAAGAACGTCGATGAACTCATCCGTCGTGATCTGTTGTAATCGTTACGATATAGACACCTAGAGATAGTGGCACACGCACATCTTCCCGAATCATCACATCGCAGTTATGTAATTTGTCTACACTCCGAACCAGACATGAATGCAAAGTAGTATTCAAGATCAACTCAATATACACACATGAAGCAAGAATCGACCGAATCGTCCGTTCGTCGGTTTTTGTAAGTTTGACTGTCGTATTGAAAGTAATCTGTTCACTCCAATATCTCAGGAAGGCTTTATGAGCAGTAAACTCGTTACATACACCACCAGTAATTTTCTTTTTGAATACGACGTCCGGTTTCTGTTTATTCAACCGTATACCAACAGCATCAAGCTCAATTTCTAATAACTGTCGTTGTTCATCTGACTTGGTGGCGTCTAGCATTATGATGATGAGATCTGCGGTTTTTGCGGCTAGAGGACAAGATGAGATGTATAAAATTTATTGTTTAGTATCGGCGTACTTGAGACAACCTGACGTCCACGACCTCTGCCTTGGCTAGCACCCTCGACAATTCCTGGTAAATCTAAAAGCTGTATCTTGGCACCTTTGTACTCAATGACCCCGGGAATGGCCTAGTAGATGAATTAGGCCTCTGAAGCACAGTTGTGGCTGAATTAGAACTTACAGTCAGTGTCGTAAACTCATATGCGGCTGACTCTGAAGTCGTGTGTGTTATCTTACTCAGTAATGTGGACTTGGAGATTGTTCAATATTTCAAATGATCCGTCTCAGCTGGAGGACATTCACACCTTTCCTACAGAAGGGAAGCCGATCAAAGCTATTCGAGCGTCGCCTGATTTCTGAACATCAAATCCGGTCCCGCTAGGTCCTGATTTCGAGGTAGGTTCCAGTAGCTGGGCTCGGTAACGTGCGAGCTTTGCTTTTAACAAGCCCAAATGATATTCTGTGGCCTACTTGTACAATATTAGCTTTTGGCTACAGCGCATTTGGGCCGAGTCACCTTGTTCTTCTGTGCTGTATACAAAGGCAGTTCAAATCATGGACACCAAAATGAGTCGTCAGACGTACTTCGAGCCATCTCATCTATAGAGGTCTATCAACAAGCTGCATGCAGTGGATAAGGCCATCCTCACCCTCAATCTCTTTGATCTGAATCGTGCATGCAGTTCAACTGGAGCAGGACAGAGAAAGGACTATTGGATACCTTTTCAACAATGCCCATTGTGCGAGTCTTAGCTTAAGATTATCGGTGGCTTAGTAAGCCCGTGGACCCTAGACTAGGGAAAACGTCGATTGGCTCCCACACGATGCGTCGGCACAATCCCACTCTTTACACCCTCCCTGAACAGGATGGTAACGACAATGACGAAGGCTCTTCGGGTCGTCGTTGGCAGGCCAGCCCACAGCGCCCTCCTCCTGTCCCCGCCTCACCCTCTGCAAACTCAACTCGTACATCAGGTCGTCCTAAGCGCCACCCAAACACATTCACTCAGTCGTCTAAACCATCTGGTCCGGTCAACCAACCCAACCCTGATATCTATAAACAATTTGTGAAGCGCTACAGGGGGGGCGATCCACGTCATGATTCAGAGGCCAATTATTACCATGGCCGAGATCCCGGGGACCTCAGTGACGAGGAGGATATGAACCAGCGCAGGGCGAGAAATGCTCCAAAAGGCGTTGAAGTGGGACCTCTACAAGCTCCTTCTGAACAAGAGAAGGAACGACTCGAGTGGCAGACGATGCTTGCCTCTGTTCTCGCAGGAGAGGTCCTCAAATCAGAGAAAACTAGAATTGCGGTCGCACTGGAATCACAAGGAAATGAACAGCAGAATACTCACCTTAACATTTGGCTGGGTATTCGCGCTAGATTCCATACACGCTCAGTTGAGGAGGAGCGGAGAAGATTGGAGGAAAAGAGAATCCGGATTGTGGATCCAATCATTGAGGATATTCTCAAGTTCCGTGTCTCGTATAGCAAGACAAGTACGGACAGAACGACCCAAGCTTTGAAAGAAGTCAATGCTCTACTTCGTCGTCTCGAAGTAGCACAATCATTGTACCCAAATCTCAAGGCTTTGTATCTCGATAAGCCCGTTGCGTCAGCTGCTCATTTTCAAACTCGCTGTGATACCCTCAATACATGGTCCACTCTGATGTCAACCCTTAGACATCAACTTTCGGTCCTGCGGCGATGGACAGGAAGTGATACTCTTGATGTTACTCAACCAAACACCAGTTGTGAGGTCCCGATAGGCGCTTCTTTACATCTCAATCGTATCAAGGGTAGTCCCACACCAACAATGGATGGTAGCAGCTTTGTCGAGCGATTGTTAAAGGAGGAATCCATCCAGCGGACTTTTGAGAAGGGTTTTCTGGTGACTGTTAACGCATTTGTCTACTCTGTCCGCAGAGCACAGGTTAAACTCGCAAAATACTTCAAAGAAATGAATCTCCCAGCTTTTGGAAATGATCTCGTTCCCCTCATCTCTTTTCCAACTAAACTGGCTCAAGCATCTCTACGTTACCGCCTTGATTATGTTGAGAAGTTGAACGACCCTGATACTCTTATTATTGATCAGATGACTGAGGATCTGAAGATCGGTATAGGTCTGGCATGTACTCTCAAGCGTCAATATGAGGCTTTCTTGAGTCCTGATACTAGCAGCAGTTGGTCTATCCCCAGCTGTATTAATGACGATTATGACGATACCATACTGGAAGCCCTCAGCGTTTTTTTCAAGCTCATGCACTGGAAACTCAAGAATGGCTCCAGAGCCATTTACTTCAGAGAGACCGATATTCTGGAAGCGCAATGGGCTACTTTCAACGATGTTAGTTTGAGCACGGCTGGGGGATCCCGTCTGGTAGCCGAGCAAATTTGGTGAGTTATCAATCTATAAGTGGAGTCATTGCTCACATCGTCAAAGTTCCCTGACGAATATGTTGATGGTCAGGGTGATCGATTACTTCGACACTCAAATACATCTGCCCAATTCTGCTACCCTGGTTGATGAGAAGGAGAAGGAGAAGGAAACCAGGAGAGAACGTATGAAGAATAGGGGCTTGATCGATGAATTCAGCGATTTCACTGGATCAGGGAAGAAAATGACCAGGGATGAATTAATTGGGTGGTATGGTATGGTCCTGGACATTGTTCGACTACGATATCGTAAATTGTCTCGCTTTGCTCGGTAACACGCCTGCCTCATCCTATCAATTTCCGCGCTGATTGATACGTCCCCTAGAGTCTTAACTCAGCGTTTCAGTAACTCTGCTGAGTACAATCTGGATGATATCCCACTCGATCGATTTATCAACACACTTGTCGCCACTGATCATTTTCTTGTATACACTGAAGCAATGGAGGAAGAAGGCTACTATGTCGTTGCATCTTCTTCGCTTTATGATAGGCCGGAAGTCATCAAGTGTATTTTATCAGAGGCTTTTCAGGTCGATGAAGTCACAAATACTGACGGCATCCGAGTTGCAGAGTCAGCTGGCTATGAAGGACAGGAGTTTGACGATGCACGATATCTACTTATCTTGACTCCTGAAAGTCAGTTTCTTTGGACAGGAAGGGTCATGGTCATTCCGACATCTTTCAACTTTAACGTCAAAGAAAGCCGAGTCTGCTTGATCGCTGATGGCCCTCAACGCCGGCTCCATCTTGCAAAAAAGGTGTTCGACGAATTATTCTCTTCCAGCCCTGAAGGCGAAGAAGAGCTTTTAGAGTATCTCTTTACACCACTTACTTGTACAGTAGATTTCCAGGCACACTTACCAGCTGTCAATCGCGAGCTGCGCAAAATCACTAGAGCCACAGGACGTCTGGCCGAGTCGATCGTCGAGTCGGTACATCCAATCCGTAGTTCCCTGCGCATTGTCACAGGATATCAGGAGCTCCTTGAGAACTGGTATTTGTTTGCATCAGAACATGGCCAACATGCTCAACGTTACATGGAGCGTAGTTCGCTCTACAAGTTCAATCGGCTTATGGTCAAATTGGCTATTTCTTGGGTTTCATTCATATGTGATGATTGTGATCCTACGGACCGCAAGACGTTCAAATGGGCTGTGCATGCTCTAGAATTCACTCTCATCCGCACACAGCGCAATATACTCCAACTTCCGGATGATCAGTTCAACATGTTGCGACAGAAGGTGGCAAGTTGCATGACACTCTTGATCAGTCACTTTGATATTCTTGGTGCTCGAGGGACATTAGAAGCAGGCAGAGATCAAGAGAAGCAGAAAGAGAGATCGAAACGACTTTATCCCACCCAAACAGATGAAGAAGATGAATTTTCTGGTTCCCTGGTTTCTGAACATGACGATGCTTTTGCCTTTACCGATTCCACCACTCGACTATACTGGGATCGTCTCCTTATGTCTATCCGTGAGTTAGAAGACTTGCGACAGATCCGAGGAGCGCAACACCGCATACTGGGCAAGGTTCTTGATAACGAGAAACTTGAAGATCGCTCTCTCGTATTCCTTGCTTCTTCGAGCTCAAATATATCCATCAGATGGCAGCAAGGAAAATTTATCGGTGCTGGAACATTTGGCTCCGTGTATCTTGCCGTTAATCTTGACTCTGGATCGTTAATGGCTGTCAAAGAAATCAAGTTCCAAGAGCTTTCAGGTTTACCCAGCTTATATGCGCAGATCAAAGACGAACTTAGTGTGATGGAGCTGCTCCATCATCCGAATGTTGTTGAGTACTATGGAATCGAAGTACATCGAGACAAGGTTTACATTTTTGAGGAATATTGTCAGGGAGGTAGCCTTGCTACATTATTGGAACATGGCCGAATAGAAGACGAGTGTATAATCCAACTCTATACGCTCCAAATGTTGGAGGGCTTAGCATACCTCCATTCGAAGAATATCGTCCACCGTGATATCAAACCCGATAGTGAGTCAATGTAACTCTGCGACTGCATCTGTCTTAGGTCTGCCAGATATCCTATTGGATCACCATGGTGTTATCAAGTTTGTTGATTTTGGGGCAGCCAAGATCCTTGCCAAGAACCACCGGACATTTCAGAGGTCTCGTAGGGCCGCGGGAGACAACGGTCACAATGGGAACCACAACGCAAATGCTTTATCTGCTATGAGCAATGGTCTGACCGGAACGCCAATGTACATGTCCCCCGAAGTCATTAAGAATGACAAGCGAGGCCGACATGGAGCCATGGATATCTGGTCATTAGGCTGTGTTGTGTTGGAATTTGCTACAGGGAAGAAACCTTGGAGTAACCTTGATAATGAATGGTGAGCCTACAGATCTTTACATTTCATCTAAGCTCAATCATCACTTAGGGCCATTATGTTCCACATCGGTGTTGCCACTCAACATCCTCCTCTTCCGGAACCAGACCAACTCAGCCACCTGGGCATTGACTTTATCAGACAATGCCTCACCATCGATTCAATGCTTCGACCAACTGCCGAAGCCCTGATGGATCACCAATGGCTAGCTGAGCTCAGATATGGGTATGAAGAGTCTGATGCGATAACAAGTCCACCCCTTCATGCGTCAAACCTCAATGGGATATGAGAATATGAGTCCTCTATTCAAAAGGCAGCCGTATCACAGCCACGTCACGTAACCTTACCAGCCGGAAATAACTGCAGATCATATGGTTTTCGTTTTTTTTACATCGATGTTTTGCATCAATTTGTAGTATCATAGTTTCTTACCATGCCCATCCTGTACCCACGCAAGCTATCGAGACTAAATTATCACAAATACTCCATGGGTGATAAGAAGTCTTGGATGTCCTTGAAAGCTCCAATCCAGTATTCACATTCAGAACTTACTCGAAGGCTGCACGTCTTAGAGGAACTGCTGGTAGCTACTGGTCGATTTGACTTGTACTACCGCTGTCTCAAAATACTTCTATCCAGATTTCCGTTCGATCTCCGTTCGTGTTCTGTCTGGCGCCTCCCTGCGAGATGGTACACTCTTTGTCAAGTTCCCATGTAAAGCCATTTCTCTGGTTTTTGATCCTAACCTCGATCCTCAAATCAAGGAATTTATGACCTTTCTTTTGACTATGGTTGAACGAAAGAATCCACTTGTCAAGACATGATTTCTCCCTAGAGGCATCAAGAGATGTATAAACATCTTGATTTTGTGAGATGAATGTATCTTTTGTATCTCCATCAGCCAAAGCATGTAGAAGCCGCCCTGTTTTACTGGGGCAATTCCAAAATTCGATGTAAATGAGGCTACGCGAGCTTCATTTATATTCTTACCTTTCTTGTTTTTGTGGGCTGTGCCCACAAAAGCACGATTGCGTGGCTAATTATCATGCCGTGCTAGTATTGGATGTGGCGAAAAAAAATCTATATAGTACTCAAACTTCGCCTCAAAGGACTCTTCGATCAGTAATTATATCTCAGTCATTCGCACTATCTTTGTGAGACCGAGTCTGTACTCCCAATAGCTCGGGATAACGAGTAATGTATCACTGACGAGAAGGATCAACTTTTTGGCTGCGGCCATAGAATCAGTGATAAGGATGATGTGATCGGAGTTTAGCGTAAGGGTCCCTCACAAAGTTCAATGCACATATGAAAAGTTTGTGCATGTGGACAATTTAAACCCAACCAACTTCAATAGCTAATTTTTTGGCATACCAGTCACTGCTCGATGCTGAGAACAGATGGAATACACCCCTTCAAGCATATCCATGAACTGGTTTTAATTTTGGCAATTAATGGCCAACTCATAATTAGAAAGTTTTTAGAAAACATGCCAATCAATGGTCCTGAAGCTTCGAAATGACATAGACAAAATTACTGGGAAACAAGAGAAGATGATGATTGTTGAATGTATATTGTCAATCTCAGGATTGCCAATGTAGATCATATCTATGCCTTCAATCACATTTGCTCTCGCTTCGAGTTAGACCTCGTACCATCTTCGGTTACCAGTGAAGTAAAACACACATCTTTCATCAACGTCGCCCAGAGGCCTCACGATGGCGTCCCGGGAAGCAACCTGCCCATCGGCTATCTGCATCTTCAAGAAGCCTTCCGCAGATAAGTAGCGCAGCAAATCGTGTACCTCTTGTCTATCATAAGTCGATCGCAGACGCCATCTGATCTCAGTCTGATGGACGATTAGATATGAGGAGGACCGAGCTTCAAAATTCATACCTGAGATATACCAGGTCTAAAGACAACGAGTCCTAACACTGACCTCAACGCTGCTTCCCAGAAGTCGGCGATCTTGTGCCCTTCTGTGTCAAGCCAGCGACGGGGAAAAATTCTTTGAAGGGGAGTTTCGGATATCGTAATACTCCAGTGTTTGATGAAAGGTGCTGTAACCAGAGTCAAGGATTCATAGCCAGTCCAGTACACCAAGGGAACAGTTGCTTTTGAAAGCTCTTGAGTAGCATCAAGCATTTCAGCTCTCGAGATCCCAAGAGAACTCTGAATCGGATTGTTAATTATATGGTTAGTGGGGGAAAAGAACGAAACACACTTGCAACATGAGCAGTGTAATTCCGTCCTTTCCTGCGTCATGAATGGCCCTCAAGACTCGGCGCAATACTTTGAGTTGTCCTCGAGTAGACATTTCCAGTTCCAATATTCTTTTTGCAAGGCATGGCTTACAATCAATCAGGCTATTTTCTCCGCTTAAAAGGACACAGCTAGCAGGTTGTCCATCCTCAGCCAGTCCATGTTCCATTGAGACGTCACTGTCTCCATTTGTGAACGGCTCATCTGGGTCCCCTCGAGCATTGTTAGCCATTCGGATTGCACTGGAAACAACGGCCCTTCGATAAGAAATCGAAGTTTCTATTTGATCATCATCTATTTGGCTATCGGCGGAGAGTTGCATATACTTCAAGTGAAGATCACTAACCTGCTTTCTTGCTATTCCAATCCAGGGCTGCTCTTTCTATACGTGCTTGAGATGTATCTATTCTAAAATCAAGCTTGGAGTGGTCGTGAGAGGATAATTCAGTTGCAGTGAAACAAACGCCAACTTTGTTTTCCGTCACAAGTTCTATCAAGGTGACACAGTCACCGTCAGTAGCAGTAAATGGCCACTTCTGCCATATATCATCCGACTGAGCAATTACTTCTTCCAGTGAAACAGCATCTTGGAATGTCTCCTTTGGGATCGAACCACCAATGGCGTTAAGGTTCCTGTTCAAATCAGTTGAATCGTCTGCTGAGTGACTTCAAAGGCATTTCCCCACATATCAGATATCTTTAAATGCCTCCCTGGAATAGACTTCAGAGGATCGCGTTTCAGTTTTGATAATATTCCTCGGGCAATCATGGATTTCGCTGCAGACTCAACGTTCTTCTGACCTATACTTTTCAGGATTGCGGCACCTTGGCTAGTATCGTAACGTTCAGCAGGCGTTCCGAGTGTCATCTCAACACGTCGTCAATCGGTAATATCAGGTCCATTGAGTAATCGCTTACCTTCAAGGCAGCTTCAGCCAATGCCACAGAGCATGTAGTTGTCTCGATGGCTGTCGGGATGGCTTCAAGAGTCTGACTAAATGGTTGTCTTACAAATCCTTTTTCCCTTCCCTCCGCAACATTAGCATTCCACATAAAATCCCAGGTAAGGCCAGGGCTCTCTGTTGTATCAACCTCGTAGTCGTCCAGGAGGGTTTCTATAGTTGAAGGTATGATCACATCACCGCTCTCCTTCTCATGACCATATCCAACACGTCTGAGAATGTTTTAGAGAGCTAACGAAAGACGAACGCCAACAGTGCTCACAATGCATTTTTATCAATATTTTTTCGCAGGAATACGATATGAGCGATAAGATCGAAATTTGAGGTGCTCTGAGGATTATCATCAGGCAGCTCATGAGTTCCCCTATGTTGTACCCAGAGTTCAAGCCATTTCTCTTCCAATCTGTTCATATAGGTTTCATTTCCGGGTGCTTCTCTTATATGAGCAAGACGCTGGCGAACATTATTTCTGGGCACGACTGGGAATACTTGTTCAAAAGCAGCCCAATCAATCCTCGAGGCATTACGACACCGTGCTCTAATGATGGCTGCCGCATCCCTGGCCAACTCATCGTAGTCCTGCGTCCACTGAAACCTGTGTCTACGCGATTTCTTTGGCACAATTCCTGCCGTTTCCTTGCCTGAAGACCTGTTTGAGTCTTGCTTGCCACAGAGTGTCAAGATTATTACCTTTTCCCTTTATTTTTTCTCGCTTGCGCTTCTTTAACGGCTCCTGAGGTTCAGTGGGGGTGCCTTGTCTCCGAATCAAGTCCTCGACTGATGGTTCCAGTGGGTCCAACACAATTTGTGGAGGAAGAAGAGGGACCTGGGCAATTGAAGGCCTGCTAGACACCTTGAATAGCTGTGCCATGTCTGCCTCGTGTACGGCAGTGAGAATGTCTCTTTCCCATTTTTCTGAGTCTTGTGTAGAACTTGCTTGGAGGAAATGTTTTTGGACACGCTTGACCCTACCAGACGCTGCAGAGCTCAACGGTCCGGGGTGGACACGCAGTAAAAGAGCATCCCATTCTCGATCCCTCTTCCTTTTTGCTTCAGCTGCTTTTTTCGCAAGTAACTCCTTGACTTCCGCAGCTCGACGGATGCATTTATCGACCCCAGTCGAGCGTTTTCCGCTTTTCCTGACCTTGTTCGATCTTCGTAGTAGTCTCTCTTGCAATCCTTTGTAAAAGTCTACTACAGCATCCTTGGTTGCAGTAGTCACTCGGCAGACTCTGAACAACAATTCTTCCTTCTTAGTACTATCAGACTCGTCAAGCGGGGTTTTTGCTGAGTGGATATCGATGAATTGTTTAAGATATTGCATCTGGTGCCATGTCATGACATATTGAGTTTTCCAAGATCCTGATTGCCGAAGCGAGCGAGCTAAGCCAGCGTTCACCAAGGTTGTTGTGGGTATGCCAGTGGATGACCCGCCATCCAAGCAAACCGACATCTCACAAGAGGCAATCTTTAGTGTATCCCAGTACTGAAGAGCAAGTGCCGGTGTGTTGATTGACATATCTTTCCAAAATGGAGGATTTGTCTCGGAGTCGTGCCAGACATGAATCGAGGCAATTTCATTCAATTTCCAGAATGAAGGTGCAGTCATCGGTGTGCTTGTAGTCCAGTCTTCCAAGGATGCCGAATCAAACTTTAATGGATCTTGCCTACCCTGAGTGCAAATGATCAAAGGCCGCTCAGCTTCCGATATTCGCAACGGTGTGACAATTCCTAGTAGTCGCAGCACCTCAAGCATTTCCAAGAACCGCGAACGCGCACGAGAGCGCCCAATTTGTAGAAGAGAATGAAATTGTGGAGGAAGGTCATGGACCAGCGTTTGCTTGCCTGTCTCAGTCGAATAGAATTCCAGAAGCTCGTTATTATTGATGAGACAACATATCAGGGAGCAGTAGGACTTGAGAGGAAGGTCGTTGCAAAGGAAAGATATGTCGAATATTTTGTTGTCTTTTGACACCAGATTTGCTGATATTTGGTCCAAATCGAATGCTCGTAGGATCAACAGGTGTAGTTCTCGAACTCGTGCCATTTTTCCAACGATGAATCCATGAAGTTGGCCCAGAGTTGTACGCTCCGCAAGTAGAACCTCACGGATAGTATCGTCATCATACGCGAAGAGCTGATTCGCTCGAGTACGATTCTTGCACCATCGCTCTTTTTTACCCAATCCTGGTTGCCCCAGTTGCAGGAGCTGGAGCGGAAGAATGGTCCGCGAAACTATTGCAGTCGGGTCTGCCCCATATTCAACCAACTTATTTATCTTGACAGTCGACCCTGACTGTGAAACAGGCTGTAAAAAGGTTTTCGCGAGGCCAGCAAGGTAAGTTTTGAGCTGCTCTTGTGAGATGTCAGGAAGATATGCAATTCTGGCGGCACGGTGGACTCCTATATGGGTTTGGATAGATGTTCTGAGCTGCTTAATCTTTCCTCGGGCCTCGAGAACATCCAAGGCGGCCATTGCCGTTCGCTTGTCGGTTTTGGTTCCTGGTGGTGCACTGGTCGGCTCACCCGCTTTTGCCATACTCTCGAGTAAGGTGATGTGTGCGTTTGTGAATTCCTTACTCTGAATATGTACGATACCTGAAAAGCTTTCAATAACGCGAAATATTTCGGCCTCTCGTCTGAGATTTGATACATTGACACGTCCTTTAACAGTAGTTTTCGCATCCATTGATTGTTCATCTGTAGTTGATGGCAGCTGCACAGTGAAAGACAGTTCAGATCTTGATGTAACAAGAATGACTCTGCTCACAGAAGTCCTTTGCTTTTCAGACTCGATTAGTATCAGAGCGGGGTCTATTGGTATATCTCTCCTATTAGGGAGCATGTTGTTGGATTGCTCTTGCATCGGTGGATCCCTGTTAATTGATGGAGTTTCAGGTTTTTCCCAGGCCAGAGGTTGTCCCCTCTCGGTGATATCAGATGTTTCTGTTTGAGCACTAGGTGCAATTCGTGCTGGCTTTGACGTTGAAGCTCCTGAATACAAAGTATGTTTATCAACGGAAGAGTTGATTTCAACCATGGGGATCCCAGCATCGGTCTGCTCCTCTCTTCTCCTACATTTTGACCTCCGCGGGGGACTCTCCAGTCTCGGCGAAGTTTGCTTCCTTTTAGATGGTCTTCCATGTTTTTTGGGTACGGACAAGGCTGAACTGATATTATCTTCATTCTCTATGGAGATGGATTCTGATGTAGATGCAACGAGTTCGACTGGAATTGCTGATTTGTTTTTGGGGGGTCGATCTCGGTGCTTGGGTGCTGAAGTATATTCAGAATGCATTCTTTTTTCATAAAGATATGAAAACACACCCGCTGATTCAGTTTTATCTTCCTCCTGCCTCCACTTCTTATGAGACGGTTGTGAAACACTTACGGACCCGATATCATCAAATTTTCGCTTGCTGCCAGTACCTGGGGGTTGAGTGCCATCTCCTGTCTGCTTCGTTGGATATTTCCTCGATTTTACGGCCTCATCAAGAAGAACAGGGTTCTTGGTTGCTTTTCTTCCGCCGGCACTGCTTGCAATCTCGGCTTTGTATGCGTTTTGATATTGAACAGAACCTTCTCCATCTTCATAAAATAGAGTTGAATTGACATTCTTGAATTCACCAACACTCTCGAAATTGACATGGGCACCGCCTGCTGTTTCTGGATCAAGGTCCTCCCGGACAATCAGCTGGTGATATGATGTGACAGTGTAATAACGATGACGTCTCTCCCGACCACTGGTCTCCATCAAACTAACGATACCAAGATCGCTGAGGTGAGATGGCGGAGTGGTCTTGTCTGCCCTTGCAAGAAGTAGTTCAATTATCCGTTTGTCGAAATTGCAAAGGGCAACTGAGATGTCCTGACGTTTGTTGATACAGTTGTTCATAGATGTACCGAAAGGAAAAAAAACATACGCTCAACGTCATTCCACGGGTACCAGACTCCTGTAATAAATCGAAGATTTGTTTATGAAGTGTAATGTTCATCTTGATTCCACTGATTTCCTCTACAAAAAGATGAGCTCAGCTGTCAAACAAAGAGTTCAACCTACTTTTTAAGTCTTCCTTCTCCTGCCGCTTGGCCTCCTCATCAGATTGAGTGTCCGATATAACGCCTTCAGGCTGTTTATCAGGCGTTACAAGCCGGAGGCATTTCGCCATCGCAGTGCTGGCCTTCTTCCGTAGACTTGGCACTTCAACCCTCTCGATGATTCCCTGTTGAAGGAGCTCTTTGATCCGATTCTGGAAGAACCGCCTATCAATTTTCGTCGGGTTTGAGAATCCCTATGTTTCTGTAAGTTCAATTGGATAATGTGGAGAAATTCAATGATTACGCACGATGGTAATGAGCATATTATTAGATTCGTGAATGTAGTTTTTGGAGGCTTTTAAGAGTTTGACTACCCGTGATCGCACTAGTGGCAAACTAGACAAATGTCTAGCATCTATAGGAGTGAAATCGAGTGCAGGTTTCTCGGTTGTAGATTCTTCCTCGAGGGCTTCTTCATAAATTTCGTGAGTGATTTTGTCTTCTTCCTCAGCCTTATTTTCCTCTTCCCGGATGGCTTTCCAGTGAGGGTTTTTGTCATAGAAATAACGATGTATCACAAAATTGGATCCAATTCCAGGCTTAGGTACCTTTACTCTAGAACCACAAAGATCAACGCCTTTAGCTTTTGAGAACTAGGAATCACTCACACTAGGTTAAGCTCCTGAAGTTGTTTAATAAGGTAAAAACAACTTTTCTGGTCATAACCTGTTTGTTTTCCCAATGCGACAACAGATACACCGTCATCCCTTCCTCGGGTAATGACCTGGAGCGCAGAATAAACCATTGGACTCAATTTCGCGAACTACGCTACCGAAGTGAGATCACGATCATGAAAAGCATGAGAAAGCCATACTCTGATATGAGAGCCTGTGATAGCTGCATAGATGGCATTCGGCTCGACCGCAATCCTTAGTCTACCACCAAACTGTCGGATTAAAGAATCCAATGTTCGGGTTTTTGCATCAGGGATGAGATCCAGTTCAAAAGGTTTCATCTCAATAGGTTCTGCTTCATTCTTCTTCATTTTCTTTGTTTTACTCGTTTGAGGAGCAATCCATACTTCAGTTTTTAATCCCTCAGGAACGGTTCCAACGCGAACAGTTTGCTGCTGAACCACGAGTGACCAAATAAATGCACAGAAGGTGTCGTCTGCATTTTGAACATGTGGAGCTCCAGGCTGAGCGTAAAAATCAATAATGAAATCTTTCAGCCGAGAGACGTTGGAACCTAGGAGGTATTGCACATATATCAGCAACTTGGATCGACAAAGACTGGGGTTCGAACCCAAGCCCGTGACTTGGGTAGCACTGCGCCTCTGAACCTCGGCATCACATGATAAACGTACTAACCAAGATCCCCATCGAAAGAAAGTTCACGAAGGCAGTGGTAAACTAGGTCATCCATGTACACAGGCCGATGTCCTTTGACAGACAGAGAAGTTTTGGATACTTTCAGTCACCTCTGTAGTAGCACCTAGATTAAAATCCAGGTTCAATTCCGGTTGAAGATGGAAAAGCTAGGAGCTCCTCGTCTTTTGAAAAGACAGATAGGAAATGTCACATATCGTGACATCACATCACAAGTTGAGCTCGAATAGCTCAGTCGGAATAACTGATATGACGTGTCAAATTAACACAGTAACACATAGCCCTTTGTCACGCTGGTTTGGTCTTGGTGTGACTGGAAGCGATACAGTCCACTCTGAGATAATCCATACTTGTGATACACCGTATTTTTCCATCTCCTAAGCTGATCTTAACCTAACGTCGGCCACTTTCAGGGTCCTGTTCTGTCATAGCTATTGATTTGGCTACTTGTGAAGATGTGACTATTTGACTGGATCGCTGTGTACCACTCGCGATGTTTGAGGACAATCTGTGTCTATCAGCTCATTTACTAATGTCAGGTCTTGCCGCTGGAACCTTAAATTCTGTTGACCACATGTCGAGGCAAGCAACAAACCTCAAAACAGATGACTTTTCGTAGGTTCTAAGAAATGTATGTCTCAGACGTCACCCAAGTGGTGCAGATGACTGAGGTGTATTACATGTGAGTTCTGTAGATGTATGAGCCCGTAAAAAATAGGTAAGACAATGACGAAGCTTTGAGTTGCTGTCATAGTGTTCGTCCATCTTCAACAGTAGTGACGCAGCAAAATAAATTGCGCGCAGGGGAAAGTGAAGGAAAGACAGAAAGACTTGATTAAACTGTAACTACATTCCCAGTTATCTATGTAAATATCTGAAGCATTTGCTCCGGCAATGAAGTTTCCAAGACAACTCGATGTCACTCCATGACATGACATAATTTTGCGATAAGTAGGCAGTCTGGGGAAGTCTCTTTACAGCTGGAACTTGACATTTGAATATCCGTCATGTAAAGAGTACAGGATAACTTCCTGTAGGAATCTGGGAGAATCTAGGAGTGATCCCAGCGATGTGGGTGATATCTCAATGTGACGTTCCGGACATATTGCCACAACTATCTACTAGCTAACTTCGCTCATTTCG
>Ga0153948_1000128_pt1 | contig 39445 bp, 44 predicted proteins | sample TSNJ032MetaG_FD_104696 | JGI IMG/M metagenome (GOLD analysis project Ga0153948, IMG submission 104696) | Attine ant fungus gardens microbial communities from New Jersey, USA - TSNJ032 MetaG | ecosystem: Host-associated > Fungi > Mycelium > Unclassified | place: USA: New Jersey, Wharton State... | reverse complement strand
GAGTTCGGCTTCATCGTCGGGCAGATGCAGCATGACCTGTTCCACATCTATACGGTCGATGCGCACACCCTGAACCTGATCAAACACCTGCGTAAGTTGCAGTACACCCAGGTGTCGGAAAAATTCCCGTTGGCCGCCAAGCTCATGGCCAAACTGCCCAAGCCCGAACTGATCTACATGGCCGGTCTGTATCACGACATCGGCAAGGGCCGGCATGGCGATCACTCGGACATCGGCGCGGTCGATGCCGAAGCGTTCTGCCAGCGCCATCAGTTGCCGCTGTGGGACAGCCGCCTGATCGTCTGGCTGGTGCAGAACCATCTGGTGATGTCGACCACCGCGCAGCGCAAGGACCTCTCCGATCCGCAGGTGATCCACGATTTCGCGCAAATCGTCAGCGACGAAACCCGTCTGGACTACCTGTACGTGCTGACCGTGGCCGACATCAACGCGACCAACCCGACGCTGTGGAATTCGTGGCGCGCCAGCCTGTTGCGCCAGCTCTACACCGAGACCAAGCGCGCCCTGCGCCGAGGCCTGGAGAACCCGGTGGATCGCGAAGAGCAGATTCGCCAGACCCAGAGTGCGGCGCTGGACATCCTGGTGCGCGGCGGTACCGACCCGGATGACGTCGAGCAGTTGTGGGCACAGTTGGGTGATGACTATTTCCTGCGTCACACCGCCGGCGACGTGGCCTGGCACAGTGACGCGATCCTGCAGCAGCCGGCCGACGGCGGTCCGCTGGTGCTGATCAAGGAAACCACCCAGCGCGAGTTCGAGGGCGGCACGCAGATCTTCATTTATGCCCCCGACCAGCACGACTTCTTCGCGGTGACCGTGGCCGCGATGGACCAGCTCAACCTGAACATTCACGACGCCCGGGTCATCACCTCGAGCAGCCAGTTCACCCTCGACACCTACATCGTGCTCGATAACGACGGTGAATCCATCGGTGACAACCCGACCCGGATCAAACAGATCCGCGACGGCCTGACCGAAGCCCTGCGCAACCCCGACGACTACCCGACGATCATCCAGCGCCGGGTGCCGCGTCAGCTCAAGCACTTCGCCTTTGCGCCGCAGGTGACGATCCACAACGATGCCCAGCGTCCGGTGACGGTGCTGGAACTGACGGCCCCGGATCGCCCGGGTTTGCTGGCACGCATCGGCGGGATCTTCCTCGAATTCGACCTGTCGCTGCAGAACGCCAAGATTGCGACCCTGGGCGAACGGGTGGAAGACGTGTTCTTCATCACCGACGCCCACAACCAGCCGCTCTCCGACCCACTGCTGTGCAGCCGCTTGCAGGACGCAATCGTCGAGCAACTGAGCGTCAATCAGGAACCGGATATCAAGCTTTCGCGCATCAGTATTTGAATTAACAAACTATCCCTGTGGAGGCAGATATAGCTGCCCGGGGCTTTTGTGGTGAGGGGATTTATCCCCGATGGGTTGCGAAGCGGTCCCAAAAACCTGCAATCGCGGTGTATCCGCTACACCGCACGCGATGGTTTTGCGACTGCTGCGCAGCCGATCGGGGATAAATCCCCTCGCCACGGAGTTCTCTCCACATTGAACGAGGCCCCCATGAACAACGCTCTGAACCAGCTCCAGCCCTACCCGTTCGAAAAGCTCCGCGCCCTGCTTGGCACGGTCACGCCGAACCCGGACAAACGCCCGATCGCCCTGTCGATCGGCGAGCCGAAACATCGCTCGCCAAGCTTTGTCGCTGAAGCGCTGGCGAACAATCTGGATCAAATGGCGGTGTATCCGACCACCCTCGGCATCCCGGCCCTGCGCGAAGCCATCGCCGGCTGGTGTGAACGTCGCTTCGGCGTGCCGAGCGGCTGGATTGATCCGGCGCGCAATGTGCTGCCGGTCAACGGTACCCGCGAAGCGCTGTTCGCCTTCACCCAGACCGTGGTCAACCGTGGCGACGACGCGCTGGTGGTCAGCCCGAACCCGTTCTATCAGATCTACGAAGGCGCAGCGTTTCTCGCCGGGGCCAAGCCGCATTACCTGCCGTGCCTGGACGAAAACGGCTTCAACCCGGATTTCGACGCCGTGTCGCCAGATATCTGGAAACGCTGCCAGATCCTGTTTCTGTGCTCCCCTGGCAACCCGACCGGCGCGCTGATTCCGGTCGATGTGCTGAAAAAACTCATCGCTCTGGCCGACGAATACGACTTCGTGATCGCCGCCGACGAGTGCTACAGCGAACTGTACTTCGACGAACAGACCCCGCCGCCGGGCCTGCTCAGCGCCTGCGTCGAATTGGGCCGCAAGGACTTCAAGCGTTGCGTGGTGTTCCACAGCCTGTCCAAGCGTTCCAATCTGCCGGGGCTGCGCTCCGGGTTCGTCGCCGGTGACGCCGACGTGCTCAAGGGCTTCCTGCTGTACCGCACCTACCACGGCTGCGCGATGCCGGTGCAAACCCAACTGGCCAGTGTCGCGGCCTGGAGTGACGAAGTGCACGTTCGCGCCAACCGTGCGCTGTACCGCGAAAAGTTCGACGCCGTTCTGGCGATCCTCAGCCCGGTGATGGACGTGCAGCGTCCGGACGGCAGCTTCTACCTGTGGCCGAACGTGGCCGGTGACGATGCCGCATTCTGTCGCGACTTGTTCGAACAGGAACACGTGACCGTGGTGCCAGGCTCGTATCTGTCGCGCGAAGCAGACGGTGTCAATCCAGGCGCAGGCCGAGTGCGGATGGCGCTGGTTGCACCGTTGGCTGAATGTGTTGAAGCAGCAGAACGGATTCGCGACTTCATTACCCGCCAACACTAACTTTCTAATATCCGTGCCAGTCATCTGGCACGGACACATCCCCAAGTTACATTTAAAACCACTTTACGACTATTCCAGACACTGCCCAAAGCTTAATCTTGTGCAGTGATCTTTTGCATGCGCAAAAAACAACTAAAACAAATCAAGGAAGAAAACAAAATATGGATAGCTTTCAATACTGCACACTTCAGGAACCGCCTAAAGAGGCAAAAGCCAAGAGTCTCGGAAACAGCCGAAAAAAACGTGCTTTAGTGCACTACTCCAAAACCTGGCCAAGCCGATCCACACTGAAAATAGCGTTCATGGACAATCCAACACCGGAACACAAAAAGAAAATCATTGCCGCCGCCGAACGCTGGCTTCCTTATATCAGTTTGAAATTTGAGTTCGTCGAGGGCGTAGAGGGTCACATCCGAATTTCCACAGAGGGCGTTGGGAACAGTTCATTTCTGGGCACCGACGCACTGGAGATGTTTCCTGACACGCCAACCATGTGGCTTGGCATCGACCCCGAACACGAAGACTTCGAGACCGTCGTCACGCATGAGTTTGGCCACGCACTGGGCGCGATGCACGAACACCAGCACCCCAAGGCGCAAATCCCCTGGAACAAAGAAAATGTTTACCACTACTACCAGAACAGACCGTTGGATCCTGTGTCGCGTGAGCAAGTTGACGACAACATATTTACCACTTTTAACGATGCCGACGCGCTTTATTTACCGTACGATCGAAAATCCATCATGCACCATCCTATTTCCAACAACTTGACACTTGGCAATTGGGCAAACCCGATAAACCGTGAAATCAGTGAGAAAGACAAAGAACTCATGCGCTTGATTTACCCACGTTGAATCAGGACTTTCCATAAAAACCCTACACAATCAATTTACTTACTCAAGCTCTGCTACTAACAACCCACTCAAATGACTTGTCGAAAATAACAAACAACTCGAAAAGTCAAATTTCAAAATTGAAAATTGAAAATTGAAAATTGAAAATTGAAAACATGGATGTTCAATTATGTACCTGACACGGCTCCAGCCAAGCAAAAAACCCGAACACACACTTGACTGCCGCGCCATCAAGTGCGCGCGGGAGATTCAATAAAATGTGGGCTAAAAACGATCCGGCAAAATTCTGGACGCCTGGCAGCACACTGCGCATCGCCTTCCTCAACGGCACGCAGGCATTCAAGGATGCGACCATCGCCGCTGCCAGCAACTGGTTGCCGCACATCAACCTGAGGTTCGATTTCGTCGAGGGTGAAGCAGGCGACATCCGCATACTCAGTGAAGAAGGAACGTTTTCCTCTCGGATAGGTACGGATGCCCTGTTATATCCCGATGAGCCGACCATGAAACTCTGGCCGCATCCGAGCCTGCCACGTTACTTTGCCGCCAATGTCATGCATGAGTTCGGTCATATGCTGGGCGCGGAGCATGAACAGACCAATCCCGTGGCAGATATTCCCTGGGACAAACCAGCCATCTACGCGCTGCATGGAATCACCGAAAATCCGGAAGATGATGACGCTCAAGGCAAAGAGACGCGTAAAAGACTGCACCAATGGTATCTGGATCGTGCAGATCCCAGCGCAAGCATTTATTCGGAGTACGACCGAAAATCGATCATGCACTACGTCATTTATCAGTCCTGGACACAAGGCGACTTCCAGAACCTTTTAAATTTCAGTTTGAGCGACAAGGATAAAGCCTTCATGGCGAAGGCCTATCCCTATCCTGCAGAAACCAGCCAGTAAGATGATTTAACAGTGAATATCTATTTGACCTGCCCCAGATTCGCTTCGCTTAAATCCAGGTCTGCCAAAACCTCACGCAACACGTCATCCCCGATCTGGTGCTGACGGCTGAGACTATAGAGCTCAAGGCGCTGCGCACGCAGCGCCTTGAGCCGCAGACGGCGTTCGAGCAGGTCCATCTGGAACGCCAGCGCCTGCGCCTCTGCAGAATCGTTGAACACCTCGAGTTGATGGCGATACTCGGACATGATCCGTGCCTTGAGTTCCGCCGAGAGCGCGGCTTGGGCGGCATCCTGCGGCGCGACCTCTTCGGTTTCCAGCGCATGGATCGCCGCCTCGGCGGTCTTGCGCCAGGCATCGCGCACTTCCTGACGACGCTTGTCGTCCGGGCTTTTCTCGATGCCGCGCAGCAGCAACGGCAAGGCGATGCAGGCACAAATCAGCGACAACAGAATCACCCCGGCGGCGATGAAGATCAGCAGATCACGCTCGGGGAACGCCTCGCTGCCCATCAACATCGGCACCGACATCACACCGGCCAGCGTCACCGCCCCGCGCACCCCGCCAACGGTCAACAGCCAGCAAGATCGCGCGGTCGGCACTTGCGTCAGGTCGCCCTTGCCGCGCAGCCGTCGCAGCAGCACCGACAGGCGCCAGATGCTCTGCACCCAGATAAAGCGCAACAGCACCAGGGCAAGGAAAATCGCCACCACGTCGAGGCCGCGGCACAGCAGCGTCGGCCACAGCGTCGGTTCGTGGCTGACCACGGCCTTGATGATGTCCGGCAGTTGCAGGCCCAGCAGCAGAAAGATCAGGCCGTTGAAGGCAAATTCGAGCAATGACCAGACGCTGCGATTGAGCAGCCGGGTGCTGGTCTGCCGCGGCAGCAGATCGAGCCAGCTCTGCATCATCCCCGCCGCGACAGCCGAAAGAATGCCCGAGGCACCCAGTCGCTCGGCCAATACATAGGCGGCGAACGGCAGCAGCAACATGAACACCACGTGGGTGGCCGGGTCGTCCCAGCCACGGGCGATCATCCACGCGCGCAAACGCCCGACCAGCCAGCTCAGCGCGACGCCGACGGCCAAGCCCCCGACCGCCACCAGTACGAACGTCAGGCTGGCATTGGCCAGCGAGAACACCCCGGTCACCGCCGCCACCAAGGCAAACTTGAACGTCACCAGACCCGACGCATCGTTCATCAGCGCCTCGCCTTGCAGGATGTGCATCAGCGGCGTCGGCAAGCGGTTCTGCGAGATCGCCGAGACCGCCACGGCATCGGTCGGCGACAGCACGGCGGCCAGCGCGAAGGCCACCGGCAGCGGAATGCTCGGCAGCAGCCAGTGAATGAAGTACCCGGCGCCGACCACGGTGAACAGCACCAGCCCGACCGCCAGCGTCAGGATCGGCCCGCGCAGGTGCCAGAACTCGCGTTTGGGCATGCGCCAACCGCACCCAAGTCATACACCCTTTGAAATCCACCCGCGCCCACAGGCCATAATGGACACCCCATACAGCCTACCGAGTACCACGCGTTGCTTAAGCCATCTGCACTGAAAATATTCAAAATTCGACATCTCCCCCTCACCACCGTCGAATCACGCGATGCCGCTGGCAACCCAATAACCAGAAAAGAAGACGAGCCTTACGGCACTCGTCCATTACTGAACTCGGACACGCTGGCATACGTTCATTTTCCATCTCTCCTGTTGGCAGATGGATCTCCATGGCGCCACGGGAACCTGTACCTTCTGAGCAAAATTTCAGAGAGCGACAATCGCACTTTGGTGGATAGTGAAACTCTGCGAAGCATCGCATCAGAGCTTAAGCATTTTATTAATGCACTGAATGAAGCCGGTCTTGATTACTTAACCTTCCCCACCAGGAAGCTTCAACGCCCTACATACTTTTACAAATCCAGACTGAAGAAAATGGTCGATGCCGGCCAAATCACTCAAAACACGGAAGATAAAAAACTCGGTTGCGTGGTTGGATTTTATAATTGGCTAAAAAACCAACATGACTTTAATCCTGAGCATAGCCTTTGGGACGAAACAACTAAAATCATAAACTATATTGACGATAAGGGATTCACGCACACCAAGATAATTCGCAAGAACAATTTAAGAAAAACCTCCCTTCGCGCATCTCAAACTGGCTTGGATGGATACATTCGTGATGGCGGCCAATTAAGGCCATATGCCAAAAATGAACAAACAACTTTGATCAACTGCCTCATCGAGTCTGGAAACACCGAATTATTATTAATGTGCATTTTTGCACTCGTTACGGGCGCGCGGCTTCAGACAGTGTTGACGCTTCGAAAAGAACACATTGTCACACATGGGGAGACCAACGGGAGGAACATTAAACTCATCGCTGGCCCCGGCACAAACATAGATACAAAAGGCGGAAAACCCTTACAGCTATTGGTACCTGACTGGCTGCATAAAAAACTGTTCATTTATATCAATTCCCCAAGGTATGCCGTCCGAGAGGCTAAAGCTTCGGAGGATGTAAAGAAAGGCAACTACGTTTTCCTGACGTCAGATGGTAACCCGCATTACATGGCCAAAAATGATCCCGCGAAAGCCAGCTATGTAACTCCCCCTACAGGCGATGCTATGCGACAAGCAGTTCGAAGAGAGTTGCAACCTTTGCTCGATTCCTCTGAAACCCCATTTAACTTTCGCTTTCATGACTTACGTGCCACTTTTGGCATGAATCTAGTTAATGACATATGGGGACGCATTGACAACAAGAATGACATGTCCTTTATGCAAGCGATAAAAGCAGTGCAGGAACGTATGGGGCACTCCAAATCGAGCACCACATTGCAATACTTTAATTACAAAAGCCAAATGCATGATATCTTCCACTCATGTACGAGCTTCGAGTCTTATTTGCAGGAAATGATCTAAGTTGGAAGGTATCGCGAAATTCACAGATAATGACGTGCTCGACCTGGATCAATTCAGCGACACTGAAATAGAAAATCATATTGATCAACTCGATATCCGTTCCGCTCGTGTGAAATTTGACGAATCAATCATTCATATTGGTGAACTTTCATACTTCAATACAGTTCAGACCTTAAAGCCCCGCAACAGAAATAGCGCTCCCGGAGATTTTGATCTGGCGCGTATCGACTCCCTTCGCAAGTGGCTTATCGGAGCGACCGTTTCATATAAAATTGGTACTCATCGGGGGATCTATATCTCCTCCATATTTTCAAGTTTTCGAAACTTTATACATTGGAGCGATACCAACGGACATGCTGATTGCCTCCACAACCAAGAAAGCTATTTATCCGTTCTTCTTAAGTACGACGCACATATTAAACAGCGCATTACAAATCATGGTTTTTCGAAACACTCAGGAGCGGTCGTTATTGGCCATTGCATCCAATCAGGACAATGGGCATTTGATTTGACACAGATGTTCTTCAAACAACACATGACAGCTATCCGGAGATCAAAAAACCCTGATTCAGCCACAGAACCCCCAACTACAGAAGAAATTAAATTCAGCTATGGCTTGAACGGACATCTATTTCGTGGGCTAACAGATTTTTTGCTCGATGGGCATGCATTCCCTCATCAGATCCGATTACCCAAAGAGCATATCTGGATTTTGCCTACAAAATCCTGGTGCGCCAGCAATGAGGTCTTAGAGGATTCACCCGTATGGGGGAAAAGTCACATTTGGAACCATCGCACTGGAAAAATGTACTCAGTTGATGAGATAGCAAGCTTCTCTTCAACACAAAACAATAAAACCAAGTCAAGAAGTAAAGAGCGACTCGCTCAAGAAAAGAAAAATCTTGAAATCATCAACACAACATTATTTTGCCGTGAGCGCATTATTCTTATGCAATGGGCACACGACGCTTATTTGGTCTTATTCAGCGCCATTACCGGTGCCAATGAAGATTCGATAAGAAGCTTTACATGGGACGATTCCATCGACGTTAAATCTTCAATCAAAAAGAAGCGTCATAAATTCAGAACCATTAAGTACCGAGCACACGGCAAGGAGGTGGAGTTTGAGCTAAGAGCTAACAGCATCTCGCTCTTTGAGCGCTTCATCGAATTGAGAAAATACATTCTCAACGGTCGACAGCATCCTTTTCTTTTTTTGTCTCAAAGCGTTCAAAACGAAATTGGTAAATTAAGAAAAAATACAATCAGGATACACTCTCGCCGCATCCAAGCTCAGCTATATAAAGAATATCCTATTATTTCATACAAAAAATGGAGAGCAAATTTAGGCACTGTAGCATTTGACGAATCCAACATTAGAGCTGCCTCCGCGATATTACAAACCAGCGAAAAAAGCATCATCAACAGCTATTCCAAAGGTACGATTGAAAAATGGGAAAAAGACCTGCATGTGTATTTTAATGCTTTTTCCGAAACAGCAAAGAAACATAGTAAATCGAAAGTTGAGAACACCGCAATCGGACGCTGCGCAGATGCCGAAAATCCAGAAAGCCTGATTCAGAATGCTGTATTTGTACCAGACTGCCGGAGTCTTGAAGGATGCCTACACTGCTCAAAGTTCCTCATACACTGTGATGAAGAAGATCTGCGAAAAATCTTAAGCATGCAATATGTAATTTTTCAATCTATGCCTGCTGCCAGAACCCAAGAACATTTTGACATAGCATTCAAAGCAACTCTCGATCAAATTGAGTCAATTATCAAAGAAATCTCTAGCATAGATGAAGATAAAAAAAATCTAATCAGGCGCATTCAAGAAGACGTTTTCGAAAATGAAAACCTTACTGAATACTGGCAACAAAAATTAGAACTTCTAATTGAACTGGATTTGATCCAATGATTTCAGCCTCCAATACGCTAAAACTTCAAAATGAGCCTCCTAAACTCATCTTTCCAACAGGTCGGGGATTCGACTTTCTTAATCCCGACCCTAACTTTATCATGACATACGATCGGAATGGGCTCCCACGTTCTCGGTTTGGACAAAATCAATGGGACTATAATTCCTATAATCTCCGCACGACCCAAAGCTCTGTAGCGAAATTCAATAGGAACTTCAGCAACAAAATCACTGATCACAAAAAAATAACCGAACAGCATAAATTAATTCTTGCTGCTGTGCAGTTTTCTGCATTTGCCTCGTGGTTTGACAGCCCTTCGAGCGCCACCATGATTTCCACACACCGAGTGTTGAGAGTTGTAATCGAATTTTGCGACCAAAATGGGAAATATCCATTTGATGTACTGACATCAACTCAAGACATAACATCACTCTCAAAAAACATGAAGGAAGGGGATAAATCACTTCTTCGCGGACTTTTGAAAAAATTTGTACGTGCAAGTGTTAGCAACTTTGGAGCTTCATTCAGCCTTGAGACCTTACTGCCGATCCTGAGTGGCAAACGCAGCGAATCAAGGCAGCACCCAGTAATCCCGTCTCGCATTCTCTTTGAAAGGCTTAAAGTCTATAGCGAAATAATTAACGACTACATCAATAACGAAGTCAACATTAAAAAAATTACACATCTCTCTTGGTTATGCCACTCCTACTTGGTAGGCGCAGACTTTAAATATGAAGTACCAGCGGGTGTAATAAAGAGCAACCAAGCATTTCAACGGGTCTCATTGGAGCTTGGACTCAATGAGCTGATGGAAAAATACAATGTTGACTCTATCACTCAGCTCTCCCGGTTCCTTGGCCAGGTTCAGTACGCGTCGTTAATGACTGTTTTAACCTATTCAGGAATGAGATACTCGGAGGCGCTATCACTTAAATATAATTGCCTTAAAATTAAAAAAAAGAAGTATGGAAAAATCCGTCGCCTCATTGGTATTACTACTAAATTCTCAAGAAAAAAATATGAGACCAGCTGGGTGACATCCAAAGAAATTGAACCAGCTGTAAATGCTGCAAAATCAATTGCAAAGATTTCCGTTAGCCCACTAAACCTCAACGATACCGAAGTCGAGACCATACCTCTATTCATTAGCAGAAAATACAATTCATTCTCTCAACAGAATTATAGCCTTACAGAAAAAAACCCTGGGGATTATGAAACCACAAAACTTATACCATTAGTATGGGAACCATTCTTTAGCAAAACTTTTATTGAAGAAGAGGATCTCTGCGAGCTTAAAGATGTCGCCCCGTTCCAAGACTGGAGCGCGGATGATAGATATTTAGTCGGCGCAGCGTGGCCTATCACTTGCCATCAACTACGTCGCTCACTCGCTGTTTACGCTGCACGCAGTGGTCTGGTAAGGCATTCATCCTTGAGACGCCAACTTAAGCATCTATCAGTTGAAATGTCACTGTATTATGCTCGCGGATCTTCTAGAGCAAAAAGCATATTCTCACCGGATGCGGAGCATATTATTCATGACTTCTCCCCTGAGAAACTAAAGAAACTTGATTCAATAGTTTACATCAGGGATATTCTTCACAGCAAAGAGAACATCTATGATGGTTTCGGCAGACTCAACCGAAGATCAGAGTCAAACCTTAACTCTATTATTTCACTGGCAGAGAAAAACAACATTCTTAAGGATTTTGCTAGCGGACTCAAGGCATATCGATCAACCCCAGTTGGTGGGTGTACAAGTATCAGTGGATGCAGCAAATCAGCCCATTTATCATTGACAACTTGTGCACAAGGATGCCCCGATGCAGCAATTAAGCCGAGCCAACTTAAACATGCCATTGACACAGGTACCAGGTTAATATCAGCCCTTGAAATCAATTCGGTCGAATATCGAACTGAAAAAGCTCAACTTGAAGATCTCAATCGCATCTATGTGGAGTTAACGGCATGATCGAAGAAAAACACAAACATTATTATCTTGCCATCACCCGACTACTTGCCAATACTCCGCTGGTTGTGGATAAGGGCACTATTATAAACAATGACAGCGTGGCGATTGAGGCCGGACGCCAAAAAGGCTCTATCAAGAGTGGTAGGGCGTCCTTCATCAACTTGATCGTGGCGATCAATGAAGCGAGAGCCATACAAGCCACTTCATCAAAAAAAACCAAGCCGTTGACAAGCAAATTAGATTACAAAGCTGAGGCCTCAAAATATCGACAACTTCTCGAAGCATCATTAGGCAGAGAAATCATGCTTGAAAGAAAAATCTATGACTTGGAGGCTGAACTTGCCAGCCTGCACGATCCCAAAATTGTTCACTTTAGAAAGCGGTAACCATTTTTCAGGATTCACGTACCAGGCTTGTGCCATCACCTTCAATTTTCATGAAAAAATCCAGTTGACTACAAACCGGTAGAGACAATCAATCGCCTGGTTCGACTGTGTAAGACAGCACTCTGGAGACGGCACTAGCTATTGAGAAGCAGAAAATCTTGATGAGTACCTAAAGTGTATGGCGTCGAGTTAATTCAGCGCCAATTCGATCCTGTCATCGGAAAAAATCATAGGCCTGGCTCCGACAGCCCAACGAGACTCTGGATAATCAAACACCGATTGAGTGCCTTCGCGGTGAGACTGGTGAACTGCTGCTCAGAGGTGCGCTCAAACGAATCGACCACAGGGCTAACAGGATCAAGTGACGGAAAGAGCATCAGATCTAAACGGCGAGCGACCTGATGGCACTCCGTAGACATGCGTCAGTCGCTGAAAGCGAGCTTTTCAGCCAGATCGATCACCTGTTTTCGAGCGTCTTTATTCAAGCTGTGAAAGCACTGCACAAGATGCGCCTCAGCGTCATCCTCACAATAAAAATACGTGGTTGGGTAGTCCAGCACAGCGGCAAGCTGCCGCACGACATTCTCACCGGGCTGATGAACGCCCTTCTCATATTGATTCATCCGCGCGGAGGCTGACGCAGGTTCGATTCCGGCTTCTATCCCAAGTCTCTCTTGGGTAAGTCCACGCGCCTTGCGCGCTTCTCTCAAACGCGTGCTGAAGATCGTCATTTCTCTCGCCGTAAAAGGCTAAGAGATTCCTAGATTCGCTTTGACGATATGCTAAGTAATCCTTAGTATTCGACAGAAATATCCTTTTGCCATCAATCTAAGCGCACGGACAGGGACTCAGGATGAAGGAAATGCAAATCACGGATGGCCGGCTCGACGAAAAATCCCGAGGCTTGGGCGGCGACATGGTCAGTTATCACTACTGGAAAATTGACGGCAAGAAGCTCGAAGCACTGGAAATCCCCGATGTGCTGGACGCTCATGTCAAGGCGGGTGATCGAGTTCGAGTAACATCCCAATACGGCAAAGACAAGGTCAGCAGAATCTGGGCCCTCCAGGTCGAGGGCGAAGCTGTTCGCTCGGTTGTGAATATCCCGTTTATTGCGTTGTCTCTGGGGCGACTCAGCATTGTTCCCCTGATGTTCGGCATTTTTACTATTTTCGTAGCCTATGGTTTCTGGGAGAACAGCGCTAACCACAGAAGCTTCCACGGATCGACCTATCAATTGGCGTGGCTCGCGCTGAACCTGTTCTTCAGCTACAAATTCATGATCAAACCACTATTGATCACCACGCGAGGCATCAAGGCATTTCGCGAATATTGCGCAAAGGCGCCAATGTCGACCTCAACGGTTCGCTAAATTCGAGCGGATGCCGACGGCCTCCTGAGAGCCAGAAATGAAGTATGTCGAGCTGATCAAACAGCAAGCCAATTTCGTATTTGGCAACAAAACGAAAGCAAATACCTGGCTGAATCAGCCCAAAGCCACCTTGGGTGATCGATCACCGATCGAACTCGCCCGCGATGAAGTCGGGTATCGGATAGTCAGGGATGCACTTGAGCGAATCGACCATGGATATGCCAGCTAATCACCACCACGCCCGGCCATGCACAGGGACTCAATATGATTGAGTTCGATCTCAATCGAAATGATGCCGATGCGTTGCTCCGGCACGCTGAGGAGTTCAAACCGCAGACAGGTGATGCACGCGAGGACGCCCGGCTGCGCGATGCGTTGCTTGAATTGAGAGACGCGTTGGTGTCGTACCTCGATGAGCCTGACTCCTCATCCAACTCGGAATCTGGTCGGCAGATGTAGGTCGGGGGGTTGACCGTGCTGGGAACACCCTTTTCCACAGTCTTGCACTACTAGCACCAGTAAGCGCGTACGCCTCTTCGGTGTTCCAGAGCAGGAGTGATCAGACAACACAGTCCCCTAGTGAAGCCTTTGCTTAAGCTAGTTCTACTCACACCTTTGACTCCAAAGAGAACGCGATAATGACCGAATTTCTCTCTCCGTCGCGCAAAAAAAATTTCAAGGGGCCACCTGAAAAAATAATTTCCTTGACATGCCTAAACAAGAACGCACAGGGGACGCTAAGGCCGCTACGTCAATTCGAGTGACACTCATCGCGATGACATCAAGTTCGATAGCACCATAGTGGGCATCAGTGCGGGCGTTGGTTTTGGCTATGACAGGGATTCCGGCGACATTGACTCCAACGACCAGCAGGCAACTCAATAGCCCATGCTCGTGCATGCACCTTGCTGTTGGGCAGCCCCGAGCACAGCATTCCTTAGGGCTTCAGCTGTCGTGCCTGCCGCAGGGCGACCGCTCACATCGAACGTGATCGGCTTGATGGCGAAGGGGGATCCTGGTGAGAGAACTCTGAGCAATGGATCCTTATCAATATCTTTCGGCCAAGATGACATCTTGAAGATCTTCGCCTCCGAACAGACCATACGAAGAGGTGAGCCTTCGGGTGATCGTGGGGTTATTGGATCGTAACCATCGACAGGCACCTCGTCTTCATATACGAATGCGACGTACCAGGAACCTCTGTGCGAGTCAGTGCTGGGCGGTGAATGCAGCTCGAATCGGATGGGTATGTCCGTGTCCTTCGGCAGTTGAACGAGCGCTGGGGTGTTTGAGTCGATGTAACCTAAATTTGTTTCCTGTGAAAGCACAACCCAAACTCGTCGCGCGTCACGAAGACCACTGTTTCTTAGCGTGATGGTAACTGCGTACTCCTTCACCGTCTGATCTGAATAGTAGGTATCTGGCCTTTGCGAACTCAGAGACGTCTCCCCTGAAAGAACTGAAATCGAGGGACGACCTAGTGCGATTTGATCGATATAGACTTTCTGGGCGAAGGCCTGAGAAGCCTTTGCAACGCTGTTCGCACTCTCCGCCGCTTCCCACGTGAACCAGGCCGCTACCGCCGAAGCCATCGTGGCAATGAACGTGAACCCACCCAGAAAGCCCACTTTGCATGCAAGACGCCATACGGCCCGAAAAGAATCACAAATCCCTTCCCACAACAGCAGCAGATTCCACGAAATGTCCACCTGAACGCCCTACCCATTAGTCCCGTCACGGTATCGGCCAAGAGTTTATCGACATAAGCTCAAATCCCCTTCCGAGGGCTCGCTGCCATATGAGTGAAAAATAACGGTTAACGACGTACTCTTCTGATGAACAATCCAAGGACTGGAGCTGCCTCATGATCAATCTCTACGCACATAAACTCTGGTCAATATTCAGAGAGCAGATCATTGCTCTTGATGGCGGGCTATGTGTTGACTGCGGAAGAGGCAAGGATGAGGTCGTTCTGCAGGTTCACCATAAGCGCTACATCAAGGGCCGCAAGCCTTGGGAGTACGAGACGCTCGATTGCGAAACGCTCTGCCGGGGCTGTCACGCCAGAGAGCACGGAGAAATCCAGCCAGACAGCGGGTGGGAGTACATCGGCGAGGAAGACCTGGGTGACTTGAGTGGAAACTGTGAGCTGTGCGACAACGCCATCCGCTATGTTCACTACGTGATACACGAGCACTGGGAGCAGATGGGGGTCGGCACACATTGCTGCGACAACCTCACCGGAACGAAAGAGGCTACAGAAGGAAGGCGACGCCTGGGGCGATACAGGCGATTCATGTCCGCGACGAAATGGACTGGAGACAATAATTGTCTGAAAACCAAACACGGTGCCCTCACTGTCGCAGTTATCTCTGACCAGCAAAGCTTCCAGTTGATCATCAATCAGGCGCCAGGGCGAAAGAGATTCGCGAGCATGCTGGACGCGCAAAATTTTGCCTTCACTTTTATTGATAGCGGTGAAGCAGCGCAATTTGCCCAAAAACAAAAGGCAGAAAACAAGAAACGTCGAGGTTAGCCCCCTGGATACATGCCTGTGCCCTGCACTTGCCGTCCCTGATAGCGTGCAAGGAGGTATTTCCAGTTACTGGCCTAGCATTGCGTCGCTCAAAGACAACACCGCTGCCACTTGCTCGAACAAACTGAGTGGAAGGCAGTGGTCAACGAAGTCGTGATCCAATGTATCTGCCAAAGGAAGACTCAAGGCCTTCATCGAATGATTTCGACACCTCTCATGAACGGCTGAAGAACAGCCGGCACGCAGATCGAACCGTCAGCCTGCTGATAGTTCTCCAGCACCGCCGCAAGGGTACGACCGACTGTCAGGCCGGAGCCGTTCAGGGTGTGCACCAGCTCTGGCTTGCCGGTTTCCGGGTTGCGGAAACGCGTCTGCATGCGACGGGCCTGGAAATCGCTGCTGTTGGAGCACGAGGAAACTTTACGGTAGTTGTTTTGGCTCGGAATCCACACCTCCAGGTCGTAGGTCTTGACCGCACTGAAGCCCATGTCGCCGGTGCACAAAACCAAAACACGGTATGGTAATTCGAGCGCCTGCAACACACGCTCCGCACAAGCGGTCATATCCTCCAAAGACTCCATCGACTTCGACGGCTCGACGATCTGAACCAACTCGACTGTGTCGAACTGGTGCAGGCGGAGCATGCCACGGGTGTCGCGACCCGACGCGCCGGCTTCGCTGCGGAAGCACGGCGTATGGGCAACGAACTTGATCGGAAGCTGTTTCGCATCGACGATTTCACCTGCCACGATGTTGGTCAGGGAGACCTCAGCTGTCGGGATCAGATAAAGATCGTCCTCACCTTCACGAGCGATCTTGAACAGATCCTCGTCGAACGCTGGCAGTTGACCAGTGCCTTGCAGCGCCGGGGCCCGCACCAGGTACGGGGTGCAGGCCTCTTCGTAGCCGTGCTCGCTGGTGTGTAGGTTGATCATGAACTGCGCCAAGGCACGGTGCAGACGGGCAATCTGGCCGCGCAGAAGAGTGAAGCGCGCGCCGGACAGCTTGGCGGCGGTTTCGAAGTCCACCCAACCGAACTTCGCACCTATGGCGGCGTGGTCTTTGATCTCAAAATCGAAGATTCGTGGAGCGCCCCAGCGGCGCACTTCTACGTTGTCGTCTTCGCCTTCGCCGATCGGCACGGACTCGTGCGGCAGGTTGGGAATGCCGAGCAGGATCGCTTCCAGCTCGGCCTGGATCTTGTCCAGTGCAGCCTTGTTCTCGTTCAGCTGGCTGCCCGTGTTCTCGACATTGGCCATCAGCGGTTCGATGTCTTTGCCGCGTTGCTTGGCCTGACCAATGCTCTTGGAAATCGCGTTACGCTCAGCCTGCAGTGCTTCGGTGCGGGTCTGGACGGACTTGCGCTGTTCTTCCAGTGCTTCGATGCGCGCAACATCCAGGGCAAAGCCACGGGGAGCTAGACGATCTGCCACGTCCTGAAGGTTGCTACGTAACAGCTGGGGGTCGAGCATACTGATATCTCGCAGTTTAGAGCACGTCGCTTTCGCATAGAGCTGGGTTGATCGATGATTCGAACTTGATGTGAAACCGAGATCAGTTGCTCACTGGCAATCCCAGTTTGATCAAGGCATTCAACCCCGTGGTGTCACGGACATGCGCGTAATCCTGTGGCGCCCACGTCGCAATTTCAGACCGGAACACATCGATAGCTTTGAATGGCATAGTGGACACCGCATCGAGCATTCCCACGCGTTTGTTACCCCACCGATCGACCTCGTCCAGCCGAAGGAAGTAGGCATTGATATCTGGCGCATAAACAATTTCGGCATTAGCGTTCAGGCACAAAAACTCCCGTAGCAGCTGTAGAGCTGCCCCCTGCACTCGGACAGCCTCAACCGCTTCTATGAAGTGGTTGGCGCACAAAAAAAGCTCATTTCTTGCGTCAAACATTCACGTTATCTGAGGATGAATAGTGGAGAAAATCTTGGATAGTGCTCTGGCGAAACGAAGGCATCAGGAAAGCTGCCATGCAGTAGCACCAGCATTTGCGTACGCATTTAGCGCTTCAAACGCAGGCGAACTCACATGCTTGCGAAAACCTCTACCAGCCAAAATAAAGAGGGTGTCTTCGCTTTCAAAAAAACATCCTTGGAAGTTTTTTTGAAAGCCAGTAATGAAACTGTCGCGAGCTGCAGTTCGCCCTTCGCTGTCGAATACTGTCTCGTGGACAAACAGAGCTGAAGGTTGCAAGCCGCGCTTTTTGACGTCCCTTTCCTGAGTGTCAGGGAGCAAGATGTCCATGAGCATCCAGTTCCGGACGATACAAAACCGCTGCTCCGCAAACTCCTCCTGAGCCAATTTGATCAGCTCTTCATCCCCTAATCGCGATCCCCCTATCATCCTTGCCGGGCCAAAAAGCACATCTTCAATCAATTCGGTTTGCACACTGCTGCCTAGTTCTTTGGAAATTTTAAAGCTGCACGAATGCCATCCAGGCGTCCGCAAGTGTTACATCGTTAGCTGTGCCTGCAGATCGAAAAGCCTGGGCTTCGTCAGTGGATCATGTTGATCTCCGGCATGGCGCCATTTTCATGCCACCAATGACAGATGACATAACAACTGCCGTTGTGCGTCTCGCAAAGCTGATACCCCCGAAGCTCATACACTCTTTCGACCAGCGACGTACGGATTGTCTTCCCGTTAGCGAAACGCCCCCGCGCCTCCGAAAAGACGACTCCAGTCATACATGGAAGCTGATATTCAGCGCAGCATAGGTAACCACTAATCGGCACACCGAAATCGATTTTCTGTGCGTCCAGCACACATCGTGGAAGCCCCATTTTCCTGCCTTTTTTTGCCTGCAAACGCCATCAAATTTCAATAGTGAAATCCGGGATGAAGCCCGTGTCCTCCCGGGGTAACCTCTTGGATTTGAGATAAGCCGGCACCCATCCAGCTCGATATCCACTGAACGATGCGTATGGCCAAAAATCCAAACGTCCACCATCGGCAGTAGCGCATGCCACTGGTTGGAATAAGCCGCGTTCAAGTGCCCGTCATGCTTATCACCAACAGCCTCCAGGACAGGGCAATGATGAGTGACAACCATGCTTTTCCCGTCAAAAGGCTTATTGAGTTCGCTCATCAAAAAGTCAAAAGCCTCGCGATTTTTCTCAACCACATCGATCGGGCGTAGCCGTCGAAAACTCTCTTCGGCTCGAATCACCTAGAAGTCATTCATCCACATCGCGCATGTCACCATCGCCGCCACGGCGTCCCCCGTGCACGAGAAATCTGTCCAGCCCGTGGTGACTAGAAAACGTTTTTGGTTGCAAACCCAGACCTGATTTTCCAAAACGCGAACATGCGGTAAAGCGGCCTCTCGCATTTTGCGCAGGGTGTGGTCGATATGGCCTCGGTAAAACTCGTGGTTGCCAGCGCAGTAAATGACTGGCTGGCTGAACACCTCGTTTGCCCACGCCACGCCTCGCGCCTTGGTGTCGATATCGCCGGCCAAAATGATCAGGTCTGCGTCAGTCGGGGGTAGTTCAAATGCTCAGGCAATCCATCGCCGCTGCGTTGAGACATGTTCGCCGGCATCAGCAGGTGCTGCTGACTGACCTGGAAGAAGGCGTAACCGCTTCCCATCTGAGCCGCATAGAGCGTTCAGAGCGTGGCGTTACGGTCGAAAAGCTAGATGAAATCGCTCGGCAATTGGGCGTTCATCCTCTGTCCCTTCTTGCTCTGGCATACGGTGCTGAGGAAGTCTCGCGACCTACGGAGCTCCTGAAGCGCGTCTCTAAAGAAGTATCTGCTCTTGGCGGGATGATAGCTCCGCTCACTGTCAAACCGGAGGACAGTCATTCCAGGGTCGCTGCTGCTGCGAAACGCCGTGAAGAAGTGCAACGTTTAAAGGCTGAAGGCCTATCAAAGGCCGAGGTTGCTCGGGCGTTAGCCATATCGAAACAAACGGTAGCGAGACATTGGTAAATCGCCGAATCTGGTTCCTCGGTTTACTTCTTTGCAAGGTTCAAGTTTGGCTTGCCCGCCCCCCTCGAAGCCTTGGCAAGCCAATGCCCAACCTGACGTTCAAAAAAGGATTCGATCCGCAGCTCCAAAGGCAAAGAGACGGGCCACGTCATCATTCTGTGTCTTGGGAAAGGGAGGTACGGATAGTCATCGACTTTTATTTCGAAGTCGTACCCCCTACCCGCTAAGCAGCCCGACTAAATGCTCTCACCGCCTTGAGCCCTCTCTGCAAGGGCCTTATCAATGGGGCGGTACTCCACTGCGTCGATAACGTGCTGAACGAGGCTTCCTTTCACGTACTCGATACGAGGGGCATCAAGTTGTCTTGGCCCCCGGACGCCACCGGCACCCTGGAACTCCCACTGCAATGCCGTTTCCACGCAGACGGCATGCGAGAACAGGGCTATGTTACTTCCTGAGGGATCCTGAACCGACTTGAAGATCACGCCGTCGATACGTGGCTCTACGCAGGTGGCCAGGTATTCGGCAATGAACTGCGAAACCAGATAGTTTCTCTCCGATCCAGGGAGAACCGGCGCGGTTATCATATCGTGCAGATATTTTAGGAACTCCCTGCGCCCGGACTTCAGGAAGTAATCGGGGTCGAAGACGCTCGGCTCGGGCCCAAGATCAGCTGCTTCGAATCGTTCGAAGTCCAGCACGCTGACTGGCTCGGTCAACTTGAACTCCCCGCTGACGACAGTGCCACCGACCGGTGGCCGAAGCTCAGCCACGCAGGTTATGCGTTTGAAAGCACCATAAAATGCCGGCACGCCAACAGGATTCATTCTCCCCTCACCCGCCAGCTCCTTCGGCGGCGCCGCGAGCTGGGTCTCAGGATCGGCGCTGATTTCTTCAACACTTGAAGCCGTCATGCAGGTGCGGGCACGGTAAATGGGTGAAGCGTTCTCAGGTGTGAGAACGCGCACCACAGCCAACGGTTCTGACTTTGCGGAGTACGTGTGCACACCTTCGAAAAGCCAGTCCAAATACTCTCTGGCGTGCTGATTGAAGAATCGGTTACCGTGCTTTACACCTTCCGCAAACTCCCCCCATTTCAAACCAATGTGATGATGCGCATGAGACCTCTTCAGGTATTTGTCGTCGCGCCGGAAATACTTCAGGTTGCTACATACAGCGCCCACGACTGGTTCACCGGCTGCGTTGCCAAACATTAATCTGATCCAGTGCTCGGCACTTTCGCCGTGTGTGACGGAGATGTTGTTGTCGCGATCGACGTGACGATGAGTTCCTATACAAACGTGTTTATCGAGGGCTTCCTCGACGTAAACAACGACCTCCCTAAGCGGCCAGCAACTCCGCGTCGAATTGCACAATCCGCAGGCGACGACACGCCCCATGAGCTGGATCTGCTCGACTAGAAAAGGATCGTACGCGCACTGGGAACACACATTCACATTTTCAGCCATCGCGTGCTGATCGTCCTTTCGCATAATGGTGGCAAAGTACAAGTATGTGGAAGTTCGGAATGATCGCTGATGATTATGCGCAAACCAACACCTGATTTGCCGATCCACTACGTGACTGCTTAAGTTTCCACTTGCAGCGACAACACTCCTTGAACGTCACCGGACAGGACATCATATGAGCAGCGTTAAGGAACACTTCTTCGATTTGCAGCAGCAAGCATGCATTGAGTGGATCAAGCAGGAGTATGACCTCGACATCGACGAGGAGGATAAGCGCTGGGATGAGCTGGCCGCCAAGTACTCGGCCATGCTTGACGCAGAAGAGGAAAAAGCTGAGTTCCAATGGTTGAACCGGCATACGCACAGCGAGTTTTTCCTCAAGTTCCCCGAAGAGCTTGCGAACGCATCCACCCTATTGACGCTTGGGAGCAGCGAGCAGCACACCGATACGCTGAACAAGCTAGTGTATGCCCATGCCGTCACCCTGATGGAGGCGCTCATCAGTTCTGTCGTTTGCAAGCTTGTCGTGAGTGACAAGGAACTGCTGATCAATCTGGTGGCGGGCTACCGGAAGCTGAGTACGCGAACAATCAGCCTCAAGGATGTTGCCGAGCAGCCCAAACTCGTGGAGAGCATTGTCCTCACCACACTGAAGGAGCTGACGCTGCACAACGTTGGGACGGTGAAAGAGGTGTTGGGTGCGATGTTTGGCAAACACATGGACAGCCTGGAGGTGAGCGAGATCGGTCGTATCTGCAACAAGCGCCATGACATCGTCCACCGCAACGGCAAGACCGTGGACGATCAGCCAATCAGGCTCACCACGGAAGAGGTCAAGCAGGCAATCCGCACCATTCGTGAATTTGCTGAAGTGCTGAAATCCAGGATCGACAATGCCGCCAGAGAACGAGAGTCCGCTGATTTCTAAATAGCGCTGCAGTGGGCGCCGAGACGTCGGTCGCGGGGACATGAAGCCAGCGTACGAAATGCTGATAATCGTGTGCTGCAGATGCCATCTTTGCTTCCTCAGGAGAGTCACCTCGAAAACACCCCAGCAACCCATATAAACGGGGCGAATTCGGGTAAAAATCAAAAAAAATTTGACCGTTCCCGAGACACCCAGGCCCTCAGGGGGAGGCGGGAAAACCTCTACCCCTGGAGTCACCGTAACCTCCAGTAGGGGAGGCACTAACGCCCTACTAAGTAGACCACCCTTAAACTACACACACTACTAACACACCCAGTGACACCACACCCATTAAACGTTAAAACGGGGAGGTGCCAGCGTCTCCCCCGCCCCCATTGTCAGCTCATAAATCACCCCACCATAATCGGCTCCGACAACTTGATATGGAGCCAAACATGGCCAAGATACCCACCAGTAAAAAGGCAACAGCCGCGACAACCTCCCCCACACCTATGCCTGCAGCATCCACGAAGAAGACGGTGGCGTCGGAAACAGCCTCAACAACTCCCAAGACTAAATCACGAGTGAAGCCTGCTGCCACAACCGCAGATACCATGAGCAAAGTGAAGGCCAAAGCTAAAGCAGCCACAACTGCAGAAGGATCTATCGAGGAACGCTGGGGAAAAGATCTCACTGGATCAGGTTGGACGGCAATCCCCAATGCGCTCTTTGTTTACTCCCAAGACCTTGGGCTCACTTCCCTGGATATCGTGATCATCCTCCACTTGGCGAAGTTCTGGTGGCGCAAGGGTAATGATCCGCATCCCAGCAAAAAGACTCTCGCCGCGATGATAGGCGTGAACCCTCGAACAATTCAGCGTGCAATCGCCAAACTGGAGGATAAGCAATACATCAAACGCACGGAGCGCAAGTCTGCGTCGCACGGTGGTAACACGAGCAACAGCTATTCCTTCACCGGCCTCATCAAAGCCGCTAAGCCTTTCGCCAAGAAACTGCGCGACGTCCGCGATGAGAAGGCAGCGGAATACGAACCCACTAGCAGCAAATCGGCTACCAAGCCAACACGGTAATTTTTGGGAGGAAGCTCACCATGAGTTCAATCACCTACAGCCAGGGGGACGCGAGCCTCGCAGACGCATTCAGAACCCTGGCTGACCAGGTGATAGCGATGGAAGACTCAGGCATGCCGCGACACAAGCGTGTCCCGGTAACCGAGTTCAGTTATCTCATGACGAACAAGCAGTTTGACCGCGTCCGCACCATATGCATGAAGATGGGCTGGCCGGTACCGAACTGTCGCGGCATCCATATCGACTATGAGGCAGTCGCTCACCCTCTTCACGCTCGGATGCAGAAAGACAATTGCACTGTCGAAGAGGTGCTGGAAATTTTGATAGCTGCCTACAGTGGCTTCAGTGAGATGGGGCTGAACAAGCCCAAGCATGCTCAAGGCATCCTTTTCAATCGGAGTCGCAATGTGAAGGTAGGAACGGGGCACTACCGAGCTTTGGCGATATACAAATTTTGCGAGAAAAAAGGAAGGCGATTCTTGGCACCAGTCACTGCGTTTCACACGACGGACGCCAAGATTCGAAAAATCGTATGACTACCTAGGAAGGACGGCCTTAAAAGCAAGTCTTCCGTACCAAAACGGAACAACCCCAACGCTTTCAATTTCCCTTCATATGGCCCCATAAAGCGCTGGGCCTACGCAGCATCGCCGACAAATTTTCTGCTGTCTGGGTAGTCAAATATAATGCTACGGACGTCGCAAGTGTAATGCAATCCCTCACCATTCCGTGAGCCAAGGGCCTTAGCGTTTACCGACGGAGTGACTTCTGAGACGATCAGCCTACCTATCCAGATCCGCCTCTACATCCCTTGGAACCCATCGAGCAAGTGGTGGGCTGAGGCGATGGCTGGCAAGCAAGCGGAGCGCACAGCCGTGAGGATGGAAGCACGAAGGGTCAAGATGGCCTGTATGATCAGGCTTGGTTCACTACAGCCGGCCCGGACGGGCATGGCAAATAAACACTCTCGTCTCCCGCCGATTTGTTGCATCGTTGATCCACTGTTCTGACCGGTCGCTAAACACAGCGAAAGAATTGGGACTTCCAAGACAAACCGTTCAGCGGCATTGGAGTGAACTCTGAGCAATGCTAGGAGCTGAGTGATTTCGGGCATGCTGACAGGCGGGATTAGAGCGTGCCGCCCCCATTCCCTGGTGTGCACATCATGTTGCTGCAATCCGCTTTGAAGGCCATCTGCTTCGATTCAGGCTGTATGCCGAGTGAGCGTGCCGTTGTAAAAGTCTGCAACGATCCCAGAGATAGTCACGCTCGGAGCAAAATCATAGCGGTAGCGCTTAGTGCTCACTGACACCTCGTACCGACGATTTACCAGATCGATTACTAGTCTTTGATCAGCCAAATATCCATGCTTATCAACCAACTTATTTTCCAACTTAACAAGATGCTCAACCTCATTCTGAAAAGCACACCACAATTCAAATGAGATATTTTTAATCTCAGCATCATTATCATACAGCGTTATTAGATGGGAACGCTGGTGACCTGACATCTTGCCCGCAGGCTTAAGTAAGTTCATGTGATGAGCGGGATCGTTTACCATGCGCTTATCAAAATAACCTTCATTATCTTCAATTTCAGCTTTTCGAAATAGCTGCTCAGGCCAGCTGGTTTCCGCCTTTCGGTAAAGATCATCTATTTCGTATATGGAATGATGATCTCCGAAATGAATCGCATAAAAAGTCTCCTCATCAAAAATACCAAAAATCAATTCTTTATTTGTACCAACTCCCCTTCTAGTCGTTAGATGCAAATGATGAATATTACTACACGCCAGTAGAAAGTCGACTTTCTCCCAAGCCGTATGATCCTTGCTAAGATATGGGGACAAATCATCGCCGCGCTCTATTCTCTCGCTAAGTAGAGCCCAGTTGCAAGCATGCTCATCTGGAACTATAAAATCCAACCCTAGCTCAACTTTTCTCGGTCTCAACGGAACCTTTTTCCTCAATATCGAAGAATAACCAATCGGTGCCAGACCCTTGACCCCACCCTCAATTTGATCAAGATTCAGCTCAAGCTTCTTAACCAGTCTTTCCTCATAAAATCTTACATAACCCTCTACCAACAACAGCTTATTATAGAACATTACCCCATGCATAAAAAAACCCCCACGAGTACAATCGAAATTAAACAACAGACTCAAATTCTATCAACTAAAATTTTACCACACCAAGCCTCGACAGCCATTCGCAATAGATATAATCTGAGCTTCCCCCCAAAAAAACAAGCATAATTATCCAAGAGCCCGATGGAAACTTCCGACAAACATGATAAAATCTGTCAACGCCAGCCATCTAGAAAATGAAAAATGTCTACCAATGAAGAAATCAAAAATCTATCATTAGAGGTTCTCAGAAAGTGGCTGATACCTGACTTCTCAAATAAACTTACTTGGTTGGTAGTAGTAACCGGAACAACCATCCTACTGACCCCCGATACCGCCGCAGTAATCATTGCGAACTGGCTAATTGAAACACTCAACATTAATTTCATTTCAAAGTTTTCGCTAGCAGAACTGCAAAGCAGCGACAACGACAAAATTTGGGGTGTGCTACTCATAGTTGCTGGGCTCGTCCACAACCTATTTGCAAGCGGAGTCACTAAATATCTCGCCCACCTAGAAAAAGCCATTGAGTCAGAGAGCTCAAAAAGAGAGTATGAGGAGTCCATTAAACGATCTGAAGCACAACGATTAGTCGATCGAGAACTATTCAGAAAGCTTTTGACTGACCTGCCATCTAATGGACGATCAATTGTGTTTCTCAGAGACCATGACCTGGGAGGCTCATTCAATGAAAGCAATCTGGATGAAATTGAACAATTCCTTATCAGCTGGAATAGTGTAGAGCGAAGATTTTTAGACGAAGATCTTGAAGCAAAGCGTCAATCTCTATGGGAAAGCCTTAACAGATTTAGTGCCAAGCTTGCAATGAATGCGTATGACCTTCGCGGAGGCCCGATGTACTCCTGTATCCCTGATCAATATAGAGGCCGAGACTGGCCGCCCCACGTCGAAGCGAAAATTGACGAACTCAATGCGCTCGGCACTCAATGCCTTAATCAATATAATGAATTTGTTATTCTAGGAAGACGTTTGCTTCAAATTTGATTGAAATTAAACTCAAAGTAGGCATCCATCCCTCGGGCTTCGTCACAGCGCTATGCATAGTTCGATCTCCAATAGCCCGAAGCTCTTTAATCGGAAGTTTAGCAACGGCAGCCAGAAGATAAGGTCTGCCGTTACAGTGAGATGAGCTGTGTGTATTCACAACTCAAAAATAGCCTCATGTCCCTGAATCAATCCTCACGCAGAGCAGAATCTTCCGTTTGAGAATGCCAGAGTAGCCGCCAATGGGCACGCAGGCAGCATCACCAGCCTGCGTAATGAGTTACGAGCAGTCCCCACTCCCCTAACGCAGTTCCATTTGCTCGCAAAACGCCGAGCGCTTCGGCTGCAGAAATCTTGGTCGGGCAGCCACCTATCAGGTAGAAGTCGTCCTTTCCAGGGGAGTACCCTCGACACGGATGCCACTGCATGCCGATCGGGTTCTTCACGCAAGCATCGTGAGTTGGCAAAGCGCGTCGTTTGACGCTGCAATGGCGAAAGCCAAGCATTTCCGAAGCACCGTTGGGCGTGCTGCTCAGCAGCTGACTCTGGGATTACCTGATGCTGTGCATGTGGGCTACGAAGCATTGGGCGGCTCATCGGAAGATGCGCTCCGTCATCAGCTCAACGCGATGGAAATGCGCAACTTTGAGGCCGAGGGATCCGGGCTGCGTTATGTCTATGCCAACTACTTGCGCCCCGAGAATTCGACGGCTCGTATGGAGTCCTGGGTTGTGAGTGAAACCACCGCCTTTTACTGTGTGGGGAAACATCGGACGCCTGAGCCTCTGCCTCACCACCTGCTACTTGGAGATGGTGATGGTACTCTGGGCAATCACTGGTAGAGGGCTTTCTCAGAGATGGTTTTGAAGATACCCAAAAATTTAGCCTAAACGCGCGGCACCTACTCCCAGTGTGGGAGTAGGCACGACGCACTTCAAGCAATCGCGTCAGCTGGACGCTCTGCAATAAAACCTCGTTTTCTCCAAGTTGCACGCACGAACGATTGAAAGTTGGCCTCACCTTTCAGTGTCAAATCATCCGCATGATCGGTCACGATGATCTGCGGCATGATCCCCGTGGATTTTTGGGTTTGCTCACAAAATTCCACAAGCCTATTGAACATGTTAGTGACCGATCTTAGGTCATCATCCAATCGATCAGTACTGGCTGTGAGCTCGGCCAAAGTTTTTGCATCAAAAGTCTGGCCATGATCGATTTTGGAGGGAAAGTAAACCTGCGTTGGCTGATCGAAAAACAAAATGGGCGGAATCTTGCACCCTTCTTCATGCTTGAGTGCGAACACGGAATGCAACGCAAGGAACAACGTCAAATGGGAATAGAGCCAATTCGCCCCACTCCCCATCGAGCGCAGATAAACGTTGCCCATGGTTGAACTCTCATGCCACAGGTCGAATGTGTGAAGATCAAATTTTAAGTTTATCGGTTGGTAGGCTTCCTCAAAGTCAAAACCTGCGCCAATCCGCGCCATTTCACTGTTAATGAGATCACTCAGATCATTCATCTTTCCAGGGACGTTGTAAGCATCCAACAGAGGCTTAATCTCGGAAATCCTGGATTTGAGATGCTGGAGAGTCCCTTCAAATTCCGATTTTTGCTTATTTGCGTAGTCTTCAATGACGCCCTCAAGACGATGTTTGACACGCAGTGCGATCTCATCAACTGTTTTGCTTTTCTTCAAGTCTTCAACTTGTTTTACGAGCTGCGTGATTTTCGCCTGGATACCAGAAAGAATCTCTTTCTGTTTATCAAGCGACTTCGCCAACTTGCTTTCCTCTTCTCGGAAGCTTTCGCGAGCATAAGAGGTGGTCTTCAGCTCCGTGTTCATCCATCCGATGGCCGCCGTCAGTTTATTCGCCTCATTCTCCACGTGGTCACTAGGCGCAGCGCAAAATGGACATTGCGAGTCGCTTACCTCTGCATATTCGGGAACTGGGATCTCGCTGATATTTTTGGCAAAGTCTTCCGTGAGACTGATTGAGGACTTTACAGCGTGTAGCTTGTCCTGCAACTCTCGAACGACAATAGTCTGCTTAGAACGCTCATCTTCCAGGATCTTTTTACGCTCAGTGTAAGTATCAGCGATGCTGTCGATTCGAACATTAGCATCCCTGATCCTTTTGAAAGAGGTTTTCACGCTGCCGGCGATCTGATCACCCGTCAGTGCAATAAGATCCGTACCACTAATAGTTTTGTATTCAGCAAGCAGCTCATCGACCCTTGCAACGAACCGGGTTTTTTCCTCCTTGGTCTTGGGTATCTGAGCTTCAATTTTTTTCATCTCTGCTCTGAGCTGATTATTTTCCTGCGATAGCCAGAAATACTGCTGATCAACAAAATTCATAAAAATTTTTAGGTGTTCGATCGCCTGATCACGTTTTTCCTTCTGATCGAAGCGATAGAACAGTGCGTGTTTATTCGCCACCAAATTTTGATGTTGGAGCATATACGATGCGAAACTTCTCACTGAAGGGGTCGCGCTCTTCGACTTCCCGTACTCTCGGGGACTGAGATCCTCATCGATGTCGGTCATCGTAACCGCAAAATACCGGCCCAGTTCTTTTTTGAAATCACGCAAAGGCAAGAACAAGCTGGGAGAGAAGAAATTTTTAGTATTCTTCATATTGAAAAATATCTCATCCAGCGATCCGCGCACCTCACCAATGAAGAGCCTATCGACATCTGGGTCGCGTGCGAGAAGAAGAATGTCCTCTTCAAACTCCAGAATGGTGAAATACATCTTGGATCGAGCAGTGATTACGCCCTTAGGAATTGTGTCGTCGCCATTTCCGAAGCAAAAGTCAAAAATCTCGATGATGGCACTTTTGCCCATCGACGACTTTCCGGTAATGACATTCAACCCTGGCTTAAATGTAACTTGGTGAACTTCATTATCCCTATCAATCACACCAACAGACTTGACGAAACATTTCATAATTGAATAATCCCTAACGACTTGTATACACGCGGTGCTTCTCGATCCTCAAGAAGTTTTGCAAGATTTCGAGCGGACGTCACTTTTTGCCCCATACCCTGGAGGGGTGGAAAGGTCTTCCTGGTGGCCCTTACTACCATCTCATCATCAACGGTCAAGTACTCTGCACTCACCAAACTCATCAGCGTAGTGTTGGTAATTTCCCTAAGAGAATGAATCCTTTTGTGCACACCCGCGATTCGTGTTTTGTCCGAAATCATGGTTCGCCAAGTGTTCCGCTCGCTAATACGATGAAGATAAGATGCCGTGGCGTCATGCAGAACCAAGGGAAGAACGAGATAGCTAAAAAGGATATTTTTCTGAGTGACCTTTAATTCGCTGTAAAAAGCATGAAGAATCGGCGCCATGATCAAAGGACTGCGATGCAGCGTATGAATGTGGTCAGTTGTTGTCAGCGCCATTACCAAAGCCTCCAGTGCAGCTTCTCATCATTATCTTCATCTTCGTCATCAGCGAGCATATGCCAAATACCATTTCGAAAATCCACGGAAGTGTTATCAAAGGCAGGCAAACCATCGACCGTCTCTCCACGACGCGTGTCGAAAAAAATTTGCGACTCGAAACACCAGTCTTGTTGAGGTTTTCGAGAGCAAAGCTTTACTTGTGCCGACCTGATACTTCTGTGCCTTTTCAGCTGATCTTGCTTATAATTATCGACATCAACCTTCTCTACCGCGAAACGCTTGAATTCGTTGCTGATTGTGTGAACCGTCAACATATGCTCCAAAATGGCGGTGGGCACAATTTCGGCATATTCAATCTCATGCAGCTTTTTTACAAACAGTCGATTTGAATAATCGGACACATCAACATTTTCAAATACAGACTTTTCAACGACAGGAAACTTTCGTGAATTCCTGCCGTAACGAGAGAACAAAGTGGCAATTTTTAAATCAAAATCGTCGTAAGTGATTTTCCAACCTTCCTTGGATAGGCAGGGTTCAATTAGATATCCCAATAACGCTTCAAAGTAATCTCCCCGCTTTGACGGATCAAGTCCTTTGCCATAGCGACTCTTAGCCTCCTCGGCACGCACCTCAAGACCTGGCTCGCCTGAGACAATCTTCACCTTTTCAATGATATCCAGTAAGACATTACGCCTCTCATCTGCCATTACAAACCTCTGCGTTTGTACAGCTTTCGATGCCTTATTGGCGGACGCAGCCAAGCGCGCCTCGCTATAAGTCAGGACATTATCAAGAAGAGTCAGGCGTTCACCGACAGTCAACTGGTTCCAATGACGAAGTTCAGCCGTCGCGCCATATGCTTGGGTTGTGAGCAGAATAAGCTCAGAATATTTATCTTGCTTAAACTTGGGCGACATCCAGTTTTTCAGAGTATTCCAAAAATTGATGTGTCCATCTGTGAGGTCTTCCATGAAGTTTTTTACTTCGACCTGAACACTTTTACTGACTGTGACATCGCCGAACACCTCCAGCCAAAGAGTCTGCCCTTCGACCAAGTCATGGCAATACTCCAGTGTCACTATCAACTGATAGCCTATTGCTTCGAGCAGTCTAGTTGCATCATTGGCGAGCTTTGCCACAACATTCTCCGCTTATTGCTTCACCGTTGCGGTACGAGCCTATTCGCGAGGAGAAAAGTTGGCCATCCTGGCAAATCTGCTACCGCACCTGGAAAAATCGATTCCGGTACAGTTATCGTGTACCTCGAAAAACCAAGCCACCAATACTGTATATACAAACAGCTCTTTGCGGCGATAGATTCTGGATTGTAGCGTGATGGCATTTTGTTAGCAAAAGGCCTTATTTTGCTATATAGACGAATGTCCAAGGCTTGTTTTCGAAGCGTTCAGCGAGGAGGACAGATGTCTTTCAAAACAGACAACGGTGGTTTCAAATTCAAGTGTGAGGATGCCAAGATGTCGTATAACGCGAGCACTTGGTCAACGCGACTCAGCCAGCTCGCAAAGACCAAGGGACGTGTGAGCATACTGACGAGTGAGCTTCCGGATCCCGTTTATGTTTTGGAAGTACTGAGCAAGCGTCCACGCGATATTTACATTGTCACTCACGTTAATGCCCGAGCAGCAGCGGAACACATAAAGGCCGCGCTCCCCGAGGTTCGTATTGCCCTCCACCATGACCTCGGGGCCAAGGTGTTGATGGTTGCACCAGAGACTGTATGGATCATGAGCTCTGACTTTGGGGAAAAGAAGCACAGAATCGACTCAGGCGTGGGATTCCACTCACCTGAAATCTACGAGCAAACAGTATCGGAGTTGTTTGAAAGGGCCTGGCGAGAAGCGCTGGAAATCTTGTAGGCCCAGAAAAAGCTGGACACCCGCTATGACATCATGCGCAGCATGAGCACCTGCCAACTGTTAGCAAGGCGGCCACAATTGACAACCAACTCACAGGTTCTCTCGGCGAACGACTCGATTATTCCAATCCGAAGAGCGGGTTCGCTTCACTCAACTGCTCAGAGGTAGCGGCTCATCAAGAATGCTTGTGTCTCTTAGAACAATCCACGAGTCCTCGTCCCGAAGTAGTGTCGTTATTGTTGTTTTTTCAGTTGTGTACAGATTTATCTTAGGCTTGTCGCGGGCATCCAGATCACTGTGTAGGGTGAACTCGACTTCGGTGTAGATCGTCTCGACTCTTGGGGCAGTAACCACCTGACCAAACAGATCGAAGGTCATGCTATCTCTCTGAGCAAGCCGGATCACTTGCGGTACGCCTGAAGAATCGATACTAGAGAGGTCATACCCTTCGTGATAGGTGAACTCACCACTGCACAACCACCCGGCCTTACGAGTCGTAGCCACAGTTCCTGCGAGCAACCTTGCGTATTTCCGAAGTGCTGAGTACACCTCATTGTCAAAATCGAAAGTCTTCAGGATGACAGGCTCACTACACTGCTCTGCTACCTTGCGGGCGAAATCCAGATACTCAATCATCCAACGCAGCTGAGCGTGATACTCCTCATTGATAGGGCTGGATTTGGTGTCAAAGGATGCGACGTTATTGCCAACCTCAATCTCTACGACCAAACGACCCTTTCCGAAATATCGTGCAGCTCTTGCCAATCGCGAAAAACCTGGCAGTTCAAGGATATTTTGGTCACGCCACGCGTCTAAGTTGAATGTCAGATCGAATTTCGTGTTTAGGCCATCATGGGCGAACGACGCTTTGATCCCAAAAAAGCCGCCTAATGCAGTGCCGCTGAAAACCGTACGAAGACTGCCTGAGGTGTAATGGCACGTGAATGTATCAATAGCCCATTCGCCATCGGAAGTACGGACGTAGAGGTTGGCGGTCAGCGCGCGTTTTGGTGCTCCCATCGTGACCACGCCCCGCCCTGATTGATTAGTTCTCTGATGGATGGCATCGAATAGCTTGGAGCCTTCAATCTTAAAATGGGCTCCGGGAATCTGCAGCTCCCGTCCTTCTTCAAAGAACGCTCTTTCCGCCTCCCAGAAGCCTTCCAACTGATCCAGATCGCGCAGGATGAGTTGCAGGCTGACATTGTCCTGCGCAGCGCTGATGATGTGATGACACTGGCCGCCCACCCTATCAACCTGGACATTGAATCGAGAATCAAGCTTTTCCAATCCGGTTTCATAGCCTTTCATCATCTCGGCTATGGGCGTATCGAAAGGGTCGTCGGATCTGTTCACCCAGCGCTGCAAAACCGAGACTGACCCCTCTTCTACCGCAGCTTTCACTTCACTTTCAGTGAAGCTCTTCTGGTTGATGAGGCCGTTTGATCTTTCTTCCGCTTTTTGCTTCCAAACTCGTAACGCCTCGACACTGAAAGCCGAATCGTCAGCGTCGACCAACTTCGAATGCGTTTGACACATCCAAATGCCGTTGTCCAAGTGACGACGCTCGTCCTTTGTCTGTTCGGGGTCGTACCTTGGGCCACCAGGCGCAGCCGCTTTTATATGGCAAGCCACTCCAACCCCCACAGCCTTATCACCGGTGAAAGCTGAGCCGTGCGTGTGTACATGGCAATCAGGAAATGAACAGACGTTGCCGGCGCGATCTCGCAAGCGTTGCACAGTGGACTGAAGAAAATCGTGCCGTTCGTGGGCGACCTTATCGGAAGCCTCGCCTGATTTTTTCTTCTTGGATTTTGCACCGTTCATATCCCCCCCTCCTCTCTTTCCAGGACAACGCCGGGAAAACGCTCCACTGCAAACGCTCAATTGCCTTGCCGTTTCCTCTAGGTCGAGGCCGAAAGGCTGTCGACGCCCCTACCGGCCATGCGAAGTTGCGTTTATCTGCTAAACCTCATGTTCAGAGACGTCCACACTACTGGCAAGCAAGATTTGTAATGGCTACTTGTCTTTCAGACTGTTCATGCATACAGTATAAAAAAGGCAGCTGCATGCATTAATGACCTTTCGGCAATTGCGCAGGTCAACAGTGAACAACTCGTATAAGCTCTGCCGCCCAAAACACTCGTTCATCCATGCCCAACATTCGTCGCTTATGCGACAGGTAGGATTCAAATGAGCAAGCGCGATCCCAATTTGAGGCTCACGTCACCTCGATGCACCTTCTGCGGCGCCATATGGCACCCGGCGGAAGGTATCGATGCGCTCGCCACGTATTGCCCAAACTGTGCGTATGAGCGTCGGGCCGCCGCCGAAGATCATTTTCAACTCAAGCCATTAAAAGCAGCCGACTTCGTCGATGGATATCTGCTGCCTCGGCGTATGCGCCGTGCCGCTGGCTAAGAACCTTCCTTTAGCCGAAGAAAGACTCCAGCTCCCGATCAACCAGTTTGCGACCGATGATGCCATTGGACTTTCCGAGTGACATCATCCGCCCCGCTTCCAAAGGCTGACTCCAGGCCCTCCACTCATGACGACGCTCAGAGAGCAGTTTCCACTCGACGATCTTCAGGCGTTTGGGAGATTCCAACTGCCAGCGCACCATATCCGCAGTCACGCTGACTTCCCAGGCTGGATCGATCGGTAAACCTGAAATGGCATTCAGAACCTCACCAGTAGTGGCGTACCGTGCAGCGGGGTCATCGGCAAGCATTTTACGGATGACTCTGCGCCAAGGTTTAGGAACATGCGGTAACCAGCGCAATCGGTCAGCGAGCCCACCTTCGTGTACGACTTCTCCCGGCGCCTCGTTCTGGAGGACATACCACACCTCGCCATGCAGTAGCCGAAAAAGGGTCATGCCCAATGCCCAGATGTCGGTTTTGATACTCGTACCCGCGCCCTGCCACACCTCATAGGCGATATGATCCCGATATCCAGCAGCAGAGCCATAGCCCAGAAGCAGATCATCAGTGACGAGCCCGAAGTCGCCCAGCTTCGCCAGGCCAGCTTGATCGAGCAGAATATTTCCTGGCTTGATATCCCGGTGCAGCATGCCCTTTCCATGCAACGCACCCAGCCCGATCAAAACATCAGTCGCCACCTTGTGTACGCGGGCCAAGGCCAAAGGGCCTTGCTCATACAAGGCCTTCAGTGAACCACCAGGGCAGTACGCCATCGTGAAACGGATGCTGCTGTCGAACTCCTCGATCCCGTAAACCTGCACCACGTTGCGATGGGAAGCAGTCGAAAGGTATTTGGCTTCCGCAAGAAAGCCCTGTTTGATGGCCATCCACGTCGCGTCATCGTGCTCTGGCTTGCGGGACAAAACCTTGACCGCGACATCACCATGGACGCCGCACCTGCCCAAGAAAACCTCGCCGAAGTGGCCGTTGTCCAGCTTCCTGATGATATCGAGCTCCGGGACTACGCTGTTCATGGTCGGTTCCTATGGGCGACGATCAGCATGGCCGCTTCGCGGCTTCCTTTACGTAGATTTGCCCCGTCGAGTTGCTGATCCCAGAACGCGTCATCCTTGACGACATCATCAACCTTGCGCTTGTAGGTTCTGCTCATCCAGCTCTTTTCGAGCACGCGAGTCGCACAAGCCGAAGCAGCCGCGCACATAATCACACCCCGCAGCTCTGCACCATCCAGAATCCCTTTCCCTGCGCTACCCTGAGGCAACGCACTGGCCTTGATGACGACCTGGTCTACGCGGTTCTCCTGGATGTACCCGACGCAACGGTGGAACAGCGTTTCATATGACTTCGCACGTTCGCCCCCCGCGAGCTTCCACGTCTCGTCCCTGTTAAGGATGAGTGCGGCGTCCGGGTCGTCCGGAATAGTGGTGTCCACAACCGTTACATCACTCGCCGTGATGACCAGCCCTACGCAGCGTGAGGCCATATACTTTTCCTTGTGAAGGCAATTAAATATCACCATGGTATTACAGCGGGTCGCCTCGTCAATTGTCCGTAGGTCGGCCAGAGGCAGGCAGCTGTGTGTCAGATTAGCTCGTAGTAGGCGAGATACTCGACACAGGCTGGCTCTGACAGTTGCGACTGAACGTTAGAACGCAAGCGCCGGGCCGATGTGTCAGCCTTCGGGCCAGAAAAATGTACGCGGCTTGGGTGGCCGCAAGGAAGAACTCGTATGGAAGTGAATTTTGACTAATAAACAGAAATTGCGGCAAAGGATCGGCGAAGAGCTGACGTTCTGGGCAGGCAGGGCTGGATACTGGATCAAAACGGTTTTCCTTGCCGTATGCCAACTCATCAGCACCAGTCTAGGATCGCTGATCATCGCGCTCCTCAGCATCGGCAGCGCGGCCATGGTCTCCGTGATGAGTGGCGATATTCGAGCCGAATACGCTGCCACACACACTTGGGACACTTTCTTTCAAACCAAGTATCTGTGGCCTTCCATCAAATTCTCGATCGCCGCTGTGGTTGCGGTGTTCCTCCGAGAGATCGGCTTGGTGACATCTAGCCGCAAGAAGGAGAAAGAGCTGCAAGACCGCCTGACCACTATGCCACCCAAGCAGTTCCTTGCCGCGTACAGCGATGCAGTCATCGACATTCGCTCTCTGTTTGAGATCCAGGAACAAGACAACTCGGCGCCCATGACCAAAGAGAGCCTGGCCAGTGACATCCGACTAGTCTTGACAAAAATTTTGGTACTGGCGCAAAACTGGGACAGTGCACCAACAGAAACATACCGCGCTAACGTCATGATGGTGGAACTGGACAAAGATCAGATCAGAAAAAGGTACTCACAGCAGGTCAATGAGAGTCCCTTCTTCTTGTTCAACTCCAATCTGGATGCTCGTCTGGATAACGCGGATGGCATTCTGCACATCACCGACCTGGAGCTTTCCACCTCTGTCAGCAAAGAAGAGCTGGCCAATCCAGACAATGACATTCTGCCTATCTGCTTCCCTTTTAGAGTGGATGCGTCTGATCATGCAAAATCACATCCAAATCTGCCAGGCGGCCCGGTCGCCGTCGCGACAATGGAGTCGCAATACATCGAAGACTCGCGCATCCATTTCAAGGAGTGGCTGGATGACGAAGCCATACAGAACCCCCATATAACTGAACACTATAAGAATATTATCGGAAAGTATTACACTACACATCGCTATGCAACATCCATTCTGTCCATACCGCTAGCACCGCGAAACACAGGGGTTGGAAATAGATCGCCAATTGGATGTCTAAACATCTATAACAACAAAGCAAGCATTCTAATGGGTGATAGTCGCAACGCACAATTTGTTCAGCTATTGCAACCGATTTGCGCATATCTGCATGATATGATATTATTATACCGTACTTTTATTGACATGGAGGCTAGTGAAAATGAATAAACTTGCCGCTTCGGTAGTAATGGCTGGTGAACCTGGCGATGCTAAAGTTGATGCCTCCATGATTTTAAAAAACGAGGCTTTCGCGAAAATTTACAGTGGCCGCATGTCTCGCGATGAACTCAGAGCTTCCATGCTGGCAAAGGCTAAAGATGTAGTAGAACGGGGTATTGGAACCCTCGATCTCGTCACAGTAGTCGAGCACCGATAAAGGCTCAGCCGCTTCTCTCGTTCCCCGTTGAAAGCCACCGCAAGGTGGCTTTCTCGTATTCGCTCACCTGTTTGCCTACCTTTCGCACCATATAAATAACGTCGATCCGCTCATGTTTTGTTCAAACGCTAGGAGCAAGTTGATTTTACTCCTGCGTAATCAGTAAATACAGCTGCTTCAAACACCAAAGAACTTTAACACTTCAGCACGGACATCTTCCCTGAATTTGTCCGAATAAATTATCTGAACGGAATCTGGATTTACAGTCGCACTGAAAGCCTTGCATAAAAAGTACAAATCACGATCATATCTCCTGATGATTGGAATAATGATTTCATCACCCATGACTTTCACTTTAATAAGAAAACACAGAAACCTCCCCATAAAACTCTGCCCATTAAGATTATCCGCCACTTTAGTTTTACGGTAACAGCTTATGGGAGCGATCGTGAACGTCCGATCATGCTGCGGCATATACTCTTCTTCATCTTCATCGTAATAAATTCCGACGCTTCTGATTTTTAGATCTTCGCCCTCATACGCGGACTTAATAAGGCACTTAGGGAAGTCAATTTGCAACTGGCCTTCAGAGTCAAACTCCGCATCTGCAAAAGCGTAAACGACATCCGATATTTTTTGGAATTTTCCATCAAAGAAGGCTAAGACTTCATACCCGCCTCCGAACAAATCCGTGATCGTCTCTGATTGGAATTTTTTTTCGTACTCACCAATCAAGTGCTTCGCAAATTGATGGAGAGCCATACAGGTACCCTTCGCGACAATATCTTCCTCAGGTACGTCGAAAGCCTCCGGAGGGTAATCCTGATAATGCTTAATGGCGTGTTTTGCGCCTGAGCCACCCACCCACAACTCAAAGTGTTCATTGTCAAACGCATATTCTGCATAAACATTGGAAATACGGATTTCATCGCCCTCAACACTGAGTGCGATAATTTCAATTTCTGCTTTATTGATTGTCTTATCTGCAAGTACGGCGTCTGAAAAGCGCTTACTCGTGAGCACAGGGTGCTGATGGATGAGTTGATCTATCAGCCGAACAACTGCCTGAATCGCGGGGACATCGCCGGCAAAAGCCACAGCGAAACGCTCGTTCACCACCAGGATTTTCTGGCAAAGGCCAGCCACAATGTGAGCATCCAATGCTGGAGAGTCGTCATTGGCATGAAACGAAGGAACCGGCCAAGACCTTGCCCATTTGTCGGGGCTGGTCAGCAGAATATCAGCCTGAAGGAAACCACCGCCCTTCAATTTGTAGCCCGAAATCATGGTCATGTGCAGATCCATTTGCAGGAGACGGTTAAGTTACATCACTGTCCGAGTTAGGCGAAACCCACCTTTGGGACTGTCAGGCTGCGCTCCTTGGAAGCCTTGATGGGTACTCAGAAATGCAGACAACTTCCACAATCAAGCAGAACAAGCAGAACAAGCAGAACAAGCAGGCCTTTTTGTCTTATCGCGTGCCCGTGTCCATTTGATTTTCAAAAAAATGGACAACCTCATGATAGTGATAACTTATTGATTTTTAAGGATTTATAGCTGTCCATTTTGGATGTATAAATCGGGTGTAAGCGTCGGAAAACAGCAGCGGCGGCAGGAACAGAAACAGGAACAGTTCGGGGTCCAGCGCGACGTGCAGGCCCAGTGTCGGCCAGGCCAGCAAGGCACCGGCAGCGATTTGCACGAGGGGCAGCGGCAGCGGGATGACCCGTCCTACCAGACGCGAGACGCTGACCAGCATCAGCAGGATCAGGACGGTGTAAGCGGTTTGCATAAAGCGGAAATCTCAGACAATCGACAGCGTTGAACTGCCATATTAGCCGCTTAGGATGCGTCTGACCGTTGCACCTATGTCGCACGCCCGCAACGCCATTCCAATGTGGGAGCGAGCTTGCTCGCGAATACGGTTGGTCATTAACAGAGATTTTGACTGACACGCCCCCTTCGCGAGCAAGCTCGCTCCCACAGGGTTTTGCATTGCCAAATGAAGCCGGGCGCCGCGAAACGCTTTGGTCATGGCATAATCCGACACCATTTTTTTCCAGCACCTGTAAAGGGGGCGATTCCTTGACCGTTTCAAGTAAAACGTTGCACCTTTTCGGCATCAAAGCCTGCGACACCATGAAGAAGGCGCGCACCTGGCTCGATGAACACGCTGTCAGCTACGACTTCCACGATTACAAAACCGCCGGCATCGACCGTGAGCACCTGACCCAATGGTGTGACGAGCACGGCTGGCAAACGGTGTTGAACCGTGCAGGCACGACCTTTCGCAAACTCGACGACGAACGTAAAGCCGATCTCGACCAGTCGAAAGCCATCGAACT
>Ga0153948_1000127_pt1 | contig 39622 bp, 37 predicted proteins | sample TSNJ032MetaG_FD_104696 | JGI IMG/M metagenome (GOLD analysis project Ga0153948, IMG submission 104696) | Attine ant fungus gardens microbial communities from New Jersey, USA - TSNJ032 MetaG | ecosystem: Host-associated > Fungi > Mycelium > Unclassified | place: USA: New Jersey, Wharton State... | reverse complement strand
TCCTTGGTCCATATTGATATATCAGAGATATATTTGTAGGATTGTTTTCTGTCAATTGCCATCATGGAGGACACTGGACGACATGACACAGACGAGCCTCCGCGAACGGTCGATGAAAGCTGCTACCGGCAAACTCGCAACAGTCATTGATGGGCTGGGCGGCGAAAGCCTTGCCGAGCAAGCCTATCGCACGCTGGAGCGCATGATCGTAACGCTTGAGCTTGAGCCGGGAGCCGTGGTCAACGAACGCACACTCATCGACCTGACCGGCATGGGCCGCACGCCGCTGCGTGAGGCCATTCAGCGGCTTGCCTGGGAAGGACTGATGGAAGTCCGCCCCCGTTCCGGCATTGCAATCGCGCCGATTGACCCGAAGGATTTCGCCAAGGTGCTCGACGCTCGCGAAGGTGTTGAACGTGTATTGGCGCGCGATGCCGCTCGCTTCGGCAGTCCGCGTGACTATCAGCGGCTGGAAGCGGCAGCGGCTGCCATGCGGCAGGCTATCCCGGATGAGGATGTGCAGTCATTTCTCGATGCCGACAAGGCTTTTGACATTGTGCTCGGCTCTGCCGCCAACAATCCCTATGCGACCCGTCTGGCCGCCCCGCTTCAGACTCATAGCCGTCGGTTCTGGTTTCGCTTGCGCCCATCGGCCAGCATCACCGGTTCCGCCACTGCCCATGCAGCGCTGATCGAAGCCATCGTTTCGCGTGAGCCGGAGCGCGCCAGCAATACGGCAAGTGAACTGATGGAATATCTGCGCACGCTTGCACCGTGACGGCATCTGCTAGCGCATACGCGAACTTCTCCGTGAGCGTTCCGTCGTTCTCACACCGAACGAGGCCGATGCGCTGGTATCGAAAACCATGCCGTCATCCGTATTCACATCGTTGAGCGCCCGCGCATAGGAATGCCGGGTGCCATGGCGCATATCCTTCGCCTGTATCGAAACGATGGAAAGAATAGCCATGAGGGCCACCATAGTCTGAGACGAATAACGCATTTCCGACGCTCCCGTCAGGCAAAGCGCCACGGTATCGTTTCGATCCGTTGAAAGGCGCCTTCTGTGTTGGCTTGAACGCTCACCCTTTTTGAAAGTCGTCTCGCGCCTTTCTGGACATGCGTTCCGTCCGTAAAATTGTGGGACAAATGAACGATGAACTGGCGACCGAAAGATGGCACAAGCCGACCGGCTTCGGGGCGCAGCTTCACAAGGCCGTGATCAAAACAAAAAAGCCGGAGCGAAGGCTCCGGCTCGTCCGCGTGGGAAGGTGTCTTGTTTCTTAGTGCGTCTTGTTCATCGACGCCGACATTTTGCGAAGCACGTTCAGTGCAACGTTCAATTCTTCATCGGTAACGCCTTCAAGCAGGTCCTCGCGCACATCGCCGGCAAGCTTCTCGACCTGCTCCGCCAGAACCTTGCCCTCTTCGGTCATCACGACACGCTTGGCGCGACGATCACCTTCAACCGTCTGGCGCTCGATGAATGACTGACGCTCCAGACCATCGAGAAGGCGAACCATGGTCGCATTTTCGATTTCCAGCGTTTCCGCCAGTTCCTTCTGATAAAGACCTTCCTGCTCAATCAATGCCAGCAGCGTGCGTGCGCGAGCCAGTGTCAGGCCCCGCTCCTTTACCCTGGCGTCAAAAACGGTGCGAAGCTTGCGGTTCACCTTCGCCATGGCATCAATCATTTCTGCTCTGAGATCTGTCGTGCTCATATCCGATGCCTTATATATTAGTAAACTAACGATTGTGTTTCTGGATAAATGGCCCACGGTTCATTTTCAATGGCCACACGCGAAAGTCACGCAAGCGTGAAGTTTTTCCCTCTGTGGAGGGAGTAAAACCAAATAAGTTGTGCCTGAAGCCTGGATTTAAGAACCGAAGTAACTTGAAAAATGAATAATCGATAAAAAGAAAAATATGTGCTGCAAATGACATCAAAAAGAAAAGCGGACCAAAGTCCGCTTTTCGGGAAAATCTGTGAATTTCTTAACCGGTCAGCCCGGTATAACCGCTCCCTGCAGCGTCATCAGCTGATGCAGGAAGATTTCGGCCTTGGTGCGATGCTCCGGCGACGTCGCATCATCGAGCGCCTTGCGGGCTTCATCGATGCGGCGCGTAATGTCTGACGGCTCAATGGCGTCGACATGCGTTGCGGATTCGGCCAGCACGGTGCAGCTCTGCGGGGTAATATCGGCAAAACCGCCGAAAACCACATAAGAGTCAGACTTGCCGTCGGCAAGCTTCACCGAAACGACTCCCGGCATGATCGTCGACATCAGCGGCGAATGACCGGCGAGAGCCGTCAGATAGCCTTCGCTACCCGGAATGACGACTTCCGTCACCTGCGCGGAAAGCAGGAGGCGTTCAGGCGACACGAGTTCGAATTGGAAAGCTTGAGCCATGGTTCTCACTTAAATCTCAAGAGCGCGATCTCGAAACTGGAAACCGGTTTTCGGAAGGATCGTGCTCAAACAAATGAAGAGGTCGTCTCGGTGGGCCTGTCGGCCCACCGGGAAACTCAATTCATCAAGCTGCTTCGGCAGCCAGCTTCTTCGCCTTTTCGATCGCTTCTTCAATCGAACCGACCATGTAGAAGGCTGGTTCTGGAAGATGATCGTATTCACCTGCGCAAAGGCCCTTGAAGCCCTTGATGGTGTCGGCGAGGTCAACCAGCTTGCCTGGCGAACCGGTGAAGACTTCAGCAACGAAGAACGGCTGCGACAGGAAGCGTTCGATCTTACGAGCGCGCGCAACGGTCAGCTTGTCGTCTTCCGACAGTTCGTCCATGCCGAGGATGGCGATGATGTCCTGAAGCGACTTGTAGCGCTGAAGGATCGACTGAACCTGACGGGCGACGGCGTAGTGTTCTTCACCAACGATCATCGGATCGAGCATACGCGACGTGGATTCCAGAGGATCCACAGCCGGGTAAATACCCTTTTCAGCGATCGAACGGTTCAGCGTGGTGGTCGCATCCAAGTGAGCGAACGACGTTGCCGGTGCAGGATCGGTCAAATCGTCGGCAGGAACGTAAATTGCCTGAACCGAGGTAATCGAACCCTTGGTCGTCGTGGTGATGCGTTCCTGCATCGCGCCCATGTCGGTTGCCAGCGTCGGCTGATAACCCACAGCGGAAGGAATACGGCCGAGAAGAGCCGAAAGTTCCGAACCAGCCTGCGTGAAGCGGAAGATGTTGTCCACGAAGAACAGAACGTCCTGGCCCTTGTCGCGGAAGTTTTCAGCAACAGTCAGACCCGACAGAGCAACGCGAGCACGCGCACCCGGCGGCTCGTTCATCTGACCGTAAACGAGTGCGGCCTTGGAGCCTTCACCGCCACCGAGCTTGTTAACGCCCGATTCGATCATTTCGTGGTAAAGATCGTTACCTTCACGGGTACGTTCACCAACGCCAGCGAATACCGAGTAACCACCGTGCGCCTTGGCGACGTTGTTGATCAGTTCCATGATGAGAACGGTCTTGCCGACGCCGGCACCCCCGAACAGACCAATCTTACCACCCTTGGCGTAAGGAGCGAGAAGGTCGACGACCTTGATGCCCGTTACGAGGATTTCAGCTTCGGTCGACTGTTCGATATACTCAGGAGCTTCCTGGTGGATCGCGCGACGGGCCGTGGTCTTGATCGGACCAGCTTCGTCAACCGGCTCGCCGATGACGTTCATGATGCGGCCGAGGGTTTCTTCACCAACCGGAACCATGATCGGGTTGCCGGTGTCGCGCACTTCGTGACCGCGAACCAGACCTTCGGTCGAGTCCATGGCGATGGTGCGAACGGTGTTTTCACCCAGATGCTGCGCAACTTCGAGAACCAGGCGGTTGCCCAGATTGTCGGTTTCCAGAGCGTTGAGGATCAGCGGCAGCTGACCGTCTTCGAACTGTACGTCGACAACAGCGCCGATGACCTGAGTGATCTTGCCTACTGCGCCGGTCGTTGCAGCCTTGGGAGCTGCAGGAGACTTGGCGGCAGCTGCCTTGGCTGGTGTAGCCTTGGCCGGAGCCTTCTTCGCCGCTGCCGGCTTTGCTTCGGCCGCGGCGGTAGTTTTCGGGGTCGCTGCTTTTGCCATCGATCCTTACCTTCCGTTAGCATGGTCCCGAAAAGTTGCAGACTTCCCGGATAGACCGTGCGGTAAACCCTAGAGCGCTTCCGCGCCCGAAATGATTTCGATCAGTTCCTTGGTGATCTGAGCCTGACGCTGACGGTTATACGTGATCGACAACTTGTTGATCATGTCACCGGCATTACGCGTCGCATTGTCCATCGCGCTCATCTTCGCGCCCATTTCGCCCGCCACATTTTCCAAGAGAGCGCGGAAAATCTGGACCGAAATATTGCGCGGGATCAGCGTGCTCAGGATCGCCGCAGGATCAGGTTCGTACTCATAAATCGCATCGCCTGCAGTGTCCGCCTGCGCAACATCGCCAGCCGAAGCCGGAATGATCTGCTGTGCAGTTGGGATCTGTGCAATCACCGACTTGAATTCGGAATAGAACAGGGTGCAGACATCAAATGCGCCTTGTTCAAACAGCTCGATCACCTTGTGGCCGATCTGGTCGGCATGCACAAAAGCGAGCTGCTTGACTTCGCGCAAATTGACGTGGTCGATGATCAGAGAGGCAAACTCGCGACGCAGAATATCTGCGCCCTTCTTGCCGACCGTGATGATCTTGACCGTCTTGCCTTCAGCGAGGAGCTTGCGGGTATGATCGCGCGCCAGGCGTGCGATCTGCGAGTTGAAACCGCCGCAAAGGCCACGTTCTGCAGTGCAGACGACGAGCAGATGCACGTCGTCCTTACCCGTACCGGCCATCAATGCCGGTGCATCTTCGCCGCTGACATTCTGCGCGATATTCGCGAGAACGGCGCCCATGCGCTGCGAGTAAGGCCGTGCGGCCTCCGCAGCTTCCTGGGCACGGCGCAGCTTCGCCGCGGCGACCATCTGCATCGCCTTGGTGATTTTCTGCGTCGCCTTGACCGAGGCGATACGGTTTCTCAGATCCTTTAGTGAAGGCATCCGTTCATCCCGTCACAAAATTCAAGCGAAAGACTTGGCGAACGCGTCGACCGCTGCCTTGAGCTTTGCTTTGATGTCGTCGGTGAGCGCCTTCTGATCGCGGATCGCATCCAGCACATCCTTGTGCTCGGTGCGCAGCGAAGAAAGAAGACCTGCTTCGAACTTGCCAACCTGGTTGACGGCGATCTTGTCGAGATAGCCATTCACGCCGGCGAAAATCACGGCAACCTGTTCTTCCGTCTTGAGCGGCGAGAACTGTGGCTGCTTGAGAAGCTCGGTCAGACGTGCGCCACGGTTCAGCAAACGCTGGGTCGAGGCATCGAGATCCGAACCGAACTGTGCGAAGGCGGCCATTTCACGATACTGGGCGAGCTCGCCCTTGATCGAACCAGCAACCTGCTTCATGGCCTTGACCTGAGCCGAAGAACCAACGCGCGAAACCGACAGACCGACGTTAACAGCCGGACGGATACCCTGATAGAACAGGTTGGTTTCGAGGAAGATCTGGCCGTCGGTGATCGAGATCACGTTGGTCGGAATGAAGGCCGAAACGTCGTTGCCCTGCGTTTCGATGACCGGCAGAGCCGTCAGCGAGCCAGCGCCGTTTTCGTCGTTGAGCTTTGCAGCGCGTTCGAGAAGACGGGAGTGCAGATAGAAAACGTCGCCCGGATAAGCTTCACGGCCCGGAGGACGACGAAGCAGAAGGGACATCTGACGATAAGCAACAGCCTGCTTGGACAGATCGTCGTAACCGATGAGAGCGTGCTGACCGTTGTCACGGAAGTATTCGCCCATTGCGCAACCTGCGAACGGAGCGAGGTACTGCATCGGAGCCGGATCGGAAGCGGTAGCAGCGATAACGATCGAATATTCGAGAGCGCCGCGTTCTTCGAGAACCTTAACGAACTGAGCAACAGTCGAACGCTTCTGGCCGATAGCAACGTAAACGCAATAAAGCTTTTCGCTGTCCGGGCCGTTGTCGTGGATCGGCTTCTGGTTCAGGAAGGTGTCGAGAATGATGGCGGTCTTGCCGGTCTGACGGTCACCGATGACCAGCTCGCGCTGACCACGACCAACCGGGATCAGAGCGTCAACAGCCTTGAGGCCGGTCGACATTGGCTCATGAACCGACTTGCGCGGGATGATGCCCGGTGCCTTCACGTCGACGCGGCGACGCTCGGTAGCAACGATTGGGCCCTTGCCGTCGATCGGGTTGCCGAGAGCGTCAACGACGCGGCCCAGCAGGCCCGGACCAACCGGCACGTCAACGATGGCGCCGGTACGCTTAACGACGTCGCCTTCCTTGATGTCACGGTCGGCACCGAAGATAACGACACCAACGTTGTCGTTTTCAAGGTTGAGCGCCATGCCGCGAATGCCGCCGGGGAATTCGACCATTTCACCAGCCTGAACATTGTCCAGACCATAGACGCGAGCAATACCGTCGCCGACGGACAGAACCTGACCGACCTCGGAGACCTCAGCCTCCTTGCCGAAGTTCTTGATTTGCTCTTTCAGGATAGCGGAAATTTCCGCAGCGCGGATGTCCATCAGCCGACCTCTTTCAGTGCAAGCTTGAGAGAAGATAGTTTGGTGCGAAGGGACGTGTCGATCTGACGCGAACCCATCTTGACGATAAGACCGCCGAGGATCGACGGATCGACGGTGACGTTAATCGTCACGTCCTTGCCGGCCACGCTCTTCAGCGTTGCCTTCAATTCGTTTTCCTGCGCAGCGGTGAGCGCATGCGCGGAAGTGACATCGGCGGAAACTTCTCCGCGATGTTCAGCAGCAATCTTGTGGAATGCGGCGATGATGCCCGGCAGGGCGAAGAGACGGCGGTTCGCTGCGACGACGCGCAGGAGATTTCCGACCAGACCCGTGATGCCCGCCTTGTCGGCGATAGCGCCGATCGCATGGAGCTGGTCTTCCGAAGAAAATACCGGACTGGAGATCAGACGCTTGAGGTCCTCGCTTCCGCTCAGAAGCGCCTCGAAACGAACAAGATCTTTCTCCACAGCAGCAACGGATTTGGCTTCGAGCGCCAGCTCGAAAAGCGATCCGGCGTAACGCTGTGCCACACCTGAAATGAGCGAAGACGTTTCAGCCACGAACAACCTGCTCTCTACGTTGAAACCATCCTTTTGGGGCCCACTATTGCTCAGGACGCCAAGCCGATGATTTTATTGAATGTTTCCGGAAAACCACTGACGCGCGAGCACGTCAACACCGAAATGTGATTGCCGTCTAGCATAGACGAACAGGACTCGCAACACGCGAATCCCGCACTTTTGTGTAAGATTTGTCGCGTTTTCAGATCAAAAAAGTCGCAGGGTTAACCGATGAAGCCAAATGCGTAGAGCAATGGCCCGGCGGCCAGGAGGAATTCTACAATTCCTGCCAACCAGTTATAGATCGTGCCGCCCCTATCGGACATCATCGAGATGAAGCGACCGAACAGCGCAAAGCCCCATGCCACACCCAAAACGATCCACAGGTAGGGCTGTGCAAAGATAAGAGCGCCAAGACCGAGAGCGAGATAGGGACCAGCCAGCACCGCGCGGATGGAGCTGAAGGCTTCCGGTCGGGCATTGATCGGCTGCAACCGCAACAGCTTCATGGTGATGCCGGGCGCAAAAAGCATGACGATGCCCGCAAAAGCAGTCACGGCTGCCGAGCTCCAGGCGAGCCATTCGCCAGTCGTGGTGGGAAGATAGAATTCCATCGTATTCACCTTCTTCGTTTTAGGCCCTATAGCGGAATTTTACGCCACGTTCCATCCTGCCCGGACAGGTGGAACCTCAATATCGGCGGCCTACAGGAAGCTTTGCGGATCAATATCGACCTGCACCTTGATAGATCCTCGTTCTTTCGGCGACGCGGCCAGCAAAGCGCGGATAAAGGATTGAATATCCGCGCGTTTTGTCCCGTGGATCAATATCCGGAAACGGTGCCGTCCGCGCACCAGCGCCAGCGGCGCTTCGGCAGGACCCAGCACGGAAATCTCCGATGAAGAAGGTGCTGCGCGACGAAGAGCGCGCGCATGATTTTCAGCATCCGGACGATTATCGGCAGAGATGATCAGCGCGGCGAGCCGGCCGAATGGCGGCAACGCGCTACGCTCCCGCTCCTCGATCTCGCGGGTATAAAACGCCTCGGTATCGCCGCTGACGATGGCGCGCATAACCGGATGATCCGGTTGGTAGGTCTGGATCAGGCCGAGACTTTTGCGGCCCGTTCGCCCCGCGCGCCCGGTCACCTGATTGAGAAGCTGGAAGGTGCGTTCGGCGGCGCGCGGGTCGCCATTGGCCAGCCCCAGATCGGCATCCACCACGCCCACAAGTGTCATATTGGGGAAATTGTGCCCCTTGGCGACCAGCTGCGTGCCGATGACGATATCCGCCTCGCCCTTCGCGATGGCGTCGAGTTCCAGACGCAGCCTTTTCACGCCGCCCGCCATATCAGACGAAAGCACTATGATTCGCGCGTCGGTGAAGGTCGCGGCCACTTCTTCCGCGATCCGTTCTACGCCCGGACCACAGGCGACCAGATGGTCAAGCGTGCCGCATTCCGGGCAGGCTTCCGGCGTAGGCTCGTGATAGCCGCATTGATGGCACATCAACTGGCCGCGAAAGCGATGCTCGACCAGCCAGCTTGAACATTGCGGACACTGAAAGCGGTGACCGCAGACGCGGCACAAGGTCAGCGGCGCATAGCCGCGACGGTTTAGGAACAGCAGCGCCTGTTCGCCGCGTTCGACAGTCTTGCCGACAGCTTCGGTAAGTGCGGGCGACAGAAAGCGTCCTGGCGGCGGCGGTGAACGCCGCATGTCGATGGTCTTCAGATCGGGAAGTGCAGCTTCCGCATAGCGCCCGTAAAGCTTGATTCGCTTGTAACGGCCCTGATCCGCATTGACCTGACTTTCGATGGAGGGCGTGGCCGAAGCCAGCACCACCGGGAAGCCGCCAATATGGCCGCGAACCACGGCCATGTCGCGGGCATTGTAGAAGACCCGATCTTCCTGTTTGTAAGCCGGATCATGTTCTTCATCGACGATGATTAGGCCCAGTTCCTTGAAGGGCAAGAACAGCGCGGAGCGTGCGCCTGCGACCACGCGCACCGTGCCTTCGGTAACCTGACGCCAGACACGCTCACGCGTGCGTGGCGCGAGGTCGGAATGCCATTCGGCAGGTTTCGCTCCGAACCTGTTGTGGAACCGGTCGAGGAATTGCTGCGTCAGGGCGATTTCCGGCAGGAGAATCAGCACCTGCTTGCCCTGCTCCAATGCCTTGGCGACGGCTTCGAAATAAACTTCGGTCTTGCCGGAGCCGGTGACACCGTCAAGAAGCGAAACGGAAAAACAGTCCGCGGCGACGGAATCAGACAGTATTTCTGCGGCGGCCTGCTGGTCTTCCGAAAGCGTGGCGCGTGCATAGTCCGTGTCCGGCTTCGCCACCACGGCGGGCGGCGGCAACATCACTTCATCGAATACGCCTTGCGCCTTCAACCCTTCCACGACCGTCGTCGAAACACCCGCCGCATGGGCCAAACCGGATCGCGTCCAGGCGAGCCCATCGCGGGCAAGCTCCATCACCCGGGCACGAGCGTCGGTCATGCGTTCCGGCTCTCTGCCTGAATAACGCAAACCGGGCACCGACGGCTCGGGATCGAAGGCGGCAGGCACGCGCAAGACCATGCGCGCCACCATGCCGGGCGGCGAAAGCGTGTAGTCTGCAGCCCAGCGCATGAAGCGAAGCATCTCGCTATCCACGGGCGGACAATCGAACACTTCGGAAATGGATCGCAGCTTTTTGGCATCGACCGCATCGGTCTCGCCTTCGCAGACGATACCCGCAACTTCACGCGGCCCCAGAGGGACGCGCACGATCGACCCGGGCTGGACGTTCATGCCCTCCGGGACCATATAAGAATAAGGCCGTTCTGCTGGCATAGGCACCAGCACCGGAACCACGCGCGGCGCGAGGCTCGGAAAGAGGCCTAGAACGGGGTTAGCAATATCGTGCGAATCTTTCGACATGATCGCGTGACCTTGGCGCGGCTTTGCGCTAAAGAAAAGCCACCTTCCGGGACTTAAATGGATTTAGCTCCCAAAACCACCCGCGCTCACTATGGAGGAACGCTGTTATGAAGTTTTTCGTGGACACTGCGGACGTCAAGGAAATCCGCGAACTGAACGACCTCGGACTGGTCGATGGCGTGACCACCAACCCGTCTCTCATCCTGAAGTCGGGTCGTGACATCATTGAAGTCACCAAGGAAATCTGCTCCTTCGTCAAGGGTCCGGTTTCGGCCGAAGTTGCCGCGACCGAATATGAGCAGATGATGAAGGAAGCTGCCGTCATCTCCAAGATTGCAGACAATATCTGCATCAAGCTGCCTGTCACCCTCGATGGCCTTAAGGCTTGTAAGTCTCTGTCTTCGGACGGCCACAAGGTCAACATGACGCTCTGCTTCTCGGCCAATCAGGCACTTCTGGCAGCCAAGGCTGGCGCGACCTTCATTTCGCCGTTCATCGGCCGTCTTGACGATACCGGCATCAACGGTATGGAACTGATTGCCGAAATCCGCACGATTTATGACAACTACGATTTCCGCACCGAAATTCTTGCGGCTTCGATTCGCACCGTCAATCACGTCAAGGAAGCAGCGCTTATCGGCGCCGATGTCGTGACCGCACCTCCGGCAACGCTGAAGGCGCTCGTCAAGCATCCGCTGACCGACAAGGGCCTCGAAACCTTCCTCGCCGATTGGGCGAAGACCGGCCAGAAGATCGCTTAATCAGCGACCTTGCCAGACAGATGGAAGGCGGGCTCACGGCCCGCCTTTTTTATTGCGGCTCACTATTCCAGAACCGTCTCGCCATCCTGCTTGCTCACGCGGATCGGCCTGCTGCCGCATTGCTCGGCAATGGCATGGGCAAGCGCGCTGGAATGGGTTACCACCCAGATCTGGCTGCGCTCGGATGCCTGTGCGATCATTCTTGCCAGCGACGGGATCATGTCCGGGTGCAGGCTCGCCTCGGGTTCGTTCAGCGCAACCAGTGGCGGCAGACGATAGGACAGAAGCGCGCCTGCCAGCGCCAGCAGGCGAATTTGTCCGTCCGACAATTCACCCGGCCGAAAGATGCGGGGTGGGAAAGCCGGAAAATTCAGGCCGAAACTGGCGGTTTCTTCCGGATAGGGAACGACCAGTTTAGCGCCGTCCAGCGCCTCCGCGATAAAACGATCCAGATCGACCGTATCCTGACGGATATGAGCAAGCGTGGCGAAGACCGAGGCGAGATTGCCGCCATCCTCGTCCAGCATGGCCGCTGTGGCGGCAATGGAGGGCTGGCGCGCCGGTGCGTCGCGATCGCTTCTGAAGCCGTGATAGAAGCGCCAGCCGCGCATTTGCGCCGAGAGATCGCCGATTTCCGGATAATGTCCCGACTGGCCGAGCACCGCCAGCCCGCTCTCCGATGTCAGTAGCCGCGCCGGATGCTCCATGCGCCGCCCCTCCCCGTCGCGGGCGAAAACCGCAGGGCCGCGACGATCCATGAGATCGACCGGGCGGCGACCTGTATCGAGATTGAGCTGCTCTTCCTTGATCTGCGGCTCGAACGGAAAAGCCCCGGACACTGGTGGCGGCAAACCCGCCTCGATCCGATAGGACAGGCGCGATGCCAGCCTTTCATCCTCGAAATCCGCTTCCAGAATAATCCGCGCCGATTCGTGCTTGCGACGGCCGCCGCTCCACATGGCCGACTGCATGCCGCCTTCGCGGACAATCTCCGTCGAAAAACTGCCTTCCGCAGCCGCCTTGATCAGCTGTAAAGCCCGATAGAGATTGGATTTGCCAGCGCCGTTTTCACCGACGAACACCGTCACCTGCCCAAGATCGAACCGGACAGAACGCAGTGAACGATAGCCTTTGGCCGAAAAAGAAACGAGGCGCATGATCTCCGCAACAGGCTGATACAATAAAGGGCGGCACAAACCGTGCCGCCCTTTATATCGATCTCGATGCGAACCACAAATTCCAATCAACCAGCCAAGGCTGTCACGCGCACTCTGTGCTGAAAGCCGATTGTCCTTTGCCGGCGCATTATTCCCATTTCATTTCGCCCTTGATGACCTTGGCACCCAGTTCCAGGCTGCTTTCGCCGCCCAGATCCGGATAGCGCTTCTTCATCGCAGCGATAAGCTCTGCGCTGTCCTTGGCCTTCGCGGCCTCTTCATCGAATGCAGCGATATAATCGCGGGTAAATTTGACCGCCGAAACGTCGGTTGCAGAACCCGCTTTCATGTGGGCAGGAACGACGACTTCAGGATTGCGCGCGGCAATCGCATCCAGTGTTTTAATCCATGCTTCGCGCTGCGCCAGGTCAGGCGTATCGGCCAGCCAGATATGTTCACCTGCACCGATCAGGACACCGCCGAACACGGCTTTCAGCGATGGCACCCAGAGATAACGGCGATTCGTCATGCCTTCAGCCGGAACGATCTCGATCTCGTTGCCTTCCAGCGTAAGCGTCTTTTCATCCGATGCCTGCGGCAAAACAAGATCGGACAGGCTCTGCGGGCCATTCTCCTTGAGTTGCGGTCCCCAGACCTTCAGCTTCGTCTCGACATTGCCGTCGATGGCAGCAACGGCCTCAGGAGCAGCAATGATTTTGACATCGGGGAAAGCCGACTTGATTTCACGCAGGTTGAAATAATAGTCGGGATCGCTCTGGCTAACATAGACTGTGGTGAGCTTCTTACCGGTTTCCTTGATCTTCTCGGCAACTGCCTTGCCATCGGAGAAGGTGAAACCACCATCAAGAAGAACAGCCTCTTTCTCTCCGGTCAACAGAACCGGTGTCCGGTTGAAGCCATTCTCATCGGCCTGAAAAAACTGCCATTTCAGCGGCGCTGCCTTTTCCTGCGCCGCTGCCGGACCAGCAACCGCCAGCCCCGCCACACCTATTGCTGCAAAGACTGCGCCTCGCAGGATGTCTGAAAATCGCTCCATCTGAATACTCCTGAAATTATGATTGAACCGACGGCAATACCGAGCGGCTTTCATGCGTGACGCTTCGGGCAAGTCCCTTCCCAATTTTCGCATCACGCCTCGGGCAATATGCAAATTGTAAATTAGTTCATTTGAAACAATGAGTTATAAAAATGTTTGTAAGGAACAGCGATGTTACCTTGCTGAATTCCTTGAGCCTTTTTGCAATAAAAGAAATAAAAAAAGCGGCGCTTGGAAGCGCCGCTTTTGGACTTCAGACCAAAGAACCGGTCAGAGCTTCGACAGCTTCTGCGCCAGTGCGAGGAAAACCTGTTCGGCCAGCTCTTCGGCGGCACGCTTGCGCGCATCGCGTTCGGCACGCAGGTTTGCGAATTCCTGACGCGGACGATCGAAGGAAGCGCCCGTCGTGCGTGTACCGGTGGCAAGCGGCTTGCCGTCCTTGTCACGCAGCACGAAATTCGACGTCGCCTTGACGATACCAGCCGATGGACGGCCCGTACGGTCGGTCTGATCGCCGATATCCACACTCACGGCGGAAATCGTGTTCGTGCTCAGGCCGAGGCTCAGACGATACATCGGATTGGCTGGCTCACCAGCGCCACCGCCCAGCAGGAAGATCAGGCGATTGCGAACCTGCTGGCCATACACGTCATGGGCCGCATCGATGGATACCGAAGCCAGCTTGGTGCGCATGTCCGGCGTCACGCTACCGCCGATCGAACCACCTGCGCCGCCGCCCGACGAATAGAGCGGCTGCACCGTGCAGGCAGCAAGAAGAGCCGCAGCTCCCACAGCCACAAAAGCGACGCGGAAAGTCTTGATTGCGGAGAGGAAACGATCAGGCAACGACATTGACGATCCTTTGCGGCACCACGATAATCTTCTTCGGCGAGCCCCCGTCGAGCGCAGCCTTGACGAAGTCAAGTTCGAGCACCGCCTGTTGAATGCTAGCTTGATCAGCGTCGCGGGCGATTGTCAAATCCCCACGCTTCTTGCCGTTGATCTGCACGGGCATCACAATCTCGTTTTCCACCACCAATGCGACATCGAATGCCGGCCATGGCGCGCGGGCGACCAACGTTTCCTGTCCGGCGATCTTGCCGCCCAGTTCCGTCAGGCACTGTTCAGCCAGATGCGGCATCATCGGCGCGAGCATCTGGATGAGCTTTTCCGTGGCGTCACGAACAGCGCCCTTCAGCTCGTCATCGGCCTTGTCCGAAGCGACGAGCTGCAACGGTGCTGCAAGCGCATTCACCAGCTCGTAAAGACGCGCAACGCCACGATTGAAGGCGAGCTTTTCGATGTCGTCGCCAACAGCGTTGACCGTCTTATGCACGGCCTTGGAAACGGCAAGCGCTTCGCCCTGCGACCCGGTCTTGGGCGCAACATCTTTCAGAGGCTCGGCTGCTTCTGACACCAGACGCCAGACGCGCTGCACAAAACGATGTGCACCTTCGGCACCGGCTTCCGTCCAGATCACGTCACGCTCTGGCGGCGAATCGGACAGCATGAACCAACGCGCGGTATCCGCACCATAGGAAGAAATGATATCGTCGGGATCGACGACATTTTTCTTCGACTTCGACATCTTTTCGATGGAACCGATTTCGACCGGCGCACCACTATCCAGCATGGTCGCTATGCGTTTGCCGTCAATGTCCTCGATGCGGATATCGGCAGGCGCAACCCACTGGCCATCAGCCTTGTAGGTTTCGTGCACAACCATGCCCTGCGTGAACAGGCCCTTGAAAGGCTCGTCCAGACCGACATGGCCCGTGACCTTCATGGCGCGGGTGAAGAAGCGCGAATAGAGCAGATGCAGGATCGCGTGTTCAACACCGCCAATATACTGATCGACCGGCAGCCAGCGATCAGCAACCGCACGATCCGTCGGCTCGTTTTCCCAAGGAGCTGTGAAGCGGGCATAGTACCAGGACGAATCGACGAACGTATCCATCGTGTCCGTCTCGCGACGGGCTTCGCCGCCACATTTCGGGCACTTCACATGACGCCATGTCGCGTGACGGTCCAGCGGATTGCCCGGACGGTCGAAATCGACATCATCCGGCAGCTTGACCGGCAGGTCGGCACGCGGCACCGGATTGACGCCACAGCTTTCGCAATGGATCATCGGGATCGGGCAGCCCCAATAACGCTGGCGCGAAATGCCCCAGTCGCGCAGACGGAACTGCACCTTGCGAGCCGCCTGCGGCTGATTGCCGAGCGTGGACTGCTCCAGACGGCTTGCGACCTCGTTGAAGGCTGCTTCCGGCGTCATACCATCGAGGAAGCGCGAATTGATCATCACGCCGTCATCGGTATAAGCCGTGTCGGTGATGGCAAAAGTCGCAGCATCGTCGCCCTTCGGCAGAACGACCGGCGTTACCTTCAGCGCATATTTATTGGCGAAATCCAGATCGCGCTGGTCGTGCGCAGGACAGCCGAACACAGCGCCCGTGCCATATTCCATCAACACGAAATTGGCGACATAGACCGGCAACTCCCAGTTCTCGTCGAACGGATGCTTGACCTTGACGCCGGTATCGAAGCCCTTCTTTTCAGCGGTTTCAAGCGCTGCAAGCGACGTGCCGTGCTGGTGGCATTCTTCGATGAAGCCGGTGAGCGATGCGTTGTTTTCGGCAAGCTTCTTGGCCAGCGGATGATCGGCGGAAATCGCGACAAAGGCCGCGCCGAACAACGTATCGGGACGCGTCGTGTAAACCTCGATTTCCGAGAAGCCTTCCGGTGCCGTCTTGCCGTCGAGCGCAAAACGAACCTGCAAGCCTTCCGACTTGCCGATCCAGTTGCGCTGCATCAGGCGGACTTTTTCCGGCCACTGGTCAAGCGTGTCAAGACCGGCCAGCAATTCTTCGCTGAAATCGGTGATCTTGAAGAACCACTGTGTCAGTTCGCGCTGTTCGACCAGCGCGCCAGATCGCCAGCCGCGGCCATCGACCACCTGCTCATTGGCAAGAACGGTGTTGTCGACCGGATCCCAGTTGACCTTGGAGGTTTTGCGCGTCACCAGACCTTTTTCGAACAGGTCGATGAACAGCATCTGCTGACGGTGATAATATTCCACATCGCAGGTCGCGAATTCACGCGACCAGTCAAGCGACAGGCCCATGGACTTGAGCTGGCGCTTCATCGTGTCGATGTTCTGGTAGGTCCATTCCTTCGGATGCACCTTGTTCTGCATCGCCGCGTTTTCCGCAGGCATGCCGAACGCGTCCCAGCCCATCGGATGGAGCACGTTGAACCCCTTGGCGCGCTTGTAGCGGGCGACGACATCGCCCATCGCATAGTTGCGCACATGGCCCATATGGATGCGCCCCGATGGATAGGGGAACATCTCAAGCACATAATACTTCTCGCGCGGATCGCTGTTGTCCGTTTCGAAAGTCCGGTTTTCTTCCCAGACTTTCTGCCAGTGAGCTTCCGCCACGCGCGGATTATAACGTTCGGCTGCCATGTCCGTATTTACTCGTACGAAGGTGATGCAATAAGGAGAGTCGATATTTAATGGCGACCTTCACCACGTATTGGCGAAAGCGTCAACCTTTTGCGGATGAAAAGCCTGAAAGCGAGAGTTTCATGTCAGATATCGTCACGAACCTGAACACGGTCAAGGCCGCAATCGCCACTGCCGAAAAAGAAGCGCGTCGCAACAAAGGCTCGGTCACGCTCGTCGCCGTGTCGAAAACCTTCGATGCGAATGCGATCCGCCCGGTGCTTGACGCTGGACAGCGCGTCTTCGGCGAAAACCGCGTGCAAGAAGCGCAAGCCAAATGGCCTGAACTGCGCGATGATTATTCCGGCATCGAACTGCATCTGATCGGCCCACTGCAATCGAACAAGGCCGCCGATGCCGTTGCCCTGTTCGACGTCATTGAAACCGTCGACCGCGAGAAGATCGCAGCCGCCCTTGCCGACGAGATCAACAAGCAGGGCAAGAGCCCGAAACTCTATGTACAGGTCAATACGGGTCTGGAAGAGCAGAAGGCCGGCATTGCACCGAAAGATGCCGTTGCCTTTGTCGCCCGCTGCCGCAGCGAACATGGCCTCGCCATCGAAGGGCTGATGTGCATTCCACCGGCAGATGAAAATCCGGGACCGCATTTTGCCCTGCTGGAAAAGCTCGCCATCGAAGCTGGTGTCGAAAAGCTCTCCATGGGCATGTCGGGCGATTATGAAACCGCCATCGGCTTCGGCGCAACTTCGGTTCGTGTCGGCTCGGCGATTTTTGGCGGACGTTCCTATACGTCTCCAGCCTGAACCTCACTGTGCGCTTTGATGCGAGCGATGATCCGCGTGTAGACCCAGGCAAGCGCAATCGCCACGGCGCATCCAAGCGCGATTTCGACAAGCCTTGAAAGGGCGAGCAGCAATTCCTCATTGCGCGTCTGGGCAAAGCGTCCCGCATCCATGACGATCACCACGGTTGCGGGCGCCAGCCGCCAGTTGATCGGATATTTGTCGATCATCAGGATGAGCAGCACCGTCAATGCTGCGCCGAACAGGCTAGCCAGCGGAGAATAACCGAATATCCAGATCGTCAGCATCCCGATAGTGCAACCGACCGCCGTATTGATCGCCCGGGCCTGCGCCAATGCCAGCGTTGCGCGCACATCCGGATCGGAAATGATCAGGACGGTAATCACGGCCCAGATTGGATGCTCTATCCCCGCCCAGCGAAGCGCGAACCAGCAAATAAGGCAACCGAGCAATGTCTTCGAGGCGTAAAGCAACGCCTTGCCTGGATTGGTCAGATGCGGAAGCGTCATATGGCCTCGGTTGCCGGTTTACTCACATTATCGGTCAGTGCAGAACGATCTCCCCTTGCACATTCCTCCAGTCCGATGGGCCGAGCAAGCGGCAATGCGTATAGGTCACCGAATGCAGCGGCCCGTCGATCTCCCGTTTCCAAAACTCGATGAAATGGTGCAGCACCGGAAACTCCGGCGCGACATCATATTCCTGCCAGACAAACAGCTGAAGCAGATGCGGATGATCCGGCATGTGGTAGAAAAGTTTCGCCGTCGTCAGACCATAACCGGCGAGTTGCAGTTCGAAGGCCGATTTTGCATGAAAAGCGGACGTCGTCATGGCGATTTCCCCTTTTTGTGAAGAGCCATATACTCGGCTCCTGGATTTGAGATAATCACTCCAAATGGTTTTTAAAGTGTAAAAACAATATGTTAGCAACAAATAACTATGAGTGCTGCCAATTCAGAGATTTAGCCTGCGTCATTGTGGACGAGAGACGCACCAATCGTCTAATTTACCTTCACAGCTTAGGAAGCTAGATAAGACCCAACAGTGGTTACGAACCACGCACTGACGAGAGGACGTTGGTGAAACTTGGAGGAAATGATGTCGGAAAAGCTTTACCCCGTACTGCCGGAGGCAAAGAAGAACACGCTCATTGACAATGAGACCTACCTCGAATGGTACAAGGAAAGCGTGAGCGATCCGGATGGCTTCTGGGCCAAGCACGGTCGCCGCATCGACTGGTTCAAGCCTTTCACCAAGGTCAAGAACACCGATTTCAACGGCGACGTATCCATCAAGTGGTATGAGGACGGCGTCACCAACGTCTCCTACAACTGTATCGACCGTCACCTGAAGAGCCGTGGCGACAAGGTCGCGATCATCTGGGAAGGTGACAACCCCTATATCGACAAGAAGATCACCTATCGCGAGCTTTATGAAAATGTTTGCCGCATGGCGAATGTTCTCAAGAAGCACGGCGTCAAGAAGGGCGACCGCGTTACGATCTATCTGCCGATGATCCCGGAAGCCGCCTATGCCATGCTCGCATGCGCGCGCATTGGCGCGGTGCATTCGGTGGTTTTCGCAGGCTTCTCGCCGGAAGCGCTGGCCGGTCGTATCGTCGATTGTGAATCCACTTTCGTCATCACCGCCGATGAAGGCGTGCGTGGCGGCAAGCCCGTTCCGCTGAAGGAAAACACCGACACCGCCATCGATATTGCCGCCAAGCAATATGTCATGGTCAACAAGGTGCTGGTCGTGCGCCGCACCGGCGGCAAGGTCAGCTGGGGTCGTGGCCGCGATCTCTGGTATCATCAGGAAGTCGCCAGCGTCGAACCGCATTGCGAACCGGAACCGATGAATGCGGAAGATCCGCTGTTCATCCTCTACACCTCCGGCTCCACCGGCAAGCCGAAGGGCGTGCTGCACACCACTGGCGGTTATCTGGTCTATGCCTCGATGACCCATCAATATGTTTTCGACTATCACGACGGCGACACATATTGGTGCACGGCAGACGTGGGTTGGGTCACCGGCCATTCCTATATCGTCTATGGTCCGCTGGCCAATGGCGCCACGACGCTAATGTTCGAAGGCGTGCCGAATTTCCCCGATCAGGGCCGATTCTGGGAGATCATCGACAAGCACCACGTCAACATTTTCTATACCGCACCAACGGCGATCCGCGCGCTGATGGGCGCTGGCGATGAATTCGTCACGCGTTCTTCCCGCTCATCGCTGCGCCTGCTCGGCTCGGTCGGCGAGCCGATCAATCCGGAAGCCTGGGAATGGTATTATCACGTGGTCGGCGATGAAAAATCGCCCATCGTCGATACCTGGTGGCAGACGGAAACCGGCGGCATTCTGATCACGCCGTTGCCCGGCGCAACCGATCTCAAGCCTGGCTCCGCTACGCGGCCCTTCTTCGGCGTCAAGCCGCAGCTCGTGGATAATGAGGGCAATGTTGTCGATGGCGCGACCGACGGCAATCTGTGCATCACCGACAGCTGGCCGGGCCAGATGCGCACGCTTTATGGCGACCACAAGCGCTTCATCGAGGCTTACTTCTCCACCTATAAGGGCAAGTATTTCACCGGTGACGGCTGCCGCCGTGATGAGGACGGTTATTACTGGATTACCGGTCGCGTCGATGACGTGCTGAATATTTCCGGCCATCGCCTTGGCACGGCGGAAATCGAATCGGCGCTCGTCTCGCATCACTCGGTTTCGGAAGCAGCCGTTGTCGGCTATCCGCACCCGATCAAGGGACAGGGCATTTATTGCTACGTCACCTTGATGACGGGCGCTGAGGCGCAGGACGCTGATGAACTGCGCAAGGAACTGACCCAGCATGTGCGCAAGGAAATCGGCCCTATCGCGACACCGGACAAAATCCAGTTCGCGCCCGGCCTGCCGAAGACCCGCTCGGGCAAGATCATGCGCCGTATCCTGCGCAAGATCGCCGAAGACGATTTCGGCTCACTGGGCGACACATCGACACTGGCAGATCCAGGTGTCGTGGACGATCTGATCGCCAACCGTCAGAACAAGAAGTAAAACGAAAAGGCCGGGAATTTCCCGGCCTTTTTGTTGATTGTTGGCTTGTCACGCTATCGCCGAAGCTTGGTGAGATTTTCGGTCCTGCATGCCGAAAATCGTGGTCTTCGAGAACCGGAGCGGAGTGTACTTAAGTACATGAGCACCGGAAGCGCAGAAGAACGCGATTTGCAGGCCGCAGGAGCGGGAATATCCCAAGCTTACGAGCTTAGAAGTCGATGGTACGCCCCTTGATCTCCCAATCGCCGAAACGCGCCGGGTCCTTACCACCGCGCCCGCCGATTTCACGCGGGGCTTTGGCATTCGTTTCGGCGGCACGGCGTTCTTCCGCTTCCTTGAGGGCGCGCTGGGCAGCCGGAGGCAGATCGTCAAACTTGCGCGGTGCAGCGTTCTCGTCGATGTCGGTTTCGTTGAGTTTATCGGTCATCCGCTGAAGTCCTATTATTGAAGCGCAGGCTTTTGATACCCATCATATAGGCAGGAATAGGTGGGACGCAAAACCCCGTTTGAGATAAACTCTCGCTGAATTGGAGACCAGAACGCATGAATATGACGAAAACTGCCATGCTGATTACTCTCATGACAGTCATGTTCATGAGCATCGGTTATTTGCTGGGCGGCGGCGGCGGTATGATGATCGCGCTGGTGTTCGCTGTCGGCATGAACCTGTTCGGCTACTGGAACTCCGACAAGATGGTGCTGCGCATGTACAATGCGCAGCAGGTGGATGAGCGCACGGCCCCGGATTACTACCGCATGGTGAGCGGGCTTGCCGCCAATGCCGGTCTGCCCATGCCAAAGGTCTTCATCATCCACGAAGACCAGCCCAATGCTTTCGCCACCGGGCGCAATCCCGAAAATGCGGCTGTCGCCGCCACCACGGGTCTTCTTCAGCGCCTGACGCCGGAAGAAGTGGCGGGCGTGATGGCGCATGAGCTGGCGCATGTGCAAAACCGCGACACGCTCACCATGACCATCGTGGCGACGCTGGCTGGCGCCATTTCGATGCTCGGCAATTTCGCTTTCTTTCTGGGCGGTAACCGTGAAAACGGCAATGGCGTCATTGGCGTCATCGGCACCATTCTGGCGATGATCGTCGCGCCCTTTGCCGCCATGATCGTTCAGATGGCCGTCAGCCGCACCCGCGAATATGCCGCCGACAAACGCGGCGCGGAAATCTGCGGCAATCCGCTTTGGCTGTCTTCGGCGCTCAACAAGATTGCGCGCAGCGCCAAGGCTACCGTCAATGAAAATGCCGAACACAACCCGGCAACCGCGCATATGTTCATCATCAATCCGCTGAGCGGACGTGGTGCCGACAATCTTTTCTCGACCCACCCGGACACCGATAATCGTATCGCAGCGCTTGAACAACTGGCCGGGGAAATGGGTATTCGCTCGGCCGGAATGGCTCCGCGCGCTGCTGCCCCTTCCCAAAGCAGTGGTCCATGGGGTAATGCAGGCGATAACAACAGTGGCGGGTCCGGCTATCGGGGCCCTTGGTCCTAAAAGCGTATCCCAAAAAGTGCACAGCCATTTTTGGATGAGATGCGCGCCAGATAAAGTAGAACAGCGTGAACGATAAGAAACCTGCGCCAAAGCGTGGAAACAACAAGCCGTTAGTACGGAACAATACAGTGGATCGCCCCGGCTTGCCGGCGCGCCAATGTGCAGCGCGTCTGCTGGGTGCGGTGATTGAAAAGAACACCTCGCTCGACGGACTGACCGACAACAGTCACGGCCACCCGCAATATCTGGCGCTTGAACCCCGTGACCGTGCGCTGGTGCGCGCCATTCTTGGCGCAAGCCTGCGCAATCGCGGCGCTATCGAACGGGCCATTTCCAAGCGTCTCGACCGGCCTTTGCCGGAAAACGCCGTCGCGCTGAAGCATTTGCTGCATGTCGCCGTGGCGCAGATTTTCTATCTCGACCTGCCCGACCATTCGGCCGTGGATCTGGCGGTGGAAGCCGCCAATGCCGATCCGCGCAATCGGAAATATGCCGGTCTGGTCAATGCATTGCTGCGCCGTCTGTCGCGCAACAAGGAACGCGCGCTCGCACACACATTGCTACCGGAAGGCAATGTGCCCGAATGGTTTTCCAAGAGCATTGTCGATGCTTACGGCGCGGAAAAAGCCGCAGCCATCTTCGCCATGCATGCCTATGAGCCGCCGATCGACTTCACCGTGAAGGGCGATCCGAAAGTCTGGGCTGAGAAACTCGGCGGTATTGCATTACCGAACGGCTCCGTTCGCGTGCATACCGTTGATGGCGCGCTGACCGACCTGCCCGGCTTTGCCGAGGGTGACTGGTGGGTGCAGGATGTGGCGGCAAGCCTGCCTGCGCGCCTGATGGGCGATATCAAGGGCAAACGCGTCGCTGATCTTTGCGCGGCGCCGGGCGGCAAGACGGCCCAGTTGGTTCAGCAAGGTGCTGATGTCACCGCGCTCGATCTGTCCGAAAACCGGTTGAAGCGCCTGCGCGGCAATCTGGAGCGCCTCGGTTACGAGGCGAAGACCGTTGCGACCAATCTGATGGATTTCGTACCGGAAGAGCTTTTCGACGCTGTGCTTCTCGACGCGCCCTGTTCGTCTACCGGCACGGTGCGTCGCCATCCCGACGTCCCCTGGACCAAGACGCCGCAAGATATCACAAAGCTCGCCGACCTTCAGGGCAAGCTGCTGGCCCATGCCGCAACGCTGGTGAAGCCGGGCGGCGTGATCGTCTTTTCGAACTGCTCGCTGCATCCGCTTGAAGGCGAGGAAATGGCGCGCAAGGCGGCGGAAAATCCGGTGCTGGAACCCTTTCCGATCACCCTTGATGATTGTCCCGGCCTCGAAGGGCTGATCACCGGCGAAGGCTATCTGCGCTCCACGCCAGCCGATCTGCCGTCAGACCGTTTCGACGGCAATCCGCATATGGCGGGCATGGACGGTTTCTTCGCAGCACGCTTCAAGCGGCGCTCGTGAGCCAACCAAATCGTAAAAATTGTCATAACGGGTAGCGATACCCGTTATGGTTAACGCTCGATTCATCATTCTATAGAATTGTAAAGAAGGCCGGAATTCTGATCCGGCCGGAAGGATTAGAGCATTTCCGGCAAAAGTGCGAAGCGGTTTTGCGTTGGATATGCGTAAACACAATGACAAACGATACGGAGAAAGACCGGGTGGCAGTCGCGCTGAGCGAAACCCCTCACCTTTGGGGACTGGCCGTAGCACAGGCGTGGCGCAAGTTTAGCCGCCGCCTGCGTATGGGGCCGCTTTACAGCTGGCGCTTCACCGGCTTTACGCCCGACCGTATCCTGATTGCACCGCCGGATCTGCGTGTTGCCGACCCGCAGCTGGCGCAGGAATTCTATCACGGGCGCTTCGCGCTTGCAGGCCGTCTCGTCGAAACCGGCGGGCTTTCGCCCTTTGCCGTCGAGCCGCCGACACCCGAATGGGAAGCAGCGTTGCAGAGCTTCGGCTGGCTGCGTCATCTGAAAAGCGCAAACAGCGAACTGGCGACTGCCAATGCGCGGGCGCTTGTCGATGACTGGATGCGCATGTTTGGCAAGCGGATTGGCGGTCTTGCCTGGGCGCCCGAAGTAACGGCGCAGCGCATCATCGCCTGGCTGCAACATTCCAATCTGATCCTTTCCGGCGCAGAAATGCCCGCCTATCGCAAGTTCATGCGTTCTCTCGCCATGCAGGTTCGCTATCTGCGCACGGTGGCAGGTGCGATGGACGACGGCGAAGAGCGGCTGCGCGCACGTATCGCGCTGGCTTTCGCGGCCCTCGCATTGCCGGTTTCGCCACCGACCGCACGTGCTGCCCGCCGCAATCTCGAATATGAGCTGAAGCGCCAGATTTTGCCCGATGGCGGGCATATCTCGCGCAATCCGGTGACAGTGCTGGAGCTGCTGGCTGATCTTCTGCCGCTGCGCCAGACCTATGCCAATGGCACGGAATCGCCGCCAAACGCCCTGATTGAAGCAGTTGAGCGCATGCTGCCCGCATTGCGCTTCTTCCGTCATCAGGATGGCAGCTTGGCGCTGTTCAACGGCGTTGGCCCGACCATGCCGGAGCGCATCATTTCCGTTCTGCGCCACGATGAAACGGCTGGTTCGCCGCTCACCCACGCGCCCTATTCCGGCTATGAACGTCTTTCCATGGGATCGACGACCATCATCGCCGATACGGGCCTGCCGCCGCCGGTCACCGCCTCGCGGGACGCCCATGCGGGCTGCCTCGCCTTCGAAATGTCCTCCGGACGCCAGCGCTATATCGTCAATTCCGGCATCGACCGTTTCGGCCCGCCGGAATTTCGTCCATTGGGACGTTCAACCGCCGCCCACTCAACGGCGACCATCAACGACACATCATCGTGCCGGTTCAGCCTCAATGCCGGGCTTTCCAACATGATCGGCACGCCGATCATTGCCGGGCCGACGCGCGTGCAGCGCGACCGTATCGAAGAAATGGGCAGACAGGGTTTTGTGGCAAGCCATGACGGCTATGCGCGCCTGTTCGGCATTTATCACGAACGCCGCCTCGTGCTCTCGCACAATGGCAGCGTCATTCAGGGGGCCGACCGCTTCTATCGCGGCGACGGGCGACCATTGAAATCCAATGGGCGCGACAATATTGCGGTGCGGTTCCACCTGCACCCGACGGTTGATATTTCCTATGACGAGAATGGCCTGATCGTCCTGTCTGCTGACCGCGACGACACCTGGGTTTTCTCCTGTTTCGAAGTCGCGCCACAGCTCGAAGATACGATCTTCTTCGCCGGTTTCCGCGGGCCTGTCACATCCAAGCAGATCGTACTGTCTTTCCCGGCTTCCGAACTGCCGGAGGTTAACTGGCAGTTCAGCCGTGTGGCGCTGGGAAGCTACGTCTGACCCACCCTTCCGGTCACGGATGCGGCGGCGGGAAGCCGTGCCGCTCCGTCAACGCGGCCAGAATTTTGTGCGGATCGGCAATTAGCGAGCGCCCCTGATAAGTGCCCGTTTCGAATGACGTGCGGTCGCCATCTTTCAAAATCAGCAACGGCAGAGACTGATTTTCCTCACCTGCAAGCTGGATCACCGTCTCGCGCGGTCTGGCAAATGCGATGCGCTCGATCTTCAAATCTCCACCGAGTGAGGGAAACGACGCCAGAACACCCTCGATCAGCGCGCAATGCCAGCAGTAGAATTCCTGTCCGGGATAGGCCGGATCTTTGAAACCCGGCGTCAGAAGAAACAACGTATCTTGGGTCATTTTGCTTTAGCCTCAGAGCGAATGGATTTACAAATCACTGTTACATCATTCCATAGCAGTTCTTCACCAAGCCGTCTTCAAATGTGAGTAATCGTTGCGGAACCGGATGCACTGCATAGCGTTCCGGTTCGACACCGGTCCTCAACAACAGGAGTTACCCCATGGGCGAAAAGATCAACCAGCGCATCGTGCTCGCATCGCGTCCGGACGGGCGCCCTACGGCGGAAAACTTCCGACTTGAAGAAGCGGCAGTTCCGGGCGCTGGCGAAGGCGAAGTGCTTCTGAAGCTGCGTTATCTTTCGCTCGACCCCTATATGCGCGGCCGCATGAGCGCCGCCAAATCCTATGCGGCACCAGTGGAGATCGGTTCGGTCATGGAAGGCGGCACAGTGGGCGAAGTGGTTGAAAGCCACAGCGCAGGCTTCGCGCCAGGCGACTTTGTACTGTCCCATTCCGGCTGGCAAAGCTATGCGGTGGCCAATGCCTCAACCTTGCGCAAGCTTGATCCCGAGCAGGCACCGCTGACCACCGCGCTTGGCGTCCTTGGCATGCCGGGCTTCACCGCCTATTCCGGCCTCTTGACCATCGGCCAGCCCAAGGAAGGCGAAACGGTGGTCGTTGCGGCGGCTACCGGTCCCGTAGGATCTGCCGTCGGGCAGATCGCCAAGCTGAAGGGTGCGCGGGCGGTCGGCATTGCGGGCGGCGCAGACAAGTGCAAGGCGCTGATTGACGAATTCGGTTTTGACGTTGCGGTTGACCATCACAGCCCGAACTTCGCGCAGGAACTGGCAAGTGCTTGCCCGGACGGTATCGACGTCTATTTCGAGAATGTCGGCGGCAAGGTTTTTGCAGCGGTCTTTCCGTTGCTGAACCCTTTTGCCCGTGTGCCGGTTTGCGGGCTCATCGCGCAATATAACCAGACCGGTCCGTTTGACGGTCCCGACCGCTTGCCAGTGCTGATGCGCGATATCCTGTCCAAGAGCCTGACCATTCGCGGCTTCATTCAGCGCGACTTTGCCGATCAGCGCCCCGCTTTCTATCACGATATGGCGAAATGGATCGCCGATGGACAAATCCGCTATCGCGAAGACATTGTGGAAGGGCTCGAAAACGCACCGAAAGCCTTCATTTCAATGCTTGAAGGCGGCAATTTCGGCAAGCTCGTCGTAAAGCTCTCATAGAATGCAACTATTCCGCTTGCAGAACCACGTTGCAAGCATGATGCTACGCCGGGTTTCGGGGATGCGAGTCACTTCGACGAGGCAGGCAGATCATGGGTGAACGCCAGCAGGCTGGCATAGGCGAGGATGCCGGCGGTCCGGGACGCGAGCGCCAGGAAGAAGCGCGCCGTATTCTGGATCGGCTGGACCGCGAACAGACCGGGGCGGAAGGTCTCGTCCGTCGCGGTTTTGCCCGAACCACCAATCACCTTGCCGCCGGAGACGCGCCGGAAAACGACCGTATCGAACTCTGGGCCACCCGCATCGGACGAACCCTCGGCCTTCTCATCACGCTGGCGATTATCGTCTGGCTCCTCTTTTATCTCATGCAAAGCTAGGTCTAACATGACGCTTTCTGCGCCTTCGGACGCGACAACCGTTATTGTCATTTCAAGCCATGTCGTCCGCGGTTCGGTGGGCAACCGGGCCGCTGTCTTCGCATTGGAAACACTGGGGTTTCCTGTCTGGGCCGTGCCAACCGTAGTCCTGCCCTGGCATCCCGGCCATGGCCCAGCCGGACGCATCGTGCCGCCGCCGGAAGAATTTCTGCGCCTGATGCAAGATCTTCAGCGCGCTCCATGGCTAGGGGAAGTCGGCGCAATCCTGACGGGCTATCTCGGCCACCCGGAACAGGCGGCAGCCGTTGCCGAGCTGGTCAAGGGCGTCAAGGCCCAAAACCCGAACGCAGTTTATCTCTGCGATCCGGTGATTGGTGACGAGAAAGGCCTCTATGTGCCGGAGGCAACCGCTATCGGCATCCGCGACAAGCTCATGCCGCTTGCCGATATAGCAACGCCCAACCGGTTCGAACTATCCTGGCTGACGGGCGTGCCGCTTGAAGACAACAAATCGCTGATGGAAGCAGCACTGGATGCGGGCCCGGCAACCATGCTTGTCACCTCCGCCTTCCCGCTGATGACTGGCAGTATCGGCAATATATTGCTGACGCCGACCATGGCGCTGATGGCCGAGCATCGTCGTGTGGATGGTCCGACCAACGGGCTTGGCGATCTGACCTCGGCTGTGTTTCTGGCACGCCGCCTTTCCGGGCAATCGGAAGAAAAGACCTTGCAGAGCACAACGGCTGCCGTGTTCGAAATCATGGCGCGCTCGGCTAAGCGCGGCGCCGATGAGCTGATGCTGGAAGCCGACGCCTCCAGCCTTGCCACGCCCATGGCCATGGTCCAGACGCGACGTCTTGTACACCCGACCAAGGGATTGCGCGCTTGACGCGTGAAGCGACGCCCGTTGCAGGCGTCGATGGCTGCCCGGGCGGCTGGATCGCCGTGTCGGGGGAAGGCGGTGGCATGCGTGCCGACGTTTTCAGCAGCTTTGGCGCACTGATTGCCGCGCTGCCGGACAATGCCGTTATCGCGGTTGATATGCCAATCGGATTACCGGAAACAGGCACACGCGCAGCCGAACGCACCGCGCGGGCTCATCTTGGCGCAAGACAATCGAGCCTCTTTTCCATTCCTCCGCGCGAAGCCGTCTATGCCGAAGATTATCGCGAAAGCTGCGCCCGCTCGATGGAGCGGTCCGATCCGCCCCGCAAGGTTTCCCGACAGGCCTTTGGACTGTTTCCGAAAATCCGCGAACTCGACACGATTCTGCGCGGCGAACCTCGTCTGCGCGAGCGTGTGATCGAATCTCACCCGGAACTCGCCTTTGCAATGCTGAACGGTGGATGCGATGGCCCAAGCGCCATGGCGCTGCCCAAGAAGATCAAAGGGCGCGTCAATCCAGAAGGCATGGCCGAACGCCAAGCCTTGCTGATACGCTGTGGTCTGTCAGAAAATTTTGTCAGCCTGCGCGCTCCGCGTGGTGCAAAGGATGATGACTTTCTCGACGCCTGCGCCATGTTTCTCGTGGCCAGACGTTATACGCACGGCAAAGCCCGAGCACATCCTGCCCTTGTCGAGCATGATGCACACGGTCTGCGAATGACGATATGGGCCTGATCATTTTGATTGATCTCGGTTTTCGATAAGGATATTGAAACGCCATGGCTGATCTTCCGGACACACTCCTCTCGGGTTACAAAACCTTCATGACGGAGCATTTCGCACGGGAAACCGCGCGCTATCGCGAACTGGCGGAAAAAGGACAATCACCGGAAACTCTGGTTATTGCCTGCTGCGATTCCCGCGCTGCTCCTGAAACAATCTTCAACTCTGCGCCCGGCGAAATCTTCGTCCTGCGCAATGTTGCCAATCTCATTCCCCCATACGAGCCCGACGGCGAGTTTCATGCGGCATCGGCTGCGCTGGAATTCGCAGTGCAAAGCCTCAAGGTGAAGCACATCGTGGTCATGGGCCATGGACGATGCGGCGGCATCAAGGCTGCGCTCGATACGGAAAGCGCGCCTCTGTCGCCCGGCGATTTCATCGGCAAATGGATGAGCCTGATTGCGCCTGCGGCTGAAGCCGTCAGCGGCAACAGCCTGATGACACCGACCGAGCGCCAGACAGCACTGGAGCGCATTTCGATCCGTTATTCGCTGAATAATCTGCGCACCTTCCCTTGCGTCGATATTCTGGAGAAGAAGGGCAAGCTCAGCCTGCACGGCGCATGGTTCGATATTTCGACCGGCGAGCTTTGGGTGATGGATCACCAGACCGGCGACTTCAAACGCCCTGAAGCCGGTGAATCCATTCTGTAATTTTTGCCAGACGGCAATAAAAAGCCCCGGTTGAACCGGGGCTTTTTTGATTCCAGAACATCTGGAGCGCTTCAGCAGCGCTCCGTTATTCTTCTTAATTCCCGTCGATAGCCTTGCCCATGACGGCGATGGCGCGCTGGTAAACCTGCGCTGCATTCCAGCCCTGGATCGCGCCGTAATTCGGCTCACCCGGCTGATAGCCTGCACCACGGCTCCAGCCATGGCCAACCAGGAAGTTGGCGGTCGAGTGAAGAGCGTCCGCCTTGTTCTTCAGATCGAAATGGGCGCCGCCCGAACCGCTGACGCCGTATTTCAGGACGTTTGCCGGCATGAACTGGGTCTGGCCAACTTCACCATGCATGGCGCCAACAGCCTGCGGGCTGAGATCGCCCTGATCGACGAGCTTGAGTGCGGCATAGAGCTGTTCGGTGAAATATTCGGTACGGCGGCAGTCATAGGCCAGCGTTGCAACGGCCGAAACCGTGTTCTGCTTGCCCAGATAGTTGCCGAAGCCGGTTTCCATGCCCCAGATCGCGATCAGCGGACCGGCAGGAACACCGTAACGCTTTTCGATATTGGCGAAGAGAGCCGCATTCTGCGTCTTCATGGCCTTGCCGCGCTTGATGATCGTATCCGCGCCGCGCTTCTTCATGAAGTCTTCGAAGGAGAGCTTGAAGCTCTTCTGGTTGCGGTCGGCATTGATGGTGGCCTGCGCATATTTGGTGCTGGCCAGCGCGCTGATGCCCGCCTTGCCGACGCCGCGCGATGGCGCTTCCTTCAGGGTCTGCTGCAGCCACGCATTGTAACCGGCAGCATTATTGCCGCATTGTGCGGCCTGCGCCGCGCCTGCACCCGCAAACATGCCCGCTGCAAGAACTGTCGCCGCCCAAATCCGGCCCTTGGCAGTCAACGCCATTCTTATCTCCTTGTGAGTGATCTGCTGTGAACTGTTCCGCGAAAATGATTCGCCTTATGCGGGAATTTGCCATTCCCACACCGTAATGTCATCGGCGGATATGCGCAAAATCGGGTGAAAGAACGGCAAAACGACCGAGTTTTGCTTGACATTCCGCACTTTGAGCCCTAATCCACCCCTCAATCTATCCGCGATCTTCAGAACGCGAGCCACCGACCGGGACCCATTTTGGTATAAAGCGATCCCGGAGGTCCACATCCGACAGCGCGTTGCGCCCTCGGGTGCTGTATCGCTTTGGGTGCTTCTTGAACTGGCAGACACGCGGGACGATCTATCCCGGATAAGCCTCCCGCCTACTCCCGGATATAAGGAAACGCGATGTTTGAATCACTTCAGGAGCGTCTTGGCTCCATTCTGAACGGCCTCACCGGACGCGGCGCTCTCTCTGAAAGCGACGTGACGGCAGCGCTGCGCGAAGTGCGTCGTGCGCTCATTGAAGCCGACGTTTCGCTGGAAGTGGTTCGCTCCTTTACCGACCGCGTTCGTGAGAAGGCAGTCGGCGCAGAGATTCTCAAGAGCATCAAGCCCGGCCAGATGGTCGTTAAGATCGTCCATGACGAGCTTATCGAAATGCTCGGCACCGAAGGCGTTTCCATTGATCTCAACGCGCCTGCGCCAGTCGTCATCATGATGGTCGGCTTGCAGGGTTCGGGTAAGACGACCTCCACCGGCAAGATCGCCAAGCGCCTCACAGAGCGCCAGCGCAAGAAAGTACTGATGGCGTCGCTCGATACGCGCCGTCCGGCCGCGCAGGAGCAGCTTCGTCAGCTGGGCATCCAGACCGGCGTCGACACGCTGCCGATCATCGCCGGTCAAACGCCGGTCGAAATCGCCAAGCGCGCCGTTCAGGCCGCCAAGCTTGGCGCGCATGATGTCGTCATTCTCGACACCGCCGGTCGCACGCATATTGACGAGCCGCTGATGGTGGAAATGGCGGATATCCGCAAGGCCGCCAATCCGCATGAAATTCTGCTCGTTGCCGACAGCCTGACAGGTCAGGACGCTGTCAATCTGGCGCGCAATTTTGATGAACGCGTCGGCATTACCGGTATCGTTCTGACCCGCATGGACGGTGACGGTCGCGGCGGCGCAGCCCTTTCGATGCGCGCCATCACCGGCAAGCCGATCAAGCTGATCGCCACCGGCGAAAAAATGGATGCGCTTGAGGAATTCTATCCCAAGCGTATTGCGGACCGTATTCTCGGCATGGGCGACATTGTTTCGCTCGTCGAAAAAGCTGCTGAAAACATCGACGCGGAAAAAGCCGCTGCGATGGCCAAGAAGATGCAGTCCGGCAAGTTCGATCTCAACGATCTCGCCGACCAGCTGGGCCAGATGAAGAAGCTCGGCGGCATGGGCGGCATCATGGGCATGATGCCCGGCATGGGCAAGATGAAGGATCAGGTTGCTGCAGCCGGTCTCGACGACAAGGTCTTTGACCGCCAGCTCGCCATTATCGGTTCCATGACCAAGGCTGAGCGCGCCAATCCAGACCTTTTGAAGCACAGCCGCAAGCAGCGCATTGCCAAGGGTTCCGGCACCAACGCTGCCGACATCAACAAGCTTCTCAAGATGCACCGCCAGATGGCCGACATGATGAAAGTCATGGGCAAGGGCAAGGGCGGAATGATGAAGCAGATGATGGGCGGCCTTGCCAGCAAGATGGGCCTTGGTGGCGGCATGGGCGGCCTCGGCGGCATGCCGGATCTGTCGAAGATGGACCCGAAGCAGCTTGAAGCACTTGCCAAGCAGGCGGAAGCGGCTGGCCTCACCAAGGGCGGTATGCCCGGTTTGCCGGGCGGCGGTCTCCCCGGTTTGGGCGGACCCAAGCTTCCGGGTCTTGGTGGCGGCCTTCCAGGTCTGCCGAAGAAGAAGTGAGCATTATGAGCGACGAACAGAACACTGCACCCGCCGAACTTCTGTCACTGCGTGCCTCCATCGACAATATCGATGCGGCGCTGATCCATATGCTGGCCGAACGCTTCCGCTGCACAAAGGCAGTGGGTGTGCTGAAGGCCGAACGGGGCCTCGCCCCGGCTGACCCGGCTCGCGAAAAGCGTCAGGTCGAGCGCCTTCGCGCTCTGGCTGTCGACGCCCATCTCGACCCCGATTTCGCCGAAAAATTCCTGAACTTCATCGTGAAGGAAGTCATTCGGCATCATGAGCATGCCGCTGCCAATCACAGCGGAAAATAAATAGCCGATAACGGCTCGATCCATTGCCCAGACGGGCAGAAACACCGATAGCCCGTCAGGGCCAAACAATTGTCTAAAGGAAAGAAAAAATGTCCCTCAAGATTCGTCTCGCTCGCGCTGGCTCCAAGAAGCGTCCTTACTACCACGTCGTCGTTGCCGACGTCCGCAGCCCGCGTGACGGCCGTTTCATCGAAACCGTTGGCGCGTGGAACCCGATGCTGGCCAAGGACGCTGAACGCGTAAAGCTCGACGCCGACCGCATCCAGCATTGGATCGCTCAGGGCGCACAGCCGACCGATCGCGTTCTGCGCTTCCTCGACCAGGCTGGCATTGCCAAGCGTCCGGCTCGCAGCAACCCGACCAAGGGTGAGCCAGGCAAGAAGGCTCAGGAGCGTATCGCTCTGGCCAAGCAGGCTGAAGAAGAAGCTGCTGCCAAGGCTGCAGAAGCCGCTGCTGCTGCCGCTGAAGCCGCAGCCGCTCCGGCTGAAGAAGCTGCTGCAAGCGAATAATCTTTCGCGCAGTTTGCGTTTTAAGAAAGCGGCGGAGCAATCCGCCGCTTTTCTTTTATGCACTGGCCTTCATTTGTCCGGAAAGACTTGCCGTGAGGTCTAACTCCCACGTCTGGCCGATCAAATCGACACCGAAGGAATGGTGCGGCGCTTCTTCGACAAGCCTAAATCCGGCGCCCTCGTAGAGACGCCGCGCAGCCGTCAGAACACTATTCGTCCAGAGTGTGAGGCGCTCATCGCCGACAGCACGTGCACGCTCGATACAGGCATTGACGAGCTTTGCCCCGACACCTGCGCCCCGCGCATCCGGTTCGACATAGAGCAGGCGCAGTTTCCCAAGTTTGGGCTGGTCGCCCTTGACCAGAAAGACCGATCCCACGATGCGACCGTCGATTTCCGCCACCCATGCTGCATCATGGGCAGGGTCGAAAGCCTGCTTGAAATCGGCAAGAATGCGGGCGACGAGTGCTTCATAATCACTGTTCCAGCCATATTCGCCGGTATAGAGAACGGCCTGGCGATGGATGATCCAGCCGAGATCACCGGCTTTGAGATCACGCAGGAGCACCTGCCCGGTTTGACCTTCTTCGAAAACGCGCATGATCGCACCGGCAGCTGTCAGCAGATCGCGGCGGCGGTCAGGATTTAAACCATCGAGAAGTTCGCCCACGGCATCGCAGGTATTGCGCTCCAGAGCGCTGAATGTCGTGCGGCCAGCCTCGGTCAACAGAATCGGGCGGCTGCGACCGCCTTCTGGATGCGGCTCCGTCTCGATCAGTCCGCGCTCGGTGAAGCGTTTCAATGTCCTGCTCAGCTGGCCACGATCAAGTCCCAGCGCCCGCATGATATCCGCCGCGGTTGGCGCGGCGCGATGTGCGATTTCGTAAAGAATACGCGCCTCGGTCAAGGTGAACGGGCTTTTGTCGAGATGCGCGTTTAATAGGCCAAGGCGGCGCGTATAGACACGATTGAAAGCGCGCAATGCGCCAATGTCATCTCGTTTTTCCACTTCCGTCATCGCTGCATACGCCGTCGCGCGGCGTCTCCCTATGTTGACTCTATCAATATCCAAAATGTTGACTAAGTCAACATAGAGTTGACGTGCATGGCATACTCTCACCAAACGGACTGGACGAGGCGCGAAATTACGCTATCTTATTGATTTGACGGCTCGCATTTGCGTGATTGCGAATATTCGGGCCACGACATCAGTATTCGGGCGCTTGGCAAAGCGTCCTTTTTCAGGAGAAACCCATGTCGGCTGCGACGGTTGCCTCTTCTTTTTCTTTCCGCCGTATTTTCATTGCTCTTGGTCTCACCCTTCTTGTTCCGCTGCTCTCCGCATGCGGTTTCAACACGATCCCGACCAATGAGGAAAAGGCCAAGGCTGCCTGGAGCGAGGTGCAGAACCAGTACCAGCGCCGCGCCGATCTCGTGCCAAATCTGGTTGAGACCGTGAAGGGCTATGCGGCCCATGAAAAGGACACGCTGCAAGCGGTGATTGATGCGCGCGCCAAGGCGACGCAAGTGCAGATCACGCCGGAAACGCTCAACAATCCTGAACTCTTCAAGCAGTTCCAGGACAATCAGGCCAATCTCACAAGCGCCCTGTCGCGCCTGATGGTGGTGGTCGAGCGCTATCCGGACCTCAAGGCTAATCAGAACTTCCTCGCGCTGCAATCGCAGCTGGAAGGCACGGAAAACCGCATCGCCGTGGCGCGCCGCGACTATATCGAAGCGGTTCGCGTCTACAACACAACGCTGCGCACCATGCCGACCATGATCTGGACCTGGATCTGGTATCGTGACGCCCAGCCGATGCAGACCTTCAGCGCTGATGCTGGCAGCCAGACAGCACCGCAAGTCAAGTTTAACTGACGGTCGCTTCCGTGGCCGCGGGTATAGCATTTTCGCGAGATCATCGCGGCCTTCACTGGCCGCGATACCTGTTTGCATTCATCGTTTTGCTGTTTTCCGCTGTCCTGACGCTGCAACCGACCTCGGTTGCTTATGCGCAGGACACGACGAAGCAGACACCCGTCCTCACCGGTCGGGTGGTCGACAATGCGGGCATCATCGACCCGGCAGAGCGTCAGCAACTGACCCAGAAACTGGCGGATTTTGAAGCCAGGTCGTCTGATCAGGTGGTGGTGGTGACGGTGCCGAGCCTCAATGGCGAAGACATCGAATCCTATTCAAACCGCCTGTTCCGCAGTTGGGCTCTTGGCCAGAAGCAGGAAAACAACGGCATCCTGCTCGTTGTCGCGCCGAACGACCGCAAGGTGCGTATCGAGGTCGGCTACGGGCTTGAAGGCACGATGACCGATGCGCTGTCGAGCGTTATCATCAACGGCACCATCATTCCCGCCTTTCGCACTGGCGATTATGGCGGCGGCATCGTGCAGGGCGTGGACGGCATTCTTTCCGTTCTCTCCGGTGATGCAGCCGAACTTGAAGCGCGCGCCAAGCGCAATGCGCAAACCAGCTCGGACGATGTGGACTGGGTTGCCGTCATCTTCATCACCTTCTGGTGCCTGATTTTCTTCGGCGGTTTCGGTTTCGCGGTACTTGCCCCAATCTTCGGCCGCAAGCTCGGCCCCGGGCGCTATGAGTGGCTGGGCATGACGATCAACACCAATTCAAGCGGCGGCTCCGGCGGTCGTGGTGGCGGCTGGGGCGGCGGCGGTGGCTGGTCATCCGGTGGCGGTGGCGGCGGCTTTGGCGGAGGCGGCGGTTCATCGGGTGGCGGCGGCGCCTCGGGAAGCTGGTAGGGAGACGCTACGATGAAGCATCACACGCTGATTGGCGCTGAAGACCATACCCGCATTGCAGAGGCAATCCGGCAGGCGGAAGCCGAGACCAGCGGCGAAATCTATGCCGTGCTGGCGCGCAGCAGCGACGACTATTTCTTTGCAGCGGGTTTTGTCGCGACTTGCGGCATCCTGCTTGCTTCGGTCATCGCCGCCTTGCTCGCGCATTGGTACTGGTTTGATATCAGCCTGCCGATGTTCGGCCTTGCCATTTTGGCCGCCTTCATTTCGGCGATGCTGGTTCTCTGGCTGTTGCCATCAATCCGCATGCTGCTGGTGCCGCGCCGTATCCGCTACAAGCGCGCCCATCTCAATGCGCTGCAACAATTGCTGGCGCGTAACGTCCACATCACGGAAAACCGCACCGGCATTCTGCTCTTCGTTTCCATGGCCGAACACTACGCCGAAGTCATCGCCGATGCGGGTATTCATGCGCGTGTCGAACAGGACGAATGGAACGCCATTGTCGCAACGCTGATCCATCATGCGTCGCGGTCGCAGATGGCGGAGGGGTTCGTCATGGCGATCGGTCAGGCGGGCACACTTCTGGAAAAACACTTCCCCGCAGGCACGGACAATATTAACGAATTGGACGATCATCTGATCGAACTTTGATAGCGCTTACACCTCAGAATCATCTACGACTTTGGTCTGAATTGTGGCGAAGCGGAGCCATTTCCGCCGTCAACGGACGCCGTTTTATAGCACACGGTGAATTTCTCCGGTATTTTTAGAAAAATTGCCCGAAGTTTTCGATATTTTGTTCCAAATTAAATGGATTAGATGCCAATTTTCTGACTTTTCGGGAAATTTTTCGTTATTCGCAGCGATTTGTCATCGAAAGAAAAGTCTAATCTGCTAGTTTGGCGCGCATTGCCATCATGACAGGAGTATCCGACGTGACTGCAAAGCAGGATCGGTCGAGCAAAGTTAAGAATTCCAAGGCAAGCAAAGAGGAAAAAAAGGGGGGGAAGCCGAAGGCGCTGGCAGCCTTCTCACAGCTCCTCTTCGAGTGGGCCCCGCCAGAAGATCTGGCTGCTTACGATGCCGAAGCTCTCGACAGTTCTGCCCGCCACGGCTATGCGGCGCTTGAATCCTACCGCAAGGGTAAGAGCATCATCAGCGTCGATAATGGCATTGAGCGTCACGGTCGCCCGGTGAATGTCATCACCATCGTCAACGACAACATGCCGTTCCTGCTCGATTCCATTCTGGGCGAGCTGAACAATCACGTCAGCCAGATTTTCATGGTCGTGCACCCGGTTCTCGATATTGCTCGGGAAAAGGATGGACTGGTCATTCTCGGCGAAGCATCGCAGCTCGCACCCGCCAAGGGCGTTGAGCGCGTCAGTCTTGTGCAAATTCACCTTCCCGCGCTTGGCAAGCAGGTCAAGGCCGATCTGACGGACGGGCTGAAGCGCGTTCTCGGTCAGGTGCGTTTTGCCGTCAGCGACTGGAAGCCGATGTTGAAGCGTCTCGATGACGCCATTGCAGATTACAAGCGCGCTTACGAGCTGAACGGCAATGCCGCCATGCCCGAAGCCATCGCCTTCCTCGAATGGCTGCGCGACGATCATTTCATCTTCCTCGGCATGCGTGAGCTTGCCTTTGAAGGGGCTGGCAAGAAGCGCAGTCTCGTCGCTGTCAAGGAGCCGCTCGGTGTTCTTGGCGACAACGAGGTGCGCGTCTTGCGCAAGGATGACGACGATACGGTAACGCCGCGCGAGGTCACAGAATTCCTCGACAGCAACGAGCCGCTGATCGTCACCAAGGCCAATACGCTGTCGCTGGTGCATCGCCGCTCCTATCTCGACTATATCGGTGTGAAGATTTTCGGACCGAAGGGCGAAGCCGTGGGCGAATTGCGCCTCGTCGGCCTGTTCACCTCGGTCGCGTACATCAGCTCGGTGGCCAGCATCCCGTTCATTCGCTCAAAGGCCGATGCGGTCATCAAGCATCTGGGCTTCAACCGCGAAGACCATTCGGGCAAGGCGCTGATCAACGTACTGGAAGAGTATCCGCGTGATGAGCTTTTCCAGATCGATACGGAAAGCCTGACGGCCAATGCCGAACTCATCCTCGCGCTGGGCGAGCGTCCGCGCGTGCGCGCCATTCCCCGTCTCGACCGTTTCGGTCGTTTCGCGACCGTGCTCGTCTACATCCCGCGTGACCGTTACGACTCGGTCGTGCGTGAAAAAATCGGCCGCTATCTCGTCGACGTTTATGGCGGCGACAGCTTTGAGTTCCACCCGGTCTTTCTTCAGAACGGCCTGACGCGCGTTCAGTTCGTCATTCGCCGTCACGAACGGTCCACGCCGCATATCGACCGCGAAGCGCTCGAAGCGGAAGTCCGCGCCATGGTCCGCACCTGGGAAGATGCGGTGCGTGAAAGCGTTGAAAATGCCGATGCGGGCGTCGTGGCGCTGGCTGCGAGCTTTCCGCCATCCTATCGCGAAATTTTCACCGCACCGGAAGCGCTCGTCGATGCCGAGCGCATTGCCGGTCTCAGCCCGGAAGCGCCGCTTTTCGTGGATTTCTACCGCTATCGCACCGATGGACCAGATGCGGTTTCACTGAAGCTCTATCATCACGGTGCGCCGGTCGTGCTGTCGCAGCGCGTGCCGCTTTTGGAAAATATGGGCTTCCGCGTCGTCAGCGAACAGACCATCGACCTGCCGCAAGCCGGTAAAGACGGTGCGCCGGTCTATGTTCACGACATGCAGCTCGTCAACGCCTATGGCGCTCCTGTCGATCTCACCGATGACGGCGAAATGCTGGAAGACGTGTTCCGCACTGTCTGGGACGGCTTTGCCGACAATGACGGCTATAATGCGCTGGTGCAGACGGCACGCCTGACCGCGCGCCAGATCATGATCCTGCGCTCCTATGGCCGTTATCTGCAACAGGCAGGTATCGCCTATTCGCAGGGCTTCATCGCTGCCGCGCTCAACCGTTATCCGGAAATCGCCAGCGATCTTTATTCGCTGTTCGATCTGCGTTTCAACCCAGCGGCGAAGCGCCGGGACGCCGCCGAAAAGAAGTTGATCGATGCCATCGAAACAGCACTTCTCGGCGTGCCAAGCATCGATGACGACCAGATCCTGCGCCGGTTCCGCAACCTGATTGAAGCGACACTGCGCACCAATGCCTATACGCTGGATGGTGACGGCAAGCCGCGCGTGACCTTTGCCTTCAAGCTCAATCCGCGTCTCGTTGACGGGCTGCCTGATCCGCGCCCGTATCGCGAAATCTTGGTCTACGGCCCGGAAGTCGAAGGCGTGCATCTTCGTTTCGGCGCAGTGGCTCGTGGCGGCCTGCGTTGGTCGGACCGCGCACAGGATTACCGCACCGAAGTGCTGGGCCTCGTGAAAGCGCAGCAGGTCAAGAATGCCGTGATCGTACCGGTTGGCGCCAAGGGCGGTTTCTATCCGAAGCGCCTGCCAGTAGGCGGCGACCGCAACGCCGTGTTTGAAGCGGGTCGTGACGCCTACAAGGTGTTCATCTCGACGCTTCTTTCGGTCACCGACAATATCCACGACAACGATGTTGTGCCGCCGCAAAATGTCGTGCGTCACGACAATGACGATCCCTATTTCGTCGTCGCCGCCGACAAGGGCACCGC
>Ga0153948_1000125_pt1 | contig 39708 bp, 37 predicted proteins | sample TSNJ032MetaG_FD_104696 | JGI IMG/M metagenome (GOLD analysis project Ga0153948, IMG submission 104696) | Attine ant fungus gardens microbial communities from New Jersey, USA - TSNJ032 MetaG | ecosystem: Host-associated > Fungi > Mycelium > Unclassified | place: USA: New Jersey, Wharton State... | reverse complement strand
GCATCACCATCGGCGCCGCCGCCGTGCAGGCGCAGTGGGCGCCGCGCGACCTGCCGCCGCATCGGCTGACCCTGATCGACACCCCCGGCCACATCGACTTCGCCATTGAAGTCGAGCGCTCGCTGCGCGTGCTTGATGGCGCCGTGGCCGTGTTTTCGGCCGTGGATGGCGTACAGCCGCAGTCGGAAACCGTGTGGCGCCAGGCGCGTCGCCACCGCGTGCCGCTGATCGCTTTCGTCAACAAGATGGACCGCGTCGGCGCCTCGTTCGAGCGCGTGCTGGAGCAGCTGCAGGACAAGCTGCAGGCGCGCCCGTGGGCACTGGGCGTGCCGCTGGGCAGCGAAAGCGACTTCAATGGGTGGGTCGACCTGGTCGATGAGCGTGTACTGCACTGGCAGGATGGTGCGGTGGCGACGATCACTGCGTGGGACGATGCGGCGCGCATCCAGTGGCAGCCGCAACGCGACGCACTGGTCGAAGCCGTCGCCGACCACGACGAAGAACTGGCTGATGCGTGGCTGGAAGGTCGCGTGATCGACGCGGAACTGCTGCGCGCGGCGATCCGCCGGGCGACGCTGGCGGGTGCGGGCGTGCCGGTGCTGGCCGGTGCCGCGTTCAAGGACAAGGGCATCGAAACGCTGCTGGATGCGGTGGTCGATTACCTGCCGTCGCCGCTGGATCGGCCCGCCGTCACTGCTGAAAGCGAGAGCGGTGAGGTGGTGCTGCCGCCGGATCCTGACGGTCCGCTGGCCGGCCTGCTGTTCAAGATCACCCACCAGCAGCACGGTGCCCTGAGCTTCGTGCGGCTGTACTCGGGCACCTTGAAGGTGGGCGACGCAGTGGCGAGTTCGCAGCATCCACAAGGCCGGCGCGTCAGTCGCCTGGTGCGGGTGCAGGCCGACCAGACCCACGACATCGAACAGGCCGTGGCCGGTGACATCGTCGCGGTGCTGGGCTGGAAGGATGCGGTCAGTGGTGAAACGCTGAGCGGGCGCGCGCAGCCGCTGCGCCTGGAGAACATCCAGGCTCAGGCGCCGGTGCTGGCCTGGCGGTTGGAGCCGGCGCGTGCGGCCGACCTGATCCGGATGGCACAGGGCCTGGCCAGCCTGGCCCAGGAAGATCCGTCGTTCCGCGTCGAAACCGATCGCGACACGGCGGAGACCCTGGTCTGGGGCATGGGCGAGCTGCACCTGGAGGTGATGGTCGAGCGCCTGCGCAGCGAATGGAAGGTCGACGTGGGCGTAGGTGCGCCGCGCGTGGCCTACCAGGAGACGCCGATGCGTGCGATGACCGGCGTAGTGGGCCGGCTGGTCAAGCAGACCGGCGGCCAGGGCCAGTTCGCGCATGTGGTGCTGGATGTGGCCCCGCGCGAGGACGACCTGGTGGTGTTCAACGACCGCATCGTCGGTGGCGTGGTGCCGCGCAGCTTCATTGCGGCGGTGGAAAAGGGCGTGCGTGCCGCGCTGTCGGAAGGTCCGCAGGGCCATCCGGTGGTCGGTATCGAGGTCAGTCTTGTCGATGGCCAGACCCATGCCAAGGACTCTTCGGAGATGGCGTTCCATCGCGCCGGCGCCGAGGCGATCAAGGCGGCGCTGGCAGAAGGCGGCACACAACTGCTGGAGCCGGTGATGGCGGTGACGGTGCATTCGCCGTCGGCATCGGTGGGTGATGTGGTCGGCGACCTCAACCGGCGCCACGGTCGCATTGCCCGCATCGACGACCAGGACGGTCGTGCCGAGGTCAGTGGCTTCGCACCGCTGGCGCAGCTGGTGGGCTACACCACCTCGTTGCGCTCGCTGAGCCAGGGCAGGGCCAGCAGCGAGGCGCACCTGCATGGCTACGAGCCGGTGCGCGCTGCATGAGGAAGGTGAGGGGAGCCCGTTCGCGGGCTCCCTTTTTTGTAGGCGTTGGTGGGGCTCCGTATCCACGCATGTCGTGGATCTGCCGGGTGTCGTTGGGGTTTGCCCATCCATGCATGGTGCGATTCCACCGGGCGATCGGGTTGCGGGCTCTGCAATGGATCCACGCCATGCGTGGATGCCGTTGTCAGGGGATCCGCCTTTTTTGCACTGCATCGCAACAAAACCGCAGAAAAAGCTGGATTAAAGTGATGCCTCACGATAAATTGCGCACCCCCCGTTGCTCGCCGCCGCCCGCACCCTGCCCATGCGTGATGACAAAGATCCCGGAACCCTGGAGCTGACCCTGCCGCGCAAGCGCGGTCGTCCGCCCAAGTTCGGGTACGCGATGAGCGATGCGCAGCGGGCCGCGCGCTACCGTGCGCGCAGGGCAGGGCAGGCCAACCATGCCGACGTGCGCTCCTGCAGCGACATGGTGCTGCTGGACAAGATCCGTGCCGCGGTGAGCGCGCGCGACACCGAACTGGCCGGGTTCCTGGTCCACGTGCTCTGGCAGCGCTACCCCCTGCAGCTGAAATAGTTCGCCGGCGGGGTGGCCGTTGTCATCGAGCTTGTTGATAATGCGGGATTCAGGTTGTTCCCGCTGGCGTGCCCGGGATGGCAGGCGCGCATGATCGAACGGTTCCCAAGATGACCACCACCAGCGACACCACCACCGAAGCGGCGCAGAGCGGCGCCCCCCTGTTCTATACCCGTCCGGTGCCGCTGCAGGCCGATGTGCATGCCGATCTGCGCATCCTGCCGGGCAAGCTCGAGTTCGCCGCCGGCAACAACGCCATTCCGCTGGTGCTGGGCGAGTTCTCGCTGGCCCTGCACCACTTCCCGATCCTGTTCGCTGGCCCGGGCGCGGTGCCGATGGCCGCCGTGGGCGTGTCCGACCAGAACCTGTTCATCAAGGACGGCCTGTGGGAAGACGAGGCCTACATTCCGGCCTACCTGCGCCGCCACCCCTTCATCTTCATCGACACCGGCGCGGAGAATGACTTCCTGCTGGGCATCGACGAAGAAAGCCCGCGCGTGGTCAAGGGCGGCGAGGAAGGCCAGCCGCTGTTCGTTGACGGCAAGGCCACCGAAATGGTGCAGCAGGCGCTGGAATTCTGCGGCCAGTACACCCGCGAACACGAACAGACCCTGGCCTTCTCCAAGGCCCTGACCGACAACGGCCTGCTGGTCGAGCGCAACGCCACCGTGCGTACCCCGGATGGCCGCGAGTTCAACCTCAATGGCTTCCTGGTGGTGGACGTCGAGAAGTTCGTTGCACTGCCGGAAGCAACCGTGGTCGAGTGGCACCGCAGCGGCTGGCTGGCACTGATCCACCAGCACCTGATGTCGCTGGGTCGCTTCAATGACCTGACCCGTCGCCAGATCGAGCGCCTGGCTGCCTGATCAAGGCGCTGGCAGGGTTTCCGCTGCGCGGGAGCCCTGTCCAGCCTTCAGCACGTCCAGCAGGCGCCGCGCATCGGCCCAGTCCGGCGCGGCGTCATGCGCCAGGTCGACCAGCTCCGCCGCGATGGCCGCATGCTCGCATTGGCCCAGCATCTGCAGCGTGCCCTGCAATCGATGCGCGTGATGGCCTAGTGCCGACGCATCTGCGCGATCGACAACCCGCTCCATGCTGTCGAGCTCATCGCGGATGTCGGCGATGTAGGCCGCGTCCATGTCAATCGTCTGCTCGGCTGCGTCCACGCCCTCTGGCCGCGCAATGCCGAGCGCAGGCAGCAGCTGGGTGACGCGCAGCGGCTTGGCCAGTACCGCGTCGAAGCCCGAGCGACGGCAGCGTGCGCGATGACGCCGTCCGGTGCGGGCAGACAATGCGATCAGGCGAATTGCCTGTCCGGCATGCCCACGCAGTTCGCGCGCCAGCACATGACCATCGATGCCACGCAGCCCGATGTCGATCAATGCGACGGGGCGGGGCTGTCGTGCCTGCTCGGCCAGGGCACCGGCCGCATCTTCCACGGCGCACACCTCAGCACCCCAGCGCCGCAGCTGTTCGGCGATGACGTGGCGATTGAGCTCGTGGTCCTCGACCAGCAGCAGGTGCAGTCCGGCCAGTGGCGTTTCGCCCGCGGGCATGTCCTGGGCATCCTCGCCGGTGCCAGCCGGGCACACCGGCAGGCGCAGGATGAAGCGACTGCCACGGCCCAGCACGCTGTGCACGGTGAGGTCGCCGCCCATTGCGCGGGCCAGTTCGCGCGCGATGGAAAGCCCCAGGCCGCTGCCGCCACGCTGCTGTCCGCTGCTGCCTTGCTGGAAGGGCTGGAACAGGGCAGCTACCTGTGCAGGTGCGATGCCGATGCCGCTGTCGATCACCTCCAGCAGCAGCTCCCGGGGCCGCGCCGCCGGCATCAGCTGCAGGCGCAGCTCGATGCCGCCGATATCGCTGAACTTCACCGCGTTCGCCAATAGATTGCTGGCAATCTGGCGTAGCGCATCGGCGTCCACCAGGATGTTGGACGGGGATGCGTCCTGGACATCGAGATGCAGCTGCAGGCCTTTCCGCTGGGCCTGCGGCCGGATCGCCTCCAGTGCCTGCCGGCACAGCTGAGTTGCATCGCAGGGTTGCGCATGCGGCTTGAAAGCGCCGCTCGCAAGGCGCGAAAAGTCCAGTGCGCGGTTCAAGAGACTGCGCAGGGACTGGCTGGCCGTACTGGCAGCGGCAAGCAGATCGCGTTCACCCTTCGGCAGTGTCGATTGCCCCAGCAGCTCGATCGAGGTCAGCACGGCCTGCGCCGAGTTGCGCATCTCATGACTGATCACGCCGATGGCATGCGCGCCGCTGCGGTCACCGCGCGCCCGCAGGTGGCGCATTGCGAGCCACAGCAGCGGCAGGGCGATCAGTAGAGGGGCCAGCAGCAGCCACCCGCGCGGGGGCGACGCCTGCATCCAGTCCAGCGCATTCCCGGCCGCGGCAGGCAGCGTCTGTCCAGCCCAGAGTCGAAGGAGGCCCGCATGCTCCTCCAATGTGATCTCACGTAGTGCCTGTTGGATGCGGCCCAGTAGCTGCTGGTCTTCGTGGCGGACGAGCAGGTAAAGGTCGGTGGAGAAGCCGCTGTCGAACGACTGCAGGCGCAGGCTGCCATTGAAATGGCGTCGAACGAGGGGACGTAGTGTGGGCTCCAGGCCGATCGCCACGTCCGCCAGGCCCGATTCGACGGCACCCAATGCCGCGTACCGATCAGGCAGGTGCCGCAGCCGGACCTGTGGGTGATGTGCGTGCAGCCAGCCGGCGTAGGGTCCGCCTTCAACGACGGCGACGACCCGCGTGTCGAGTTCGTGCATCTCCCGTGGCAACCACTCACCGGCGCGTCCGGCCAGCAGGGTGGCGCCGCCACGAAAGCGGCTGGACGCGGCAAGGTCGGGGCAGGGGAGGGCCTGGTGCCTCGCCCCGCCAAAGACCATGACCAGGTCGGCCTCGTGATGGCACACGGCGAGGATCGATGCGGCGGTGGTTGGATAGGGTCGTTCCAGGAAACTGAGCTGGGCGTGCCGGGCCACCAGGTTGGCGTAGCCATGGGCAAGCGTTGGCGGTGATGACGTGTCGGCCAAGGCTGCGGGCAGGGGGCGCAGGGAAGGGGTCGTGGCGACCCGTACCGTGCTGCCCGGCAGCCAGCGTGGCGACCGGATATCTTCGGCCGAGGCAGCCGGCAGGAGAAGGAGCGCCAGCAACCCGGTGGACAGAAAGCGGCGGCGCAACGGCGGCTGGCGCCTCACGGTGTCTCCAGTCGTTCGCGCAGCGCGTAGATCTCCACGTCGCTGCGCAATCCCAGCTTGCGCAGCACGGCAACCTTCTGCGTGCTGACGGTCTTGATGCTGCGATGCCGGCGCAGTGCGATCTCGGAGACGGTCAAGCCTTCCAGCAGCAGGCCCAGCACCTCGCGCTCGTTGCGGCTGAGCTCGCCGCGATCGCCGGCCAGCCTGACGTCCGGTGGAACCCGGGTCAGGCCCTGGGAAACCCGCACGATGGCGTCGGACAACGCAGGAAGCGGCTCGGCCTTGCTGACGAACCCGCTGAGTCCGGCATCGATCAGGCTGTTGAGGTTGGTGGTGGGCGAGAGCGTAGCGAAGGCCAGCAAGGGCGTGCGCGGGAACTCCCGGCACAGCCGGGCAACCAGCGCGATGCCGCCCAGGTCGCCACGGGCGAGCGTGAGGTCGATGATGGCCACATCAACGTGCGTGGCTTGCAGGCTGCAGAGCAGATCGTCGCTGCAGCCATGGCTGGCGATGATGTCGAAACGGAGGTCGCCTGACAGGTGGAGGGCGGTGCCGCGACGGACCACTTCGTGGTCGTCCAGGAGCGCCAGGCGTAGCCGACGCGGTGCAGGAAATCCATTCATGCGCGGGAGGTGGTCGGCGCCCATGGGCGTGGCCGTCATTCTGGCGCCGCTGTCGCGTCGAACATCGAATTCGTTGCGTTTTTACGACTATTCCTAAAGATTGATGGATGCTCTCCATCGATAAGCGGTGATCCATGGGCAGGGCGTATCGTCAGATTGAAAGCCGCCGGGACGCATTGTCCTGGAGGGCTCTTCTTGGGCGCTGGCGGCCTGGGTTGCAGGGCTGCCGACACCGTTCGAGAGGGTATTAATGTGACGCATCACGGCGAAGTGCCTGATCCCGAGTGAGCCGGGTCGTGGGCGGCTCCGCAATCTATCGCACCGACTGCGGTACGCGCCTCAGCTTGCCGGTGTCGTAGCCCATGGCCGCGATGCGTTGCACGGCCTGCTGGTAGTCGCTCTCGGATACCTGCGGCGTGCGTGCCATGTACCACACATAGTCGCGCTTGCTGCGCGCGATGATGGTCTGGCCGTAGTCATCGCGCAGCCAGGCAATCACATACTCGGCCTGGATCGGCCAGACGAACTGCATGCCCCAGATGGCGCCGTTGCCGTCCTTCTCGACCCGTCCAACAGGGTGCATCGACTTCTGCGGGGCGTCGAAGCTGCCCTTGCGATAGGTGAAGGTGGTCTGGATGCGCCCGTCCGGCTTCAACGCGTAGCTCTCCACCGCGTCGAAGGCTTCGCGCTCCGGCCAGGACGGGATGTGGGCGATCACATACCAGTCGCCCATGAAGCGTGGCACGTCCACGGATGGCGGGCGGGGCAGGGGACGGGTATCGCTGGAACTGCAGCCGGAACCAAACAGGCTCAATGCCAGCAGGGGAAGCAGCGAGCGCATGCGCATGTCACACCTCAACGGGGGCGGAACAGATAGTGGGCGACCAGCCATTGCTGGCCGTCGTCGTAGCCGAACAGCTCGGCGCATGCCATCCAGAACATGCGCCAGCGCTGCCACCAGATCTTCGCCGCGGCCTGGCCGTAGGTCGCGACCAGAACCGGCATCACCTGCTCGCGGGCTGCATCCTGGTTGGCAAGCCAGTGGTCGGCGGTGCGCTGGTAGTGGGTGCCATCCAGCAGCCAGCGTTGATCGAGCCGCAGGTCGCGCTGGAAGTGCAGCAGCGTATCGGCCGCCGGCATCAGTCCGCCGGTGAAGAAGTGACGCCCCATCCAGTTGTCCCCACCCTCGGTTTCAAACGGGTACATCAGCGTGCGGTGGGCGAAGATGTGCACGAACAGCGCGCCGTCGGGCTTCAGCCATTGGCTGATGCGCGCCAGCAGGCGTTCGTAGTTGCGCACATGCTCGAACATTTCCACCGAGACACAGCGATCAAAGCGCGCGGTGGGCAGCTCGAGCTGGTTGACGTCGCGGGTCAGCACCTCGACGTTGTGCAGGCCCCGGGCCTGGCATTGCGCCAGGATGTGCTGGCGCTGGCTGTGCGAATTGGACACCGCCGTGATCGCAGCGGTGGGGTAGCGTTCGGCCATCCACAGGGTCAGCGAACCCCAGCCGCAGCCCAGCTCCAGGATGTGCTGGCCATCGGCCAGTCCGGCACGCTGGCCGTACAGTTCCAGCATGGCTTCTTCCGCCTGGTCCAGCGTTTCGCTCCCGGTGGGGTAGTAGCAGCTGCTGTACTTCAGTCGCTTGCCCAGGCAGGCCTGGAAGAAGGCCGCGGGCACTTCGTAGTGCTGGCGGTTGGCGGCGTCGGTATGCAGCGCGAGCGGGCTGTCGGCCAGTTCTGCGATGCGACGGCTGAAGCGCGCGGACTGGACTTCGATACCGCCCAGCATTTCCTCGTGCAGGCGTTGCGCGCACAGGCGACGGACGCCGGCGCGCAGCGCCGCATCGGGAACCAGCCCGCGTTCGGCCCAGGCGATCAGCCCGGTTTCCGCGTCGTCGGCCGGCTTAAGTGACGGGATCGCGCTCATGCGGAATGCTCCTTGGAAGAACGGGGGAACCAGGGGAAGAACATCGGCGTATTGCGCTGGTAGGCGCGGTAGTCGTCGCCGCGGCTGCGCAGCGCCTGCTTTTCGGTGAACGGAATGCCGCTCAGGTAGCGCAGGAACACGTACATCAGCAGCGGGCCGGCCCACGCCAGCCACCACAGTGGCGAGCCGACCGCGAGCAGGACGTAGCTGAACCAGTGCAGCCATTCGAAGAAGTAGTTGGGGTGGCGGGAGTAGCGCCACAGCCCGTCGCGGCAGGTGCGGCCCTTGTTCGCTGGATTCGCGCGGAACCGGGCCAGTTGATGGTCGGCCAGGCTCTCGCCGCCGACGCTCAGCAGCCAGACAAGTGCGGCGGCCACGATCCACACCGTCATGCTTGTCTGCGGATTGGCAGCCACCGCGACGAAGGGCAGGGCGAACAGCACGACCAGCAGCGCCTGGGCCATGAAGAAGCCGAAGATCTTGGCTTGATGCCCCTGCCAGTGCTCGCGCAGATAACGGTAGCGGCCGTCCTCCTGTTCGTGACGGACCCGGTGCCACAGGTGCAGGGCGAGTCGACTGCCCCACAGGCCGCCGAGCACGCCCAGCGCTATCCGTGGCGCGGCCGCACCATCGCCGAGCCACGCCAGCAACAGGGCAGAAGCGCCCACGCCCTTGGCCCAGAGCACGTCCACCACGCCGATGTTGCGGTGGCGACGCTGCCAGGCCCAGCCCCAGCTCATCACCAGCACGGCATACGACAGGACCCACAACAGATTGATCATGACGGTGCTCCGGCCAAGGGCGGCGGAATGGTGCGGCAACCGCGACGAGCGGCCATGCACAGCAGCGAAAGCGCGATGCTCCAGCCCACACCCAGCACCAGCAGGCCCTGCCACAGCGGCGCAATGAATCGAACGGCATCAAAACCGCGCGCTGCTGAGAGATATGCCAGCGGGGCCAGCAGCAGGCCGAACAGGGCTGGCAGGGCAGCGTGGCGCAGCAGGAAGCGCATCGAAGTGGTCAGCGTCATCGCAAACGCGGCCCATAACGCCATGATCCAGGGCGGCGGCGCTACGCCCAGCGGGGCCGCAGCGTAGCGTACGGTGCCGCTGGCCGCGGCACTGGCGTCGACCAGCCACGCGCAGGCCAGCGCCAACAGCATCAGCCGAAGATCCAGCCGAGGTTGCGGAGAGGTCAGCAGCTGGCTGCCGACGTAGAGCGACGCTGCCAGCAGTGCCGGCCACTGCCAACCGCGACCGGCGCCGGCCACGGCGCACAGCCAGACCAGCTGGTTGCCAAGCAGATTGGCCCAGAACCGGCGCATCTCAGCCGCCTTGACCCGATGCGCCAGCGGGGCGATGCCCCGGGCGCGCCAGCAGCAGATGCGAAACGCCGATCGAACGCTCCAGGAAGCCGCCCTCGCAGTAGGCCAGGTAGAACTCCCACATCCGGCAGAAGCGCGCATCAAAGCCCTGCGCCTGCACGGCAGGGAGCTGGGCAAGGAAGCGTTGGCGCCAGGCGCGCAGGGTCAACGCGTAGGAGTGGCCGAAGTCCTGCTGGGCGATCAGCTGCAGGTCGCTGGAGCGGGTCTTGGCGGCCATGATCGCGTTGATCGACGGAATGAAGCTGCCCGGGAACACATAGCGCTTGATGTAGTCGACGCTGCGCCGGGCCCGCTCGTAGCGGTGGTCCTCGATGGTGATGGCCTGCAGCAGGGCAATGCCATCGGGCTTGAGCAGGCGCTGCAGCGTGGCCATGTAGGTGTCCAGGTACTCCGCACCGATGGCTTCGATCATTTCGATCGATACGAGCTTGTCGAACTGGCCCTGCAGGTCGCGGTAGTCCTGCATCAGCAGCGTCACTTTGTCCTGCAGGCCGGCGATGCGGACGCGCTCGGTGGCCAGCGCATGCTGCTCAGCGGAGATGGTGGTGGTGGTGACGTGGCAGCCATAGTGCTGCGCCGCGTGCAGCGCAAAACCACCCCAACCGGTACCGATCTCCACCACACGGTCGCCGGGTTTGAGTTGCAGCTGCTGGCAGATGCGGTCCAGCTTGCGCCGCGAAGCGGACTCCAGCGACTCGCCTTCTTCGGCGAACAGCGCCGAGGAGTACATCAGGTCCGGCGACAGGAACAGGGCGAAGAAATCGTTGCCGAGGTCGTAGTGCGCAGCGATGTTGCGGCGGCTGCCTTCGCGACTGTTGCGACGCAGGCGGTTCCAGCCACGCAGCAGCCAGCCGCCCACTCGGGCCGGGCCGTGTTCCATGCTGTCGAGCAGATCGCGATTGCGCACCAGTAGGCGTATCAGTGCGACCAGGTCGTCACAGCGCCATTCGCCGTGAATGTAGCTTTCGCCGGCGCCGACGCTGCCTTGTGCCGCCACCTTGCGATAGAACGCCGGGTCTTCGATGGTGACGGTGACATGCAGTTCGCCGCGGGCGTCGCCCAGCCAGACTTCGCCCAGCGCGTCGCGCACGCACAGGCGGCCGTCGCGCATCGGGGCCAGCTGGGCCAGCAGGCGGCGGCGCAGGAAGGCATCCAAGGCGCCGGGGCGCGGCAGCGCGACCGAAGGAGTCATCGAGTTCATCGCGGTTTCTCGGCAAGGGTGGGGTGGTCGTGTACGGGATTGCGTTTCAGCCACAGCCGCAACGCGTGCCAGTGGATGGCGGCCACCACCTGGGTGGTCATCAGTGGATAGCAGGCGAGGACGCGGCCCAGCCCGCGGCCATCCAGGGCGTGCCGTTGCATGACCTGGGTGGCATCAAACTGGCGCGCGCCGTCGCGCCAGACCTGCATGTGCACGCGCAGATCCTCATCAGGGCAGTTGAACCGCCAGTCGTAATGGCAATCCATCGGCATGAAGGGCGAGACATGGAAGCACTTGTCGAACCGCCAGCGCAGCGAGGTGCCTTCGTGCGTGGCCGTTGCGACTGGCAGCACGTAGGCGTGCCGTTCCTTCCAGGGCGTGTTGGTGATCTCGGCGACGATGCAGTCCAGCGTGCTGCCATCGGCCCGGTAGCAGTAGTAGAAGCTGACCGGGTTGAACACGTGCCCGGCGAAGCGGAGATGGGTGAGCAGGCGGACCGGGCCGGTGGGCCGGTAGCCGAGGGTGGCTGCAGCGTGGTCGCGCACCGCATCGGCCAGTGGCCGCGCGGGATCGCCGAAGTAGTCGCTACGGCGGAACTCGGCCAGGTTGCGGCGATTGACCGACCACAGCCAGCGCCCGGCGAACACGCTGTCGAGCTCATCCAGGTCGAGCAGCAGCTGTGCGATCGGATAGCGGAACGCATGCGGGTGGGGGAGGTGCCGGCGGTGCATCACCTGCCCGAAGTAGAGTGCACTGGCGCTCATGCGGCCACCTCGCCGGGAGCCGCCATGGCGCGGTGCGGTTCGCAGGTGCGCAGTGCATCGACCACGCGGCGGGCGCTGCGGATGCCGTCCTCATGGAAGCCCCAGCCCCAATAGGCACCCGCGAACCAGGTGTGGCGGCGGCCCTGCAGCTCGGCCCAGCGTTGTTGTGCGTGCACTGCGGCATGGTCGTGCACCGGGTGGGCGTAGCGCAGGGTGCGCAGCACCTTGCCGGGGTCGATCGCCGCGCTGCGGTTGAGCGTTACCACCAGGGGCGTGTTGCCGGGCAGGCCCTGCAGCAGGTTCATGCAGTAGCTGACCGTGCACGGCGCGGCAGGGTCGCGGGGCACATGGGCGTTCCATGCCGCCCACGCCTTGCGGTTGCGCGGCAGCAATGACGCATCGGTATGCAGGACCGCTTCATTGGTTTGATAGCGTATGGCGCCGAGCACGTCGCGCTCGATGGGGTCGGCATCACGCAGCAGCGCCAGGGCCTGGTCGCTGTGGCAGGCCAGGATGACCTCATCGAAGCCTTCCGCGCCGGCCGTGCTGTGCACGCGCGCCCCCCAGGGCATGCGCTCGACCGACTGCACCGGGCACTCCAGCCGCTCATGCACCCGCCAGCGGGCGCGGAGGGCATCGACATAGCGCGCCGATCCGCCGCTCACCACCCGCCACGGTGCGCGCCCGGTCATCTGCAGCATCTGGTGGTTGGCCATGAACTGGGCCAGGTAGCGGGCCGGGAAGTCCATCACCGTGGCCGTCGGGGACGACCACAGCGCGGAGGCCATCGGTAGCAGGTGCTCGTCGATGAAGGCATCGCCGTAGCGCTGGCTGCGCAGGTACTGCCCCAGCGTTGGGCCCTCGTCCTCTGCCAGCAACAGGGGGGCATCGCGGTAGAACCGGCGCAGGTCGGCCAGCATGCCCCAGAACCGCGGCGACACCAGGTTGCGGCGCTGGCAGAACAGGCCATCCAGCGAGGTGGCGTTGTACTCCACGCCGCTGCGCTCGCTGTGCATCGAGAAGCTCATCGTGGTCGGCTGCGAAGCGACGCCCAGCTCGTCGAGCAATGCGGTCAGCAGCGGATAGTGCTGGGGATTGAACACGATGAAGCCGGTGTCCACCGCCATGCGCATGCCTTCCACCTGCACGTCGTGGGTGTGGGTATGGCCGCCCAGATAGTCGTTGGCCTCGAACAGCGTGACGTCGTGCTCGCCGTCCAGCCACCAGGCGCTGGCCAGTCCTGCAATGCCGGAACCGATGATCGCGATGCGCATGTCAGTACCTCGCCTTGGCCAGCACCCACTCGGGAATCGGCTTGAGCCCTTTGACCAGCCCAAGCGCCGCCATCGCGCGCAGCCCATACCAGGTCAGGTCCACTTCCCACCAGCGGAAGCCCTGGCGAACGGTGCCCGGGAAGAAGTGGTGGTTGTTGTGCCAGCCTTCGCCGAAGGTCAGCAGTGCCAGCCAGAGGTTGTTGCGGCTGTCATCGCGGGTCTCGAAGCGGCGGCGGCCGAAGCGATGGGCCAGCGAATTGATGGTGACCGTGGCATGGAACAGCACGATGGTGGAGATGAAGAAGCCCCACACCAGCAGCTGTGGGCCGGAGGTGTGCAGGCCCGGTGCCCAGCGTTCCAGACCGGCGCCCATTGCGTACAGCGCTGCGGCCAGCAGTACCGGCACGGCCGTATCGAAACGGTCCAGCCAGCGCAGCTCCGGGAAGCGCGCCAGGTCCGGTACCCGCGACAGATCGGTGGCAAAGGCCTCGCGGGTCAGGAACCAGCCCATGTGGCTGCGCCAGAAGCCGCCTTCACGTGGGGAATGCGGGTCCAGTGGCTGGTCGGCGTGGCGGTGATGGTGGCGATGGTGGGCCGCCCACCACAGCGGCCCGCGCTGCACGCTTGAGGCGCCGATCACCGCGAACACGAACTGTACCGGCCGCGATGCCTGGAAGGTGCGGTGCGAGAAGTAGCGATGATAGAACGCGGTGATGGCGAACATGCGTACCGCATAGAGTGCTGTGGCGACGATCACCGCGGTCCACGAGATACCCACCCACAGCACCGCGATGCAGGCCAGGTGCATCAGCGCGAATGGCACGGCGCGCACCCAATCGATCCGCCCTGGCCGCTCGCCGGTGGCTTCTGCGGCGTTGCCGGTATCGAACCAGCGCTGCAGCGTGCGCAGCAGGCGCCAGCGTCGACGGGAGAGGGGCGCTACAGAGGCCATGGCGGATCTCGGCGGGTGTCGTGATGTTCTGTACGCAGCAGGATGCGCAATGGATGCGCCACGGCGCAGTAAATTTCCATTTCACCTGGGCGTCACGACGCATCGCTCAAGCAGGGGTTGCGCCCACGCCTGTTGCCAGTCGCTTGCCGGTCGCTCGGCTGGTGGCGAGCGGAAGCGCACCGTCACCTGCGGGTAGCTGCCGCGCGCATCGCGCAGGTTGCTGGTGCCACGGAACTCCAGCAGGCGGCGGTCGGCAGTGGCGTAGACCAGCGCCAGGCGCGGCGCGATGCCGCCGTACCAGGTGTCCAGACTGACCTCGATGGCCTGGGCGTCGATGCCCTGCCAGCGAACAGGGCCGGTACGCCGCACCTCCACCGGGAAGTAGCGCTGGCGCGCAGGCACCAGGAACGGCAACGTAATGCGCTCGCCCCGCAGCAGCGCCGTCCAGTGCAGGCGCACCGCCGCGTCGAATCCCGCATCGATCACCGCATCCGTCGGCAACGCAAGCTGGCCCTGCCGCGGCGGGCTTGTGCCATCTTCCCGCCAGGAGATCGACACCGAATCGCCAACGGTCTCCACATCGGCCTTCTGGCCGCTGCGACGGTCCTCGAGCGAGTAACCCCGTGCCTGTGGCCGGGTGCTTGCCGGCAGATGCTTGCGGGCGAATGGCTGGCCGTCCGGGCATTGGTACAGCACCCAGCGCTCGGCGCCCTCCGCTGCTTCGCGCCGCCAGTGCACCTCACGGTAAAGGACGGCGCCCTGGCTGGAGTTCGCAACGCCCTCGCTTCGCAGCCAGGGCGCCGCCAGCGCGGCATGGGGCAGGCACAGCAGCAGCCAGGCAATGCGCATGGCGTTCATCCGGAGGGGAGGGGCTCTGCTGATACGGCGGGAGGGGCTGGTTGGATGCGTTGCGTTGCCTGCATCCAATTGCTGCCCCTGCGCGTACATAGGACAGACCTTCACCCGCCCGCCGCGAACGCCGATGTACCCTGACGCCGCCAGCCACCTCCTCAACTTCGATAGCGTACGCATCGTGTCCAGCGCCCAGCAGCCGAGCAGTGAGCCGACGAACTGGGCCGGTGACATGGATGGCGTGGCACGGCTTCGTGACCGCGACTGTTTCATGCGGATCTACGACTACTTCATGCCGCGGCTGTGCGTGTACCTGCGTGGCCTCGGCGTGCCTGACGCGGTGGCCGAGGAACTGGCGCAGGAGAGCCTGCTGCGGCTATGGCTGCGCGCTGCCGACTTCGATCCTGCGCAGGGGGCACTGAGTACCTGGCTGTACCGCATCGCGCGCAACCTGCATATCGATCGCATACGGCGCGAACGCAGCTGGATGCAGGTGCAGGCGGCGGTGGAGGACGCTGCGACGGTGGATGTGATCGAACGCAGCAGCGCCGAGCAGTTCGCCGACCAGGCACGGCTGCGCCAGCGCATCAACGAGCTGCCCGCGGTGCAGGCGCGACTGGTGCGCATGTCCTATTTCGAAGCCAAAAGCCACAGCGAGATCGCCGAGGCGCTGGGCATGCCACTGGGGACGGTCAAGTCACACCTGCGCCGCGCGTTCCTGCAACTGCAGGCCAAAGTGGGAGGTGCGCTGTGAATCCGCATCACCACCTGCATGAATCCACCTTGATGAGCTACGCCGCCGGCGCGCTGCCGGCGCCGTTGAGTATCGTGGCCGGCGCCCACCTGGAGCAGTGCCCGCATTGCCGCCAGCGCCTGCGCGAGGCCGAGGCGATCGGTTCCGCACTGCTGGAGCAGACGCAGCCAGCTACGGCCGATCTGCGTCGCGAGCAGTTGCGCGAGGCCATGCTGATGCAGCTGGCTGCGGAAATGCCGATTGCTGTGGCGGAAACCATGCGGCCTGTACCGAAGGAGCGGCCCGAGGCCAATCCGGACCATCTGCCTGCCTCGCTGCACCCTTACTTCGGCGCGTCGCTCAGCGGGTTGCGTTGGCGCTGGATGGCCCCCGGCGTGCACTGCATCCGTGCCGAGCAGATGCCTTCGCTGATCATGCTGAAGATCGCGCCGGGCAAATGCCTGCCCATGCACAGCCATGGCCGCAGCGAGCTGACCCAGATCCTGCGCGGTTCCTACAACGATGCGCTGGGGCTGTTTGCGCCGGGCGACGTGGCGGACCTGGATGAGGAGGTGGAGCATCAGCCGGTGACGGCGCCGGGCGTGCCGTGCATCTGCGTGTCGGCGCTGGATGCGCCACTGGTGTTCAGTGGCTGGTTGGCGCGGAAGATCCAGCGTTTCGTGAAGCTCTAGGATGAGTGCGGCGATGGCAACGGGCGCGCTACGGGTTCTGTTGACCGGTGCCGCGGGGCTGGTGGGGCAGGGTGTGGCCCTGGCCTGCCAGCGCTCGCCCCCTGTCGCCAATCTGACCGCACTGGTCCGGCGCCCGGGCAGCCTCAAAGGCAGCGGCAGCGAATTGATCGTGCCTGACTTTCTGCGCATCCAGGAACGGCAGGATGATCTGTTGGGGTTCGACGCCTGCTTCTACTGTGCCGGCGCTCCGCCGGTGGGCACGGCCGAGGCCGAGTACCGGCGGGTGACGCTGGACACCACCCTGGCCGTCGCCCGCGCCTGGGCCACCGCTAATCCGCAGGGGTGCTTCCTGTATGTATCCGGCGCCGGCGCGGATGCGCGAAGCCGGGTGATGCCATTGCGGGTGAAGGGCGAGACCGAGCGGGCGCTGCAGGAACTGCCGGTCCGCACGGTCATGTTGCGTCCGGGTGGCGTGCGCCCAGTCGAGGGAACCGGCACCCGTCATCCCCTGCTGAAGCCCTTGTACTGGGGTGGCGCACCGTTGATGAAGCTGGCCGGCGCGATGGCGCCATCGTTGATGACCAGCAACCTGGCCCTTGGCCAGGCGATGATTGCACTGGCCGGCAGGGAGCATCCGCCGGCCACGGTAGAGTGCGCGGACATCAACCGGATCGCGATGGACGTGAGCGACCTGGTTGACTGACCTCAGTGCGCGGCACCTTCCAGCGCGGTACGCACGGCCTGGGCCAGGTCGCTGCGGGTAAACGGCTTGGGCAGCAGTGCGGCTGCCCGGCCCTGGCTGCCCACCTGGTCGTGGTCGCGTGGATAGCCCGAAGTGAACAGCACGGCGACTTCCGGCCAGCGTTCCCGCACTTCACGCACCAGCTCCCAGCCCGACATGCCGGGCATTACCACGTCCGAGAACAGCAGGTCCACCCGGGTGTCGGGACGTTCCAGCAGTCGCAGCGCGGAAGGGCCGTCGTGCGCTTCCAGCACGCGATAGCCGAGCAGGCGCAGGGCATCAACGGTGTGCGCACGCACATCATCATTGTCCTCGGCCACCAGGATGGTTTCCTCGCGCGGCGAGTAGCCCGCCAGGCCTGTCTGAGGTGCGCTTACGGCGCAGGGCAGGGCCAGCGCCGAACGCGGGAACATCATGGTGATGCTGGTGCCGCCACCTTCCACTGAATCGATCAGCACATGGCCGCCGGACTGCTTGACGAAGCCGTGCACCATCGACAGGCCCAGGCCGGTGCCGCGGCCGACCTGCTTGGTGGTGAAGAAGGGCTCGAACACGCGCGCGAGGGTGGTGGCATCCATGCCGTGGCCGTTGTCGCGGACCCGCAGCATCACGTATTCGCCAGGCGCTGCATCGGGGAACAAGGCGGCGTAGTCGTGGTCGAGATGGCTGTTGTCGACCTCGATCACCAGCCGGCCGCCGTGGGGCATGGCATCGCGGGCGTTGACGGCCAGGTTGAGTACCGAAGCTTCCAGCTGGCTGACGTCGATCTCGACGCACCAGACGTCCGCAGCGGCGCGGATTTCCAGCTGCACCAGCTCGCCCAACGCACGCTGCAGCATGTCATGCATGTCCAGCAGGCGGTCGTTGAGATTGGCGGCCTGGCTGTGCAGCGGCTGGCGCCGGGCAAATGCCAGCAGGCGCTGGGTCAGGCTGGCGGCACGGCCCACGCCCTTGAGGGCGTTGTCCAACGCACGGCTGACCATGGCGCCCGGCTCGCCGGCACGTTCGCTCAGCAGCATGGCGTGTTCGACGTTGCCGGAAATCACCGTCAGGATGTTGTTGAAATCGTGGGCGATGCCGCCAGTGAGCTGACCCACCGCTTCAATCTTCTGTGACTGGCGCAGTGCATGCTCGGCCTGCAGGCGGGCCGTGGTTTCCACGGCCTCCGATACCACCGCCGTCACCGCGCCTTCGGCATCCAATAGCGGACGGAACGAGAAATCGTAGCTGCGGCGGCCGGTGGGCAGCTCCAGATCCAGTGCATGCAGCGAGCTGTGCCCCTTCGCGGCAGCGGCAACGGCCTGGTCCACCAGGGTGCCGACGTCGCCGCTGGTGGCGAACCACAGCGATTGCCCATAGCGCTTACCCACCACATCGGGCTTGTCGGCCAGTACGGCAGCCAACGAGGCGATATTGGCGTCGACCACGCGGCCCTCTTGGTCCAGCAGCACCTGGTGCTGGAAGCTGGATTCGAAGATGGCCTGCAAGCGCCGCTTGCTGGCCCGAAGCTCGGCAGTACGCGCCTGCACCTGCTGCTCGAGCAGCTGGTTGTCTTCGCGCAGGGCGAGCTCGGCCTGCTTCAGCCCGGAGACGTCGCTGCCCAGGCAGATGTAGCCGACCACGGCGCCGTCGGCGCCTCGCTCCGGCACGCAGTCCATCTGCACGAATCGTGACTCGCCACTGCGGTGGACCAGTTCCACCTGGAAGCGGGTGCGCTCACCCTGCAGCACCCTTTCGATGCTGGGCAGGGCATGTTCGAAGGCGGAAATGCCGCTGACATCGCGCGCCGTACGGCCCAGCAGTTCGGCCAGGCTGACGCCGTGCCAGTCGAGGAAGGCCTTGTTGGCGAAGCGGTAGCGATGCTCCCTGTCGAGCTGGGCAATCAGTGCCGGTACGGCATCGGTCACCTGCTGCAGCTGGGCCTGGCTGTCATTCAGGGCGGCCTGGGCATGGGCCAGCTGGGTGCGCTCGTGCGCCTCCTGGCGGGCGCGGCGAATCGCATCTGGCAGGCGTTGCAGGCGCTGCTTGACCACGTAGTCACGCGCGCCGCGGGTCAGGGCCTGTACCGCCAGCTCCTCGGTAAGCGTGCCGGAGACAAAGATGAAGGGCGTCTGCGGGATGCGCTCACGGGCCAGCGCCAGCGCGGCGTCGCCATCGAATCCGGGCAGCACATGATCGGCCAGGATGACATCGAAGGCGCGATTCTCGATCGCCTCGATGAAGGCATTGCGGGTCCACAGGCGCTCGGCCTCGAAGTCGAGGCCGGCCCGTTGCAGTTGTGCGGTGATCAGCTCCGCATCAAGCGCACTGTCCTCCAGCATGAGGATGCGCAGGCGCTCGCTGCGGCGCGATCCATCACGCATTGTGCTGCCCCGAGCCGTTGGGGCGATGCGGCGGCGGCTGGTTGGTGATGCCCCAGAACATGCCCAGGCCCTGGATGGCGTCGAAGAACTCCTTGAAGTCCACCGGCTTGACTACGAATGCGTTGACGCCCAGTTCGTAACTGCGCACCAGATCCTGCTCTTCGCGGGAGGAGGTCAGCATCACCACCGGCGTGCTGCTCAGGTTCGAATCGCCACGGACCTGCTCCAGCACCTCCAGGCCGTTCACCTTGGGTAGCTTCAGGTCCAGCAGCACCACCACCGGGCCGCCGTGGTTGGCGCCGGCGAATTTGCCTTCGCAGCGCAGGTAGTCCAGCGCTTCGGCGCCGTCGCGTACATGGATGACATCGTTCAGCAGCTGGCAACGCGACAGCGCCGCCAGCGTCAGCTCTGCATCCTTGGGGCTGTCCTCTACCAGAAGGATCGGCCGCAGGTCCCTCATGGGTGATCTCCTGTGGAACGGGGTAGGGTGAAGTGGATCGTGGCGCCCTTTCCGGGTTCGCCCTCGGCCCAGGTGCGGCCGCCATGGCGACCGATGATGCGGCGCACGTTGGCCAGGCCGATGCCGGTGCCTTCAAATTCCTCGACGTGGTGCAGGCGCTGGAACACACCGAACAGCTTGTCCACGTAGCGCATGTCGAAGCCACAGCCGTTGTCGCGCACGAAGAAGTGGTCCTCCTCCTCGAGGCGCTCATGGCCAATCTCGATCTCCGCCTGCTCGCGCTCACGCGTGAACTTGACCGCGTTGGCCAGCAGGTTCTGCCAGACCAGGCGCATCATTGTCGGGTCAGCCTGCACCTCCGGCAGCGGTGCCAGTGTCCATTGCACGTCGCGTCCTGCGTAGTCCAGCGCCAGGCTGCGACGCACATCCTCGGCCAGCGCGGCCATGTCCAGCCGTACCCGGCCAAGCGTGGAACGGCCCATCTGCGAGAAGCTCAGCAGGTCGTCCACCAGCGTTCCGGCAGATTTGGCCGACTCCACGATGGTATCCAGGAAGCGGCGCTCGGTATCGTTGAGGCGTTCGCCGGCCGAGCTTCCCAACAGCTCCGAGTAACCAACGATGTGGCGGAAGGGCGCACGCAGGTCGTGGCTGACCGAATAGGAAAACGCTTCGAGTTCCTTGTTGCTGCGGACCAGCTGCTCGTTGAGCTCCGCCATTTCCTCGGCCTTGCGCAGCACGATGTCGACGATGGCGGTGCGCATCTCGTGGGCGGCATCGCGGTCGGCGTCGTTCCACGGCAGGCTGCGCTGCTGAACGGTTTCCTTCCAGGCCTCGAAGGAGCTGCGCGGCGACAGTGCCACGTCGGGTGCCGCGGTCTTGCGTGGATCGCCGCCCCAGCGCACGGTACGCACCACCTCGGGGCGGAACCACATCAGGTAGCTGTCATGCAGCTGCGAAATGGACACCGCCAGTACGCCGCTGGCCACGTCGGACAGGCGCGCGCCGGGCACCCAGTCGGCTGCCAGATGGTCACTGCAGTACGTCTCCTGCCCGGCCTGCTGTGCGGCCAGCCAATCGGCCAGGGCCAGCACGTCGGTTGCGGGCGGGCACTGGCCCACACGCATGCAGTCGCCCTTGTGCACGATGGCGGCGCCTGCCGCGCCGGTCAGCGACAGCAGGCTGGCTTCATCGTGGCGCAGCGCAGCCATGAAATCCTCGTCGCCGGCCATGCGTGCCAGCAGCTTTACCAGCACCGAGCGGCGCGCCACGCGCTCTTCGATGGCGCGTGCACGCTCCTTTAGCGCGATCTGCAGCGACAGGATCTGGCCCATGAACTCACAGGCGGTGCGCACGTGGTAGGGCAGGCGGCGCGGCTGCACCGTGTGGCAGGACACCAGGCCCCACAGCTGGCCCTCATGCACCAGCGACACCGACATCGACGCGCCGGTGCCCATGTTGCGCATGTACTGCAGGTGCACGGGCGAAACGCTGCGCAGCACGGCCAGGCTCAGGTCGGTGGCCGGTGCGTCGCGGTGTTCCTCGCTGCGCATCAGCGGGGCAGCGGTGTAGTTGTTGTCCGCGATCAGTCGCACCCGGTTGCGCCGGTACAGCTCGCGGGCCTGGGCCGGAATGTCCGACTCGGGGAAGCGCAGGTCCAGGTAGGACGGCAACAGGCCGTTGCCATCCTCGGCGACCACGATGCCGTTCCAGCCGGCATCGAACTGGTAGACCAGGGTACGGTCGAAGCCGGTCAGTCGGCGCATGTGCGCGGCCGCCAGCTGGCACAGATCTTCCACGGTGGTAGCCGATTCGATGCCGGTCATCAGTTCGCGGATCGACGGATACAGTTCTTCCAGCGAACCCGGCTGGCCGGGAACCGGTGCCTCCAGCTCGATCAGCAGATCGGTGGCGGAGCGATGCACCAGCAACTGATGCCGGCCGTGGCCATCCAGGTGCACAGCGCCGACATGGGCGCTGCTGCCCACCGTGGCCTGCTGGAACAGCGCCTGGAAGGGTGCCAGCACGCCGCCCAGTACTTCGCTGACATGCTGCATCAAGGGTTCGCCGAACTGCTGCAGCAACCCCGGCTGGCTGATGGCGCGCTCACGCACCCGCAGTGACCGTGGCTCCACTACCAGAAGCACGCCGTATGGCTGGATGGCACCGGGCGTGTGGATCGGTTCGCGCGCACAACGGGACTGGGCGGTGTCGTGCGTGGACTCGGCAGAAGGCATCAAGGGCGGGACTCATGATTCGTGGATGGCTGGAATGGCCCAGCGTTGCATCCGGTATGCATGGATGGTGAAGCAAAATCGTGCATTCGCCTACCAGCACGTGCGCGTGAAGAACGTTTCATTCAAACCTGAATTCTTCATCTGAACATTCCAACAGCACTTGCATGTTTCGCGAAAGGTACATGCGCGCTGCACGCGCGCTCGACACCGACTTGCCTAGGGTGAACGCACATTCCTGAGTGACCACGTCCCGTGAACCTGCAGACCTTGCCTTCAACGCCATACCGCATGCTTGCCGACAGCTGCCAATTCGAGTTGCTGGATGTGGATGCCCTGCAGGATCCGGCCAGTGGGCGCCTGCTCCACCTGTACTCGCTGGTTGCGCGCTGCCTGTGCTGCGAAACGGTGTTCAAGGCGGAAGAGGGGCAGGGACTGGTCAGCCATACCGCCGCACGCGTGGTGCGATGCCCCACGGGTTGTGGCCAGCAGGCGTTCAAGCCGGCGTTGCTGCGTGCATGGCAGCCGCAGCGCGTCGCACAGGCCTGAGAGCACTGACACTGGGTCACAGCAACCCGGGATTGGCGCGCCACACCGCGAAGTTCAGCGCCGAGGCGAACGATATCCAGGCCAGGTAAGGCAGCAGCATCACCGCCGCCCCGAGATGGAGGCGGGCGAAGGCAACGATCGTTGCGCAGACCAGGGTGATCAATACAAGAATGTCGACGAAGGCCAGCGCGCCCAGCTTCCAGCCGAAGAACAGCCAGCTCCAGAGGGCGTTGACGGCCAGCTGCACCAGATAGAGCACCAAGGCCGGCTGTGCGTTGCGCCAGCCGCGTTCGCGCCAGACCAGCCACGCCGCAATGGCCATCATCGCGTAGAGCAGGCTCCACACCGGGCCAAACACGCTGGCAGGCGGTGCCCACGCGGGCAGGGCGAGGGTGGCGTAGAAGCTGGCCGCGGATGTCGATGCCCACGCGCCGACTGCCGCCGCCGCAAAAGTGACCACACCCCATCCCAGAAGACCCATAGCCTGTGAACGCCGCTTCATTCCGTGCCGCTCCGTCCTGCGTTTACACGCTCATACGAACGGAAGCGGCAAATGGATTCAGCCCGGGGCGATCAGTCTGAAGAACCCGCGGCGCTTCCACTTTCGCCAGCCGGCAACAGCGAAGGGCGCTGATCGAACCATTCCCGCGCCTTGGCCAGATGCCACTGGCGCTGTTCGCCATCAAGCTCGATGCCCGCGCCCAGCAGCCCCCAGCGCAGGTAGAGATCGCCACGCTTGCGCTGCTCCAGAAGATCTAGCCGCGCACGTACCGTCAGGCGATCATTCTCGGCCCGCAGGCCGTCGATCAGCAGATGACCCGGGCGCCAGCGCAACGTGGCCTGTGCATCGACCTGGCCGGAGTCGAGCAGTGACAGCGTCCAGCGCGGATAGTCGGTGCGCTTGGCGAACACGGCCAACAAAGGGCGTGCGTCGCTCAGGGTCAGATCGGTGGTAGCGTCCACCTGGAACGGAGACTGCGCGTCGATTCGGCCCCGCTTGAACACAGCACGGCCTTTCCACGCGCTGCTGGAATCGGTGCCCGCCACCTGCACATTGCGCAGCTCCACGGTGGTGCCGGACAGATCGAAATGGCGCTGGTTGAAGTCCCCGCGGCGAAGCGTCGCGTTCACGTCGACATCGCCGCCCATGTCCAGCCCCGCCACCTTGGCGCTGGCATTGCGGCCCAGCAGCCGCGCGGTGCCGTGGCCGATGCGGCCATCGGTGTCGAGCGTGGCGTCGCCGCTGAGGCTGCCGGTGCCACGCAGCAGGCGCACCTGTTGAGACCCAAGGTAGCGGTTGTAGGCGGCCAGGTCCGGGATGGTCGCTTGGCTGAAGCGCAACTGCGCACGAACGCCCTTGCGCAGTTCCTGCAGGCGGCCATCGCCGGTGAGGTCCACGGCCAGGTCACGCCCGTCGAACAGCTGCACATCCTTCGCATCGCTCGGGCGCGCGGTGAAGCGGGGCAGCCGGATCGCCAGCTGTGCCTGAGTAGGGCTGCCGGCCTTCAGCTCGCCATGCGCGCTGGCGGTACCGGCCAGACGCACGCCGGCCACTTCGGCTACCGCCGCGGCGGAGGGAATGTCCACGGTGCTGCCTTCAATCAGTTCGCCATTGCGCAGGCGCAGATCGGCCTTCAGCGTGCCGCCGCCATCCAGCTGCAGCCATGGTTTGCGCACGAACAGGGCAGGGATCCAGTTGAGCGAGGTGAAGGCCCATTCGCCACGCACGGTACCGGAGCTGCGCCCCAGCAGCTGGGCAGGGTGCTGGAAGGGAATCTCGCGCCCGGTGATGTGCAGGTCGGCATCGATGCCGGCGGCCGAATCCGGGCGCGGCGGCAGGCGGGCCTGCAGGCGCAGGTCGTTGGCCACATTGAGCTGCAGGGCCAGCACACCGCGATTGGGCGCGCCATCGCCGAGGAAGAGCGGCACCTGCCAGAGCGCGTGGTCACCGGGTTGCAGCTGGCCGTCGATCATGTGAACGGCCAGTTGCAGGCGGCCGGGCACCGGCGAGCTGGAGATGCGCGGCGTCTGCGCATCCGTATCCATGCGCAGGCCCTGGCTGCGCGCATCCACCTCAAGTTGCGCATGCAGCAGCTTCAACTTGGCCAGGCCGGGCGCCTGGTCGCGATAGTGGCGCGGATAGCTGAAGCGCGCGGTCAGATCCATGTCGCCCAGCAGCTGCACGCCGTCATAGCTGGTGTCTGCCTTGCTGAACGAGACCTCGGAATCGAACAGTTCGGACGGGCCGCCGCGCAGCTGCTTGAAGAACCCGACCGTGCCCTGGCCCTTGCCGATGATCAGCAGCTTGCCCAGCCGGGCGCTGCGAATGCTGTCGCTGTGGATGGCGTCGAAACGCAGGGTCCAGCCCTGGTCGCTACGCGGCGGTGACGGAATGGCGTCCTCGACGCGACTGATCTCGGCCGACACGCCAGTGGCCTGTAATCGGGGAACCCGCACTTCGCGGCGGAACAGGGGCAGCACGGCCAAGCGAGCGCTCGCACGCTCGGCGTGCAGTACGTAGACGGTATGGTTGACGTGGCCGCGCATATGCACGTTCCAGGCAATGACGTGGCCCGGCAGCAGCGTGATGGCCGGGCCGGTCGTCATCACGAACTTGTGCGGCTTGCGGTTGGTGACCTGGTCGAACAGCGGGGTGTTGAGGAAGATGTTGCCGGCCAGCAGGTAGAGAACGTACACGCCCAGCAGGATGTAGCCAGCGACGCGCCATCGGCGGAGCCGGTGCGGGATGCGCGCGGAAGTAGGGGGCATGTACTGCTCTAAGGGCCGGAATTCACTCAACTATTGCCGAACCGATGGCGGTGGCGCGTGAAGCGGGTGCGGGGCACTTGCTGGATTCTGCTAGTGTCCGCCTTGCCCACTACGCCGATCCGCGAGGAATCGCATGGAAATCCGAGCTGCCACCGACGGTGACTTCGACGCCACGTGGGCGATCTTCAAGGCGGCCATTGCGACGGAGGATTCGCTTCCGTTCGCCGGCACCTTCGAGGCCGGCACCTTTCGGAGCCATTGGTTCGGAGTGCAGGCTACCTTTGTGGCCGTTCTGGAGGGGCGCGTGGTGGGAATGTACAAGATGGGCGCCAACTATCCGGACCTGGGGGCGCATGTGGCCAGTGCCACCTACGTGGTCGATCCTCTGACGCAAGGGCGTGGCATCGGGCGGGCGCTGGTGGAAGACAGCCTGGTCCGGGCCAGATCGGAGGGTTTTCTGGCCATGCAGTTCAACTACGTGGTCAGCACCAATGCGCCTGCGGTTGAGCTGTACCGGAAGCTGGGTTTCGCCGTGGTCGGGACGCTGCCGGCGGCGTTCCGGCATCGGGCACTGGGGTTGGTTGATGTGTATGTGATGCACCGGTTTCTATAGGGCGACGTGCTGCACGGGACTCACAGCAAGCGGCCGTCGCTGGTTCCGCGCACGAAGGCGGCGGCCAGCCGCAGCGCATTGTCGCTACCGCGATCGTCTCGCAGCGCGTGGACCAGCCGGGCGGGCGTGACACCCGTCCAGCGAACCAGATCATGCGTTGCATGGGCCTGATCGCTGTATCCGTGGCGCGCAGCGGCGGAGGCGATGCTGGTGGCTTCTCCATCCAGCGTGTGCAACAGAGCCTGCAGCCTGCATACACGGGCATATTCTTTCGGGGTCATGCCCACAGCCGCCAGAAAACGCGACTGCAAGCCACGCAGTGATATGCCCAGCCGCCGCGCCAATTCGGCGATGCGCAGGTCGCCTTGCGCTGCATCCAGTTCCGCAACGGCTTGTTCGATGCGCTCGTCCAGGGTGAAGCTGGCACAACATTCCCGCAGCACCTGCCAGAGGAGCTCGGGCGTACCGCTTGCCGCGCTGGCGCGTGCGGCAGTGCTGAAGGCCTCGGCAAAAGAGGTATCCAGCGTGTACAGATCCGGCGCTTGGTCGCGAAGCCCGGGTAGGCGGACGCCGGCAATCAAGGCACTCGCCGCCGGCTGCAGCCGCACGCCGATGCAGAACACCGGGCCGACGGCCCGCAGACGAATCGGGCCGCATTGCTGTGCGGCGAAACAGAACGGCAGATCGGAGCGGATCCGGCCATCTGCCCCATGCAGATGCATCGGCACGCCCAGTTCCGCCAGCAATTCGCAGCGGCCATCGGGATAGATGACCTGCACGTCATGGCCGGGGGCTTCGTCCCGCAGCCACCAGAGGCACTGGACATGACGGCGCAGGTCGTCGGGGGCAGGGTGCTCGCGGTAGTCCATGCGGCATCGGACGCCATCCTGCGCATTTTTACAAGCGCCCCCGGGGCTGCCGCGCTAGCCTGCGTCCAAGCCATCCAGGAGGTCAGGGCATGTTGAAGTCGACGTTGGTGGTGCTGGGTACAGGGCTGGCGTTGGGGAGCAGTGCCGTCACGGCTGCACCGGCCAGGTTCGACTGGCTGGCCGGGCACTGGTGTGGCGGTACCGAGGAGCGCGGGCTTGAAGAGGTGTGGCTGCCCGAGGCCGGCGGCGCGTTGCTTGGCATGTCACGTACGTTGAGCCAGGGCGGCATGGCGTCATTCGAGTACATGCGCCTGGTGCCGGCCGGCAAGGCGGCCGGCTTGCACGTGCAGCCCAACGGCGTGGCGCCGACCACATTCGTCATTGCCGACCACGGCGAAAACTGGGTGGTGTTCGAGAACCCTCAGCATGACTTCCCGAACCGCATCGAGTACCGGCGCGATGGCGCCGAGCTGAAAGCCAGCATTTCCGGGCCAGGGGAGGATGGGAAGATCCTGCGGATTCCGTTCGACTATCGGCGCTGTGGTGATCAGGGGGAGGTGGGGCAGGGGCGGTGAGCGGTCCGGCCCCCGATTGTGCTGGTGACACTGTCGGTCCATCCTCTCGAGCGCAAACCTGCCCTTAGTTGGCGGCAGGCGTTCGACCTCACAGAGGACCCGTAATGACTGCGGCGACCAGATTCCAGTTCCTCGCACCATCGGCGCAACGCACGCTCGTGACAGGCATCCTGGTGCTCAGCTTGGTGGCCTGGGTGTGTGCGGCTGCCGTCCTTGCCATCGGCGGTCGGCCTGATCCATCCAGGCTCCGCGCTGTGGCACCCCTGATTGACGGGCCATGGAAATTTCAGGTCGGTGACGATCCGCGCTGGGCGGGTATCGCGTTGGATGATTCGTCCTGGGAAACACTCGACCTGAGCGCACCGGCCAGCAGCATCGACGGCGACGTGGGGCTGCCCAACTACGTCGGCGGATGGATGGCTCACGGTCATTCCGGGTATCAGGGTTATGCCTGGTACCGGCGCTCGCTTGTGATTCCAGAGGGCGACCGCGTGTGGGACATCCTGGGGCCTACCGCCGTGGAGGATGGCTACGAGCTGTACTGGAACGGCAAGCGCCTGGGGGGCTCAGGCAGGCTAGGGGAGTTGCCTCGTGTCGTGGGTACGCGACCGATGATCTTTTCGCTGCCCGCCGATGCGACAGGCACGCAGGGTGTGATCGCCATAAGAGCATTCATGCAGCCCGGCAGCGCTGCCGGCCCTGCGAGCGGCGGCATCCACGTAGCCCCGACACTTGCCCCGCAGCCAGAAAGCCGTGAGCTGTATCGCGTGCAATGGTGGCGTACCGTCGCGGGCTACATTGTTGAAGTGGTTGAGCCGCTTGCGATGGCCATGCTGATCGTGTTGGCGATGTCGCTGAGGCCGCACAGCAGCCATCAGTCGTTCATCGCCTTCGTTTGCGTCGCGCTTGTGCTCTCTGCCGTGAAGCGGCTCGACAACGCGATCGTCTCCTGGACGGATCTGCTCAGCCTTCCTGCCTACACATGGTTGAACAATGTGCTGTGGATGCCGCTCAGCCTGGCGGCCTGGGCGCTGGCGTGGAATCGCTGGGTGCTGCCACCTTCGCGGGGGATCGATGCTGGCGCCCTTGTTCTGGCGGCGCTGGGGGTTGCTGGAGGCATTATGGGGGTTGTCTGGGTCACTCAGGTCTTTCGCCTCGGCACACTCGCGCTGCTCGTGCTTGTCGCCGCGCGGATAGCCCGCAATGGGCCAATGTGCGGCATGGCACTGACCGTGCTGCTGGTGATTACCGTATCGCAGTACACGAGCGAACTCGGTTCGCTGGGGATTCCAACGATCTGGTTCCCGTTCGGGATTGGCGTGACGCTGACCCAGTATGTGTACGGAATCGCCATCCCGTTGTTGGCGGTGTTGATTGTGCGGACGTTAGCGACGGCTAAAGCAGTTCCTGGGAGGCGGTAGTGAACCGGATACCGGTGACAGGGGGCCAGTAGTGTGGCCACATTGATTGCGAGGGTTGACCAGGTTCTGATGACGCACGATCAGGGTCCATGCCAGAGCAGGAGCTCAGGGACTGGGCGGGGGCCGTGTCGGTCCTCAACGCTTAGAACATAATATACATTATGCGAAATCAAGTATCCGTCGGATCTGGGCTTCTGTTGGCTCCGCGTGGCAATGGCTGGCCTCTGGCTCGGCTCTTGCCTGCGCCCTCAGTCCCCGGCCAAGGATGAGATCGCGGCATGATTGAGTTCGACCCGCACCACCGTATCGACTTGACCGGCCCTTGGGCCGGTTTTTCTTTCCTCGGTGATCGCCTGATCACACCTGAAGGCCGCGAGCTGCTTCCCGAAGATCTGGCCTGGCTATCGCTCACCGCCTGCCAAGCGCAAGAATGGCGCCGGATGATGGAAGCTGCACGCTCGGTGCCGTCGATCGACAGTTCCAGAAATGTGCGCAATCGGAACGCCAGCGTTCGCCATCATCCTGCCACTGTCGTCAATCTGCGTGACGTGGTGAGCCGGCGCAAACAGCGTTCTGCAATGGCGATGGCCGGCCCAGACGCCGAACCACCATCAGTAGTCCTGCCGATACCGGGGCCGAGGCCTCGCCAGCTCGTGTAAGGCGCTTCCGTAGGGGCCCTGCCCCTACACCCCGGGTCATTGCTCCCGGCAGCGCTGCCAACCACCGGCTGGTGACGAAATCTGGGCCCAGCCGTTGGGAACCTTGCGGAAAGCTTGGCCGCCAATGCAGGCAGATCCGGAGCGTTTGGAATCCTCAGAACCAAGCGATGGAAGGCCGATTACGCTGTCGGAAGGCCCGGGGCGACCGGCGCGACGCGCCTCATCTGAAAGCGTACGGGCCTCAAGACGCTCGCAGTAGGCCTTCATGCCTGGATGGGGATGATTCGGCCACGCCAATTCTTGGCAATTGAAGGGCGTGGTGGTCTTTGCCATCGAGTTGTGGGCCGCTTTTGGCGCAGCAGGAATTGACTTTGGTGCAGGCCCAGTAGCAGCTCGGATTTGCTGTGAAGAACCGAGCGAAGGAAAGATCAAAAGAACGCATACGCATATAGCAGAGATTCGAATGTCCATATCGCCCCCACCGTCAATGGCGCGATAGTACCTCGAAAAGGCCCGATACCTCATTGGCTGATAGCGATAGAATTCTTCCAATTCTGGCGATACACAGCATACGGAGCCTGCCGGTGAGCAATACGGATCTGACGGAGTACCTCCGAGTTTCCAAGGCTTGGTTGATGGACACTGTGCGAGCTCACGATCTCGCCGTTGCAGGCGCACGAACTCTGGCCGCCGCAAGGTTGAGTTCACGGGATGCATTTCCCAACTATGACGAAGGTCCGCTGTTCTCACATGTCCAAGAAGGGCTCAACTATTCCGTGCCCGTGACGCTTTACCCCAGCTCGCAGTTTATGCGGGCAATGTGGCTGGTCCACGGGGGCGACCTGGATGGCGACAGCATTCCAATACCAAACCTGTCCACGGAACCAGAGCGAAGTGGCGCGATTGTATGTCGCGGAGGTATCGTGGCTCAGTTCGAGCTGTGGAAGCAGTTCGCGCTCCCGCGCGCCTACCCGTCGAATCTTAAGGCAGCGGCGGTTCATGGGGAAAAAGGCAGATTCTCCTGCGCTAACGAACAACTCATGCTAAGCGAAGTAATTGAACTACGTAATGCTCTGACGCATGAGCCTGACCTGGCAACTGATCCTGACGCAAAGGCATTGGTTGACTATACGAGCAAGTTGCATCACTTGGCGGACTGGATACACCGAATCCATGAGGGTGGCATCACCAACCGATGGTTAGCCAAGAGTCTTAAGAAGACTGCTTAGGACCACGTTATTGGAAGCTGGGCGGATAAGGCGGCGTCTCTGGGAACGTGCCCAAGGGACGCTTCCCAACTGCAATTAGGGTGCTCCCGTTCGCCGCGGCGGTGGTCGGCTGTGTCTCGCTCGCGCTCGTCACAGGCGACCCCGCCGCAGCCTTTATGCGCGCGGTCGTAGCATCGGACTGCTCGCCAAACGGGTCCACGGGTCAAGTCGTGGCGATGATCTCATGCCCCTTGGCTGCCGCTCATCCGGTGACACCGACAGCTGCTAAGGGGTTGATATGGCGGAGATTGCGAGTTAATGCTCTAGATGCGGAACTTCGCATACGACGTTATCGAAGCCTCGCACTGCAGCTTGAGCCTTGTGAGGCAGTGCGAACCCAGCGGCCAAACACAGAGCGATCGCGGTTGCCGCGAGGTTTCGCCGGACCGCCTTTTCTTCTCGAATGACAGCTCGCGGCTCTCCGACTATGCCCAGCGCGCGGGCGAGCGGCAGGCCCGTCAACGTATCGGGCAGTGAATAACCCGATTTCCAGTTCGCGATTGTCCCGCGCGACCAACGGTATTGAGCGCCTCGCCACCGGCACCCCAAGGCCACTGATGGACTTTCTTGGGGTGGGGCTTGGGCCTCAAGGGGTCTTATGCAGCTCACCACTATGCCTAAGCCGCTCTTCGGCGCGATCAATGGCGGCTTCAAGCCGCTCTCCGGAAGCGCGAAGCATTCTGAACATGTTGCGGATAGCGTCGACACCGTCTGTCTTTTCCGCATCGAACTTGACATTCCAGTCGTTGTTCCATTTCAGAAAGTTTTCGCAGCCGTCGATGACGAGGCGTGTCTTGCCCATCGCGTCGACTCTCGCGTCGACCTCTTCCGGCCCGAGTACGCTCCATGCCGAATCGGCCCAAGACACATTCGATATGACGCCTGCGATGCCCGCTATGTGGCCGCACGCTCCGGACATATTGACAACGACATTCTCCAGCTCTCCATTAACAAATTTGGTCATGCTTATATCCGGGCGCTGCAGCATCTCGGCCCAGAGGCGCATGTGCCGAATGTGGACGGCGTTCTGCCTGCGCTCCTTGTCTCTTCCGGTATCGGCTTGAGCTTTGGTGTAGCTGTTTGCAGCGAATCCGATGACGCAGGTTCCGATTGCGGCTATCGCGCCGAACACTGCTGCAACCCAGTCTGCGGTGTTCCCATTGTCAGCGGCGAGATCCACTCCTCGTGGCGCGCCGAAAGCCCACCAACTGAGAGCCGCACCTCCTGCGAAGGCGGCGGCTGCCCAGCACAGAACCGCCAGCAATCCAAACTTTCCCATTCCTTCGGCATCCATGGAGCCCCCTGTGGCATGTTGGTTGTCGGAAAGATTCTTGCATGACGGAACCCCTTCTCGCATTTGCCTTGTTAGGGGTCGTTGCCGCTGTCTCCATCGGCGCTGCCCGCGGCTACTGTTCGCCCTGTGTGCCGCTGCCATCTATGCAGCCGGCCAGTGTAGGTGGACTGTCCTGGCATTCACCGCGGTGGTGCTGCCGGCATCCACCATCCACCATCCGCAAACAGCCCAACCCAAACATGCACGCGGCGACTCAATTCGAAAGAGCGAGGCGCGCCAACCTCATCGTAAGCCCACGCGCTCTGCCTTGGCGATTTCGTGGGCGTTCGGACCCCTGTGGGGAATGCCTTGAAGACGAGCGTCCGCCCCTTGGGGTAGGAGCGGGCGACGTTGGTCGTTAGTGGGTGATTTCGTTTTCCTTCTTCTTCGAAGTCTTTGTTCTAGCGGTGCTCTTGCTTGCTGGTTTTCGCTTAGAGCCAGGCTTGGGGGAGGAAAAGAAACTCAAGATCCCAAGCAATTCATTTGACGCCGCCCGGATTGCCTCACTGTCAGGAACTTCGATTCCATGCACTAGTTGATTTCGAAATCTACGCAGACGATCCGCAACGGAAATGACGTCGTTGGGTGCCGATAAGTGAGAGAGTAGTCGAGATGAGGGCGTGACGAAAATTGGTATGCCTGCCTTTTTACTCAGCGAACGGAGAGTTTTCTCATATTCGATCCAAAGGCTCATGAACTCACCGATGGCTTGATTTTCATGGCTCATTAATACATTGCCGTCCAATACAGTGGCCGGAGCTTCTGAGAGACGAATCTGCTCATATGTCGTGTACCTTGCAGAATCCTCAGCGAGTATCTGATCAATGATCTGCTCGGAGAGCGGCCTCTTCTCGAAGTCGCTGTGCAGCGCCCGGACGTAAGTTGCGAGTTGATCCGGGGTGTTTAGATTGGCCGCCTTCATTAAATCAAAGAGAACATCGACCCGGCCCATAGCGGCTTGAGTGACATCGCCGACACTCAAATTTATACGTGCAAGATCTAACAGCGATGCAGCCAAGTCATAGTGATTCGTAAATTCGCGACCGCGTGTTGATGCCCTGAGCTCGCCAGCCCTCTGCAGTCGTTCGAGTGCAATCTCTCCGGAGAGAACTAGACCGTTCAGCTCATCAAGAATTGCGTATTCCTCTTCAGATAGCGCCCCCTGCAAAGGCTTATAGACGAGATCGTGCTCCACCTCAGACCATGCATGCATAAGTACGGAGGCAACCTGGATTTCCACCTTGGCCTCTGAATATCGTTTCTGAGACTCATTCAAGGTGGAGTCAGACATTCGAACCCTATAGTGGGTTGCCCAGTAGCCTGAGAATCTTTTGCTATACGTCGGCTTCGCTGATGCTGGGAACTCTTTAGGGTCATCGACCAAAAAAAACAATGATCTAATGATCTTTCCGACCTCGTCTCTTTCTCCCGGAAAGTACAAGGCAACTCGCACTCCAGCGAGGTCCACTATGTCAGTGTAAATATCATCAACGTTCTTGTAGTTGGCCTTGGCGTCACGCTGCCGGATCTTTTCTTCGAGTCGCGCCGGGCTCTTGGCTCGGGATGTGACGATCGCGCGCACACCCGCCGACCTAAGATTGGTCTCCAAAATTTGAGCGACCATTCGACATGACTGCTCATAGAAATCGAACTCTTTGCGGTAGCGCCCAATGAATTCGGGAAAAAAATTCAAGACCCCTGACTCCTTCTTGTGATGTCAATGCGCCGATTGAGCGGATCCGTGGATCTGGGAGCGCAAAACCGATCAAGCGGCATCTTCTAGACGTAGCGGCTATTTTGGCTTAGGTCGAAGTTCTCCCAATAAGCCTGCAGATAAAATACCCTTGAACTAGGCCGAGGATCACGAGCGCCGACCCGCATCCGGCAACGACCTGCCGTCGCCAGCGTTTTCTGCATACGTTCCATGTATCCCCTTCCATCAGTGCAGCCCCGCCACATAGTGGCATGCAGCGCTCCGCCCTGCAGAATCCACCCCATTAGCGTGACGCGTCACGCCCGGCCGCCCCACCCCATTGGCGCCCCACCCCTCCCCCCCTATAGTGCCAACCCTCACAAGGACGAGGCGGCACACATGCCCTATATCGGAATCGGACTCCACATACTGGCAGCCATCTACTTCGCGGTGCACGCCATCCGCTCGGGCCAGAGCCTCTACTGGCTCATCCTGCTCTTCTCGTTCCCGCTGCTCGGCAGCGTCGTCTACTTCTTGGCGATCTACTTCCCGGAAGTCCGTCACTCGCGCGGCGCCCGGCAGGTCGTCCGCTCCGCCAAGCAGCTCATGGACCCGGGCCAGGACCTGCGCAACGCTCGCGCCGAACTTGCGCGCACGCCCACCGTGCAGAACCGTGTTCGCCTGGGCATGACGCTGCTCGATGCCGGCCAGGCGGAGGAAGCCAGAACCCTGCTTGAGCAGGCGGCCAGCTCGCCACTGGGCGACGATCCCTACATCCTTACCGGCCTGGCCCATGCCCGCCTCGAATCCGGGCACGTCGCGCTTGCAGTCGAAGCACTCGACGGCCTGTTCGCCCGCCATCCGGATGTGCGCCGCAAGCCAGAACAGACCCTGCTTTACGCGCAGGCACTTGCAGCCACTCAGTCGCCCGACGCCCGCGCCGCATTCGAGCGCGCTGTGGAATGCGGAAACGATGCGGCCGCCCGCTGCCTGTACGCCGAGTGGCTGATGGCACAACCGCAGGCCGCCGACCGTGAGCAGGCCCGCAGCCTGTTCGCCAGCATCATCGACGATGCCCAGCACTGGTCGCGCCACGCGCGCAGCCACAATGCCGCCTGGCTGGAGCGGGCCAAAGCCGCATTGAAGGGCTACTGACGCCTGGCGGCCTTTGGCAATCCTGTCGCATCCACCTCGCTCATGGTCCCGCCAGGCCGATGCCGACAGTCCGCAGACCTGCACCACAGACATCGCCGATAGCCTTGCAGCGCAAGGCTCGAGCCTCATTGCGCTGCATGCAACGATTCTGAAAATGTTGAAAGTGGTGTCGGCATCGGCCTTACTGCATTGGCATCACAGACGACCGCGCGTATTCCTTTTCGTGCCACCAATACATCGGTGGCCGGGGCTCGAAATCCCGGTAACGCGACTGTAGTTTGCGCTTGCCAGCCGGCACCACGCCTTGTGGTGCCGGCTGGCAATCCGTCGGCCGGCTATGGCGGGCGGTGCGTGGGGGCCTTGTGCCCACCGGGCCTAGTCGCGTACCGGATTTCGAGCCACGCATCGTCCGCCACCTTTATCGGTGGCGGCTTCTGCATGCACGCAAGGAGCCCAGCCATGACCCAGCCCCACTCCCCTGCCCCGCACCCGATCCACGAGGCGCCCGCCAACGGCCCCGCGCTGGATCCGAACACGCTCGTCGCCCTGCTGCACAGCATCGGTTCGGGTGCCGCCTCCGATGGTCAGCCCTGGCCAGAGCGCCACCAAATGCCCGGCCGACGCATCGCCCTGGCGGACACCGATTGCTCGCTGGCCGGCCTTCGCGTGGTGCTGGAGATCCTGCTGGCCGCACAGCGTGCCCGCGAGAACGGCGAGTTGGAGCAATACGTCGGCCCGCGCGTCATGGAAGGGCTGATCATGGCGGGGCTGGGCCTGGTGGCGCACGCCAGCACACGGGTACGCCCGGACGGCTGAGTGACGCAGCATCGCTGGGCGGCCACGGCGCTCTGTCTCGTGGCGGTGGTTGCGGCACAGGCGCAGTGGTCCGCGTCACCGGTTCCCGCGCCTGTCGGGTTCCAAAGCATCAACGACGATCGATTCTCACAACTGCGCCGCCAAGCGATGCAGTTCGTGGAGTCTCGGCCACGACAGGGCTTCCAGTTTGTTGAGCGGCATCGAGATGCCGAGTTCCAGGTTCATTGCCGAGGCATACCGGTGCTGTGGCTGGAGAGGCGCTCGAAACATCTGCTGTTGCAGGTCTCACTGGACGCGGACCAGCGGGCGCCCGCCGTTCTGCAGCTTGGCACGTTGCTTCAATGGCAGCTGCAGCCGTTGGGCCATTTGGAGCAGGTGTTGGCTGGAGCGCCGGAGCCTGTTTTGATGGATCGGGTGCTGCGGGTTCTTGCCGACGAGATACCTGATGGGGCGCGATGTGGCACGTAAAGGTCTATGAGGCGTTCGATTGCCGGAGACGAAGCAGGCCGACAGACCCGACTTTCCACATGGCAAATGCCATGCAAAGAGAGAAAGCCACAAGCGCCAAGCCCGCAAACCCATAGTCTCGGCCACCATCAGCAAGATCAATCAGCACGAAAGCAAGGATTACTGAATTCACGGCAGCTCCAAGGCAGGCAACCAGCCTGAGTGCCCAGAAGAACATGATGTAGTAAGCCTGAAGAAATCGATTGTATCTGCTCATTTCGTAGATGGATTCTCTCTTCCTATCGTTTGCTGGCACATCGCTGAGCCGCCATGCGAGTCGCTTGCTCAAGCTCGGAGTCCGCGCCCTTCACCCCCTTCAGCGCGGCACTTTTGAGCCATGCGTATGCCTCACTGGATGACTCACAGTCCTGTTTGTCCCTCAACCTGAAGAATACGTTGTACTGTGCAATCGGGTGTCCCAGCGCTGCGGCATAGACAAGCCACATATGGGAGCTGCCGGCCGTGCCTTTGCCCTCAAAGTGGCGTGAAATCTGAAACGCCGCGTCAGCATCGCCTGCATCTGCGCGCCCAATCAACGTGCGTAGCTGCTTGTCATCAAGCTCCGCGCCACTATCCGTTGCGATCGAGCCGTCAAGCTCAACTTTCGGCCTGTCCGGTTGAGGCGGCACCTGCGCATTAACCAATCCGGCGCCCGCCAGGCACAGGAGAAGACCGGTTTTCTTGAATATGGTCATTTGACGCCGCCCTCGGTCATGAGATTCACTCCCCAGGATTGCTGTTGTCCTTTCCCCTTCGGGTGTTCTGTCGAGCATGGCTCGACTCTACAAAGGAGCCGGGTGCGAGGCCTCGGGTTCGTGGATGGAGCCCTCAAGCAGGGCAACGTAGGTATCCAGCCTGGTGCGAATGCCGATCAGCATCCAGCCCAACAGGTACAGCAGCACCATGGCGAAGATCAGCAGTGCGCCAAGCAGGCCAACATCGAAAGCGCCTGCCCAGTCGCCCCATTTCCATCCGCGGAACTGCAGATAGAGGGCAATCAACAGCGGAAATGGTCCAAGCCGCTGCAGGCCGCCATACATCATGCCCATGCGCTCAATCATGTTCGTGCGCAAATGGCTGACGTACTTGAGGCGCCGCTCACGCTGGACGCGCGGGAATTCGCGAAGCTCGGTCACCACCGCTTGCCAGTGAGCGAAGTCGCTGTCCATCTCCCGGGCGTGCGAGAGCCGCGGCTGGCTGAATTGGCGAATGCCCCTGCGGGCGGCGAGGACACCCCCGACAATGAATCCACCGATTTCGATTGCCAGGCAGGCAATAACCACCTGGAGCACTGCGCCAACGGGCGGCCATCGATCCGGAAACTGGCCAGTGAGAATGCCGATGATCGCCGCACCCATGCCGATGCGAAACGCCCACGTCTCCACTCTGCCCGCCTTCGGGTAGATGCTGTGCTCAACCAGTCCCTGTACCCGCTGGTAAAGCCAGTGGAATGTCAGTTCCTGCGAATCGGTCTCCGCTGGCGGATCGAGTCCGCCCCCTGCCTGCATGTCCATTGCGCGCCCTCCCCGCCGGCGCAGATGCCGGCCACCTCATCCTAACCGAGGCGCACGTCCGCTGGCGCCACTGCGGTCGCTCACATACCCAGATCAGACAGCCCCGGATGATCATCCGGGCGGCGCCCGAGCGGCCAGTGGAACTTGCGGTCGCTTTCCTTGATCGGCATGTCGTTGATGCTCGAGAACCGGCGCTGCATCAAACCATCGGCGCCGAATTCCCAGTTCTCGTTTCCATAGGAACGGAACCAATTGCCGGAGTCGTCATGCCACTCATAGGCGTAGCGCACGGCAATACGGTTGTCGGTGAAGGCCCATAGCTCCTTGATCAGCCGGTACTCAAGCTCCTTGTTCCACTTGCGGGCCAGGAACTGCCGGGCTTCCTCGCGGCCATCGGTGAACTCGGCACGGCTGCGCCACCCGGTGTCCGGCGAATAGGCCAGCGAAACCTTGTCGGCATCGCGGGTGTTCCAGCCATCTTCGGCAAGGCGCACTTTCTCGATGGCCGATTCACGGGTGAACGGGGGAAGTGGCGGACGGGGTGCTTCAATGGACACGGTGGAGCCTCCAATCAAGTGGATGAACGGGGTGCTTCGACGGGTTTTGATGGCTCAGGCGTCAGCGCCTGGCCTGCTCCAACAACACCTTTGCAACATCCCTTGCAGTGTCTGCGGCGGTGTAGTCGCCCATCACGCGCGAGACGGTGATGGCGCCTTCCATGAGAACCAGCAGCTGCCGCGCCAGTGCGTCCGGCTGCTGGATATCCAGTTGCGTGGTGAGTTCCAGCGTGTAATCGAGCAGCTTCTGCTTGTGATGTTTTGCGATGTGGCGAATCGGATCGTCGGGGTCGCCGACCTCGCCTGCGGTGTTGATGAAAGCGCAGCCGCGATAGCCCTCGGACTGGAACCAGCCCTTGAGCACGGTGAACATGCCGAGGATGCGCGCTTCCGGGGTGTCGGCCTTGTCGCACTCCTGCTGGAACCACTGAAGCCATCGAACATCGCGTGCGTTCAGTGCCGCTGCGGCTACCTGGTCCTTGTTTTCAAAGTAACGGTAGATGCTCTTCCGCGCCACGCCGGAGGTCTTCACCAGCAGGTCCATGCCGGTGGCGTGGATCCCGTTCTGGTAGATCAGCGCCTCGGCCGTGGCGAGGATCTTCTGTTGGGTATCGGTCGTGGTGGTGTTCACGACGCCAAGGTAGAACGATCGTTCTACCCTGTCAACGGGTGGCGAAGCTGATCAAGGGCGCAAGGACGATGGTGTGCCCGGGCGCGCCGCATGGCCTGACCGATACCCACATCGATAGCGGAACATGGCTCGGCCCTACAGAGAGGCCAACTCCTTCGCCAGGAACGGCGCCGTCCTACTGCCTTTGGCGCGCGCCACCTGTTGCGGCGTTCCCTTCGCGACGATGGTACCCCCTGCCCCACCCGCTCCGGGGCCTACATCAATCACCCAGTCCGCCTGCGCGACAGCGCGCATGTCATGCTCGATCATCACCACGGTATTGCCCGCGTCCACCAGTCGCTGCAGCTGCACCAGCAGCCTGTCTGCGTCCGACGCATGCAGGCCGGTGGTGGGCTCGTCCAGCACGTACAGCGTGCGCCCGCGTTGGCTGCGCTGCAGCTCGGTGGCCAGCTTGATGCGCTGGGCCTCGCCCCCTGAAAGTTCCGTGGCCGGCTGGCCCAACCGCAGGTAGCCCAGGCCGATCTCCTGCAGCAACTGCAGCGGGCGGGCAATGGCCTCTTCCTCGCTGAAGAACGCATGTGCCTGGTCGACCGTCATCTGCAGGACCTCGGCGATATTGCGGTCATTCCACTGCACCTTCAGCGTGGCCTCGTTGTAACGCGCACCGTGGCAGGTGGGGCACGGCGCATAGACGCTAGGCATGAACAGCAGCTCGACGCTGACGAAACCCTCACCCTCGCAGGTCTCGCACCGGCCCTTGGCCACGTTGAACGAGAATCGGCCGGCATCGAAACGGTGGCGGCGCGCGGCCGGTGTTGCGGCGAACAGCTTGCGTACGTGATCGAACAACCCGGTATAGGTGGCCAGATTCGAGCGTGGCGTGCGGCCGATGGGCTTCTGGTCGACCTGCACCACCCGCTGGATGGCGTCCATATCGCCTGCCAAT
>Ga0153948_1000124_pt1 | contig 39860 bp, 36 predicted proteins | sample TSNJ032MetaG_FD_104696 | JGI IMG/M metagenome (GOLD analysis project Ga0153948, IMG submission 104696) | Attine ant fungus gardens microbial communities from New Jersey, USA - TSNJ032 MetaG | ecosystem: Host-associated > Fungi > Mycelium > Unclassified | place: USA: New Jersey, Wharton State... | reverse complement strand
CAGCCCTGCACCCACAAATCCCATGCCATCCCAGGAGAAAAGCCCGTAAATCAAAATGCTGCTGATGATGATATTGAGGATGTTCATCCCGCCGTTAATGAGCAGCGGAATTTTGGTGTTGCCTGCACCACGCAGCGCGCCGCTGCCAATCAGCGTAATGGCCGCCGCCGGATAGCTCAGCACCGTCATTTCGAGGTACGTCAGCGCCAGGCCTTTCACTTCAGTGGTCGCCTCCCCCGCCACGATATCGATAATTTCTTTACCGAAATAGTGGATCACCGCCGCCAGGATGATCGAGAAGATGGTCATGATCATCAGGGATTGTCTCGCTGCCTCGCGCGCGCGTTTCGGGTCGAGTTTACCGAGACTAAAGGCCACCACTACCGTGGTACCGAGATCGATGGCCGCAAAGAATGACATCACGACCATGTTAAAACTGTCCGCAAGGCCCACGCCCGCCATCGCCTCTTTACCCAGCCAGCTCACGAGGAACGTGCTGAGGACGCCCATCAGCAGGACGCAGGTGTTTTCCAGAAAGATAGGCACAGCAAGAGGGGTGATTTCACGCCAGAACAGAACACGATAGCTTTTACGTTTGGCATACCAGGGCGTACGCATGACGGCATGGCGCAGAGCGGAAGTGACGTTCAAAATGGACCTTAACGAGAGAAAGTTGAAACTCCATTTCAAATAATGAGGGAGAAACGCTAATCCTGCAAAGTATTTTCCACAAAAAATTGTAGAGAATGACGACAAACTGTCGACAGAATCAGCAGTTGAACCATTGAGTGTAAGATCAGGTTTGACAAAAGTTTTTTCGCCGCTAAGATAAGCCTCCTAACCGATTCCTCTGTAGTTCAGTCGGTAGAACGGCGGACTGTTAATCCGTATGTCACTGGTTCGAGTCCAGTCAGAGGAGCCAAATTTGAAAAGCCTGCTTTTAAAGCAGGCTTTTTGCTTTTCTGGGTCTGTAAAATACCCAAAAAAAAGCCCCCCTGCTTTCGCAGAGAGGCCGTATCAATCTTCGCGACAGTTACTCGCTTTTCGCTTCGCCGTTTTTGATTTCGCCAATCACTTTCAGCTTCTTGGAGATGTCACGACGCTCTTTGGACAGCTCAGCATTTTTGATGATGTAGTCGTCTACGCGATCTTCGTAGTCGGTTTTCATGCTGGCGATAATGCCCTGAATGGCTTCAACGCTCATACCTGGCTTGATGTAGTCGCTCAGGTTATCAAGCAGCAGAACGCGTTTCTGGTTGTCACGGATCTTCTTCTCAACGTCCTGGATTTCACGCTGCAGTTTGTTTTTGCGGCGGAACAGGCGGACGAATTCCAGAACATCCTGGAACGAAGGCTTAGTAGTTTCCATTTTGATACCCCTGCTAATGTAAGATTCGGATTCGTTTAAGCAACCACTGTGCAGATAACCTTACTGACAGCCGCTGCGAATGACAATGACTATATCGTTTGATCCTATCATAACCCCAATCGCTGCTGAATCGAAGCAGCAGGCGTCATAACGGGAGATAGCTGCTTTTTATTTGCGCAGCGCCCGGCAGATAAGATGCGACAACAGCTCCAGCTGCCGCGCCATTTCCATGCTCAACCATACATAGCCGTGGATAGGCGTTTCCGCCACGCCGTCGCCCTGATGTTCGTTGATCAGCTCTCTTAACTCGGCGGTGATTTCATTCAACCGCTCGCTGTTGGCGAGAATCGGCTGCGGGTTCCCCTCATACAGCGCGTGAGCGATAGTCAGCAGCGTTTGCTGCGTCATCTGCTGCGTTTCCTTGAGCGTATGGGCATTCAGCAGCACAAAGTGGCTGGCGCGCGAGGCCCAGTGGGCATTGATCTGCAATTCGAGCATACACACCAGATTACGACTGACCGTTTGAATCGCCTCAAAGATAGACTTTTGAATATGCGTCTCTTTGCTGGCGGGGGCAATAATCCCGCGCATTTTGACGATATCGTTGAGAATTTTTTGCAGATGCTTTTCGAGGCGTGGGCGTTCAACCAGATTCGGGGAAAAGCCCGCCTGATAGACACGGTTGACGGCGGTCACGTAGTTCGCCATCTGAATACGCCAGTGCAGGAATGCACGCTGCGGCCAGATGCCGGTGAAGAGCATTGCCAGAAGCGATCCCAGAATGACGTCGCCGCTTCGCCAGAGCGCAGTGGCCATATCCCCCGCCGGGGCGCCAACGACCACCGAAAGGGTGATGCCAATAAGCAGCGCCTGATAGGGCTTTTTACCGAGCGCCAGCCAGCCGCACAGGAACATCGCCCCTGCGCACCACAGCAACATCACGGGAAGTGAAATCAGCTCCAGTTTTAACGCAATCAACCCAAGCGCGGAGCCAAAAATGGTGCCGCCAATACGCTCAAAGGCGCGCGGAACCACGTTTCCCCAAAAAGAGATTGGCCCCATGATCACCACCAGCGTGATTAACGGCCAGGTCCCTTCAGGGATGTGCAGCAGTCTCACCAGCAGGAAAGTGAGAATAAACGCCAGCGCGATACGACAACCATGCACAACGCGATAGTGTCGGTATAAACGGATTTCAAAAGGAGTTAATGATTTGTCGGGACGCACACCCGCTCTCCAGCTACACGGCAAATCACAATTGTACTGTGTTTTCTGTCGGACGCATCACGTCCGACAGAAAAACCACACAAATAACAGGATTGCTGCTCAACCCACTTTATTTTGCACCGCGACGTACATTTCGATATCCCAGTAACCATCGACATTGCCATCGTTCAGGTAGCGCTCAAAGCACGGTTTGGGAGCGATCTGGTAATGGTGATCTTCAAGAAGACTGTTGAAGAAGCTATACCACGGCGTGGCAAAATCGTGGTTTTCGACACGCGCAACGGCGACGGCATAGTCGCCTGCGGCGATTTCAGTGTGGATAACGCCTTCACTGTTCGCGGGGATCTGAAAATCTTCCGGGACCGTCACCGCCGTATCGCAGCGCAGTTTTTCCGCGGGGACTTCATCGGGATTGTCGTAATAGACCGCCACCCATTCGAGGGGCTGGATGTGGTTGCCATCGACCCACATCGCCAGCTGTTCAAAACCCTGTTTGACCGTTTGCTCCCACGGGCCAACCATATGAAAACCAGCGATTTTACGTTTTGGTTGCTGCTTGATGTTGTAGTCCATACTGCCTCCGTTTATTACTGTATATTTATACACTATAAAGCAGATTCGTTATGTCCGGCAAATGCGAGATGTTTATTATGTGAGCAGACTCGCAGGAGTGCCAGTCTGCTCTTTGGGCCGTCAGGCTTTGTGGTGCAGATAGTCGCTTAGACGTGAGAAAAGACCGCCCTTGTTGACCTTCTCCAGCGTCACCAGCGGCCAGTGTGCAACGACTTTATCGCGGTCATACAGCTCAATTTCACCCACGCGCTGATGCGCGGCGATAGGCGCTTCCAGCTCTTTTTTATCGAGTACATATTTGGCTTTGATGTTCGCCACTTCTGATTTTGGCAGCGCCAGCCAGAAATCCTGATCCGTTCCGAGGGAAATTTGCTCTTTATCGCCGTACCAGATGCGTTCCGTGCCGACCTGTTTTCCACTGCGCAGAATCTGCACGGTATCGAAGTTTTGCTGACCCCAGTGGAGCAGCTTGCGGGCCTGATCTTCGCGCCCTTTCGGGCTGTCTGCCCCCATCACCACGGCAATCAGGCGACGCTGACCGTCCACCGCCGACGCAATCAGGTTAAAGCCCGCCCCGGAAGTGTGCCCGGTCTTCAGCCCGTCGACATTCATGGTTTTATCCCACAGCAGCCCGTTACGGTTTTGCTGGGTGATCCCGTTCCAGGTGAGGCTCTTTTCACTGTACATGTGGTAGAAATCCGGCTCGCCGTGAATAATCGCCCGCGACAGCACCGCCAGATCGTAAGCTGAACTGTGCTGGCCCGGAGCGTCCAGACCATGCACGGTTTCAAAGTGCGTATCACGCAGATTCAGCTTTTGCACGTAGTCGTTCATCATGTTGACGAACTGCGGCTGGCCGCCTGCAACGTGGTCGGCTAAGGCGACACAGGCGTCGTTACCGGAATCCACAATCAGGCCACGGCTCAGATCGCGAACGGTGACGCGATCACCCGCTTTCAGGAACATCAGCGACGACCCGTCGAACACCGGATTGCCTTTCGCCCACGCGTCGCGCCCGACGGTCACGATGTCATCGGGGGTAATACGATGGCTGTCGATCGCGCGGTCAACCACATAGCCCGTCATTAGCTTGGTAAGGCTGGCCGGATTACGCTGTTGGTGCTCGTTGCCCGCTGTTAAAATTTGACCAGTAGTGTAATCCATCAGCACCCAGGAGCCTGCCTGAATGGCCGGCGGCTGCGGCGAGTAGTCCATGGGATCGGCAGCCAGGGCAGACGTAATACTCGAAGCGAGTAAAGAAACAGCAATAAACAGACGGCGTTTCAACGAAATTTCCTCAGGTCATTTAAAATCGTTGCCCTTTTTACGGAAGTTCTCGCTCCATTACCTGTTTAAATTGCAAAAAAATGTGACGTAACGCAGAGATTTAGCGGAAGGCCGCGCGCAATTCTGGCACTGAAAAACGCTTTTTATTCGGCGTGTCGCCGCCGATCGTTTACCATAGCAGTGTCACTTTATAACAGGATGGTATTACTGGTGTCTGATTCCGCCGCGCTTCCCACATTTCTCTTTCACGATTACGAAACCTTTGGCACCAGCCCGTCGCTGGACAGGCCTTCGCAGTTCGCGGCGATCCGCACCGACGCTGATTTCAACATCATTGGCGAGCCGGACGTTTTTTACTGTAAGCCTGCCGACGACTATCTGCCCCAGCCCAGCGCCGTGATGGTGACCGGCATTACGCCACAGGAAGCGCGTGAGAAAGGCGTGAACGAAGCCGAGTTTGCCCGTCGCGTTCATGACCTGTTTACCGTGCCGAATACCTGCGTGGTGGGCTATAACAACATCCGTTTCGATGATGAAGTTACGCGCAATATCCTCTACCGCAATTTCTACGATCCGTACGCCTGGAGCTGGCAGAACCGCAATTCGCGCTGGGACCTGCTGGACGTGATGCGCGCCTGCTACGCTTTGCGCCCTGAGGGGATCAACTGGCCTGAGAATGACGACGGGTTACCCAGCTTCCGTCTTGAGCATCTGACCCGAGCCAACGGCATTGAGCACAGCAATGCGCACGATGCAATGGCCGATGTGTACGCCACCATCGCTATGGCGAAGCTGGTGAAAACCGCGCAACCTAAACTGTTCGACTATTTGCTCAGCCATCGCAGCAAGCAGAAACTGATGACCCTGATTGACGTCCCGCAGATGAAACCGCTGGTGCATATCTCCGGCATGTTCGGCGCATGGCGTGGAAACACCAGTTGGGTCGCGCCGCTGGCGTGGCACCCTGATAATCGCAATGCGGTGATTATGGTCGATCTGGCGGGCGACATTTCCCCCCTGCTTGAACTGGACAGCGACGCGCTGCGCGAGCGTTTATATACGCCGAAGAGTGAGCTGGGCGATAACGCCGCCGTTCCGGTTAAGCTGGTACATATCAACAAATGCCCGGTGCTGGCGCAGGCGAACACGCTGCGCCCGGAAGATGCCGACAGGCTGGGTGTAAACCGCCAGCGTTGCCTCGATAACCTGAAAGTACTGCGTGACAACCCGCAGGTGCGTGAAAAAGTCGTGGCGATCTTTGCTGAAGCCGAGCCCTTTGTGCCGTCGGATAACGTCGATGCGCAGCTCTATAACGGTTTTTTCAGCGATGCCGACCGGGCTGCCATGAATATCGTTTTGCAGACAGATCCTCAAAATTTACCGGCGCTGGATATCACCTTTGCCGATAAGCGTATCGAGAAGCTGATGTTTAACTACCGGGCACGTAACTTCCCTGGCACCCTCGATGAAGCCGAGCAGGAGCGCTGGTTGCAGCACCGTCGTAACGTCTTTACGCCGGAGTTTTTGCAGCAGTACGCCGATGAGCTGGAAATGCTGTATACGCAGTATGAAGGGAACGCTGAGAAACAGGCGCTGCTTAAAGCGCTGTACCAGTACGCGCAAGAGATTGTCTGAGGGTTTCAGGCATAAAAAAACCGGAGACATGTGCTCCGGTTTTTTTTCGTCATCGCTCAGGATCAGGCGATATCTTCGTACTGTGGAACCGGGTTGCGGAAGCTTTTGGTCACGCAAGCCAGGTACACCAGACCGATCCCACCCCAGATCAGGCCCAGAATCATTGAGCTTTCTTCCAGGTTAATCCACAGCGCACCCACCGTCATCGCGCCACACATCGGCAGGAACAGGTAGTTGAAGTGGTCTTTCAGCGTTTTGTTGCGCTTCTCACGGATCCAGAACTGAGAGATCACGGAGAGGTTAACAAAGGTAAAGGCCACCAGCGCACCGAAGTTAATCAGCGCCGTTGCGGTTACCAGATCAAATTTAATCGCCAGCAGCGCGATAGCGCCTACCAGCAGCACGTTCCATGCCGGGGTACGCCATTTCGGATGAATGTAGCCGAAGAAGCGAGTCGGGAACACGCCGTCGCGACCCATCACGTACATCAGACGAGAAACGCCTGCGTGAGCGGCCATGCCGGAGGCCAGTACGGTGACGCTTGAGAAGATCAGCACGCCCCACTGGAAGGTTTTACCCGCCACGTACAGCATGATTTCAGGCTGAGATGCGTCCGGATCTTTAAAGCGAGAGATATCCGGGAAGTACAGCTGCAGGAAGTAAGAGGCACCGATAAACACCATGCCGCCCAGCAGCGCAGTCAGCAGAATCGCGCGCGGAATGACACGCTCTGCGTCTTTGGTCTCTTCAGACAGAGAAGAGATGCCGTCAAAGCCGAGGAACGAGAAGCACAGAATTGTCGCGCCAGTAATCATCGGCACCACGTGTGCGCCTTCAGACCAGAACGGACGGGTGCTGGTCAGCGTACCTGCGCCTTCACCGTGTGCCACACCGTAGATGATCATGCCGACGATAACCGCCACGATGCCCATCTGCAGAATAACAATCAGGGTATTGAAGTTAGCCACGGTCTTGATGCTGCGCAGGTTAGAGATGGTCATAAAGGCCACCAGCGCGACAACGAAGATCCACGACGGTACGGATGGCACCAGCGCTTCAAAGTAAATTTTTGCCAGCAGAATGTTGATCATCGGCATGAACAGGTAGTCCAGCAGAGATGACCAGCCCACCATAAAGCCAACAGCCGGGCTAATGGATTTCTGAGCATAGGTGTACGCAGAGCCAGCGGACGGGAAACGGCGAACCAGTTTGCCGTAGCTCAACGCAGTAAAGAGAATAGCGACCAGCGCAAAGGCGTAAGCCGTTGCAACGTGACCGTCAGTGAGGCCTGAAACGATACCAAACGTATCGAACAGCGTCATCGGCTGCATATAGGCGAGGCCCATCATGACAACCGGAATCAACGTAAGTGTTTTACGTAATTCCACGCGAGAGGTTTTTGGAGTAGCGTTATGCGACATGGTTATTCTCCTTTACGGTGAAAACCGCCACGTAAGCAAAAGATTGCCCCATTTTCTGGATTCCTCAGCGACAACAACTGTCGGATTTTAGTAAGTATCTATCCGGTACGAAGCCCGGCCTCTTTGTTTTTAAATGGCGTTTGTTACATGCAAAAAAAATAACCGACGCCTTTTATATCGTCGGTTAATCTCATTTTTTTGCAGCGGCGCATTTTGCCCCATCTTTGGCATAAAAGGCAATAGATTCAGAACCCCTTCGCGATTTTCTTTTTACTAAGCGGTTGATATTCCGCCCTCAGGTAAAGTGTAAACGGCAGCGATAGCACTATTTGCTAAAATCTCATCCCGCCACCATGCGCTGGCAAGCCCAGCCGTCTGTTCATTCCACCCCACCCACACCGATTCGCTGTTGGTTTGCGCCAGCACTTGCTTCTCAACCAGCGCTCCACTTTCAATAAATCGCTGAGCGAGATAACGCGGTAAATACCCACAGCCCAGGCCGCTGATTTGCAGCTCCAGCTTGGTTTTAAAGTCGAAAACGGTGATCGCTTCCTGATCGTCGAGCAGTTGCGAAGAGGCGGCGCACTCGGGCAGTGAGCTGTCGCCGACGACGATTGCGCGACAGCCTTTAATGACGCGTCGCGGAATTGGCTCCGGCTCCTGAGCAAGAGGATGATGCGGGGCGACCACAAAAACCTGTTCAAGGGTACCGATACGCGCAAACCCAAAATCGCTCGACTGGGGTGGATCGCGCAGGGCACCGACGATGATATCCGCCCTCCCCTGAGTGAGTGCCTCCCAGGAGCCGCCCAGCACACCGTTGATAAATTTGAGTCGGGTGACGCTGTGACGCTGATAAAACGCTTCGATCAGCGGAGAGAGTAATGAGAAGGGAAACGTATCATCCACGCCGATGATAAGCTCATTTTCCCAGCCCTGATGCAGTTTGATCGCCTGCTTTTCCAGCTCGCGCACTGTGTGAAGCACCTCGCGCCCCTTCTCGAGCAGCATCTGCCCTGTTCGGGTGAAACGCGCGCGGTGACCGCTGCGATCGAGCAGCTGAATATTGAGGTCACTTTCGAGCTTGTGGACGGTGTAGCTTAACGCCGAGGGAGTTTTGAAGAGCTTCGCTGAAGCGGCAGCAAAGCTCCCCTCTTTTTCGAGTGCATCGAGGATAATGAGAACATCCAGCAGCGGTTTCATGTCGCCCCCAAAACGGTGTGCGATCAAACCCGCTGGCAGGGTTATTCCATTGGCATCACCAGCGGATCGGGATATTGATACTCAAATCCCAGTTCACGACAAATACGATTGCCATCAATCACTTTGCCTTGCCCTTCCCCAGATGCGTCGCGAAATTGCGGCGGCTCAAGCCCAAGCTGTCGGGCCATCACGGGATAAAACTGACTTCGCGCCGGATGAGAGGGCGCACATATATTATAGATGTGACCGCCCTTCGGGGCCTGTAACAGGAGCGTAATTGCGCCGATCACGTCTTCAAGATGAACAAGATTGACGCCATGTTGCCCATTCGGTGCCGTTTTCCCGGCAAAGAAGCGCCCCGGATGACGTTCTGGCCCGACTAAACCGGCGAGGCGTAAAATGTCCACCTGGGTACCAGGTAGATTGTGCAGCCAGTCTTCCAGCTCTTTCAGCACGCGCCCGCTGGCGGTAACGGGCTTTCGCTCGGTACTCTCTTTCACCGCGCCTTCCACATCGCCGTACACCGACGTCGAACTGGTGAAAATAATGCGCGGAATGTGATGCGCCAGGGCGCTGTCGACAATCTCCTGCACGGCCTGACGGTAAAACTCCTCGCCCGGCCCGCTGCGGCGTGCGGGCAGCGTGATCACCAGCGCATCTACATTCATCAAGCTGTCGAGATCGTCCGTATCGCACACCAGCTCCGGTTCCAGGCGTAACTCGACGCCCTCAATGCCGCACATTCGCGCGGCTTCAACGCCGTCCACCGTGGTTTTGCTGCCGGTCACCTGCCAGCCTCGCGCCGTTAACGACATCGCCAGCGGCATGCCTAACCATCCTAAACCGACAATTGCGACCTTTTTCATGCGTTTTCTCCTGGCTTGCACGCGTCTGACTTAAGGCTACGCCAGCGCTGAGGAACTGACAATTCATAGCATCAATATGAAATGAATTAATGATTAAAAAAAGCCCTTGCTTTACACCGTGAATGTGGTTTAGGTTAAAAGACATCAGATGCATAAGCATTCACAGAGAATTTATATGACACGCGTTCCTTTTAAAAACCACCATCATCACCATCATCCTGACTAGTCTTTCAGGCGATGTGTGCTGGAAGACATTCAGATCTTCCAGTGGTGCGAGAACGCAAGAGAGAGCCCCCGGAAGATCATCTTCCGGGGGCTTTTTTTTGGACCGTATCCAGACAGGGTAATAAGGACAACAGAATGTTAGATAACTCACGTTTACGCATAGCTATTCAAAAATCAGGCCGCCTGAGCGACGATTCACGCGAATTACTCTCCCGCTGCGGGATCAAAATTAACCTGCACACGCAGCGCCTGATTGCCCTCGCTGAAAATATGCCGATCGATATCCTGCGCGTTCGCGATGACGATATTCCGGGCCTGGTGATGGATGGCGTGGTTGACCTTGGCATCATCGGCGAAAACGTGCTGGAAGAAGAGCTGCTGACCCGCCGCGCGCAGGGCGAAGACCCGCGCTATTTCACCCTGCGCCGTCTGGACTTTGGCGGTTGCCGTCTCTCCCTCGCCACCGCAGTGGATGAGGCCTGGGATGGCCCGGCTGGGCTGAACGGCAAGCGCATTGCCACCTCATACCCTCACCTGCTGAAACGCTACCTCGATCAGAAAGGCGTGCAGTTTAAATCCTGTCTGTTGAACGGTTCCGTCGAAGTGGCCCCACGCGCCGGACTGGCGGACGCCATTTGTGACCTGGTCTCTACCGGCGCGACCCTCGAAGCAAACGGCCTGCGCGAAGTGGAAGTGATTTACCGCTCGAAAGCCTGCCTGATTCAGCGCGATGGCGACATGCCGGATCCCAAGCAGCAGCTGATTGATCGCCTGCTGACCCGTATTCAGGGTGTGATTCAGGCTCGCGAATCGAAATACATCATGATGCATGCGCCAACCGAACGTCTGGATGAAGTGATTGCTCTGCTGCCAGGCGCGGAACGCCCAACCATTCTGCCGCTGGCGGGCGATCAGCAGCGCGTAGCGATGCATATGGTCAGCAGCGAAACCCTGTTCTGGGAAACCATGGAAAAACTGAAAGCCCTGGGTGCCAGCTCCATTCTGGTGCTGCCGATTGAGAAGATGATGGAATAATTCCGCGAACAGTGCCCGGTCAGCGTTCGCGCATCCGGCAAAAGGAAAATGATATGAGCTTTAATACAATCATCGACTGGAATACCTGCAGCACTGAACAACAGCGTGAACTGCTGACGCGCCCGGCCATTTCGGCTTCGGACAGCATTACCCGCACCGTGGCGGAAATCCTGGATAACGTGAAAGCCCGCGGCGACGACGCACTGCGCGAATACAGCGCCAGGTTTGACAAAACCGATGTCGGTGCGCTGAAAGTGACGGCGCAAGAAATTGATGACGCCTGCAACCGTCTTGGCGATGACATCAAACAGGCGATGGCCGTGGCGGTCAAAAACATCGACACCTTCCACACCGCGCAGAAACTGCAGGTGGTGGACGTCGAAACCCTGCCCGGCGTGCGCTGCCAGCAGGTGACGCGCCCGGTGGCCTCCGTCGGACTCTACATTCCCGGTGGCTCCGCCCCGCTGTTTTCCACCGTCTTGATGCTCGCCACGCCGGCGCGTATCGCCGGTTGTCAGAAAGTGGTGCTCTGCTCGCCGCCGCCGATTGCCGATGAGATCCTCTACGCGGCAAAACTGTGCGGCGTGCAGGACGTCTTTAAAGCAGGCGGGGCGCAGGCCATCTCCGCTCTCGCGTTTGGCACCGAATCCGTGCCGAAAGTCGATAAGATTTTTGGGCCGGGGAATGCCTACGTCACTGAAGCCAAACGCCAGATCAGCCAGCGTCTGGACGGTGCGGCGATTGACATGCCTGCGGGGCCGTCGGAAGTGCTGGTGATTGCCGACAGCGGCGCGACGCCGGACTTTGTGGCCTCAGACCTGCTCTCTCAGGCCGAACACGGTCCCGATTCCCAGGTGATTTTGCTGACGCCGGACGCCGACATGGCACAGCGCGTGGGCGAAGCGGTTGAACGCCAACTGGCAGAGCTGCCGCGTGCCGACACGGCACGTCAGGCGCTCTCTGCCAGCCGCCTAATTGTGGCGAATTCGCTCGAGCAGTGCATCGCCATCTCTAACCAGTACGGCCCGGAGCACCTGATCATTCAAACCCGCGACGCTCGTTCTCTGGTCGATGGCATCACCAGCGCCGGTTCCGTGTTCCTCGGTGACTGGTCGCCTGAATCCGCAGGTGATTACGCCTCTGGCACCAACCACGTGCTGCCAACTTATGGCTACACTGCAACCTGTTCAAGCCTGGGGCTGGCTGATTTCCAGAAGCGCATGACCGTGCAGGAGTTGTCCCGCGAAGGTTTTGCCGCCCTCGCCTCCACGATTGAAACGCTGGCCGCCGCCGAGCGTCTGACCGCCCACAAAAACGCCGTGACGCTGCGCGTTGCCGCCCTGAAGGAGCAAGCATGAGCATTGAAGAATTAGCCCGCGAAAACGTTCGTCGACTGACACCCTATCAATCTGCTCGTCGCCTGGGGGGGAATGGTGATGTCTGGCTGAATGCCAATGAATTCCCGACGGCAGTCGCGTTCGAGCTTTCCCAGCAGACGCTGAACCGTTATCCGGAATGCCAGCCAAAGGCGGTGATTGAGAATTACGCCCAGTACGCGGGCGTGAAGCCGGAGCAGGTGCTGGTTAGCCGTGGGGCCGATGAGGGTATCGAACTGCTGATCCGCGCCTTCTGCGAGCCGGGCAAAGACGCGGTGCTCTATTGCCAGCCGACTTACGGCATGTACAGCGTTAGCGCCGAAACGTTTGGCGTGGCGTGTCGCAACGTGCTGGCGCTGGATGACTGGCAGCTTGATCTCCCGACCATCGCCGAAAATCTTGACGGCGTGAAAGTGATTTTCGTCTGCAGCCCGAATAACCCAACCGGCCAACTCATTAATCCGCAGGATATCCGCACCCTGCTTGAGATGACGCGCGGCAAAGCGCTGGTTGTTGCCGATGAGGCCTATATCGAATTTTGTCCTCAGGCGACGCTGGCGGGCTGGCTGGAAGAGTATCCGAATCTGGTGGTGCTGCGTACGCTGTCGAAAGCCTTCGCACTGGCCGGCCTACGCTGCGGATTTACGCTGGCCAATAAAGAGGTCATCGATCTGCTGATGAAAGTGATCGCCCCTTACCCGCTGTCAACGCCGGTCGCCGATATCGCCGCGCAGGCACTGGCACCTCAGGGCATCAACGCCATGCGTGAGCGCGTAGCGCAGATTCTGGTGGAGCGTCAGTATCTCGTCTCTGCCCTGAAAACGTTGCCCTGCGTGGAGCAGGTTTTTGACTCGGAAACCAATTACATCCTGGTGCGCTTCACTGCCTCCAGCGCCATATTTAAATCTTTGTGGGATCAGGGCATTATCTTACGAGACCAAAACAAACAACCCTCCCTGAGCGGCTGTCTGCGCATTACCGTGGGCACCCGGGAAGAGAGTCAGCGCGTGATTGACGCCCTGAAAGCGGAGAAAGTATGAGCCAGAAGACCCTTTTTATCGATCGCGACGGCACTATTATTGCTGAGCCACCAAGTGATTATCAGGTCGATCGATTCGACAAACTGGCTTTTGAAGCTGACGTGATCCCGGTTCTGCTTAAGCTGCAGAAAGCGGGCTATAAGCTGGTGATGATCACCAACCAGGACGGACTGGGCACCGACAGCTTCCCGCAGGCCGATTTCGATGGCCCGCACAATCTGATGATGCAGATCCTCACTTCGCAGGGTATTACCTTCGATGACGTGCTGATCTGCCCGCACCTGCCAGCGGATAATTGCGACTGCCGCAAACCGAAAGTGAAGCTGGTTGAGCGCTATCTTGCCGAGGGCGTGCTGGATAAAGCAAACAGCTATGTGATTGGCGATCGCGCAACCGATATCCAGCTTGCCGAAAACATGGGCATTCAGGGGTTGCGTTTTAATCGCAATGAGCTGAACTGGGCGACGATTGGCGAGCAGCTCACCAAGCGTGACCGTTACTCCCACGTCGAGCGCAACACGAAAGAGACGCAGATTGACGTAAAAGTGTGGCTGGACCGCGAAGGCGGCAGCAAAATTCACACCGGCGTCGGTTTCTTCGATCACATGCTGGATCAGATTTCGACCCATGGCGGATTCCGCATGGAGATCAACGTGAAGGGCGATCTGTACATCGACGATCACCACACCGTTGAAGATACCGGCCTGGCATTGGGCGAAGCCCTGAAGCTGGCGCTCGGCGATAAGCGCGGCATTAACCGTTTTGGTTTTGTGCTGCCGATGGACGAATGTCTGGCCCGCTGTGCGCTGGATATCTCCGGCCGTCCGCACCTGGAATATAAAGCCGACTTTACCTATCAGCGCGTCGGCGATCTGAGCACCGAGATGGTTGAGCACTTCTTCCGCTCGCTCTCCTACACCATGGGCGTGACGCTGCACCTGAAAACCAAAGGCAAAAACGATCACCACCGCGTCGAGAGCCTGTTTAAAGTCTTTGGCCGCACGCTGCGCCAGGCGATCCGCGTGGAGGGCGATACGCTGCCTTCATCGAAAGGGGTGTTGTGATGAACGTGGTCATTCTGGATACCGGTTGTGCGAATCTCAACTCAGTGAAATCAGCCATCGCGCGCCACGGCTATGATCCGGTGGTCAGCCGCGATCCGGACGTCGTACTGCGCGCCGACAAACTCTTTTTACCGGGCGTCGGCACCGCGCAGGCGGCGATGGATCAGATCCACGAGCGTGAGCTGGTCGAGTTGATTAAAGCCTGCACCCAGCCGGTGCTAGGCATTTGCCTGGGGATGCAGATCCTGGGACGTCGCAGCGAAGAGAGCAATGGCGTGGACCTGCTGGGTATCATCGAAGAAGATGTGCCAAAGATGACCGACTTTGGCCTGCCGCTGCCGCACATGGGCTGGAACCGCGTTTACCCGAAAGCGGGTGACCGGCTGTTTCGCGGTATCGAGGACGGGGCCTATTTCTACTTTGTGCACAGCTACGCCATGCCGCTGAACCCGTACACCATCGCCCAGTGCAATTACGGCGAGCCATTCACGGCAGCGGTTAACAAAGATAATTTCTTTGGCGTGCAGTTCCACCCGGAACGTTCGGGTGCTGCGGGTGCGCAACTGCTGAAAAACTTCCTGGAGATGTGATGATTATTCCCGCATTAGATTTAATTGACGGCACCGTTGTCCGTCTCCATCAGGGCGATTACGGCCAGCAGCGCGACTACGGCAACGATCCCCTGCCGCGTTTGCAAGATTATGCGGCGCAGGGCGCAGAAGTGCTGCATCTGGTCGATCTCACCGGCGCAAAAGATCCGGCGAAACGTCAGATTCCACTGCTGAAAACCCTGGTCGCGGGCGTTAACGTTCCCGTGCAGGTGGGCGGTGGTGTGCGTTCTGAAGAGGATGTTGCCGCCCTGCTCGAAGCCGGTGTGGCGCGGGTGGTGGTCGGCTCGACGGCGGTCAAAAACCCGGAGCAGGTTAAAGGCTGGTTCCGCCGCTTTGGCCCCGACGCGCTGGTGCTGGCGCTGGATGTGCGCATTGATGAGCAGGGTAACAAGCAGGTAGCGGTCAGCGGCTGGCAGGAAAATTCCGGCGTGACGCTGGAAGAGCTGGTTGAAATTTATCTCCCCGTAGGGCTGAAACATGTCCTTTGCACGGATATCTCCCGCGACGGGACGCTGGCTGGTTCTAACGTCTCGCTGTATCAGGAAGTGTGCGCCCGCTATCCGCAGGTGGCTTTCCAGTCATCGGGCGGTATTGGCGATTTAGCGGATGTCGCCGCTCTGCGCGGCACCGGCGTGCGCGGCGTCATCGTGGGGCGCGCTTTACTGGAAGAGAAGTTTACTGTGACGGAGGCGATTCAATGCTGGCAAAACGGATAATCCCGTGTCTGGACGTGCGTGATGGCCAGGTGGTGAAAGGCGTGCAATTCCGCAATCACGAAATCATCGGCGACATCGTCCCCCTCGCAAAACGCTATGCTGACGAAGGCGCAGACGAACTGGTCTTTTACGATATCACCGCCTCCAGCGATGGCCGTGTGGTCGACAAAAGCTGGGTCGAGCGCGTAGCGGAAGTGATCGATATTCCGTTTTGCGTGGCGGGCGGAATTAAATCGGCGGAAGACGCTGCGCAGATCCTCTCCTTCGGCGCAGACAAAATTTCCATCAACTCCCCTGCCCTGGCAGATCCGGAGCTGATTACCCGGCTGGCGGATCGCTTTGGCGTACAGTGTATCGTGGTGGGAATTGATACCTGGTATGACGCGGCAACCGGCAAGTATCACGTAAATCAATATACGGGCGATGAAAACCGCACCCGCGTGACGCAATGGGAAACGCTGGACTGGGTACAGGAAGTGCAAAAACGCGGTGCAGGTGAAATCGTGTTGAACATGATGAACCAGGATGGCGTGCGTAATGGCTATGACCTGGAGCAACTCAAAAAAGTGCGGGCCGTGTGCCGTGTGCCGATGATTGCCTCCGGTGGTGCTGGAACGATGGAACACTTTCTGGAAGCCTTCCGCGACGCGGATGTCGATGGCGCGCTTGCGGCGTCGGTGTTCCATAAGCAGATTATCAATATTGGCGAGTTAAAAACGTTCCTGCTTAACCAGGGCGTGGAGATTAGGGTATGTTAACTGAACAACAACGGGCTCAGCTGGACTGGGAAAAAACGGACGGATTATTGCCGGTGGTTGTGCAGCACGCCGTGTCAGGCGAAGTTCTGATGCTGGGCTATATGAACCAGGATGCGCTGAGCACGACGCTTGAGAGCGGGAAAGTCACCTTTTTCTCGCGCACTAAACAGCGTCTGTGGACCAAAGGCGAATCCTCCGGTCATTTCCTCAATGTGGTGAGCATTACCCCTGACTGCGATAACGACACCCTGCTGGTACTCGCAAACCCTATCGGGCCAACCTGCCATCTGGGCACCAGCAGCTGTTTTGGCGATGCCAGCCATCAATGGCTGTTCCTGTATCAGCTCGAACAACTGCTCGCCGCGCGTAAAACCGCCGATCCGGAAAGCTCGTATACGGCAAAACTTTACGCGAGCGGAACCAAGCGTATCGCGCAGAAGGTGGGTGAAGAAGGCGTGGAAACGGCACTGGCCGCAACCGTAAACGATCGCGATGAGCTGACCAACGAGGCCTCAGATTTGATGTATCACCTGCTGGTGTTGCTCCAGGATCAGGAGCTCGATTTAACGGCGGTGATTGAGAATTTGCGAAAACGGCATAAATAAAAAAAGACCGGGGAGACCCGGTCTTTTTTTATCTGATTATCAAGCTTTTGGTTTATAGTTGCGCAGCGCGTTGCGCCCTAACACAACGCCAGAACCGATAATGCCGCCCAGCAGAACAGCCAGAATCAGCGTAAGAGCTTTCTTCGGACTATCGCGACGGATAGGCAGGTTAGGCTTCATGACATAGCGGTAGGCATGAATGCTAGCCGGATCGACATTAAGATTCTGAATATCCAACAAATTTTGCTTGGTCTGATAATAAGCACCAGAGAAGACCAGAGGACGCGTAGACTCGTGTTCAATCATTGAGTTCAGCGCTTCACTGCCCAACAGGAACATTGTGTCCTGTGTGACATCCTGCGTTTGCTGGATTTGAGGAGCCGTGATTTTCGCGGCCTGCGCGAACTTCAATGCCTCTGTAATCTGTTTAATACGCAGATCTTTCTGTTCTTGCGAGACTTTTTCCTGGTTCTGTAGAGAGTCATTCAACGTAATGATTTGCTGTTTGATGTTGTCTTTAAGGTCAACATCCAGTTCTTTCGCCGTCTGCTCGTCAATTTGCTGAATATATTGTGCCAATTGTTTTTGTGCAGCTTCAGCGGTTTCGCCGACATAGCTTACGGTTAAGGGCAGCGATTGCCCTTTGACTGCTGCCTCAATGGTCAACTTTTCAGGGGATTCCTGATTTTCTAAAGCCTGTGCTAACGCGGAAAATGCGGAGTTGAAGCGCCCGACAACGCGCAGTTGAGTATCCAACATCGTCGGCGCTGAGGAGCCATACAGAATGTTCAAGGCCGTGGTATAGGTGGCGATTTGCGCAGCATCTGGCTGAGTAATTATCGCGCTCGAGGTCCATTTCTCTTTTGCGGTAGTTAAGTAAATGCCAGCCAGTACTATCATTATGGCTACAAATGCAGCAATGACCCACTTTCCACGCCAAAGCTGCATCATTAAATCTATCAAATCAATCTGTTCAGGGTCATGCCGACTGCTGACCTCGTTATTACTGTTCTGGGACATACAATCCTTAACGGTGAAATTAGCGCAAAAAACTATCTTGCTAGTCTATCGTGTACTGATAATTTTTCTATAAGAATCCGTTGAGAATCTGTCGACTGGTGAAGTTTTGCTTACTCCACGCTTAGAGGTATGATGTGCGTCATAGGTTTTACGCTTAACAGATAGCAGTTTTTGATTCTAAAGAGGATGGATATGAAATTTCTGGTCACTGGTGCAGCGGGTTTTATCGGCTCACACGTCAGTAAGCGTCTTTTAGACGCCGGGCATCAGGTTGTCGGTATCGACAATCTCAACGACTACTACGATGTCAACCTGAAGCAGGCTCGCCTGGATCTGCTGACATCCGGGAATTTCAGCTTTCACAAACTCGATCTGGCCGACCGCGAAGGCATGGCAGCCCTGTTTGCCGACGAGAAGTTTGACCGCGCCATCCATCTTGCCGCTCAGGCAGGCGTGCGTTACTCGCTGGAAAACCCGCATGCGTATGCAGATGCCAACCTGACCGGCCATCTGAACGTATTGGAAGGTTGTCGCCATAATAAGGTTCAGCATCTGCTGTACGCCTCCTCGAGTTCGGTCTATGGTCTTAACCGTAAAATGCCCTTCTCGACCGATGATTCGGTAGACCATCCGGTTTCACTTTACGCAGCGACCAAGAAAGCCAACGAGCTGATGTCGCACACCTATTCGCATCTCTATAACTTGCCTACTACCGGCCTGCGCTTCTTTACGGTGTACGGGCCGTGGGGCCGTCCGGATATGGCGCTGTTTAAGTTCACTAAAGCCATGCTCGAAGGCAAAAGCATCGACGTATACAACTACGGCAAGATGAAGCGTGATTTCACCTACATTGACGACATTGCCGAAGCCATTATTCGTCTGCAGGATGTTATTCCACAGGCGGATGAAAACTGGACCGTTGAAGCAGGCACGCCAGCATCCAGTTCCGCTTCCTATCGCGTCTACAACATCGGTAACAGTTCACCTGTTGAACTGATGGATTACATTACAGCGCTGGAAGAAGCGTTAGGCATTGAAGCAGATAAAAATATGATGCCGATTCAGCCGGGTGATGTTCTGGAAACCAGTGCGGATACCAAAGCGCTGTACGAGGTGATTGGCTTCAAACCTCAGACGTCTGTCAAAGAAGGCGTGAAGAATTTCGTCGACTGGTACCGTGACTTCTACAAGGCTTAAAAACAACAATGCCCGGCAGTGCCGGGCATTTTCTCGATGCGTTTAGCAACAATGCTTAATCACTTCCAAACAGATCGCGGGTATAGACTTTATCCGCCACATCCGCCAGCTCTTCTGCCATACGGTTTGAAATAATTACATCGGCATCTTTCTTGAATGCGTCCAGATCGCGAATGACCCGTGAATGGAAGAACTCGTCTTCTTTCATCGCCGGTTCATAAATAATCACTTGCACGCCTTTCGCCTTAATACGCTTCATGATCCCCTGGATGGAGGATGCGCGGAAGTTATCTGACCCGCTCTTCATGATCAGACGATACACCCCCACCACTTTCGGCTGACGCGCCAGAATGGAGTCAGAGATGAAATCTTTACGCGTACGGTTTGCTTCCACAATCGCGGAAATCAGGTTGTTTGGCACCGTTTGGTAGTTCGCGAGCAGCTGCTTGGTATCTTTTGGCAGACAGTAACCGCCGTAACCGAATGACGGATTGTTATAGTGGTTGCCAATGCGCGGGTCCAGACAGACACCTTCAATGATCTGTTTGGTGTTCAGTCCCAGGCTTTCCGCGTAGCTGTCCAGCTCGTTAAAGAAGGCCACACGCATCGCCAGATAGGTATTGGCGAAAAGCTTGATAGCCTCAGCTTCAGTGGTGTCGGTGAACAGCACATCAATATCTTTCTTGATCGCCCCCTCCTGCAACAGCGCCGCGAAGCGCTCAGCACGTGCGGAACGCTCACCAATAACAATACGCGATGGATACAGGTTGTCGTAAAGAGCCTTACCTTCACGCAGGAATTCTGGAGAGAAGATCACGTTATCGATACCCAGTTTCTCTTTAATTGACTGGGTGAACCCGACAGGGATAGTCGATTTGATGATCATCACGGCTTCAGGATTCAATGCCACAACATCTTTGATCACTGCTTCTACGCTGGAGGTATTGAAGTAGTTGGTCTTCGGATCATAATCCGTTGGAGTGGCGATAATCACATAATCTGCACCGCGGTATGCGTCTTCTTTATCGGTTGTTGCACGGAAGTTGAGCGGCTTGTTGGCCAGGTATTCCTCGATTTCTTTGTCAGCAATCGGGGAGATCTTCTGGTTAAGCATATCCACTTTGGCCTGCACGATATCCAGCGCCACCACTTCATGATTTTGTGCGATCAGAATACCGTTAGATAGACCGACATAGCCTGTTCCGGAGATTGTAATTTTCATTCGTTCTACTTCTTCAAGTATGAGTGTCAGGAGGCCTCTACAGTGCCACCGCTGTAAACAACTGTTGAGGTTTTTACCTCTTATGTTTATGCACTGTCAAGGCAAAGACCTTGCTACCGTAGCGGGATAACAGTGTCAATTATTCGGCAATTTTCGCATGAGACTGTGCAAAGCGAGGAGACACGGGGAAAGGAACAATAAAAAAGCCCGGTAACGATAACCGGGCCTTGCTATCAGACTGAGTTAAATCAGATTAATCCAGCCATTCTGTGTGGAACACACCTTCTTTGTCAGTACGCTTATACGTGTGTGCACCGAAGTAGTCACGCTGAGCCTGAATCAGATTCGCAGGCAACACCGCTGCACGGTAGCTGTCGTAGTACGCAACTGCAGCAGAGAAGGTCGGAACCGGAATACCGTTTTGAACCGCGTATGCAACAACATCACGCAGTGCTTGTTGGTAGTCGTCAGCAATTTTCTTGAAGTATGGTGCCAGCAGCAGGTTAGCAATGCCTGCGTTTTCCGCGTAAGCATCGGTGATTTTCTGCAGGAACTGGGCGCGAATGATGCAACCGGCGCGGAAGATCTTGGCGATCTCACCGTAGTTCAGATCCCAGTTATTCTCGTCAGATGCAGCACGCAGCTGAGAGAAGCCCTGTGCGTAAGAGACGATTTTTCCCAGGTACAGTGCGCGGCGAACTTTCTCGATGAACTCAACTTTGTCAGCGGCAGGTTTAGCCTGTGGGCCAGTCAGCACTTTAGAGGCTGCAACGCGCTGCTCTTTCAGAGAAGAGATATAACGTGCAAACACGGACTCAGTAATGAGAGACAGTGGCTCACCGAGATCCAGAGAGCTCTGGCTGGTCCATTTACCGGTACCTTTGTTCGCCGCTTCGTCCAGAATCACATCAACCAGGTATTTACCCTCTTCGTCTTTCTTAGTGAAGATGTCTTTGGTGATGTCGATCAGGTAGCTGTTAAGCTCGCCAGTGTTCCACTCAGTGAAAGTCTGCGCCAGCTCTTCGTTAGACAGATTCAGGCCGCCTTTCAGCAACGAGTAGGCTTCAGCAATCAGCTGCATGTCGCCGTATTCGATACCGTTGTGAACCATTTTCACATAGTGACCCGCACCGTCTGGACCGATGTAGGTCACGCACGGTTCGCCATCTTCTGCAACAGCGGCAATTTTAGTCAGAATAGGCGCGACCAGCTCATACGCTTCTTTCTGACCGCCAGGCATGATAGATGGGCCTTTCAGGGCGCCCTCTTCACCGCCAGACACGCCGGTACCGATAAAGTTGAAACCTTCAGCAGAAAGCTCACGATTACGACGAATGGTGTCGTGGAAGAAGGTGTTACCGCCATCAATGATGATGTCGCCTTTATCCAGATACGGCTTCAGGGAGTCGATAGCAGCATCAGTACCCGCGCCAGCTTTCACCATTAACAGGATACGACGCGGCGTTTCCAGAGATTCAACAAACTCCTGTACCGTATAGAAGGGAACCAGCTTCTTGCCTGGGTTCTCGGCAATCACTTCTTCGGTTTTTTCACGGGAACGGTTGAAAACGGAGACGGTATAACCACGGCTTTCGATGTTGAGCGCCAGGTTGCGCCCCATCACTGCCATACCGACAACGCCGATCTGTTGTTTGGACATTACATACTCCTGTCAGGTGTGGTCACCGCGACTTATGCGCGGCTTGAATGTATAACGGATGTTAACTCAGGTGTTGTAAGACTTGATAGTATAAGATGATCTAAAAGGCAACAAAAGGATAAATTAGCAGCCGATAATTAAGGGTAGCTATTCATGCATAACTATTTATCACTGTTATAATGGGTCAGAAACGCCATTACTTTGTTTAAATTAAATTCAGCTTTATCCAAAGTGGCTGATTCAGTATAGCATCTAAATTCAGGAGCATTTCCTGATGGACGCAGATGAATAATATCTCCAGAATTTAAAATCACTTTTATTCCATCAGTATGATCAATATACTTAACCTCGACAGACTCGTCTAAAACCTGTGAAATAAAAACAGAAGGATTACTCTCAACGAAACGAAGTATAGAATTGCATTTTTCTCTACAAAAATCACTAACGCGATTGGATGCAGAATATCGCTGTGGAAGTTTCAAGACATGTTTAGAAACAGGATTATCTTTTGCAAGATGCATTAGCATTAAAAATGGCAATACAGCATCTCTAGTAGGTAAAGCTTGAAGAGGAACATTATTAAAATCAACATCACCACCAAGCAAAAAACCGCCATTTGCTTCGAAGCCAGCTACAGAATGATAATTCTTTAATAATAAAGATAAAGCTTCTATTACATAAGGAGAGCCAATTTTAGTGCGAATGACCTTAGAGATGTACTGAGATTTTTCAATTACTGAATTACAACTTACTGGGATAGCAATAGCTTCAACGTTCAGTGCATGAGCACAAAGAAGTCCAAGAATATCGCCGCGCAACCATTCACCTTTTTCATCTGCTACCAAAGGACGATCGCCGTCCCCATCCGTTGAAAAAATAGTATCAAAACCATATCTACTTGACCATTCACGCGCCTTATCACGATCTTCTTTACTTACAGCCTCAGTGTCAATTGGTACAAATGTGTCAGTACGTTCTAAACACGTTACATCAGCACCTAACTTCTTAAATAGGCGAGAATAGACATCTCTTCCGGAGCTAGAATGCTCATAAATACCAATTTTCTTGCCTAAGAGGAAATTATCAGGAAAAAGTTTGACATACCTTTCAATATAGTTATCTTTTGCAAGAGTGGATTCTGATACTACAGGAAATACAAATGAATCCATTTCGAACTCAAATGAGTTTCCGCAAATAGCGAGCTCATCTTGTTTAGTAATTTCACCATCTGGGCGGTAAAATTTAAGGCCGTTACGGTCAAAAGGTATATGGCTGCCTGTAACCATTATTGAAGGTATTCGATCAGAAATACCTTGTAGGGCGAGAGCTGGCGTCGGCAACACACCGTAGTATTCAACATTATACCCAGCTTTTTGTATAGTAAAAGCACATGCCAGCGCTATTGAATAGCTACTTGGCCTATTATCAATACCAATTGCGACAGTTGAGAATGAGTAGCTTAGTTCCATGTGCTTAATAAAATTAAAGACAAAAGAAAAAACCACGTCTGTCGAAAAATTCACAACTAATCCACGAGCACCACTTGTACCAAATTCAATTTTAGAATCTGAAATTATTTTTCCAGTATCCATTATTCACTCCTTTTTAAAAGAAGGATGATTATCATCTTCAGTAAGGGATAGACCTGTTTGGATCTCGACAATTTCAAGGAGTGATTCCCCTGAATTCCTCACTATATGCACATCACCAGAAGATATATAAGTTGAGTGATTTTCTTTTAAAATAATGAGCTCATCATTTTTTATTACCTCAGCGGTGCCTTGCACCACTATCCAATGCTCTGCACGGTGGTAATGAACTTGCTCATCAATACTGCTGCCAGGTTTAATAGTGAGACGGCGTATCTGAAATCCATTACCTATGCCAATAATAGTATAAAATCCCCATGGCCTGTAAATAGTTTTATGATTAATGCATTCCACTCTCCCTTCAGTGGAGAGTTTCTCATAAATAACTTTTACGTCTTGGACATGGTTTTTACTTGAAACCAGTACAGCATCTGCAGTGTTTACTACGATAAGATCTTCTACACCGATTGTCGCGACTAATCCTAGTTCGGATTGCACAAAACAATTAGTTGTATTTTGTGTAATCACATCACCCTTAATATAATTGCCATTCTGATCTTTATTAAGTGTTTCCCATAGAGAAGTCCACGACCCAACATCACTCCATTTCATGCTAGTAGTTAGCATAACTGAATTATCAGTATGTTCCATAACAGCATAATCAATAGATTTTGAGGGACACATTGAAAATATGTCCTTTTGAGGCCTGATAAAGTCCAAATCATGAGAAACATCTTGCATCGATTTTCTACAGGTCTCAAATAGTTCTGGTTCCAATCTCTCTAATTCCGACAGATAAATGGAGGCTTTAAATAAGAATATCCCACTATTCCAAAAATAATTACCAGTATGAATATAAGCTTGTGCATCCGCAAGGTCTGGTTTCTCTACAAAATCATCTACTTTATATACGTTTTTACTAAGTTGAGAGCCTCTCTTGATATACCCATAACCTGTTTCAGGCTTATATGGTGATATGCCAAACGTTATCAGTTTATCATTGATTGCATAAGGAACGGATTCATTAATTGAAATGAGAAATTGCTCTGGATCGGTTATAACATGATCAGCAGCAAGAACAAGCAATAAGCTTTCTTCTTCTTTGGGCTGTTTATTTTTAAGAGCAGAAAAACATGCAAGAGCAATCGCTGGTGCAGTATTTTTTCCAAACGGTTCAAGAATGATTGTACTATTCTCAAGTTGATTAATTTCTCTTAATTGCTCAGCAACAACAAAACGGTGATCTTCATTACAAATTACTATATTTTGACTAATACAAAGATCATTTATTCTAAGTAACGTATCTTGAAGTAAAGTGTTAGGACCACATAAATTTAGAAATTGCTTAGGGTACGCCATTCTGGACAGTGGCCATAAACGTGAACCTGTACCCCCAGATAATACAACTGGAATAATATTTATTTTAGACATAATAGACCTAAGTATCTAAAGTAATGATTCATACAATGCGCGTGTACGTGAGGCCATAACATCCGCATTAAAATTATTTTCGAAATAATCCTTCAGACCTGTAAATGAATCTGCATTTTCAACCGCATTAAGCAATGCAGCTGCAAGAGCGTCAGCATTCTTTGGAGCAACAACAAAACCAGAAACGTTATTTTTATTAACCCAACCCACTCCGGAACCAGGTATAGAACAGGATACAACAGGCTTGTTAAACAAAAATGCTTCTAACTGCACAACACCAAATGCTTCAGATTTTTCAATAGATGGTAAGCAGAAAACATCACAGGCCGAATAATAAGAGGGTAAATGTTCATCTTTTACGAAACCAAGCATAAAGACTTTGTCCTGGAGTTTTTTCGCTTCAATTAGCCCAATGAGATTTCGCTTCTCCTCACCGTTACCACCTAAGAGGATGATGTAATCGCTAGGTAATTTTTCTGCTGCTTCGATTAGAAACTCGAATCCTTTATAATATACGAGTCTTCCCAAAGAGAAGATGATTTTTTTATTCTTATATTTTTCTTTTATTTCATGAACTTTTTGTATATCTACCTGATAGTTGCTTGGATTGATCCCAATTGGTATGACAGAAATTTTATGTTGATATTTAGCGAGGTCCTTGGAATATTCACCATATACGGGAGTTGTAGTTATAATTGCATCCGCACGATTCAATAACCAAGTTTGCAACGGTTTATATAGAACTTTTAATTTTTTTTGTTTTACAATATCACTGTGCCAATGAAGTATAATTTTTTTATTTTTTTTATTGGCAACAAAAGCTGCAAGATTCGCCAACGGGTTAGGGAGATGTATATGAAGAAGATCAAAGCCATCAATGATTTCCTTTAACCCATTAATATACCCAAGAGATATATCGGCTGATGCAAAATGAAGGTTTGATTTATATGAATAAACTTTCACCCCATTAACATAATAAACTTCATTATGATTATCATGATTTACACATAAAACGGCAGATTCTATGCCCTCTGAATTACAGCCATCACAAATATCAGCTACAACTTGCTCAATGCCCCCAGAGTAAGGCTTATAAAACTTACTTAAATGTAAAATTTTCACTACAAGTTACCTTTTTATAGAATTCCATTCGTCGTGTCGTTAATACGGAATTTTTATATTGTAAAGAAACATCTAAATTTTCCCGGCTTAAATTAGCCAATTCATCGGGTGTTTGACTAATTATTATTGCTCTCGCAGTGTAAACGTCCTCAACCGGGAAAATACATTCTTTTCTTACTAACTCCGATACTCCTGATACATTAGAGCAAAAACAGGGAAGACCCCATGCCATAGCTTCGATAACAACTCGTGGCAAACCCTCTCGACGCGAAGTTAAAACGAAAATGTCAGCGGAAGACATAATATTCTGTATTATTTTTTTATCATGGATGTAACCTTTGAAGTTTATTCGGTGTGAAATTTTCAAACTCGCAGCCATTTGTTTGTAACTTTCAAGAAGAAGCCCACCACCAATTACTGTTGCATGATATTTTTCAGGCAAACTAGCAATAACTTTGATAAAAATATCTAACCCTTTAAAAGATCTATCGAGCACACCAATAAAAATAAGATGTTTTTTATCATTATTAACATATCTTAATATTCGCGAATCAAAATCCTCACGACAGATAATATCTTCATCATCTAAAATTATACTACTGTAATAATTGTTAAATTTATCACTTAAACGCTCTTCAGATGTCAGAAAATTATTTTGAATTTCATTTTTTGTGACAAATGAAGCATAATTGCAATAGCTTAATTGCAGTTTAAAAATGAAGGTGAATGTTTTAATATAAACGAAATTGAGAATTTTATTTTTGGTAAGATTACTCGCTTCCTGCAATGGATTAGTAACGACTTCAAGGCTAAAATTCAATTTAAATATAATAGAATACAGGGAAAGTAAATAAGATAAAACCCCAGGTGTTCTTAAGATCAATACAGCATTATTCTTTTTTATTTTTTTTATTAAATTAACAATACTAAAAGCATTTAAAATACCTGTACCTGTTGTTATAATTGGTACGATTTTAATATTACTATGCGTAAAAGATTTAAACCCTATTGGTTTTTCATTTACAACTTCGACTCGCGCAATTACATTAACTTTACGAAAGCAATTTAAATAACGCTCAAAAAAAATCGCATCCTCAACACCCTGAACATAGTACTCTCCAGAGTATAATTTGTATCTTCTTTCTACGGATACATATAAATCTTTCATGTCAAAAATTCCTTTTTTTAACAATTTTAATATATTCACCATCTTTAAAGATCATGTTTGAGGGGATATCTTTGCGAACCACACTACCAGCACTGATTACAGAATTATCTCCTATAGTCACACCGCTTAAAACGATCACATTTGAACCTAACCAAACGTTATCACCAATATTAATATCTTTTATACTAAAATCGAGGTCCTTAGTAAGAGTACCCAATTCAAATCGATGATTGTGATCATACATCTTAACGTCTTCTCCAAGAATAGTGTAATCGCCGATACTTATCCTACCCTGACAATTAATGCTCACACCTTGATTGAAGAATACATCTTTTCCAAGTACTAACGTGCCATTATTCACATTGATAGACAAATTACGTCTACTAACAAACCTCCCTTTAAAAATCAATTTCCCATTAATATTTCTAATATTCGCACCTGAATCGATGCACGACATATAATAATATGGAAAAACAATTCTTTTCCTATACAATATTTTCCAGTAAATGAACCTCATTATGAATATGAGCCTTGAAATACCTCTTTGAATTTTATAAACGAACATTTTTTATTTTATTCCTAATATTATAAAGAAGTTTTATAGCCCATGCAGTTTTACTCAAAAGAGTAAACGCGACAAAGTATTTTTTATCAAAGTGTTTAATATATGCAGTCACTTGTTCAATGTCTTTTGCTCGATTTTTTCTTAGATAAAAGATGAAAAGTTTTATTAATAGATTTTTTTTGGCTTGTTCAACATTCAAAAATGGGAATTGCTGCTGGCTTTTTTGCCAAAATGGCATGTGTTTACCTAATTCTGTATAGATATCTCCAACGGAACTCAAACTACCAACTCTCTCTCGTCTAACAGTTAAACACTTTTCATCACAAGCAATATGGGAAGTTTTAGCTATCATCATAAGGAGATAATGGTCTTCTCTATATTGAAGATCTTCAGGAAAACCACCCACTTCATCGAAAATTTCTCTTCGCAACAAAATTGTCGGGGTGTTCATGACTATCCGCCCCTGAAAGAAATCTCTAATGGCCTTTTGTCCATCGGCAGGTATATTCTTATATGCTTTGTATTTAGCCTTTAGCTTATCGTCAGCAACAACAATGTTTCCAACGACAAGGCCAATGTCTTTATCATTTTTAAGAATTTGTAATTGTGAATTTATTTTATTATCCAACCAAATATCATCGGAATCGAGAAAGGCAAGGTAATTACCAGTTGCAATTTTTGCCCCAAAATTTCTTGCTGATGCAGCACCACCATTTTTTTTTATTGCTAACCTGGTATGTTTGTAATTAACTAGGATTTCTGTTAAACGTTTATTCTCATATTCAGTAGAACCATCATCAACAACGATTATTTCGTAGTCCTGTAATTTCTGATTCACCACAGATTCTAATGCATCATTCAAGTACTGCGATGAATTATAAGCTGGAATTATAATGGTTATTTTTTCCAAAATTATACCTTTTGTTTAATGAGCCACTGCAGATAAATAAAATACAGAGTTAAAGGAATTAATATTGTATTTAAATATCGATACACTGAATGAGTACACAACACTCCAAAAACGATAATAAATGCAAAAGTACAAAGTTTATCTTTCAATAAATAACAGCGTAAGCACCTTACGAAAACAATAAATGCCATTAAATTGTAAATCCTCTGTACAAACACCAAAGGATTTAGTTCAAGAAAAGGGTTAAAACTGCTATTTATATTCGTCAAAAATGCCTGCCGATATGGTTCTGATAATAAGAATGGTAACAGTTTTAAATGACTGACACTAACCGCCACATCGTCAAATTTAAAATCTTCCTCACCAAAACGTCTGGATAAAGTAAACAATTTAAGTGAATACGATGCTTCAGAATTCATAAACATTACAAAGAATACAACTGCAGATAATATTAATAGATAATATATTGGTTTAACTTTTTCTTTCAGCGCAAATAATATACTTATACCAATATACAAAAACAATAATTCTACTCTTGCAAATGCAAGCAACAATACCGAGATGATAAAATAAGTACGATTTTTCCGGATTTGGGAAATAATCAATGTAGATAATGCAGCGACGCTAAATGCTTCTTTCAAAATGAAGAAAGACCAATAGCCACCTACAATACTTCCTAATATCGCAAAAATTAAAACAAGCTGCTTTTGTCGCCCCGTAACTCTAACGATTATTTCTGAGGATAACATTGATAATGAAATGCAAAAGACTAAGATATTAATCGCACGGACAACATCTAGTCCAAAATAGCTTTCAAAGAATTGAACATAGTATGAGAATAATAATGTTGAAGTGTGGTCATAAACATATAAATTTTCATCTGGAAAGATCAATTGATTATCATCGGTGAATTTCAACAGATAAAAATTAATACACATCACACTCAAAATAAATAAATATGTGATAAAGAAAATTGTTAAATACGTTCTAGCGCTTTTCTGACGAAACCCAACTATATAGACAATAACAAGACTTATTGCCAGCAAAGCAAAAAACAACATAATTACCTCAATCACATCTAAAGAAGATTTTTATCGCAGCGAATTTAGCACATGAATTATTGTTTTTTGGTTTCGCATACCGGTTATCAACATCGAAGCTAAACACATAACTAACCATGCAAAAAAAGCGTGATATGTAGAGTTAAGGATACTGTTAGAATCAAGCCAATTCATTACAAAAAATAAATATATTATTAAACCACAAACACCTAAGACCATAACATTTAGTTTAAACCATGAATGAAATGTATCATTTAAAAGCTTTTGATGTAATAAGTACATGTAAGGAATAAATACAGTTACTATAGTAATAAATATAGAAATACTCACTCCTGTTATTCCATAACCAGTTAGAAATAAATAGTATATAACAGGACTCTCAATGATCATTAAAAGTGAGAATATTAAATTTATTCTTATATATGCAAAGCTCAATGATAAATGAAATGGTAAAACAGTTAATGATTGAAGCATTTGTCCCAAGACTAAAAACACAATCACATATTGAATACTGCTTGCAACAGTTTCGGAACCAGTCCAAATTTTCACTAAAGTGTATCCAAAAAAAGCAATTATGAATGAAAGAGGCACAAGGATAACTACTGCTAATTTCGTCAAATTGAGATAAAATTTTTTTAATTCATCATAACGTTTTTGTTCGTATAGTCGCGTGAATTTTGGAAAAACAGCTTTAGCTAGGGTTGTTATTAAAATCAGTGGGACAAGTGACAATGTGCTTGCAAGGCTATAGTGACCAACTGACTCTATCGAATAACCTTTACTTACTATGATTTTATCTATTTGTGTAGCGAAAGATGCAAGCAGACTCATACCGGCCATGCCGAATGCATAGTGATATGTTTTCTTAATGACTGCTGAATCAAAACGCCTTGAACTTACAGGAAGAAATTTCCATACGAAATAGTACAATGCTATTAAATAAACAATATTACTAAGTAGTTGCCATATGAAGAATGTATTCACATCATTTGATATAAATATCAAAACTGGTAATACACCGACACTGCGAACAACACCCCATAAAACTTGCAATCCATTGGCAAGAACCTGTTTTTCAGCCCCCATCAATGCACCAACGTAAAGGTTTGTTGGCAATTGAATGGCTATACATGTGCCCATGAAGATAACAAGAGTCTTAACTTCAAATGCACTGTTAGGTAAGAGCCATTGATGCGCTATCCATGGTGACGCATAAATAATACAAAAAGCAACACTTGCAGAAATGAACAGATAGATTATTTGATAAGAATGCAGAAGATTTGCTTTTTTTACTTCAGATTCCGTATCTCCATCAGAAAGGCGAGCAAATTCTCTAGTAATTGCAGCTGAAAATCCTAGGTCAGCAAATGCAAAGAGAGCCAGGAGAGTATTATAAAATGCTATATAACCAAACCCAGTACTTCCAAGGTATTTTATATAGAACGGAACGAATAGAAATAATGAGAAAATTCCCCAAATTCTTGATACGAGATTAGATAGCGCATTTTGTTTTATCATTTCTGATGATAACTCTTGAATTTTTGGATGCATTCAAAATTTTGTACATTACTCTTAAGCTCTGCTATATCCTTGTCCCACCATTTAGTTTTTAACAGATATTCTATTGTATCGGTATCAAATCGCATTTTTAGCACTTTTGCAGGTATTCCACCAACTATAGAAAAAGGTGGAACATCTTTTGTTACTACAGAACCAGTAGCCACGATGGCTCCATCACCAATAGTGACACCATTAATAATAGAAACATTCTGTCCAATCCATACATCATTCCCTATTACTACATAATGGCCACTAGTATCTGCATAAGCAAACTCTGGATAGGTCGATTCTTCAAGAACATTAAGTCCCATATTTATTATCGTGCTATTGCCAGAAAGATAAAACATAGGATGAGTTGAAACAAACTTTTTCGTGGGATGATTACCTGAAATGATATTCACATTCTTTGCAATCGAACAGAACCGTCCAATCCTCGTCATATGAATTTTACAACTACTACCTATATATGTCCCACGTCCTATGTTGCTCGCAATAATTTCTGCGTCACCAAGTACAGCTATATTACTTTCAAGAAAGCTTTTTCGAATGTTAGCATTAAGAGAAACTTTAACGAAATCAGTCTTACGCTTTCTATTGAAATTCAGATTCCAAAGTTTTCTTTTAATTGATGATAATCCAAGTAAAGCGAAAATAGTTTGTGCAATTTTTTTAATCATCACCGGTTAACTCTTTCTTAATTATGTCTAGATATTTCCGGCCATTCATATTATCAGGCTCAATAAAGTTACCTTCTGCCCATTCATTCCAAGATTTTAAAATCACAATTCTGTCATCAAACTCTCGTTTTTCAAGTATTTGTTTGACATCTTTAACATGTTCCTCAAAACTCTGAGGCGTGGAACCTTGTAATAACCATCCATTTTTCCCATGTCGAATGGTAGAATCCCAACGAGGGATAATGACAGGCAGAACTTTATTTGATGTAACACCACGGTTGAAACCTTTAGATAGTTTTGGATAAGAGTACCTTCTTGGGCTAAACCATTTTGCTGAAATTATTTTTTTGTGTATTAATTTATCACGTACTTTCTCTAGGAAAGTGCGATTTTTAAACATTCCTCTGGAGTTAACTACTGCATCGAGGCCATATTCCTCAATATCACTTTCTTTAGAAAATTCACCTATTATGAATAAATCTTTAACGCCAAAAGATTTAGCTATTTCTTTGAAGCTTTTTATCCAATTTTTTGCATCAGGAATTTCATAGGGTTTAAAAATCAGAAAAACAGGTTTTCCATTTATTTTAATATATCTTTCATCTTTGAAGAATGGTAAAAGATACTCGATGTGTTTAATTTGATCCTCTTCCCCTGGATATACCTGCTCCTTAAGCAGCTTATTTATTTTTTTATTCCACCATGAGTGGTTTGCCCAACCGAAACAATACCTAACCTCAATATTATTATTAAGTATTAATTCTGCTGGTTTTTCAAGTAGCTTATCACCATTACCAAACCAATAATGCCACATACAAAAACCAGTAATACCATGCTCACGTGCTAATTGATATTGTTTTTCTATTACTGAAACATCAGAAAGATCATAATAATTCCCACCTTCAGGTTGAAGTATATCATGACCTTTAAAATACTGTTTTGCAGCTTTAACCTGTACCCACTCGGTAAAATCTTTTCCCCACCATAGATCATTCTCTGGTATACAATGGAACTGGGGCAAATAATATGCAATATTTTCTTTAATTTTAGTTTGTTTACTCATCTTTAATATTTATTCCACTGAAGAAAATGGTAATGCCTGACTATCTTTACCCGATAATTGTGGGGTACAATTTATTGGCCACTGGATATTAATACTTTTATCATCCCATATAATGCTTCTTTCGGAGTTAGGATGATAATATTGTGTTGTTTTGTATACAAACTCAGCCGTTTCACTCAGCACAACAAAACCGTGAGCAAAACCTTCAGGAATCCATAGCTGGCGCTTATTTTCTGCAGAAAGATTCACTCCCACCCACTTTCCAAAAGTCGGTGAGCTTTTGCGAATATCAACAGCCACATCAAAAACTTCCCCAGCAACGCAACGCACAAGCTTACCTTGCGCATGTGGCTCCAGTTGATAGTGCAGTCCGCGCAATACTCCTTTACTGGATTTGGAATGATTGTCTTGAACGAATTCCACCTTGCGCCCTACCGCCTCTTCAAACACTTTCTGGCTGAAGCTTTCAAAGAAAAAACCACGATCATCACCAAATACTTTCGGTTCAAAAATCAAAACATCTGGAATATCAGTCTTAATCACATTCATTAATTAATAACCTTTAATCATTTTCAGCAGGTACTGACCGTATGCATTTTTCTTCAACGGCTCTGCCAGTTTCTTAACCTGATCAGCGTCGATAAAACCTTTACGATACGCAATCTCTTCCGGGCAGGAAACTTTCAGTCCCTGACGTTCTTCGATAGTGGCAATGAAGTTGCTCGCTTCTATCAGGCTCTGATGTGTACCGGTATCCAGCCAGGCATAACCGCGTCCCATCATGGCAACTGAAAGACGCCCCTGCTCCAGATAAATACGGTTAATATCCGTGATTTCCAACTCACCGCGCGCAGAAGGTTTCAGGTTTTTCGCCATTTCTACAACATCATTATCGTAGAAATAGAGACCCGTTACGGCATAGTTACTCTTAGGCTCCAGCGGCTTTTCTTCCAGGCTGATGGCCGTACCGTATTTATCAAACTCTACAACGCCATAGCGTTCAGGGTCGTTAACGTGATAGGCGAATACCGTCGCACCACTATCTTTATTCAGGGCAGCTTCGAGCTGTTTAGGCAGGTCATGACCATAGAAAATGTTATCGCCCAGCACCAGCGCGCAGCTATCGTCACCAATGAACTCTTCTCCAATAATAAAGGCCTGCGCCAGACCATCAGGACTAGGCTGCACTTTATATTGCAGGTTCAGCCCCCACTGGCTGCCATCGCCGAGCAGTTGCTCAAAGCGCGGCGTATCCTGCGGTGTACTGATGATCAGAATATCTTTAATTCCAGCCAACATCAGTGTCGACAATGGATAATAAATCATCGGTTTATCATAGATAGGCAGCAATTGTTTACTTACCGCCATTGTCACAGGATAAAGACGAGTGCCAGAACCACCAGCCAGAATAATACCTTTACGCGTAGTCATCATTTTTCTCTATAAACGCAAAATGCCCTCTAAAGGGCATTTAAAATAATTAAATAGATTGAGCGGTAAACAGCTCAGCGAGCATACGTTTCACGCCAATATCCCAGGACGGCAATACCAGATCAAAGTTCCGTTGGAACTTTTCGGTGTTCAGGCGTGAATTTTGCGGTCGTTTTGCCGGAGTCGGATACGCTGATGTCGGAACGGCATTCAATTTTTCGATTGCCAATTCAATACCCGCTTCTCGAGCTTGTTCCAACACCAGTGCGGCGTAGTCGTACCAGGTGGTGGTATTTGATGCTACAAGATGATACAGCCCCGCCACTTCGGGTTTTGCCAGTGCCACACGAATAGCGTGCGCGGTACAATCAGCTAACAGCTCAGCTCCCGTCGGGGCACCAATCTGATCGTTGATCACCGACAGCTCAGTCCGCTCTTTTGCCAGGCGCAGGATCGTTTTAGCAAAGTTGTTCCCTTTACCGGCGTATACCCAGCTGGTGCGGAAAATCAGATGCTTAGCACAATTCGCCTGCAGCGCATTTTCGCCGTTGAGTTTAGTCTGACCATAAACGTTCAGCGGTTCCGTTGCATCGGTTTCCTGCCAGGGCGTCTCGCCGTCGCCTGGAAAGACGTAATCGGTGGAGTAGTGAACAACCCAGGCACCAATCTTGGCAGCTTCTTTTGCAATCGCTTCAACACTTGTTGCATTCAGTAGCTCAGCGAAATCTCGCTCGGATTCGGCCTTGTCCACCGCGGTATGTGCGGCTGCGTTGACGATCACATCAGGCTTAATCGCACGCACCGTCTCGGCAATACCTTCAGGGTTGCTAAAGTCACCGCAATAGTCTTTGGACTGGACATCCAGGGCGATGAGATTCCCTAGGGGAGCGAGGGCGCGCTGTAATTCCCAGCCCACCTGCCCTGTTTTACCAAACAGGAGAATGATCATTACTGGCGCTCTCCATAATTTTGCTCAATCCAGGTTTTATAAGCGCCACTTTTCACGTTATTCACCCAATCCTGATTGCTGAGATACCACTCCACTGTTTTGCGAATCCCGCTCTCAAACGTCTCTCGCGGTTGCCAGCCCAGTTCTTCACCAATTTTATGTGCATCGATTGCATAGCGGCGGTCGTGCCCCGGACGGTCGGTCACATAAGTGATCTGATCGCGATAGGAGCCGTCTTTCGGTACGATTTCATCCAACAGATCGCAGATGGTATGAACGACATCAAGGTTTTGTTTCTCGTTATGGCCGCCAATGTTGTACGTCTCACCAGGCTTACCCTGAGTGACGACGGTATAGAGAGCACGGGCATGATCTTCAACATATAGCCAGTCACGAATCTGATCGCCTTTGCCATAAATCGGCAATGCTTTACCGTCCAGAGCGTTGAGGATAACCAGCGGGATCAGTTTTTCCGGGAAATGATAGGGACCGTAGTTGTTAGAACAGTTAGTCACAATGGTTGGGAAACCATAAGTACGCAGCCATGCGCGAACCAGATGATCGCTTGACGCTTTGGACGCGGAATACGGGCTGCTCGGCGCATAAGCCGTTGTTTCAGTGAACAGCGGCAGCTCGGTTGAAGCCGGGTGCTCATCAGGATGGGGCAGATCGCCATACACTTCGTCAGTCGAAATGTGGTGGAAGCGGAATGCGGCTTTTGCATCTTCATTCAACGCAGACCAGTATGCGCGCGCAGCTTCCAGCAGGACATAAGTCCCGACTATATTGGTTTCGATAAATGCAGCAGGCCCCGTAATGGAACGATCCACGTGGCTTTCAGCAGCCAAATGCATGACAGCATCAGGTTTGTGCGCAGCAAAAATGCGCTCCATCGCCGTTTTATCGCAGATGTCTGCCTGCTCAAATGCGTAACGCTCACTGTCACTCACTTCTGCAAGCGACTCCAGGTTACCGGCATAGGTCAACTTATCAACGTTAACCACTTCATCCTGGGTATTTTTAATAATATGCCGCACAACTGCAGAGCCAATAAAACCAGCACCGCCAGTAACAAGAATTTTCACGTTAGCTATTCCGTTGATTGAATATATCGGGATATTGATGTTCTGAATTCAGAATAATATGAGCGAAAACAGAAAATATGCACGCTACCGCCCCTGGCTTAACAGCTACCAGTGCACTGAGTACATTCGCAAGATGTGTTGACTTATGGTCATTTTTCGGACGTTAGGCGTAACTGGACAACCATAGAAGTCTGTTAATTGTCGTCCTTATCGACGACAGAAACAAGTAGAAATCCTTATCAAGTCGCCCAAAAAAACAACAGCTAACTTATTGTAATGTGGGAACTTTAAAAACAAAAAACGGCAACGAGCATTCTTGAGGATTTGCCTTCACTCAGAATGATCGGTTGCCGCTACTTTCGTGCTGCGCGCTTACGAGGCCTGAATTATCACTCGCTCGTCAGCATCTTCTCAATGCTCTTACGGAACTTCGCCCCTTCCTTCAGGTTGCGCAGCCCATAGTTCACAAACGCCTGCATATAGCCCATTTTCTTACCGCAGTCGTAGCTGTCACCGGTCATCAGCATCGCATCCACCGACTGTTTTTTCGCCAGTTCTGCAATGGCATCCGTCAGCTGAATACGGTCCCAGGCACCGGGTTCCGTTTTTTCCAGCTCGGCCCAGATATCAGCGTTCAGCACATAGCGGCCTACTGCCATCAGGTCAGAAGCCAGTGTCTGCGGCTGATCGGGTTTTTCGATGAATTCAACGATACGGCTCACCTGCCCTTCTGAATCCAGCGGCTCTTTGGTTTTAATCACAGAGTACTCAGACAGATCGCCTTTCATGCGTTTCGCCAGCACCTGGCTACGGCCCGTTTCATTGAAACGCGCCACCATAGCGGCGAGGTTATAGCGCAGCGGATCGGCTGAAGCATTGTCCAGAATGATGTCTGGCAGCACCACGATAAACGGGTTGTCACCGACAACCGGACGTGCGCAGAGAATAGAATGCCCAAGGCCCAGCGGCTGTGCCTGGCGCACGTTCATGATGGTCACCCCTGGCGGGCAGATAGACTGCACTTCGGCCAGAAGCTGACGCTTAACGCGCTGCTCAAGCAGCGCTTCAAGTTCGTAAGAGGTGTCGAAGTGGTTCTCTACCGCATTCTTGGAAGAGTGAGTCACCAGAACGATTTCTTTGATCCCTGCAGCAACAATCTCGTCGACGATGTACTGGATCATCGGCTTGTCAACGATCGGCAGCATCTCTTTAGGAATCGCTTTTGTGGCTGGCAGCATATGCATGCCCAAGCCCGCTACCGGAATGACTGCTTTCAAATTAATCATTATTTCTTCCACCTTAAAATGGTTGCCGAATTATAGCTGTTAAACCCGTTTTCGCCAGCATGTTTTACGGTAATTCAGGACTTGATGGTACGCTTTCGACCCATAAATTACAGTAGTTGTTGTCCGAATACGTCACAGTTTTGACACAGAATAATCGCAAAATGGCTGACGCAGACTCTATCTGTGGGGCAGTTTGAAGTTCAGCCTCTCCACATTCACCACCTGCTGATCCACCCGGTCGATATCCACGGAACTCTGCCCTTTTTCATTGACCGCATGGATATTCGCCAGTGAGAGCAAGGTCTCATCTTTCGCCATAAACTTGCCGCGCACGTCTTTGCGCAGGTCAAAATTCATCTTCAGCGCGGGCCCGACTGTCGCCTGTTGCATCACGTTGATGTTGCGTAAAAACAGGTGCTGCGGTTTGTTGTGCAACTCAAGTGTCGCGCGCTGCATCTCCACGTTGGTGATGGCGACAAACGAGGTCGCGTTGCCCGATGAAATCTGTATGCCGCGCAATTTGTACGCCAGCTGTCGATTATCCAGGCGAATATTGTTGAGCCTGAAGTTTTGCGGAATCGACAGGTAATCGCCCTTAACCACCCCGTAGCCGATCAGCATCCCGGCGCTGTTGACCATATCAACATTATCGATGACAAAGTTATCGCAGCCATAAATCGCCACCGTGGCGTTATCAATCCCCGCTTTTTTACTGAAATCCGGGGTGATGTTTTTGGCTTTCACATTACGAATAATAAAGTGCTTACCGTTTTCCACATGCACCAGTTGCCGACAGTTACTGCCCGTAATGTTCGCCACCACAAAGTTCTTCACGGTCTGCTTTTCCGGGTAGTCGTTATCGTAGGTACTTCCGGCGAGGCCAATGCCGATGCCCCAGTTTATCTTGCCGTTGGTACAGTTAATATTGTCGATCACATGGTCGGAGATCAGGATATTGCGGTCGTTGATGGCGACGTTCCATTCGATCGCATCGCCCTGCAAATGGCTGAAACGGCTGTTCGTGATCCGCGCGCCATCGACCTGATTATGGAATCCCTGACGCAGAATGGCGTAGTTGGCCTGCGATACGCTGATGTTATCGATCAGCAAATTCCGCATCACCCGCGGTTTTTTACCGCCGATGTAAATCTGCGTCACCGGACCAAAGCCGCTCATCGCCAGCCCCTGAATCACGCAGTCAGAGCCACGCACATCCAGGGTGATGTTTTCCGTGCGCCCCTTCCCTTCGCCGATCACTTTGCTGCCCTCCTGTAACACAAAGCGCCCGCGCCCGTTGCCGGTGAGCGCCCCGCGAATCAGCAGGGTTTTACCATCGGGGATAAATATTCCGGTGTTTATGTTCTCGCAGGTGAGTCCCGCCGGAACCACCACCGTATCGCCGTCGACAAAGGCCTGCTTAAAAGCAGCGATCCAGTCCTTGCGATTGTACTGGCTGATATCGACCGTGCCGCTGCCCGCCGCGCGTGCGAGACGTGACGTGAGCAACGGCGTCGCGGCCAGCAGCGAGCAGGCGGTCACAAAGTTGCGTCGGGTTATTTTTTTCAGCATACCACCTCGGCTTATAGCGTTTGTAACAGGCTCGCTAACTGACGATTTATTACCTGCTGATTAAATTCGGTTTCGACTTTTTGTCGCGCGTTATGTAGCACCGGCGCCAGCTCCTGCTGGTCGATATCGCTGAACGCGGCCAGCCTGTCGGCAAGCGCGACCGCGTTATTTTCCGGCACCAGCCAGCCGGAATGGCCAGGCTCGATCAGCTCCGGGATGCCGCTGTGCACGGTGGAGACCACCGGAATACCCACCGCCATCGCCTCCATCAGGGCCACAGGAAT